>Ga0302324_100011509_pt1 | contig 18144 bp, 11 predicted proteins | sample Palsa_T0_1_FD_201949 | JGI IMG/M metagenome (GOLD analysis project Ga0302324, IMG submission 201949) | Peat permafrost microbial communities from Stordalen Mire near Abisko, Sweden - Palsa_T0_1 | ecosystem: Environmental > Terrestrial > Soil > Palsa > Peat permafrost | place: Sweden: Abisko... | reverse complement strand
AAAAGAACTTCACCGTTTGCGTTCACCTTATGGAATGCCTGCTTCACGCGGCTCGCCTGGTCATAAATAAACCTCATGGAGACCGTCTGGGTGGGGTGGGTAGAAGTTTGGCTTGTTGTCTTCGTGTTGAGCACCCTTCCGGTAAAATCAAGCACGTTGGTCACCCGGTCGTTGCCGCCCTTGTTATTGTCGGCGATGGTCTGGATTGTCCTTGACTTGGTATCGTAATAGGTAACGCTCTTTAGATAATTTGAAGTGCCCAGCACGTTCACCTGGCCTCCGGTAGGATGAGCTTTTACGCGCGTGAAGTTGGAAGTCTGCTGTCCGGTGATGTCGCTACTGACAAAGTTATAAGCTGTGCCCATGGATAGGTCAGCGATGAAGTTATAATTATCATAGTAGGAAACGGTGAGAATCGTACTATTCTGGCTTGTCAGTAAAGGGAAAACCGTGTTGATCGAATAACCGAGCGTGGATTTTACCGCATTATAGGATTCGCAAAACTTGGTCGCGCTGATGAGTGCTGCCATTGCACTTTGCGTAACGGAGGCTGTATGTGTGTAGATGGCGGTGAGTATCGGCCTGTTGAGCGTATCGTACTTGGTTACATGCCATTGGTTGGAGTTACGTTGAATGGAGTCCTGAGTCAGTACCAGCCTATTACGCGCGTCATACACCATATAAACCCAACCCGTGCCGGGCACTCGCTTCTGCACCATCCGGTTGCGGCTGTCGTAGCGGTACTGAAAGGCCATCGCCGCCAGGTCCGCCGTTGATGGATTGTAAGAGCTCCCCTGCAGGGTTATGTGCCTGGTCAGTTCAGGTTGGAATACATAACGCAGCAGCCCCAGGTTGTCATAGACATAATAGGTTTGGGTCCAGTTGGTGGAGTCTTTTAAAACGGGGTTGCTTACCAATTGTACCTTCTTCAAAACCGTATGCCCGCTCTTGTCCACGTACTCACGCACTTCATTGCCCTGCTCGTCCTTGGTGGACGTGATCGTAAGCTGGCCCGTAGTATAGTAACCGTCGCTTACCGATGAGTTAACCAGCGTTTCGCGTTTAGGCATGCCTGAAGTAGTGTCTACCTTCCAGGCAATTATGCGCTCCTGGCCGCTGGCCGTGCCATAGTGATTAACTAAGTAAGCATGCGTCACGGGCTTGGTATTCACGTACCAGTTTGATCCGGGGCCATAGTCCTGCAATGGACGATTCAGGGGCGAGGCTTCAAATTCGGTCTCGCTAAAAGGGCGTGAATCGTCTGCGATCTTATCGGCCGTCCCATTATTGTAGAAATCAAAAGCCAGGCCGGCATAATTACCATTGGCATCGATCACGTTAGGCTTAAACTGTCCATTATTCTGGGCCACAAAAGGCAAATACTTTCTGTGTTCCCGACCCAGGGAGTCATACACAGTCGGCTCGACAATGTCATTACGCAAGGGTGACGCTTGAGTGTTGACCGTTTGTATCAACCGCCCCAGTCCATCGAAGTATTGCACCATCTGGTTAACTGAATCCACGGGAAGAGAGGCGATCTTGGAGGTATCGGTGATGGCCTCCATCATGGAGTTGGAGATGATATAGTTCTGGTTCTGTCCGGAGAATTGGCCAGCTAAAAGGAAAGACACCGGTGAAGAACTCACGCCATTGGCTGAGACGGTTAAATAATAAGTACCTGCTTTGGGGGTGGTGATGGAAGAAGTGGATCCGGCGGAAGTCGGTGTTGCTCCGGAACTTGTTTTCATAGTCCAGGCCCAGGTGCTGTAAAATGTCTGGGATGAAAGCGTCGCCTGAGAACCCATGTCGACAACAGAGGCCGAGGAATTAATTATGGGTTGAGGGTAAACAGAAACCGTAGCCGTGGCAGCCGATCCTGTGCACCCGGAAGCGGTTGGAGTAATAGTATAAGTAACACTCCCGGTATTTACCCCATTGGTCAATGTCAGGGCCTGGGCAATGGTTACCGGGTTGGTCCCACTTCCACCCGCCGCGTTGGATACGTTTGTACTAGAGCTAACCGTGTAGGTGGAGGTAGCACCCGCCACACTACAACTGAATGTAACGTTTGTGGAGCTGCCCACAAAAATAGTTGCGGTTTGGTTGGTAAGAGTCGGTACAGGATTAGCTGTTGCCGTGACCGCTGTTCGAGGCGTACTTTCGCAGCCTGTTGTGCTGTTATAGGTTGTTATATAATAGGTGTTGACGGTAGGAGTCGTCGTGGTGGTTATCGTGGGGGTAGTATAACTCGTTGCGGTAGCCAGTAATGTGCCATTGGTTGATGCGTTGTACCACCTTATCGTGCTGCCTCCACTGCCCGCCGTTGCTTGAAGGGTCAGCGTCCCCGTCCCACATCGAACAAACGGCGCGCCGTTCAGGGTTGGGGCTGAAACGGTACAGGCGTTGATAGTCACGTTTACTTTGCTTTCCAGCCCGTCCTGCGAGCCGGAAAGACTTACGTATCCTGTACCTGTAGAAGTCCAGTTGATGGTCGCATAGTAGGTTGTCCCGCTAACCGAGGTTGAAGTCACTGTGCCTTTATTTGCCGCCCAACTGGGGCCGACAATTAGCCCGCCGTCATTATAGGAGTACGTGTAGGTGGAATTGACGTATACCGTAAAGGTTCCCTGGATGCTCTGAGCCACACATCCGCTGACGCTCAGAAAAAGTAACGCAAAGGTCGGCAGCAGAACTTTTAGCGACGGAAGGTAATATCTTATCATATTCGCTAATGGTTATTGGCCGGCCTTAACTGAAGCGATATAAAATATATAGTTCATGCCCGACTGTCCGCCCTCACTAATGTTCAGGTGAATTGTAGTTTGTCCGCTTGCTCTTGAAAGTGTTACCTCGCCGGTGAAATTATTCATCGCCACGTGATAGATGATTTGACCGTCGACAGTCGTATTCGTCCACGTTCCATCCACGCCGGTTACATTAAAGTGATTCACGCGCGCTCCATTCCTTTGTATCCAATCAATGGACTGGTTAGTGCGCGTGATGAACTGACAGTTGTAGTTGATCTGACCGTTACTCACCTGGTCCACGGCCCGTGTTGAATTCCACGTCACGGTGTCCTGTAAAACATTCTGCGCTTTGGCCAGGGGACCAGCGACCACAATCAGCAGCAGAACCAGGTAATTTCTTCTCATGGCATTACTTTTACTGATAGTGATAACGGTACGTTTTAAGTATTTTCCCCTGATCGTCGGTCACCGTCACCAGCCTTCCCAGCCCATCATACTGATAAAATGTGCTTACGTTACTCGCATCGGTGGATGAAGTTATCCCGTACGGACCGTAGGCATAAGTGGTCATCATCGCCCCAACCGGGTAGAGACGGGCGTCATCAATATTACCGCTGCCAGTTATGCTTACAGAGGTTGTGTTTGTTACGGTAGTCTCGTAATAGACCCAGCCATTACGCGTATCACCGCCGGAAAGGGCACCGCCATTCACTGACACTGTCGCTCCCGACTTGGCCCAAAGCGACACCGTGTAGCTGCCACTGGTTTTAAGGCCGGTAAAATATAAATTGTTACCTGTGAGCAGAAAGCTGGCATTTCCCGTAAAGGCGATCGTAGAGCTGTATGACTTGGTGTTTGGGGTCCAATATCCGGTGCCGTCCGCCTCAAAAGAAGTGTAGGCGATGTTTGTCAGACTGGCATTGGTAACCTCGGCGATGGGTCGGGTTGAGTGATAGTCCCAGATATAATTCTTGTTCACTCCGTCCACAGGGGTGAATTGGATCACGTTTCCGTAGGCATCATAATTATTAACCGTCACCGAAGTGTAGGGCGCGCCAGATCCATTCTGAACCTGGACGCTTTGAGGCAGAGCCATGTGGTAGGAATTGTTTCCGGTGACTAACGAATAGGTAGTCGTCTGCCGGCTTACGATATTGGAGTTATTGTATTCCTGCTTCTGCAGAACCTGCCTGACCATATTCTTGCTAATCATCGAATCGATAAGAGCCGAGGCGGGCATTTCCAGAGCGGTTCTGGAATAAAATGTGAGGGAGTCGCCCCGGCTATCCCGCGTTACGGTACGCACCGGTTGAGTATTGGCCGCATCATCGTAGTAGAAGTCTTTGGTTACCACCAGGGAGTCGGTCGTGTTATTTGCGTTCGTATTATAAGTTACTTCTCTTGACGACTGCAAATTGACTTGTTCGCTCATCACGGTGTAATATTCACGCACCAGCAGGTCAAGCAGTTGAGTAAAATAAAGGCACCCCGAAGAAGAAAAAAGAAAGGCAGTCTTGAAGGCCGTCAGCGTGATAGGATTGACAAAATTATAAGTGTTAGTTTCTTTTTTCAGTAAAGCGCCCGCACTTGTGTACTCGCTTTGTTGTTGTAATAGACCTCTTCTACAGCTGCGATCGGTGACGGGAATGTATGGGAAAACGCTAGCTAAATCCGTATTGTTATCTGCATAGTTTGAAAAATAGGACACCGTCTTTCCGTTCACGCCATTAGGTCCCTGCAGGGTAGTAACCTTGCCGTACCCTATCGTTCCTCCCTGGATACTGCCCAGCGATGACTTTACATTGGAGTAGCGCGTATAGTAGGTGTACTGAAAGTAGTATAGCCCCTGGTAGGTCGTTGGATCACCATCAAGGTTACAATAATAACTTCGTGTTGTGGTCGTGGTCAGGTAATCAGCCGGCGACATAGAATGAATGACAAAGGGATCATCGTACTGAAAGTATCTCTTGATAACCTGGGAGGTTTGATTGTCGTAGTCGAAAATACTCCCGATTCTCACCCCGCCCACTAGCAAGGGCGACACGGCCGTTCCTGTGTATTGATTGTAGGTTATATCGCCCGACAAGCTTCCGATCATGGAATTATCGGGAATAGTAAGCTGTAGGGAATAATTTCCGGCATTGTAAAGGATAACCGGTAAAGTGATGTCCGCATCATTCGAAGAATTCAGGCTACTGGGATAGACGTTTATTGTTCCGCCGCTCAGCGGGTTGCCATATTGATCCAGAATTCGAACACTGGCCAGAGCAGTTGAACCTCCCACGTCGACATTGACAAAGGATCCCGTGATTTCAATAGTCACCATTTGGGCTGTTCCCTGGATTTGAAAAGACAGCGTAGGGGTGCTGGGAGTTACGTAGGACGTGGTTTTCGTGAATTGCGCCTGCTGGGTAGCTACACTATTGGCCTGGTAATTAAATACGCTGTATCCTCCCGTCGGGTAGGTAATCTTGGTGAGCATTTCAGCCATGACTGCCACGGAATCCGGATCGCGTATTCCATAGGAAGTGGTGAAATAGGGTTCCTCCAAAGGAAGCAGAGTGGAGTTCGAAATCGCGCCATTAAAATACCCCCAGTGATCCTGGGCGTAGGAACAGCGGGAAGGAAGACTGGCGGGATTATATTGAAACAGCCAGGTTTTAACAATACTGCTGTCGGGGGAGGTTTCACGAAGCGAATTTAAGTGCAGACGCCAATTAGTAGTGGAATCGGAATAGAAGGTATTGCTAAAGAGCGCCCCCGTATAGCTATACTGATACTTAAAATTCTTAATGCATTGCTTGTTCAGTTTTGAGTAGATGCTAATTTGAGAAAGCGCATGTCCGCCCGCCAAATCTTTTCGGCTGGTACTGGTAAGGGAGAAACTCACCGAATCCAGGTCCGAGGCAATACTTGAAAGTAATTTCGCTGAGACTTTTCCTCTGAATAAACTTGCTTGAGCAGTCTGTATGGGCTCTCCGGCAGTAGTAACTACATAATCGGTTTGAGAATACGACGGGCTTTCTTCGATCCCGTTATTGGAATCGTTAACGTAGGTAAAGGAAATCGTCTCGCCCGTTGTTGATATTATTTTGTACAGGTACCAGGACAGAATGGCATCGGAAATTCCATTGGAGGGATTGCCGAACTCTTTGTTTGTGATTCGCTCCACATAACTTTCGGCGCTTCCAAAAATCAATTTTGTCCCGTCCTCCAGTATGACTACCCACTCCATCAAATCGCCGTCTGCATACGAGCCTGAACTATTGATAAAGGAAACTGAAATTTTGACGTTACTCTCCGGCACGGTGACGACCGATCCGTTGCTGCCAAAGATAAGCTTATAAGACCTGCCCAAGGCATTGAGCACGTAGTAATCCGGTTGAGGGTCTACAAAACCACGCGCCGCGTTATATTGAAAAACCGAATCCGTCATGGCCGGATACTCTACATTGGGCGAGGACATATCTAGTGGGTTGATGTAGTTTAGTCGTTGATTCAAGTACCCGCCGTTGTCATCAGGCAAACCGATCACGGAACGGGAAATTATTCCGCCCGCATCAATACTGAATCCGGTCCCTACCCAAGAGGCAATCTCGGAGACCTTAATGCCGGAGGCGTGATAGTTTAAGGTGATTGGAACTTTAATGCTTCTGCCCTTCACTTCATAAAGGGGTATACTTATGTTGGGAACGCCCGTGTACAAACTAACAGGCCAGTCCGCGTATTTTCCGACGCTCGATGCTGTGGGCGAAGGAGATACAATGGAGTTCAACTGATCAATACTTTGCGTAGCCTCGATGCCCTGGCCTCGTGAAATGTAAAAGCAAATCAGCAAATTGACCAGTAAAGCAGTCTTAACGCTGCCATAATAAAAGACTAAAGAGTGAGCCTGGCGGAATACTTTCTTCATTTTTTATACTCTTGGTTTTACATTAACAAACAAAAAGTACGTCGGCACAAAGAGGCCGCTGAAAAAATCTTGACTAAAAATAGTTCACTCAAACAAACATCGTATCATCAAAAAATATCTTTTTGGTACAGGTGTAAGACTTTTTTTAAAATTCGGAAGAAAACGTGGAAGTGAGTTTTGAGAAATTATTATGATTCAACATTTTGCCGAAAATCCGAAGCCTTTTTAGGGATGTAAGATTTGAACCGAAAATTGCAGAATCGGAGAGTTTTTTAACCCAATGAATCAATTGTCCTCATTTTGGCGAGCTAAAACCACCTCATTGAAAGATGTACTTCACCGGATGCTTACGCTAGTCAGGTCAGCGATCAAGTCAATCAGAAATTACTACTCATTTGATCAAATTCCTCCTCGGCATACTTACGTTCAGTATAGCTTTTTCCTAGTCGGTAGAAAGATTCGGCATCAGGAGCAAATTCCTTCTTCTTATTAGTTTGAATCCTTATGATCTCGTAGGAAACTATATTGCCTGCATCAGTTACCATCTCAAATAAGCCCAGCATTCCTTTCCGTTTTATAAGATTGCAGTCATGACCCTCATTGCGATAAGTGGTAAGCGGTGTTGGTAATCGCAGGGGTTTTCTTAATTGTTTTTTCTCAACTTTTCCAATTTCCAGTGTTTCGATTAACTCAGTCATTTGGTTATTTTATTTTTAAGTTTTGAATTCATTGTGATTAAGAGGCTCGGTTCTCTCCCTTTATTCGAGCCTGGTATAGACTCTCATTCATTTTTCCCGCCAATAACTTTTCTCTGACATCGCTCTGGGGCAAATCCGTCCGAAATAGATCAAAGCCTATTTCGTTGCTATTATAAATGAAAATCAAGGTTCCTGTTTTCAACTTTCCGATCATGATGTTCGGAAGCTCATCTGTTGGCCGGAAAAGTTTTGCCACAAGCCGACCCCTATCAAGTAAGCATAACGCTGGGCCTCCCTTGGAGTACCTCCTGGGCTTGATCAGATCAAGGAACTTTTTAAGAAAACACATTCCATGTTTGAAATAAAAACTTTCGCCCTTGTTAGGATCAGGATCACTCAGATAGTAACTGTATTCCATCGCTCAGTTTAAAAAGAGAATTAACGTCTTCGTATTTCAAGTACGTTCTTTTTTCCACCTTGTAGGGAGGAAGCTTTCTGACTTTGATCAATTTATAGACAAATGAACGGGAACAACCCAAATAACTTTGTGTCTCTCCTACCGAAAGAAATGGCTTGGTTTCATGGATATTATTCATTTTAAAAAATTATGGTTTCAGTTAAATCGCAGTTCTATTTCAAGAAGTTGGTCCTTCCCCACCTCATCAATTCGCAAGAGAAACTTTGGATGTAGTTGATTAATCCGAATCCAAAGCGCACAAAACATTTTGTCATTATTGGTGTCCAATGGAAACAACGAAAACCATTTAGACAAGAGTTCAAGATCGTCTATATCGAAAAGCCTAACGCCTCCCATGCCCGCATCAAACCCCAGGTCTATGTGAGATTTTAAAACATATTGCTCGGTATAATCACTTTGCATAATCGCTTCTTAAATTCTTTGCCATTGGTTTTCAAAATTGATGGTAGATAAAATCGGAATCAATGAATTTTGTTTCGGGCTAAGGTCGACGGGAAACGCGGGTCTCACCAATTGAGCAGTTTTTAGTAGAAATTTTTGATCGAAGTCATCAGGGAGTGAAAAATACCTTCGTGACTCATCAAGCATAATGCTTTCAATTTCATTGGCATGATCTTTATCAACGAGCAGAGCATCATGGATTGCAAATAAAATGCAATCGTGGCCCAAGCCCCTCGTCTGACTGATTCTTCGAATAATATGATTATGCACAAGTTTTGATTCTGATTTCATGAGCTTAATGCACAACTTATCTCTTCCATTCGTATCGATGAAATCCGTTATTGCCGGAAAAAGGCTTCTAACCAAGTTTTTGTATTTATGCGTCTTGGTATTCAAAAATGTCTGATTCCAAAGGTCTTTTACACTGTCCCGAGAAATCGAGATTTGGTAACGTTTTTGGAACTCGTCGATAACGTATTTGTAAATACCGCCTTCGCATCGGAGAATTTCCGCTAGCTTATTTGTTTCATCTTCTAAAATGGTACCTACATAGGGGGGGGGAGGGGGCTTCTTCTCCATATGTAGGAACCCTTTCAATTCATTCCAGAGGTGAAAGGCATGTGAGCTTCGAAAGTCAATAGAAACCAGTGGGTCCCCCTTCGAATCTTGGATAAAGGGTTTTAACTCGCGATCCAAACCCTCAACCCAGGAAAATAGTCGATTAACCGTTTTGTCAATCGTCACATGGTAATCCCTGAATCGTTGAAGTTGAATCTTTTGAATCATGCCGCTATGCTTGCCCTCGGTTATCTTACCTTGCTTGAACAGTGTCGCTGCGTAGGCTAGAGCCCCGCTGGAATCGACGTTAAGCCTATTCATAAGTCGATCCTTTTGAAACCGATACTCCGAGTAATTCGGGTCATTCAATCGGTTATCTGCCCGCTTTCCGAAAGCCTTTTCGATTTTAGATGAAACCTTTGGGCCGAGTGGAACCAAAACTGCAGCTTGGTTGCGGTATCGTTCGGTCAGGCGGTATGATTTCGAAAAGCTTTTCTGTGGCTTCTTTACGTGCTTGTACTTTGTATTTACTTCGATGATGTCAAGAGCTTGCAGGGTCGATAAGACCAAAGTCAAGGTTGGCTTAGGGGTTATTTCCTCAAGATAAGCTTTCGTTAGATTAACCCAGGATCCGGGAGTTTCATGATTCTGTTCCCTTCGAACAATGGTTCCGACTATGTAGTTAAAATATCCAAGGTGCTTTGTTAGGTTCTTTAATTTGATCGGCTTCTTTTCGTACCGCCGCCGACCCCTTGAACTGATTCTTCTCAAAGGGGTTATCTGCTCGTTTGAATTTAAAATCTCCTGGAGGTTCAAATTCACTGGTATTGGTAGATATTTATTGGCCATAAATTTGGGGTTGTTGACAAACATTCAAAATCAATAATGAAATTGCTTGACGCTGCAAAGGGAATTTGCAAACGCTGAAGAAACTTTCTAAAATAACTTGATGTCGTGATGCCGTGGATGGCATCAGAGAATAATTGGGGCAAGTTTAAGAGGCTTCTCCAGATTAATTCCCCGGGCGTGAAACCTCCGATAACTTCTAACTTTATAGAGTATTTAACGTAAAACAGGCCCTCTCCGTTTCGAAAACCTCCGAATTTATTTTGAGCGAAAAACAAAAAGGTGATTTTGGGCAGCTTTGACGCTGAATAATCGCTACTGAATTTGGGATGAATCATGTATAATCGTTTTTGCTTGTAAAACCTGGCTTCGCCGGGCGAAAAAAACTTAGCACAGCCTTCTTTTCGCAAGCGGCCTAAACAAATATTCGAACTGAGTCCTGAAATTCAAAGGCGCTTTCGGATGGAAAGGGTAAAAAGAACGTTTGCTTTAAAAAAAAGAAACGCACGCAGGGCTATTCAGTAAAAAATGGCCAGCAGGGTATTTTCTCATGGCACATAAAAAAAAGGATAGGTAAAGTAAAAAACGATCGCGAATCGGAAAGGAAACTACTTGGAATAAAAGTTTCTGATGGTTCGGAGATATTTGACTTTCCCAGGGTTTTATGCAACCCCTCTAAAATGCGGATTATAAAACGTTCAAATTACTTCAAATTCAAACACATTTTTTCCTAGATTCAACGATCTCCTTTCGCATGTAGTTTGATACCCTAGAAAATTGAATCAATCCTGCAAAACAAAGTGCTCGAAATCAAGCCAAAATTGGAGTTTCAATAAATTTTCCTGTGAATTTTTTTTCTGTGTGGGGGAGGAAGTTAATAGCGCGGCAGGTTGGCCCGACAGTTTTAATGTTTGAATACCCACCTATCAACATATTCCCCAAGAAAAAAAGAATTACTATTTCTGGGATATAGATTAATTGCCGGATTAATCACCGGATGTCTATGATCTTGACGAATTTAACCAATGTGTAGGAGGTATGCGTCCCTATCAATTCGGTGAAAAGCTTGGGGATGGACTTTAGTAAAATAACCAACCTTGCCGCTACCAATACCGCTACCATCAATAGAATAAAAAAGCCAATTAATTGATCTTCAACTAATTGGCTACTTGAAAAGTGATCCCGCTGGGATTCGAACCCAGGACCCTTACATTAAAAGTGTAATGCTCTACCACCTGAGCTACGGAATCAGTCCATTTGGTGATTTGGCGATTTAGTGATTTGGTGATTTAGTCGTTTTGATGATTGGGTTCTTCGCTTCGAATTCCTCCCGGTACGTATTCAAACTCCTAAATTTCTCTACTTTTACGGTCGTTTCCGTAATTGAGGACGCAAAGGTAGCAGGATATGAAAAAAATACAAGCACTCGCCTACGCCCCGATAGCTATCGGGGCTTCGGCGGGCAAGGGGGTTTTGAAATTTATGATTGCATCCTTATGCTATGTCATCGCTTGCTCTCCCCTATCCGCTCAGCAACATTCCGGCCCGAAACCAATAACTGCGCCCGCCGTAGCGTTGGCGAAGGGGACCGCGTCCGCCGTAGCCTTGGCGAAGCAGACCGCGTCTGCCGTAGCTTTAGCGGAGGCAGACTCCCTTTTCAAACTCAAGCAATTCACCCAGTCGTTCGAAATTTATAACCGCCTTTTTCATCAGAAAAAATACTCCCCCGCCATGTTGCTGAAAATGGCCTACATCCAGGACGGACTAGGCCACTTGAGCCAATCTCTCTTTTTTCTGAATCTGTATTACCAGGCTTCGCACGACGAACAAGCCCTTGCCAAAATCAAGGAGGTCGCCGCCAAAAACAAACTGGAAGGATATACCCCTTCCGAATCCACCACCGCATTGGCGTTCCTGAAAGAAAACTACTTTCCGATTGCCGGTATCATCATTTCCATCGTCTGCTTCCTGCTGGCGATGGAGGTGTACCGGAAAAGAATGTCAAAAAAAATAATCGGCCTGGTGCTGATACAGATTTTCTTTCTGGCTGTACTGTTCATTCACATCAACTTCGCAACATCCATAGAACAAGGCATCGTGACCGGTCCTTCTACCTACCTGATGAGCGGGCCCTCGGCCGGGGCTTCCGTGGTGAGCATCATCCCGGAAGGAAACCAACTCGAAATCGTCGGACACAGCGACGTATGGCTGAAAGTGAAATGGATGGATAAAATCGCGTACGTAAAAGAAAACTCGGTCTTGCCGGTCCATTTGTGACCCTCTTCTGATTTTCCGTTTCCAAACCTCCAATCCAAAACATTACGGCCTCACCGAAATCCACCCTTTGTATTCCCGGTTGCTGAACTCAATAAAATAATAATACTCTCCGGCATCCTGACTTTGCGCATACCACCGGAACGTGCGGTCCGAACTCTGAAAAACCTGCTTACCCCACCGGTTGAAGATGCGGATGGTCTGAAAACGGCCTTGACAGTTATCCTTCGGCAACGCAATCTTGGCGTCGGGATCATTATTGCACTCACAAAATTGTGAAGCTTCGGCATCGGCGTCAATTCCGTCGAGGGCAAAATAATCATTGAGGTGATCGCCGTTGGGAGTAATCACATTGGGAGGATCAAATTCCTTTGCATTTCCCGCGACGTCGGCGATCTGTACGTCCAGTGTCACCACCATATCTTTCACGTTGAAGCACTTGCTGTCAAGCAGCTTAAACTTAAACGTGTAATTGTTGTTGTAAATATTCTTTTGAAAGATCGAACAGTCCGGACTCCACAGAAACGGCGACGTGATCGAACCAATGCCCTTGGCACCGGTAAAGGAGTATCCCTCAGGAGAAACATTTCCGGTGGCCTCCAGTAATGTCAGACTCAGACTATCTTTGTCCGGCGGAGCATTGGCCTCTGCCCCCAGTACACTCAACGCCAAAGGCTGGCCCAGCACTATGCTGACCTGATAGGTGCTATCACTATAATTTCCAGGTCCGATATTTACGGGACTATTGAGAGGAACAGCATTCAGGCTCTCAATGGAAAGCATTGGCGGAACATTGGCCTGCGGATCGACCTTCACACTGACCTCAACCGTGTCCGCTTTGATGACTTTACACTTATTCGTGCTGTCGATCACTACAAAATGAAAATCAAAGGTGTCTCTTTTCACCAAATTCACATCGCTGCACGTAATGCCCCATCGAAAATGAGAAAGAGCCAGGCCGCTTCCCGAAGCCGGAGGGAAGGTCATTTGATAATTACTCAGGGCAAATCCGTTGGGAATCACACCCAGCACTAAATAATCGCTATCGGCCTGAGTGCCGGTCACCGTAAAACTTAACGAGTCATTTATCGATCGTACCAGTCCCAGGACTTTAGGCGCCGTCGGGTTAGAGGTGAGATTGGTTTCGAGAACGGGGTTGGAAACCCCCGGAAGAATTACGGATAAATTGAAAACGGCCGTGTCCTGGGAATTCAGATTGCAAATGTTTTTGTCATCGGCAAGAAGGTTTACCTGAAAACGCGTTCGCTGAGTAAAATTGTAAATGTTGCAATACGCATCCCAATGAAGCTGACCGTTAACCAATCCTTTCTGTTGGGATAAAATAGTAAAGGTCATGCCCGCCTGTGACAACAAAAAACCCTTGGTGATAGGCGCCACAACCAAGGAATCCAAATCCTTGTCCACCACCTGAAAAGGCCACGTCGCCTGAGTGCCTTCCAGGAGGGTTGAATCCAGCGGCAATGTGGTGGGAATAGTAAAATAGGGCGGACTATTCACCGGAGGTTGCACCGTTACGGTTACTTTCAGGGTGTCCGTCAGGGGAAGACTGCAGGCATTGTCATAGGCAACGAGACCGATCTCATAGGTGCCGCTTTTTACCAGCGGGCATTGCGGAAAACAAATTGAAAAATCGGCGACTGCTCCGTACATCAGTGTGGCCGTGGTGACCGGTGGCAAGATCTGGTGGTTAAGTGTTGTGTCTTTAAAATTGATCGGAATCGCTTTGATCGTAACAATTTGAGTATAGTTATAGAGCGGATTCTCAGTGTCAGGATCAGATACCTGCACCTGAATGCAGCGGTCGTTGTTGGTGACGGTGTCCACAAAAGAAACAGCCATGGTGTTGCTGTAGGTGAATGTGGAATCCGTCAGTTTCTTGCCCAGAATCTGAGGCGGTGAGTCGGGCTGACAACCATCGACGACCAGCATCTGGAAGTCGCGCCGGCTTTCGCCGATTTTTACTCCGCCGCGATACTGTTCTACCCTGACGGCAAACACAAAAAGACCCTGTACGGTGGGTGTACAGGTTATGAATCCATCCAGACTGATTCGCAAATCGGGCTTGCCGTCGATAATGTTCGTTATTCCGAAAGGCGGATACCTCCACTGGACGAGCGGGTAAGGAGCCGGAGAAGGGGCTGGAAGCGCATCGGACGATGTCGTATTTAAAGGTGTGACCATGGTATAGACCAATGAATCGTTATCGGGGTCCACTCCCGCAAAATTGACATAGTAGGGGCGGCCGGGGCAGGCATAATCGTTGAGCGGGGGAAAAAGGTGCGGCGACGAATTAATAAATGGCTGACCGTTTTTTACAACCGGCGGAAACTCCAGGTAAAATGTTTGACCCGCCGTAATTCCCCCGGTGGAGGGATCTTCACTATAAATGTTGGTGATCGTATAATTCCGGCAACACCGTTGCCACGACATATAATATCCTCCGGGATCATTATAGACATCCGGCGACAACGTGAGTGCGCCGGTATATACTAATTTGGATGTCTCCAGGTCGCCGTTGGCGCACGCCGGCTGAGTGTACCCCACATTGGTGCTGTCCGTCAAGGGAAGCAAAACACTTCCCATATATAGGTTATCACTTTTACGGTAGATGACCGCTGTGGCGCTGAGGTCTAACGCCTGCGGATTTCCATGCAGGCGATCAAAGTAAAGAATCATGTTTACCTGGTAGGTATTGCCGGAAACATACAGCAATTCGAATTCACCTCCTACGATATGAGAAGCCATTGCCGGAAAAGCAATGAGCAATAGAAACGTGAACAAAAGCTTTTTCATGGAGCGATTCGGACTCTAAATATAGCGAATGCCCGTCAGGCTTAAAACCATACCTTTGTGCAATTTGAACATCCCAAAGGAGAAACTTTATGTATCTGGCAGCATGAAAAAAGGAGATACGCTCGGCAACCTGTTGGTGGAGTCATTAGCTGCCGAAGGCAAGTCCATTGCCAAAGCAGACGGCGTGGTTATCTTTTTGCAGGGAGGTGCGCCGGGAGATACCGTAGAAGCCGAGGTAACAAAAATAAAAAGCAATTTTCTCGAAGGGCGCGTGACGGCTATTCAAAAACCATCGCCGCACCGGGTTGAGCCCTTCTGCTTTCATTTTGGCACGTGCGGAGGGTGCTCGTGGCAGCACATCGATTACGAAACACAACTTTTCTACAAACAAAAACAGGTCATCGACAACCTCGAACGAATCGGGGGGTTAACCCTCCCCGCCATTCGACCGATTATTCCTTCCGCCAAAACACGATACTACCGCAACCGTCTCGACTTCACCTTTTCAGCAAACCGGTGGCTCACCAGAAACGAAGTAGAAGAAGGAAAATCCTTTGGCGATCCCGGGCTGGGATTCCACATTCCCCGTATGTTTGATAAGGTTTTTGATGTGCTCGAATGTCACTTGCAACCCGGCCCGTCGAACGCCATCCGGTTGATGGTAAAAAAAACGGCGCTGCAGGAAGGAGTTGATTTTTTCGATTTGCGGAAACAAATCGGTTTTTTGAGGAGCCTCACCCTCCGCACGGCCAACACGGGCGAAGTCATGGTGATCCTTCAGGTGGCCTACGAAAAGATGGAGTGGATCGAAAAGATTCTTGACGTGCTTTCGGAAAATTTTCCGGAGATCAGTTCCCTTAATTACGTCATTAACGGAAAGCGAAACGATACGTTCAGCGACCAGGTGGTCATTTGCCGGAAAGGCAATCCCTACATCACCGAAACGATGCCATCGCCCCGGGGAGACAGAACGCTCCAATTCCGGATCGGTCCGAAATCATTTTATCAAACCAATTCGGATCAAGCCTATCGGTTGTACAAAACCGCATGGGAAATGGCCGACTTAAAAGGTCATGAACTGGTGTATGATCTATATACCGGCACCGGCACGATTGCCAACTTTGTGGCCGGCGAGGCCAGGAAAATAATCGGGCTTGACTATGTTGCAGCCGCGATCGAAGATGCGGTTGTTAACTCGGCGATCAACAACGTCTACAATACCGAATTCTATTCCGGCGACATTAAAGATTTGCTGAATGAAACGTTCCTGGCACAGCACGGTCGTCCCGACGTAATCATTACCGATCCGCCGCGCGTAGGCATGCACGAAGACGTCTGCGCCATGCTGCTCACCGCGGCACCCCAGCGGATTATTTATGTGAGTTGCAATGCCGCTACCCAGGCACGCGATTTAAAAGCGCTTTCCACTCAATATGAAATTACGGCTGTGCAGCCGCTGGATATGTTTCCGCAAACCATGCATGTGGAGAATGTGGTCAGGCTTGATTTGAAATAATAGCTATCTGAAAGGCCGGCTACAGGCTCGTCCTGCGCATCAGCATTTCAGGATTGCACAATTTATTGGGTAGCGACCAATTCAGCGTCTTGAGATTGAGCCGTTCTATTTTGTCGCTCCCCTCAACGATCTTAATAAATTGGTTGGGTTTAATGTTTTTGAAAATCTGGACCTTGTTGCTTCCATGCCAATGTATTTCAATCTCATCAATAATCGTTGCCTGGCCCAATCCGATCTCCCTCCTCAACGGCGAAGCCCCGAAACTTCCACCGGAATTAACATCGCGGTAAACACTTCGGGAAATACCATTCTCTTTGAAGGAGACCTTTACCCGTGTTCCAATGGCGGTGCGGTTGGAGGTTGTGCCCTCCAAGGTCAGACAGATCCAACGATTCGTGTTTTGTCCGGGATTGAGAAAAAAAGAATTCTGGTACGCATCTCCCGGATAGGCCCCGCCCATTTCAATATAAATATCCTGATCACCATCATTGTCGATATCGGCAAAGGAAACACCATGCCCTTTTTGCAGATGTCCTACCCGGGCGGCGGTGGTCACATCAACGAATTTTTGACCGCCTAGATTCCGGAACATTTTATTAGGGACGAGGGATTTAAAATCCGGATTGCCTGTGCCCAGGTACATATCCAGAAAACCGTCGTTGTCAATGTCCCCAAAGTTGGACCCCATGGCAAATACATTCTTATCCAAACCCATTTCTTTGGCCACGTTGGTAAATGTTCCGTCATGATTGTTTCTGTACAGCAGCATTTTGTCCGGATTCCCTGCCGGGATATGAAGTTTTTCGGCGGCAGCAAAGTAGGCCAATGACCGGTCGAAGGAATAGTCGCACGTGAACAGATCCAGCCAGCCGTCGTTATTGTAATCCCAAAACCAGGTGGGAAATGTATTGCCGTGTTCTTTGTCCAACCCTGCTTTTTTGGTCACGTCAATAAAAACAATTTCCTTTCCCCGGACTCCCAAATTCTTCAAGAGTTTCCTTTCTCCGTCCATGGTGGAAATAAAAATGTCTTTCCAGCCATCATTGTCATAATCTCCGGAGGTAACACCTTTAATGTAATTAAGAAGGTTACAGTTGGCCCTGGAAGCAATCTCCCGGAAGGTCCCATCTTTGTTATTAATATAGAGTTCACAGGGATGCATCTCGTGTTTCCCCGTCAGGTCGGTTTCGTTACCGATAAAGAGGTCGATCCAGCCGTCGTTGTTAAAATCATTCCAGGTGGCGGTTTGAGTGGGGTGAAACGAGAGCAATCCGCTTACCGTCGTCACATCCGTAAACGTGCCGTCACCGTTATTTCTTAACAACGAGTTAGGTTCTTTTCCAAAGTCACCTTTCCATGCGCCGCGAAGAACAAGAACATCCTTATACCCGTCGTTGTTATAGTCTGCCTGCATGATGTTCAGCCCACCGGTAATTCCCTGAAGACCCGTTTTGTCAGAGAGATCACTGAACGTTCCGTCGGCATTATTTTTATAAAAGTGAATCTTTTCTTCGGATCCCATCCCGGACGTCATGATATCCAGATACCCGTCATTGGTAAAGTCCTCCACAATGCTACCCCCGGCGGTGTTCTTCGCATCCAGATTCAAGTCGGCCGCGATGTCCTGAAAAGCATTCACTTTATCGGTCGTGTCGCCTTCGATGCCCGGAATAAGAAATGCCGGAGGTACACCGATCGGGTACTCGCCCAGGGTCATGTAAGCGAGGTTGAGAAGCCATCTTGACTCCAGGTCTTGAGGATCTTTTTCAAGGAGGGACTGGTAGAGTCGTATAGCATTCCTTGATCCTGTCGGGTCGCGGTGAACGCCAAGACCTTTTACGGGCAGAATACAGGACTCA
>Ga0302324_100011506_pt1 | contig 18147 bp, 6 predicted proteins | sample Palsa_T0_1_FD_201949 | JGI IMG/M metagenome (GOLD analysis project Ga0302324, IMG submission 201949) | Peat permafrost microbial communities from Stordalen Mire near Abisko, Sweden - Palsa_T0_1 | ecosystem: Environmental > Terrestrial > Soil > Palsa > Peat permafrost | place: Sweden: Abisko... | reverse complement strand
GCGAAGACTTTAAGATCTCGCAGTCAGTAAAATGTCCCTATGTAATGGGTTTATGATAATAATGGAAGTACTGTTATATGAGACCACTGCATATAGAAAGAAGATAACCCTAATGATAAATTGAAAAGCACCTGATGTACTAATAAAGACATAAAGAAGGCTTGTTATAAATAGTTGTTATGCTAAAAACCGCTTGAGTTTGGTTTGTGCAACAGCTTAACTGAACCAATAGTGCACTTAAGAAATTGAAACAATATTATAATGTTATACCAAAAACTTGTTAATGGTATATAAAAGAAAAATAATGTATTTTTGGAAATACTAAAGAAATAATAAGACAGAAATGGAGCACTCTGATATGCATCGGTAGCCAGAAGTGAATGGTACTGCTCCTATTTTAATAGTAATGCAATACTAAAAAGTACTACCCAACGTCAACATCCATTAGTGCCGGTGGTATGCCAACCGCTAATAAATCTTAATTGTTAAAATATCCATAAAGCCGTACTCCCTATATATATGATACTCCTAAATGAACATGCTGATGCTAATGTTCCATCAAAAAATATTTTAATCACCTTCTGCTGCCACAATGTTGTCTTTGTACCTATAGGGTATAGAAACAAATGCATTAATTCAATGCTAAAAATATACAAGTAAATCTGTAGATTCTACAGAACCATAAAACCAAATATGCTAATATTATCAAGAGTTTATTTCAAAATCAAATTCTTATCTAACTGTAATACTAGAAATATCCACTCAGACTATTCCCATACACACATCACATATTTATTATACTGAATTCTATCCAAGAACTTATGTCATTTTTATTAATACATATATATCATTGCAATAAGCGAATGATTTTAACATTTACCACATTTCGCAGTCATATTTATTAAAACTTCCCAAAATATTATCCCAATTATACGAGAACTAATAAATATAGTCAGATATAACACAAATTATGTTTTCTTTGTTTATTTATATCTATTACTATTTTTTTATATCACAGTTAATTTTTTTTACATTGGAAATAGAAAAAAAATATCAATTGTAATTTGAGCAGTTGTTTGGCAACTATACGCACACATTAATTCATAGGCGCCATTCACAGCACGGCCCGTGCCAATATGACTAACTGGAACAAAGTAGGAAGGTATATGTTCAGATGTTAATGCCTTGATAACTAATCCATGGAGTTGCGTCACGCCAGTACACCCAGGTTCCAACGGGGTGTTTCGTATATTAGACCAAATGCAGTTTATCATTAAGATTGTCATATATGTTTGTATGACAATTCCGGCCTATGAAGGTAACCTGTTTGAACAAGACCATTGGGAATAGGTTTCACACCATCTTGCGCCGTTTCCCAAAATGTATTAGTAGTGCTTTTGCGAGAGCTAGTTTTTTCTCCAGAATCATGTCGTTGTAAGTTTGACCCGTAATAAAATACGATTTGAGGGACCAAACAAGATGAAAAAAATAATTTCCCCGCCACGGTGATGGGCGTAGGGTGCAACATTCGTTAATCAATGCAAGCATACATGCTCCAACTCTTCCTTCGTATAGCAACATTCTGAAAATGGTCTCTAAAAAATTCATATAAAATCATGATTAGTTATTGAATTCGGATTTTTGGGGGAACGGAATGCCTCCGTTAACTATTAAGTTTCGTATGTAATAATTCTAATATATCGAATGGGTTGAATATCTTGTACAGATGAATCCGATGCGTTTCTTTCTTATACCCAAAAAATCAAAATAACCCGTTTATCATTCCAAAAGGATGTACTTTTACAAATAGATCCTTTTTCTGAGTTTGTCAGAGATGAACTAATTACATAATATCTTTGGTATTAAATTCATTATTTGAAATTGCCATCTAATTTAAGTATTTGCTTTTGAGATTATCTTTCTCTTCTCTCAATGCTTGACTTATATAAGAGATAAATTTGATATATCCAAGATAACTCCTTTACTGAGAATGTAGATATCGTGTAAATGATCCGCCACCACAAATATAGAAGTTCTGAAAACATTATTTGACCTTCAATAATGTTTTTAAGACTTCTGTATTACTTCCGACATATATTCAAATACATCTCCCATGCAAATCCCGTATATATTCGCCATCATTCTGTTTAAAGTCTCGATTTGTGAAAAAAGTAAAATGCAACTTTCTTATATCTGTTAACCGATCAAACATTCTCTTCTTCGAATTCTGTTTCATATCATTATTGATCATGATTTTCTATAGTTCGAAATCCTATGCTATGTCTACAATGTCTCGCAATTCTCTAAGGATCTTAGTTTTTCTATAGTTTTGTGTCATCTGATCACCTACAATTACCATAATGTTTTATTCTTTACATTTCTAATACAATGGAAGTTATATCTCTTTTGTGATGTTTTTCTATGCCCATACTCGTGATTAAAATCATATATTCTCTAAACTAAACTGTAAATTATATTCACTTTGCAAATGATACATTGCACGCTTTTCTATATAAAGAAACGGTTGTGTCATCTATCCATTCTTCTGTGCCTACATTGGTAAAATTCTGAGATTTTCCTCTGACTTATATCTACTTTTATCCTTGAAAATAGCCTGATCGTATGATAAGGTTTCTAAACCTCGTAACTCCCTACACGGCCCTGTATGTATAAACTTATTTGTTAATGCGCCCATTATTTGGCAAATATAAAAAATGATTGGAATTTGATTTTTTATATTTTCATTACTTTTCTGTTGGATATATTATATCTTAATAAGCTAGTCCTACCAACAATATAAGTTTAACATTTATATTTTAAGCGTAATATTTAAAATTTGATAAACAGCTATAACATTTGCAAAAACACTTTATTAGCTTTTCTACTTTAATTTATTTTTTTTTATTATAAAACTGAAAGAGCTTTCGAATTTCTCAAAGGATTCGGTTGCTCTACACAAGGTAAGATACGAGTTTTATTCAGGATTTTCTATTTTAAAGCAACTAATAGCGGAAATTGACAAATAATATGATGGAATATTAATACAGTATGTTTCTTATACGTGTTAATAGAATTTGCGTAACTTCTTATATAATGATCTTTCAAGCCAAGAATTGGAATTTTTAATAAGAAATGCTGATGCGTGATTCTACATGGCCAAGACTTTACATTTATGTTAAAAATATAAATCGAGCTCGATATGCTATCTACAAAATTACTTCTTAACAATAATACATCTAACGGGATTCTATTATCGAGTGTATGTTAATGTGTATACGATATGTTGTTCCTAAAAGCGTTTTTCTCCTCGTCGTATCCTACCATACGACCATATCACGAAAGGTTTTACTCTTATTCTACCACCACCTAGAATAATGAATTTTTCGACGTAGTTTTACAATAACCCACTCTTGATGATCTCCGTCGACTCTTCGTGTTGGTATTTATTAGTATTATATATAATGGTTTGAATCATGTGAAGCATCTTTAAATTTTTCCATATTCTCGACTAGTTTTTCGTTACACTGTCGAAGCGTTGGCGTAGGTCACCTAAACATTTTGATACACCAATTTGTTATAAATCATCTCTTTTCTTAATGCTGACCGACCCCGAATGTCACAAGAATACCTCGATATTTTTTATGTATGATTTCGCACATCCTTATTCATATTATAATAACTTACATTTAAATAAAAAAATAGGGTAAAAAGTAATAAAAATGTTTGCTACAGTAATTAGGCGGGGCCAGACTCAACTGACTCTCTCGGTCATGAGCCCGGTTGCTACCGTTGACACTACCCCACCTAATTAATTATTTAATTAAATAAAACGCTAAAATACTTATATTAATAGACTACTTCATTTGTTTTACAGAAGCCCATCATTAACCTACCAAGCACTGATCTATGCAATTACAAAAAAAAATTTTAAGCAAATTTCCGCTTATATGTTTTCAGCCTTCTTTTGAGAATATGTAGCACCCGGCCATACTTGTAAAAAATAACCGTGAACAAGAGATATATTCAGCCCCGTCCTTGCGTACTAAAGTGAATCCTAAATTTTTTTGAACTATTGTAGATAGGGACCGAACTGTCTCACACGTTCTAGACCCAGCTCACGTACACTTTAATTGGTGAACAACCAAACCCTTGGAATGTCTTAGACTCCAGGATGATGAGCCGACATCGAGGTGCCAAACAATCCCTTGATAGTATCTATGAATTATCAGCCTGTTATCCCCAGCGTACCTTTTATCCGATATTAATAACTTTCTCCACATAAAATCATTAGTTCACTAGACCGACTTACATCCCTGATAGATAATCAATCGATCAGTCAAGTAATATATACCCTTTGCTCTCAAATATAAAATATTTATATTCGAATCTACCTTTGTACACACTCCGTTACTTTTTAGGAGGTACCGCCCCAGTCAACTACCCTTCGTTCATCTTCTTAAATTATTAATAAGTTTTTGTACAACATATAAGTTGATATTTGATTTCCCCTAGATAGTCACCCAGAGATGAGTCATATAAGCTCCCCAATATACTACCATTTAAAGTACTGGACATGAAAGAATATAGTAAAGTGCATGGGGTCTTTCCGTCTACCAATAGAATTTCGCATCTTACGAAAAATTCAATTTCATTAGATCCAACTAGAGACATAGGGAAGTCGTACATCATTCGTGCGCTCGGAACTTACCCACAAGGAATTTCCTGCCTTAGGACCCTCATAGTAGAGCCGCCGTTTATTGATTTTTGATTGTTCACCTAAAATTGTATAGTAAATAGTGGCGAATTTCTTACGTAGAACCAAAAAGGAGCCCTAGAATTCATAGGGCTATTCCAAAGCCATTTAAATACTTAGATTAGACAACAATGTTCAATTTACAACACCGGGCAGATCTCAGACCAATACATCATCTTACGATTTAGCAGTCCTGTGTTTTTAGTAAACACCGCTCCCCCCTTTCTGTGCCGCCCACTTTGATTATATAATATTAAAATATTAGTGTTCTACCAAAATCAACACTCTTTATCCCGAGTTACTGAGTTATTTTGCCGTTCCTTAAATCTGGTTATTCTATCACCTTAATTTTCTTAATTAGCTTACCGTGTCGGTTTACAGTACGTTTTGTTTAGATCTGTTTTTTCTGAAACTCATCAATAACTTTCTGTCTTTTGCACCAATCATTATCTTTTGAATCCTCACAAATCTTAATTTTTCCCCTTTCTTTCGTTGTCACATAGGAATAGGGGACGATTAACCCTGGTGTTTTTGACATTAGCCAGAAACCTTATAGCTTTCGGTATTATCCCTTAAGGATTATTTACACTACTTATCATGTCAGCATTCTCACAAATGATTTTTTAATAAGATTTAACAATCTTACAGTTTAAAAATACATTTCGTTTGCTACCAATGTTCAGCCTTTATATCATTCACCATAACTTCTTTGTGAAAAAGTTAGTCATGAATTGTTTATTATGAAAAACTCCCCAGCTCAGAATCGTTCTAATTGCATTCATTTTCAAATTCAAAAAATTTTTAACTGGTAGCTATGATGCTTTCTTTAAAGGTGACCGCGTCGAACCAACCTCCCAATCAACTTTTCCCAATTATTACACTTCAACTCTTTATGCTCTTTAACTAAAGTTAGGACTCTTCTCCTTTTAGCAATAGGACCTTATCACCCTAGCTCTGTTACTAATATTGAATTTTTATCATTCGAAGTTTAGTTGAAAGACTTTCTTCCATCAAGCGCCTACCACATAAAATTATTATTAGCACTCTACCTTTAAATAGATTTCGCTCAAAAACCAGCTATCTCCAAGTTTGATTGGTCTCACCCCTATTCACAGCTCTCTCATTCTATTGCAACAGAAACGTACGATCCTCTAATGGTTTTTACATATTTTCAATCTGTCCATAATAGATCACTTGGTTTCGGTCTATTTATGAAAACTTTTTATGTTTTTTTTCAAACTTTTTTCACTACGCTATATGCTTCTTTCATAAATAAGTCGCTGATTACCCATTATACAAAAGGTACATTCATTTACGAATTCTTGTCAGTTAAAAAATTCTGGATCTTTTTCAGTCTCTGTCATTTCGATTCTTTTCACCTTTCCTTTACATACTTGTTCACTATCGATCATCTTAACATATTGAGTTAAAAAGTGGTACTTCTATCTCCAAATTATCTTAAATAATTTTACAACTAGCTTCTTTATTTCCTGATTTCAATCACATCCTAACGGGCTACTACCCTATTTTGCGATATTCTTTCTGGATGTGGGCGCGTGCTTCCGTCTTATGGCCTACCCTACGGCGCACCATACGTAAAAATGTTACGGATGTTAGCGCTAGAATCGCACTGCAGCTGGGGTGTGCCCAAAGAACTGGCGGAAGGAGGTACTCTCCTTATGACCGCTTTAGATACTTATCTCCTGATGCCTCCTATATCCACTTTCCTCGCCACTACTCATGAATTATTTTTATGTTTTTTTCCTCTAGCTACTAAGATGTTTCAATTCACTAGTTTTTTATAATCTTTCGCTTGGGATACTAGCCGTCAACCTGCAAACTCAGACTATTTTTGTATGTTTCTACATCCCTGTTAAGATATCGAGCATGCTTTTTTAACTTTCATTATTTGTTCTTTAATACAAAATTTTTGTTACCAAATATTTTTTTCAGGTTCTCCAATTTACTCCCACCACCACTTCCAATTATATTATAATAAACAAAACTTTTTTTACGGCAAATTTACTTCTTTTTTTGTTTTTTTATTTACTTGTAACTTTTTCGTCGCATACTACCATGAGTGAAGTTTTTTTACCCATAACAGACGAATAATTAAGTGTGCCTGACTAATGCTCTAATACCAGTCGATAATTTGCCAAGTTTAGATACTAAATGAATATCAACTAAACGTAACGTTTTCTAAGAACTCTGTTGCAAACTTTTTGCAATGCTTTCACAGCGAATGGCATTACTTTTTACGTCCGGCAATTTCAAATACCTGCAGATAATTTAATAATGTTCTATTTCACGAGTTGTACATGTTAGAATGTATTTCGTCGGCCACCCTAATATTACACGTGCAATCGAACTAATGGTCTACTCTACCGTTCTTTTCAGTACTATTGGAGTTTCTTCTTATAACTTTTGATACAAATTTTTCTTTGAGCAGTATTTTCTGTCTATACTATGTTTAACAGTTTCAGAAAACGATTCGTTTTATTTCTTTTCTAGGTATTCTTTCCCTGTGTTTTGTTCTCGAGCCAATAATTGTCGTAACTCGGCATTGTTATTTTCTTTTTCTTGACAGCTTTCTCGCTCTCTTTATGAAGATTAGTTTTTTTCTTACACTCTAACTTTTTCTGCTATTATTTTGTGTTCACTTTGTCTTCCTTTTTAAGTATATTTAGACGATTTCTAGATGGGCTATTAGTATTGTTTGTAAACAATAACCTTAGCATTCGGTGCAACTTCGGGATATACCAGGTCCTTAAGTGCGCATCTTTGTCACTTTCTTGTATTTCTTGCGTGGAAATTTTATATTATCAGTTTCCTTATGCCTCTGATTTTAATCATCTTTTTTTTAATCGTCTTGTCTTCTTTGTGTTTTCTTTGTTTTTGGTTTTATCTTTTTCTTCAATGTCTTCTTTAGTTGTTCCGCGAATATTTTTGGGTCTATGTTGGGGTCTTTTTTGGTCCGTTTTCTGTGTTTGCGTTTTTTTTTCGGATCTGCTTCTATGTCCTTTGCTTCTTTCTCCAAGGCACGTTTTCCTTTTTCTACTTGATATTTTAGCTGAGATGTCTTGTTCGTGTCTCGTTTTATTCTTTCCGCATTTTTGTTTACAGTAACTACGTCAAAACCTTTTTCTATTATTTTTCTTTTTTCTTCCATTAGGATCGTGTGTGCGTCTAGCATTTCAGGGTTTTCTGTTATTAGAAAACTCATATACCGTGAATTCTTAAAATATGGAGGGAGACTCGTTGGGAGAAAATCCAGAAACTATGCTCAAACTCAGAATGTGTTTTCCGGGTGTCACGTAACTTCCACAATTGAAACAATGTCATAATCATTCTTTTAATTCTAGCAAATGCTTATTTTGTAAAAAAAAATATAATATGCCATAGAGTGAATTGAACACACGACCTTCCGGTTATAGCCGGCTGCTCTGCCATCTAGCTATATGCGCGATTTTGTTCCTAGCAGAATCGAACTGCCTTTCTGACTTGAAAAGACACGTCCTAACCACTAGACGACAGAACGTTAAATAAAAAAATTCTTTTACTTAAACTGCTGTATGCGCTTTTGTCTGTTACGAAGTGGTTTTATAATAAAATTGCGTTTGAATAATAACGATCTTCAAGCTTGCCGCAATAATTGTTTCCGAACTAATTGTAATACATATGAATAGGAGATAACTTCATTGATGGGAATATCTCAGTATGTGTGCAGCTGAATTAGAAATTGAATCAGACCCAAATGTGACCTTCATATAGAACCAATGATTTCAGCAGTGAGAGAACTGTCAATGTAGGTAATTGCGATTACGTTTTATATAAATGCGCCAGATAAATTTCAGTTAGCTTGTTGTTCGTCTATATCTTTCTCAGCAAGTGCACGCACATCATTGTCTAAAATTTGTTGAAACCCTGGTAACCATCTGTAAATAATAAAATTTTCTTAGGCACGTTATTGATTTGTGATTCGTTGCTAAATAACTATTAATTTTCTGAATAACTATGTAACTAATCATATAGACATTTTTCTCATTTGAAAAGAAATATATAATATTAAACAGAATGTGTTCCGACGTAATCCATCAAATATGGTCTACCATAACATTAACCATAGGTCCATAATGAATTTTCTTGCAACTAGAATTTAATGATTATTGTTTCTCGAGAAATGAAGTATGTATCTAAAATACGTTGAGATCGATGTATATTTTTTTCATTCTTATTTTTTTTATTTTTTTATGACCATGGTGAGACTTGAACTCACACCTCTCGGTTAAAAGCCGATTGCTCTACCTTTAGCTACATGGTCTAAATTTAATTTGAACGGGAAGACTCAACTTCCATTTAATGCTCCAAAGCATTCGTCCTACCATTAACGACGTCTCATATTTCTATTTTGTCCAGCGCAAATTCCCCTACCACTACCCTGTTACACTTAACCTTCGTGCAAACAACGAATCGATAACTAATATTCTCGACCAGAACAACCCTAATCGAAAACCCTCATTATCTTCATTCCCTGCCCTTCCGATGGCTTACGGGCGGTATGTACTCACTAGTTAACAGATTCACCGTGACGTGATACACGATTACTGGGGATTCCACTTTCACATAAATGAGTTTCAATTTATATTCAAACTAAGAATAATTTTTATGATTTGCGAAGTTCACACCTTAGCATCTTTTGTTAAAATATCCATTGTACACATGTGTGGCCCACTGATAAAGACCATAATATTTGACGTGACCTCCCCTTCCTCCAGTTTCCTTAAGCAGTAGTAATATTTGAACTTAAATTTAAGCCAAATCATTACCAGGGTTTTGTTCGTTAGCGACTTAACCTAACACTTCACACACGAACTGACGACAACCAGCAGTACCTGTCACAATATTCTCGTTTTATTCTAAAATAAAAGTATTCAATAAATTAAATTAAAATATTAATGCAACACCTGTAAGATTGTGCGCGGATTATCGCATTAAACCACAGCTCCACCCCTCGTACTAGTCACCTCAATTCTTTTGAGTTCCAACCTGCGGCCATACTTCCCAGGCGGAGAATTTAATGCGTTTGCTCAAACACCAGGATTCCAAAAAACACAAGAATATAATAATTATAATACTTGTGAAAAATATTTTGCTTTGTTGCCCCTACATTGAAAACTCAGCGTTGACACACGGACTACGAGGGTGTCTAATCCTCTTTGCTCCCCTGCCTTCGTACCTTACGTCAATGATCGAAAAGATAATTCTTTTGCCCCTGTCGTCCTTTTTTTATCTCCCATTTAACCGCTACCTAAAAAGTACCATCATCTTTCTGATATTCTATGTTTTAGTAAGAAAACTTAAAAGATAACTACCTAGCATTTTATTTTCTCATTTCATCACAACCTACGTACCCTACGCCCAGTCAACATAATAACACTAGCCCCCCCCGTATTACCGCGGCTGCTGCACGAAGTTAGCCGGGGCTTTTATTTACCTAAATTTATAGAGGTACTCGCTCTATAAATTTCGCAATTCTCGGTCTCCCTATTGAATTTGGTATCTTTGAAAGAAACCATCGTCTCACAATTCATAATTGCGTAATACATGTCATAATTTTCCCTGTAAAAAGAGGTTTACGATAGCCTACCTCCGATTGATTAATACCATCGACATTTATCATCATTTTTCCCCCACACAACATAGCTGAATCAACGTTAGCCCATTTTCGAGATTCCCTACTGCAGCCACCCGTGGGTGTCCGACCTTTTACATTTCCGATGTGCTAATCGTCCTCCCAGACCACAACGGATCAAAGTTTGGTCAGCTTTATCTACCCAACAGCCTAATCCATAGGGACACAAAAAAACTCCATATGAAATCTTTCGCACAATATAAATTTGCTACACTTGCATGTGTAGTTTTATATCTACTTTGTTGCACTTAACAACAGCTTTTTCTTATTTCCCAACTCTCTACACCCTACACCACTTTTTTTACAAAACGTTCAATTACATGTATGAGGCCAGTTGCAGCATTCACTCAGAGCCAGATCAAACTCATTCATTAATTTTACTTTTTTTCCTCTTTAATACAAAATTTTTGTTACCAAATATTTTTTTCAGGTTCTCCAATTTACTCCTACCACCACTTCCAATTATATTATAATAAACAAAACTTTTTTTACGGTAAATTTGAAATTTTTAAATGTATTTCTTTTTCTTCAAGCGACTTTTTCGTGCAGATGTTATAATTAGAGAATGTGGTTTTTTGGGCGAGTTTTTACACCATACTCAAGCGTCCCTTTTGCTCTGCGGACACATCCACCACGTGTTCTACCACCATTGGATGATCACGGGATTCATTGCGGAGGACGTACACGTGGACGAATACCAAAAGACGAGTTGTTCCGCTGTTTTATAATTTCTCAAAAATGTGTATGATTACCACAACTCCGACGATGCTAGGCATTAGGAGAAACTGCCGAGTCTCGCCCTTTTCAATTTCATACGACTCTTGTTTGATTCTATCATTTTTTTTGCTAAACTACTGCGAATTTCCCGCACTCGAGCTATTTGTCCTCCCTTTTCGGTCGCAATTCACAATTATGAATATACTACCTAATGTAACAATCTTGGATAATTTGACCAGCACGATCTGCTATCTCTTTCCTGTCTCAGGTTAAAAACGTGGTTTGTTCTATGACATTTCTGCCGCTAAGATATAGTTAATATACCATTGACGTCATATTAATGATATCGTGCACTTCTGTTAGATCATATATGTCACTTCAACAATTAAGCCCCGTATCTCCTGTTACCATTGTTCTTTTTAGTCTATGAAACGATATATTGTTTTACTAGGACCCTCGTCTAGACTAGTAATTGACCATGGTTTTCCTACCCCCTGATTGACGTAACCATAACTTAATTTTTTATTCGTGGCAAGAACTTTTTCATCTTTTTTTTTGTTTGCTTTGCAGAATACTACTTCTTCTTATACCCCAAATATTTAGTTATTTTCTAGTTATTTCGTTGGTGCTAAATAGTTGTATTTTCATTAACTCATATGTGTTCTTAATATAAGATTATATTTTCTAATAACTTGTTGCAATGTTACTATTTAAATAAAACTCTTTTCAATTTATTGCATAAAAAAAATTTTGTGCTTTTTTTATGTGAAGTAAAACAGCTTCATTTTATTATGTAGCAGCAAATTTTCGTTTTAAACATATTGCTTTTATTTTTTTTTTTTTTTTTTAATATTTATTCTGAGAATTGTATCTTATCCTGTTTTTCAAGATTCAATTTTTAATATCTTTTTCCCAAAATGATAGATCTAACTTGATTTCTGTAATTATTCTTTTTATGTTTCATTTTGATAATTTGGATGGTTAAATCGTAATTGTTGTTTTTAATTAACGTTCTTTCTTTAAATCCTATTTTATATAATTACTTTTTCTTATAAGGCACTTGTTAATATTACTTTGGTAAGTAACTCTTACTATAATAATAGTTAATTTTTTATTTAAAGGAAATCTATTTTATATTTATATTATTTATTGTTAGAACTTGTTGCTGTGATGATGGTATATGTACTATCATTTCTTTATAATTAACATTCCTTTATAGTATATATAGTTTCTAACCGATGCAGCTTTTTCTAACATTCCTTATAGTCATTGTTTTTTAAATTCTGTGATATAAATAGTTTTTATTATTCTGCAATTACAACTTCTACAAGAATGAAATACTATATGTTATAATAGTTTTACTTAAGTATTGTTCCATGATAAACTAAACTCTTTTTATTAAAAAACGATTTTATAATAAATAAATTTTAAATTTTAGTGTAACATGGCGGAGTTAGTTTAGGGAATGTATAATAAAAAACTATAGTTTTTTATTATTTATAATTATTAAAAATGGGTGCTGTTTTAATAATATTGAATTTGTCCAAAGAATTGCATATATTTAAGAGAATTACGCCGTATTAATTTTTTATCTTTTTTTTATAAAATAAATTTATTTATAGTTTTTCAGGTTTAATATAAATATAGTTAGTAAATGATCTAAAATATCATTAGAGGAGTGTCTTCTGGATCAAAGATACAGGATCAGATAGATTTCTGAATATGGCATGAAGGGAGCATATCAGAGAATCAACAAAAGCATAAGTTGTTGTTCGTAAACACTACTTCAGCTAATGCTCAAGAGAATCAAGAAACCATTGAGTCCAGCAATAGAATTAAATTTGTTTATGAACTGGAAGGGTGCATTTTGCGGTTGTTTGATAATTCAGTCAACAGTTACCCTTCTTCAATAATGCTTTATACTTTCATCATATCAGCATCGAATTGAGAGTATGATATCGCAACTTCTCGATATAATGCCACTCAGGTTTCGAAGATCCAGCACTCGTTTCATAGGTACGATTTGCAGCCGGACCGGCACGACTGACTGATAAGCCGACATTCACTGCTGTCTTATTCCTTTATAAATAATTCCTTTTCTGAGAAATTTGACCATCGTAATACTAATATATTTGTTGGAATGTCCACTAACGTCACCAGCTTGTGTTTCTACATTGGGAGAGCTGTCAACTACCATTTCCAAATCCTCATTTGATTTTGCTGAACGCTCTAACAATCTTGAATGAATATAGAATATGTCTCCGGATATGCTTCACGACCTGGTGTCGACGTAATGATAGGGACATTTGGCGTAAGCGACTGCATGTTTACTGAATCATCGTAGACATTAAAGCAGCTTTTCCATTATCACGAAGTATTCGGCATTGCACATCCAGTATGGTGCTGAAAATTGTAATGGTGCACTTCCGAGGCACTGCTGCTACTACGTTGTATAACGTAGCATTCTTATCTTCAAGAACATTGACTAAATTCAAAATAGTGATCTTTTCTGACCTATGGCACATATACGCAGTACATATCATTTCATCGTATTTATATACCTTGGTTCGGTATTGTATCATTGCAATTGTGTTTTACCAGTTTGTCGGTCCCAATTGTTAATTCGCGTTGTCCTCGGCCGATGGGTATGAACTATCAATGCTTTAATACCGTTTGTACGGTTCGTGAACGATTTACGTGTTATATGCCAGGACTCTACGTTCATATGAATTCTATAGTTATCATTATTGTCCCTTACCATCATTGGTTGTCCTAAGCATTTACAACACGCCTAACATAGCTCTCCTACACCACTGACATTAATCACCAGTGCTTTCAACTGTTTCCAGCTTTGATTTCTGCATCATTCCCGAAGACAACGATACTACAGTTTCTCTTCTGGGTTAAGCCATACCTAAAATGTCTGTTCCAACAAATTTTATCATTTCGCCGCTCGTACATTTGGCAAACCACTTGTCGTACAACACCGTCTTTTACTATAGAATGATACCACATCTGGTGCTTCTGTATATTTATGTTTTTATCTACTCCATTTTCTTATTAAAAGTCTTTAAGGATTCTAACGTAAAGTAACATTATATTATTTATTAATATTTAAAAGATAAACATAAGTTATAAATAATTTATATAAAAATTATAATTTTTACTTACTTTTAGCGAGCTGGTTGAATGAAAAATTGAACATATAGTTTTAATATGGTCGTATTGCTGCTAATGGAACCAAACTTTAACACCAACAACCGAAGCGCATAATTTTAAAATCAGCAGCATATCAATATGACAGATTTGGTTCCTAATGTACATCTCCAGATAACGTACGATATAGCAGCACGTTCCCTTCTGTGAGACGACCAGCACAATAATACGAAAACCCAAAATATATGCAGTGTTTTTTAACCTGGGAGAAAAGGCCGTATAATATCATGAATACTAAGTATTGACCTAATTTAATAATATATAATTAGTGATAAAGGAAGCAGTAATATTACGACATGCATTCCAAGAAAGATAATTGTATTCTATCGTTTTTATCAAGGATTTAAGGGAGGAGTAAATTGCAGACTTGCACCTTGAAAATGAGAAATCGTTCAGAAAAATTTCTTTAAAATAAAATAAATTGAGATGTTTAAAAGAAATTCTCGAATTATTAAGTATTCAATACTTAAATACAATAATGGTGGAACATATCCTGACATAATAAAATATCGATAATAAATTCTTCAGAATACAACAAAAAAGTTTGTTGTTTCCATAAAGATATTTTTTGTTATATAAGAGCAACAAACTTTCAACAATTTAAACGATTTTTTATTATTGCCCGTTATTGGGATAATATTTCAATCATACAAAAGTATTGAAAGAATTGGATTTATTGATTATGGCCGATTCTTTTTTTTCTGCGCGTGAGGCGCTTGATGGGCTGGTATTATTTTTGCCTTTTGTTGTAGTCGTAGGCATTTGCGAAGTGATCCTCCTTTGAAAATTATCTTTCTCTTTAGAACAAACTTACCAGATTTATCGAAAGATTTTCTATTATGGGAGCTAGAATTCTACAGTAAACCGGGAACGTAATCTGCTAGGGATCTAGTAAACCGATGACGTAACGGGGATGAATCCATCTACGATTCGGTGAAACCGCAATCTACTTTAGAGTAAATCAACCGTTGTTTTAACGATGTTTGTAACAGATGCCTTACGTATCCTAAGAACTCGGGGTTTTTCATGGCCAACGACGTTTTCTGAAAGTACACCGATAAATCGTTTCCATTTTCGTTTTCTCGTATCTTAAATTCTCTCTATAATTTCTGGTAAAATTTTAAATCACTAATTAGATGGCTTTCTTCTGGATTATATTTTGGATTAAAAAATGTTAAAGATGCGTTATTTGAGATTTTATAAATGTTTACGCCATTGCTCTATAGGGTATCGTAAAAGAAACAGAAACGCCCAAATATGTAATCGACTTATACTAACATTAGAAAAATGAACGAAAAATCAATGAATTATTTGCTATTAATTGTGTTTACTAGATATTCATTAATTTTCTTATTTTTTTCCGTTCTATTTGACTCGGTGTAAATATTGGCATGTATACTGCCTGAAGAATAATTTGATAAATCGAATATCAAAAGATCTTCCTGCAAATAATGCCGATATGTTTTAATGTCTGTACCGAATGTGCACCCATTTTCTCGAGATCCTAAACGAATTTAGCCTATGGCATTTCCCAAATGACCCATTATTTGTGTTTCTTTTTATTTTTCCTTTTTTTACTACGTTCGGAATCGTTATTTTTTTCCCTACTTTTTTGTAAGAAAATTCTCCTAATTTATGACCTATCATTTTTTTCTTCAACTTATTAAGACATGTATTTACCATTATAGATCCTACGTATGGTCTTTTTTTCAAGCACTTTTTTTATACACTCCGCTCTATTTTTGGTAAATATGCTTTCATTAAAAAAACTATAAATAAATTTACTTTTGTTTAATATATTATGTTAAAAGTTATTTATTTATTTTTTAAGCGTTTTAAAAAGATATGCGAATTATAAAAACCTTATTCGTTTAATTTTGTTTTTTTAATTAGCATCAACTTCACCAGACACAATATCTTGATACCTAACATAGTCACACATCAGCAAGTAATGTTCATTACTCATAGAGTCTATTCCTGTAAATGAAACAACCAGGTGCTCTATACGACAACGATAAGTTTATCAGTGGAGTCAGAAATAACAGACACACCAATTCTCCTTTAGGTGCTTCACAGCTTTGTAAAAGATGCAGTATTAAATTAAAACCTTCAGAGTAAGTTTAAAATGATAATCAAAGATTCCATTGTTATTTCAAGTTTGCCCGGAAGGCGGTACAAATTTACGAAATCTAACTTATAATCACCAGTTGAATTTTGTTCAACACTTTTCTATCAATTTTAACACTCTCGCATTTCGCAACGCGTATTAAATAGCATCGAAACAATCACCTTATGACCTAGTGGCATAGAAAAATCAATTCAGAATATGTTTCATAAGGAATATTTTTACGATATCCCAGGCAATGCCTCACCACGCAACATACACCTGTAATCCCTTATTCAAGCCTCCTTCGCGTAACAATTCCATACCAACTAAACGTTGACACCAATACGATTTCCGTAAGCATTTCTTCTATTTCATCTATTCTATTGTGAATGTTTTCTAAATTCATAATATCATTTAAAAGACCTTCGGTAGATCTAATGTACACCACCTGGTCTTATATAGGCACATGCATTCTGCTCCACTTACTCCTCATAAAACTCCATTATTTCTCTCGTTCCTCAAGCCCCATAAGAATGGCGTCATGCACCTACATCCATGCATGTGTTGTTATGCTAATATATGATTCAAATTCGGGTTATTTCTGAGAAAATACTCTTATATATTGACTCCGCATGGTATCTGTATTTCTCACCATATTCTTCATCATTGCATCCTTAATAATTCTTCTATCACAAACTATAACATGCTCTTGGCCATCATTGAACATGATCTATCTATCAAAATATGGTAAGCTTGAAGATATGTTTTTATTCTATTGATTTTTCGTTCCTCTATGTGATATCCAATATGTGGGTCACACCGTTTACAACTTCTCCTCTAGTTGAAGTACCATTCTAGGAACGCCGTGTGCTGCAGATGTTGTGGACCCAGATTTATCTTAGATTTTTTACCTGCTTAAATTCATTTTTTTATAGTACTTAACATTACTTTTATATATTACTTAAATATATAAAAATTTTTTAATTATAAAAGATATTATTTATTTTCTTAAGCTCGCCCAGAATTGTGCCCACGCTTCCGCTACACGGTCATGGTTACACATGCGGAAAAGCTCGTTTGGTTCCATGTTTATTAAATCTATAGAAGTTTTATTATTTTGCAGCTCTTGTATAAGCATGGCTCGACGGTATATATCTACAGGGTTCTTCACTTGTTCCTCTCCCCCTGTTACTAACGCGGAAAAATCCAAAATATATTTAAAATTTAATCGATTTAGTTGTTCCATCTCATATAATCGATTCATATCTAACTGTTCTGGAGTTGCTGTCGTAACTATAGTGCCTGTTTTAAGTTGGATCTTAAAGAAATCTATTTGTGTTGCAATTGGTTGGTCTTGCACCGTTATTTGTATTTTTTGATAGGGCGGATTCACGTTATTACGATTAAACAGGCTTTCATGGATTTTATGTAAAATACTGTCGGCTGCGGCTGCGGTCGGTGCGGCCTGCCCTGGGGTTGATGCGATAGCACTCGGTGAGGCCTGCTCTGGGGTTGATGCGATAGCACTCGGTGAGGCCTGCTCTGGGGTTGATGCGATAGCACTCGGTGAGGCTGCTGGATATTTGAGGGCTGGCGTTGAATGTCCTTTGGCAGTACCCCTATCGGCCAAGGGTATATCATCATCGAAATGCACTACGTGCA
>Ga0302324_100011503_pt1 | contig 18150 bp, 13 predicted proteins | sample Palsa_T0_1_FD_201949 | JGI IMG/M metagenome (GOLD analysis project Ga0302324, IMG submission 201949) | Peat permafrost microbial communities from Stordalen Mire near Abisko, Sweden - Palsa_T0_1 | ecosystem: Environmental > Terrestrial > Soil > Palsa > Peat permafrost | place: Sweden: Abisko... | reverse complement strand
GGTCGAGATCGCGCCAGGTCCGATCAGCAGCGGCATGCCGAAGGGGACGACCAGCCCTTCGAAGCGCTTGGCCGCGTACGCCCTGGTCGAGAGCAGCGCCGTCTCCTCGCCCTCAGCAAAAGTCTCGGCGATGTCGCCCCTGGCCATGTCGAGGCCGAGCAACAGCAGCAGGATGCCGCCGGCGATCCGGAAAGCCGGCAGCGAGATGCCGAAGAATCGCAGCAGCGTGAGCCCCGTCGCATAGAAAAAACTCAGGAAAACGAAGGCGAAGAGGGCGATGTAGAGGGCCGTGAGGCGCCGGCCGGCCGGCGATGCGCCGACGGTCGCGGCGGCGAACAGGGGGACGTTCCCCACCGGATCGATCAGCGCGAAGAGGGCGATGAAGAAGTTGACCGCGAAGCTGACCTCGCTCATCGGCCGCGCTTAGAAGTCGACCGCCCGGCCGTTGCGCTCCCAGTCGCCGTAGCGCGTCGGGTCCGGGCCGGCCGGCCCGTTCTGCTCGGCCGGCTGGGTCGGCGACGGCGCGTTGCGCCTGCGTTCGGCGGCCTCGGCCAGCGCCCGCCGCGCCTGGGGCGAAAGCGCCCGGGTGCTACGCTCTGTGGTTCGATGGGCCATCTTCGACACGGCCCCATCCTAGCCGGGCTTTCCTTGGCCGGCCACCTTGCCGCCGGTCGCTCGAGCGCGCAGGTCGAGGTCCATGGAAGAACCGCTCATCGCAGGCCCGACGGCGAGGACCTGCGCCCTCCGTCTGCTCGACGCGGCGCTCGCGAGCCGGCGCGGACTGGAGGCGGCGCTGGCGGCGCCCGGGTTCCTGGCCCTGCCGGCGCGGGACCGCGCCTTCGCGCGGGCGCTGGTGATGATGACGCTGCGGCGGCTTGGCCCCATCGACAGGGCCCTGGACGCCCGCCTGGCGCGCGAGCCGCCGGCCGGCGTGCGCGCCATCCTGCGCCTGGGCGCCGCCCAGGCCTGGTACATGGGGACCCCTGATTTCGCCGCGGTCTCGACGACCGTCGACCTCGCGCCCAAGGCCCTGCGCGGGCTGGTCAACGCGGTGATGCGCCGGCTGACCCGGGACGGGCCGCCGGCGGAGGATCCCGAGTCCCTGGCGCCGGCCTGGCTCTTCGCCCGCTGGCGCGCGAGCCACGGGAACGAGGCGGCGATGCGCATCGCCGCGGCGATCGCCCTCGAACCCCTGGCTGACCTGACCCCGCTCGGAGAGCCTGCCCCAGAGCTGGTGGCGGCGCTCGAGGCCCAGCGGCTGCCTGGCGGATCGCTGCGGACCGCCAGGCGCGGCGATCCGTCGATCTGGCCCGGCTACGCCGAGGGAAGCTGGTGGATCCAGGACGCGGCGGCGGCGATCCCGGCCCGGCTGGCGTTCGCCGGCCCCGGCGGGAGCGTCCTCGATCTCTGCGCTGCGCCCGGCGGCAAGACACTGCAGCTGGCCGCGGCCGGCGCTAGGGTGACGGCGGTCGACCGCTCGGCCCCGCGAGCGCGGCGGGTGGCCGAGGGGCTGGCGCGCACCGGCCTTACCGCGGAGCTGGTGAAGGCCGACGCGCTTTTCTGGAAGGACGCGCGGGTCTTCGACGCCGTGCTGCTGGACGCGCCCTGTACCGCGACCGGAACCTTCCGCCGCCATCCGGACGTGCTCTGGAACGTCAAGCCCGGCGACATCGCGGCCCTCGCCGGGGCCCAGTCGGCGCTGCTCGATGCCGCGGCCGCCCGCGTGGCCCCGGGCGGGCGGCTCGTCTACAGCGTCTGCTCGCTGGAGCGCGAGGAGGGCGAGGCCCAGGCGGACGCCTTCCTGGAGCGGCGCGGCGACTTCAACCTCCTGACAATAGCGGCCGGCGAAGGCGGCGCGCCGGCCGCGGCGGTGGCGGGCGGCGGCTGGCTGCGGGTCCTGCCGTTTCACCTCGAGGGCGGCCTGGACGCCTTCTTCATCGCCAGGTTTTCGCGCCGCCAGGTTTGACTTGGGCGCCGCGGCGCGCCTTTAAGTCGCAGCAAATGCACGCCCGCCGCCCGCTCGTCGCGCCATCGATCCTGGCGGCCGATTTCTCCCGGCTGGGCGAGGAGGCGCGGGCGGTCGAGGCGGCCGGCGCCGACTGGCTGCACGTCGATGTGATGGACGGCCATTTCGTCCCCAACATCAGTATCGGGCCGCAGGTAGTGAAGGCGCTTAGGCCCCACGTCGCCATCCCGCTCGACGTCCACCTGATGATCTCGCCCGTGGATCCCTTCCTCGAGGTGTTCCGCGAGGCGGGCGCCGATTCGATGACCGTCCACCCCGAGGCCGGGCCGCACCTCGACCGCACCGTGAAGCGGATCCGCGAGCTGGGCGCGCGGGCGGGGGTGGCGTTCGACCCCTCGACGCCGCCGGAGGTCATCGAATGGATGATGGACGAGGTCGACCTGATCTTGGTGATGACCGTCAATCCGGGGTTCGGCGGCCAGAGCTTCATCGCCTCGCAGATGCCCAAGATCCGCCGCCTGCGTGCGATGATCGAGGCGTCGGGTCGCGACATCCCGATCGAGGTCGACGGCGGGGTGACGGCGGAGACGGCGGCGCTCTGCCGGGAGGCGGGCGCCAGCGTTCTGGTGGCCGGCACCGCGATCTTCCACGGCGGCGGCGACTACGCGCGCGCCATCGAGGCGATAAGGGGGGCATAGGGCCTGGCGAACGGTAAGCGGCGGCGTTGACTTGGGCGCCGCCGGGCCTATTTTCTCGGCCACCCGCGTGACTGGCGAAACAAGGTGGATGACCACCGGGGAGCGCGGGATTTCGGAAAGCCGCACGCCTGGGCGTCCTCTCTTCATCTGGAGACACGCCATGAGCACGCCCTCGTTTCCCCCGGCCCCGGACCTCGTTCTGATTCGCCGCGCCCTGGTCTCGGTCTTCGACAAGACCGGCCTCATCGAGGCGGCCAGGGAGCTTGCCGATCTTGGGGTCGAGCTCGTTTCCACTGGCGGCACGGCGGCCGCGCTGGCGGGAGCGGGGCTCGCGGTGAAGGATGTTTCGGCGCTGACCGGCTTTCCCGAGATGATGGACGGGCGGGTGAAGACCCTGCATCCGGCCGTGCACGGGGCCCTGCTCGGGGTGCGCGACGCGCCCCACCACGCGGCCGCCATGGCCGAGCACCAGATCGGGGCGATCGACCTTGTCTATGTCAATCTCTACCCGTTCGAGGCGAGCGTGGCGGCCGGATCGAGCTTCGAGGCGTCGATCGAGAACATCGACATCGGGGGGCCGGCGATGATCCGGTCGGGGGCCAAGAACCACGCCTACGTCGCGGTCTGCACCGAGCCAGAGGACTTGGCGCGAGTGCTGGACGCGCTGCGAAGGGATGGCGGCACGTCGCTGGCGCTGCGCCGCGACCTGGCGGCGCGGGCGTTTGCGCGAACGGCCGCCTACGACGGCGCCATCGCCGCCTGGTTCGCCGCCGGCCAGGGCGACGGTGGGTGGCCGCCCCGCAAGCTGATCTTCGGCAGGCTCGAGGCGGCGATGCGCTACGGCGAGAACCCCCACCAGGGCGCGGCCCTCTATGTTTCGCCAACCCCCCGCCCCGGTGTCACCACGGCCCGCCAGCTCCAGGGAAAGGCGCTCGGCTACAACAACATCAGCGACACCGACTCGGCTCTGGAACTCGTCGCCGAATTCGACCCGGACGTGAGCGCCGCGGCGGTGATCGTCAAGCACGCCAACCCCTGCGGAGTCGCCCTGGGCGCGGACCTCGCCAAGGCCTACCAGCGCGCCCTCCAGTGCGATCCGGTCTCGGCCTTCGGGGGGATCGTTGCGGTCAACCGGCGCCTCGACGGCGCGGCGGCGGCCGAGATCGTCAAGATCTTCACCGAGGTGGTGATCGCGCCGGACGCCGACGAGGCGGCGATCGCGGTCTTCTCGGCGCGGAAGAATCTGCGCCTGCTGCTGACCGGGTCGCTGCCCGATCCCAGGGCCCGCGGCGAGACCTTCAAATCGGTGGCCGGCGGCTTCCTCGTCCAGGAGCGCGACGCCGCGCCGATAGGGCCGGGCGACCTGAAGATCGTGACCCGGCGCTCGCCGACCGGGGCCGAGGTCGCCGACATGCTCTTCGCCTTCACGGTTGCCAGGCACGTCAAGTCCAACGCCATCGTCTTCGCCAGGGACGGCCAGACCGCGGGGATCGGGGCCGGCCAGATGAACCGGCGCGACTCGGCGCGGATCGCGGCGCTGCGCGCGGCCGAGGCGGCGCAGGCGGCCGGCCTTCCCCAATCCCTGGCGGTCGGCTCGGCCTGCGCCTCGGACGCCTTCTTCCCCTTCGCCGACGGGCTGATCCAGGCGGTCGAAGCCGGCGCCACCGCCGTCATCCAGCCGGGAGGCTCGATCCGCGACGCCGAGGTGATCGCCGCCGCCGACGAGGCCGGGATCGCCATGGCCTTCACCGGGCTGCGAGTCTTTCGCCATTGAGGCGCTGCGCCCTAGCCGCTCGCCGCCGGCTCTGTTAAAGCCGGCCGATGGGAACGGCTCGGACAAGTGGGCGAATTAAGCGCCCGGCGTGACGACGAGGGGACCGCTCCAGCGCGCGCCGGGATCCGCCGCTCCTGAATTTGCCGACCAGACCTGGATCCGTCATGCCCGACGATGCCCAACCCGCCCGCCGCGACTATCGCGAGACCGTGTTCCTGCCGGACACGCCCTTTCCAATGCGCGGAGGGCTGCCGCAGCTCGAGCCGCGGATCCTGGAAAGCTGGGGCGACCTCTACGGCGATATGCGCAAGGCGCGCCAAGCCGCCGGGGCGCCGCTCTATGTTCTCCACGACGGGCCGCCCTACGCCAACGGCGCGATCCACATTGGCCATGCGCTGAACAAGCTGCTCAAGGACTTCGTCGTCCGCTCCCACTTCGCGATCGGCTTCGATGTCGACTATCGCCCCGGCTGGGACTGCCATGGCCTGCCGATCGAGTGGCGAATCGAGGAGGAGTTCCGCGCCGAAGGAAGGCTCAAGGAGGACATCAGCAAGGCGGAATTCCGCGCTCGCTGCCGACAGTACGCGGCGCACTGGATCGCCGAGCAGTCGCGCGAGTTCCAGCGCCTGGGGGTGCTCGGCGACTGGAAGGGCCGCTACGCGACCATGGACTTCGGTAGCGAGGCAGCGATCGTCGCCGAGTTCCACAAATTCCTGGCGACCCACCAGGTCTACCGGGGGTCCAAGCCGGTGATGTGGAGTCCGGTCGAGCGCACGGCGCTGGCCGACGCCGAGGTGGAATACAGGGATTACGTCTCGCCCAGCGTCTGGGTGCGGTTTCCGCTGCGCGACGGCCAAGGCGCGCTCGCCGGCGCCGATGTGGTGATCTGGACGACGACGCCCTGGACGATTCCGGCCAACCGCGCCATCGCCTACAACCCGGCGATCGCCTACGCGCTCTTCGAGGTCGAAAGCCTCGAGCCTGATCTGCCGTTCCAACCCTGGGCCAGACCCGGGGACAGGCTGATCCTCGCCGAAGCCCTGGCCGAGCAGGTGTTCGCGGCGGCCAAGGTGGCCAAATGGATCAGGCTGGCCAAGGTCGACCCGCGGGGCCTGATCGCCGCCCACCCTTTCGCGAACCTGGACGAGGCCTACGGCTTCGACGCGCCGTTGCTGGCCGGTGATCACGTGACCGAGGACATTGGCACGGGCTTTGTCCACACCGCCCCCGGCCACGGCGCCGACGACTACGCCCTTTGGCTCGCGAGCGGCCGCCGCGACATTCCCGAGACCGTCGACGAGGACGGCGCATACTACCCGCACGTGCCCCTCTTCGGCGGGCTGAAGGTGCTCGAGACCGAGGGCAAGCGGCTCGGCAGGTTCGGCGGGGCCAACGAGGCGGTGATCGCCAGGCTTATCGAGGTCGGCAAGCTCTTGGCCCGCGAGCGCCTGGCGCACAGCTATCCCCATAGCTGGCGCTCCAAGGCGCCGGTGATCTTCCGCAACACGCCCCAGTGGTTCATCGCCCTGGACGAGCCGCTGAACGACGCGGTCCATGGAGGCCTGACCCTTCGGCAGGCGGCGCTGGCGGCGATCGACGCTACGGCTTTCTATCCGGAAACCGGGCGGGCGCGGATCCGCGCGATGGTCGCCGAGCGCCCGGACTGGCTGATCAGCCGCCAGAGGGCCTGGGGATCGCCGCTGGCGCTCTTCGTCGACAAGGCGACGGGCGAGCCGCTGGTGGACGCCGATGTCAACGCCAGGATCGTGGACGCGATAGAGAAGGAGGGCGCCGACGCCTGGTTCACGAGGCCGGCGCGGGATTTTCTCGGCAATCAGGACCCGGAGCGTTTCGAGAAGATCGAGGACATCCTCGATGTCTGGTTCGACTCCGGCTGCACCCACGCCTTCGCCCTGGAAGGCCGCGAGCACAGCCGCTGGCCGGCCGACCTCTACCTGGAAGGCTCGGACCAGCACCGCGGCTGGTTCCAGTCATCGCTGCTCGAGTCCTGCGGGACGCGGGGACGCGCGCCATTCGAGGGCATCCTCACCCACGGCTTCACCCTCGACGAGAAGGGGGAGAAGATGTCGAAGTCGACGGGCAACAGCGTCGAGCCGCAGGAGGTCACCGGTCAGAGCGGGGCCGAGATCCTGAGGCTCTGGGCGGCGATGGTCGACTATTCCGAGGACCAGAGAATCGGCCCGACGATCCTCAAGACGACCATCGATTCCTATCGCAAGCTGCGTAACACCGTCCGTTACCTGCTGGGGGCCCTGGCCGGATTCGACGATGCGGAGCGGGTGGGCGCCGAAGAGGCTCCGCCGCTGGAGCGCTTCATTCTCCATCGGCTCCTCGAACTCGACGGCCAGGCGCGCGCCGCCTACCAGGCCCACGCCTTCACCGCGGTGATCCGGCCGCTCTCCGATTTCTGCTCCAACGACCTCTCGAGCCTGTTCTTCGATATCCGGCGTGATGTCCTCTACTGCGACCGGCCCGACTCGCCTCGGCGGCGCGCCTGCCGGACGGTGATGGACCTGGTTTTCGAGCGGCTGACCGTCTGGCTGGCGCCGATCCTTCCCTTCACCATGGAGGAGGCCTGGAGCGCCAGGTTCCCGGGGGCCGGCCGCAACAGCATGAGGGTCTTTCCGTCGACTCCGGAGGCTTGGCGAAATCCCTTCGAAGCCGACCGCTGGGCCCGGGTCGAGTGGGCGACGCGGGTGGTGACCGGCGCCCTGGAAGTCGAACGCCGCGAAAAGCGCATCGGCGGGGCCCTGGAAGCCGCGCCCGTGGCCTACATCAATGATCCAGAGGTGTGGGCGGCGTTCGACGGCCTGGATCCGGCCGAGGTCTTCCGCACCAGCCAGGCCACGCTATCACGCTCGGCCGGACCGCCCGACGCCTTCAGATTGCCCGAAATCGCCGGCGTCGCCGTCGAGCCGCTGCGGGCGAAGGGCGCCAAATGCGCCCGCTCGTGGCGGATCCTGCCCGAGGTTGGTTCTGACCCGAGATATCCCGATCTGTCGCTGAGGGACGCCGACGCCGTGGCCTTCTGGGACGCGCGCCACCAATGAAGCAGGTCACCCGCTCCGGCTGGATGGCCTACGGAGTCGCCCTGGTCGTCGTCGGCGCCGATCAGGTCGTGAAGGCGATTCTGCTGGGTGGCTTTGACCTGGAGGATCGCGGCGCGGTGCGGTTGCTGGGGCCGGTGGACCTGCGCCTGGTATGGAACCAGGGGATCAGCTTCGGCCTCTTCCGCTACGACCTGGCTTGGACGAGATGGGCGCTGGCCGCCTTCGCCCTCGCGGTCGCCGCCGGTCTGGCGTTCTGGGCCCGGCGCGCCGATCGGCCGCTGACGGGGCTGGCGGTCGGGCTGATCATCGGGGGGGCAGTGGGAAACCTGATCGACCGGGTGCATTTTGGCGCGGTGGCCGACTTCATCGACGCAACGCGCCTCTATTTTCCCTGGGTGTTCAACATCGCCGACAGCGCCATCAGCGTCGGAATCGCGTTGCTGATCGCCGAGAGCCTGCTGTTTCCGCGGCGCGCCGAGGGTGAAAGGCAAGGCCGTTGGCGCCGGCGGGTCGAATAGGCTATCTGAAGGGTGATGCGAGGGCCGGGGCGGCCTTTCTTTCCGGGAACCCGCCATTCATGAGTTTCGACCGTGTGTTGATGGGCGCGGCCCTAGTCGCCGCCCTTGGCGTCGCCGGCTGCAATTCCGCCTCTCGCGCCCTTGGCATGAGCAAGGTGACGCCCGATGAGTTCCGGGTCGTCTCCAAGGCGCCCCTGGTCGTGCCGCCGGACTATTCGCTGCGGCCGCCGATGCCCGGCCAGCCGAGGCCCCAGGAACTGCAGCCCGAGAGCGCCGCCCGCGCCGCGCTTCTTGGCGAGCGCGATTCGGAAGTGCGCTCGGAGGGAGAGAAGATCCTTGTCACCAAGGCCGGCGCCGACAAGGCCGACCCCCTGATTCGCTACGTCGTCGACGACGAGTTCGGTTCGGTCGCCCACAAGGACAAGACCTTTGCCGACTGGGTGATCTTCTGGCGCAAGGGCCAGCCAGCGGTCGGCCCGGATGTCGCCGCCGCCAATACGCCCGCGCCCGTCGACGCCGCGACCGAAGCGGCCCGGATCAAGAGCCTCACCGCCGACCAGCAGGTGGTGATCGCGCGCAAGCAGACCACAACCAAGACCAAGCTGCCGGGACTCTGAGATCGACCGGCGCGGCTGAAAGTCGCTCAGGCGCCCGAGTGTCGCGGCGCGGTGGCGATCCTCGCGCGGGGCCGCGGCCGGCCAGCGCCGCGGCGTGCCTGCCCTTCGCCCTCGCGCGCCGGCTTGACGGTCTCCAGAACCTCTTGGGTCCCGACCGCGCCTCGCAGGAGGGTCCTGGTCGGTGAGTCGAGGAGCAGCAACCGTCGTTCGTGGGCGAGCTTCAAGGCGTCGACGAAGGAATCGCGCCACTTCTTGACGTCGCTTCGCCGGATATCCTGCATCAGACCCTCCCAGCGGCGGACGCGCTCCTTGCGTCCCATGGTCAGTCCCAGCTTCAAGGCCTCGCTCATCTCCTCCCGACTGAAGGGGTTGACGATCACCGCGTCGAGCATCTGCCTGGCGGCGCCTGCGAACCTGGAAAGGATCAGGACGCCCGGATCGTCGGGATTCTGGGCCGCCACGTACTCCTTGGCGACGAGGTTCATGCCGTCCCGCAGGGGTGTGACCAGCCCGACCTTGGCGGCGCGATAGATTCCGGCCAGTTCGTCGCGGCGGAAGTTCTGATGCACGATGCGGATCGGGGTCCAGTCCATGTCGGCATAGGCGCCATTGATCCGCCCCGACAGGGCGTCGATCCTGGCCCGAAGATCCTGATAGGCCTCCACTTCGCCGCGGGAGGTGGGCGCGACCTGGAGGTAAAGCACGTCACGACGATGTTCGGGGTTGTCGTGGAGGAAGCGCTCGAAGCCCAGCAGGCGCTCCTCGATACCCTTTGAATAATCCAGGCGATCGACGCCCAGGATCAGCGAACGGAAGACGCTGTGGGCGGCCATCCGATCATAGGCGCGAACCGCGATCTCGGAGTCTGCAAGGGCGGCGAATTCCTCGACGTCGAGTCCGATCGGGAACACCTGGGCGCGGAGGGACTTTCCGAAAGCCTCGAGACGCCCGTCGGCGGCCCAGCCGCCGCCGGCTTCGCCAAGCACATAGGATTCGAAGGCCCAGAGCACCTCGTCGGTCTGCAGGCCCACGAGGTCATAGGAGAAGAGAGCCTCGACCAGCTGCGCGTGCCGCGGCAGCGTCGTCAGGACCGGAGCGGCCGGCCATGGCACATGGAGGAAGAAGCCGATGGCGTTGGTGATCCCCAGACGCCGCAGCTCGCGGCCAAGCGGGATCATGTGGTAGTCGTGGACCCAGATCAGGTCGCCCGGCTCGATCAGCGGCGCCAGGGTTTCGGCGAACCGCCGGTTGACCCGCTCGTAGCCGGCGTCGAACGAGCGGTCGTAGGCGGTCAGGTCGATCCGGTAGTGGAACAGCGGCCAGAGCGTGCCATTGGCGTAGCCATTGTAATATTCCTGAAAATCCGCCTCATCGAGGTCGACCGTGACCACCGTGACGTCGTTGACGCGCCGGGTTGTCGTCTCCCCGGTGAACGTCGGTATCGTCTCGCCACTCCAGCCGAACCAGAAGCCCGAATATTCCTTCAGCGCCGCGGCGAGCGCCACGGCCAGGCCACCGGCCGGCGCTTCCCCGGGCTTGTCCGGCGGATTGACCCGGTTGGAAACCACGATCAGGCGACTCATCGCACCGAGCTCCACGGCCGGCTCAGAAGCACGGCGCAGTTTATCAGACCAACTAGCGAGTAGGTCTGCGGATAGTTCCCCCAAAGGGCGCCGTCGCTGAGGCTGACGTCCTCGGAAAGCAGTCCGGCGTGGTTGCGGCGCGAAAGCATTTCCTCGAAGAGCCGGCGGGCCTCCTCTGTCTCGCCGATCAAATATAGGCCCTCGATGAACCAGAAGGTGCAGAAATTGAAGGCTGTCTCGGGCGTGCCGAAGTCGTCGGCGCTATCGTAGCGCAGGAGGTTGGAGCCCCGCCGCAGGTGGGAATCGATCGCCTTCATGGTGCCGCGGTGGCGCGGGTCGTCGGGCTCTAGGAAGCGTAGGTCGACGAGTTGAGTGAGACTGGCGTCGAGTTCGTCGCCGCCGAAGGTGGCCGTGAAGTGGTCCTCTTCGGCGTTCCAGGCCTTAGCCTCGATGGCGGCGTGGATCGTCTTCGCCCTCTGGTTCCAGAACCTGGCGCGCGCGGCCAGGCCGAGTTTCTCGGCGGCGTTGCCGAGCCGGTCGCAGGCGGCCCAGCACATCGCGGCCGAATAGGTGTGGACGGCGGCGCGCGTGCGCAGCTCCCACGGTCCGGCGTCAGGCTTGTCGTAGAGGCTGAAGGCGCGCTCCCCGACGCCCTCGAGCGCCTCGAAGTCGTCGTGGGTGGCGGGCCGCAGCAGGCGTTCGTCGAAGAAAGCCTGGACGTTGCTGAGCACGATCTGGCCGTAGACGTCGTGCTGGATGTGCTCGTGAGCCTGATTGCCGACCCGCACCGGCCCCATGCCGCGGTAGCCTGGCAGCGTCTCGACAATCCTCTCGTCGAGCGCGGTCTCATAGCCGACCCCATAGACGGGCTGGATGTGGCCGCCGCCGGCCGCGTCGACGATGTTGCGGAGATAGCCGAGGTAGCTTTCGAGAATGTCCACCGCGCCCAGGCGATTGAGCGCCTGGACTACGTAGTAGGCGTCCCTGATCCAGCAGTAGCGATAGTCCCAGTTGCGACCGCTGTTCGGCGCCTCGGGGATCGAAGTGGTGAGCGCCGCCACGATCGCGCCGGTTTCTTCATAGGAACAGAGCTTTAGCGTGATGGCGGCGCGGATCACCGCCTCTTGCCATTCGAGCGGCACGGCCAGCGTGCGCACCCATTCGCGCCAATAGGCGGTGGTGTCGTCAAGCATCCGGGCGGCGGTGGAAAGCACTTCGCCCTGGAAGGGCTCGTCCGGTCCCAGGAAAAGCGCGATCGGGTCCTCCAGGCGGAAGGTGCGTTCCTCGAGAATGTGCGAGATCGGAGCGTTGCTTGTCAGGCGCAGGATGACGTCGCTGCAGGCGTAACGGATGTGATTGGAGCCCGATGTCGTGGGGGCACGGGCGGCGCCCCAGGCGATAGTCGGCCGAAGGCGGATGGTGATGCGCGGCGCCCCGGCGAGCGGTCGGAGCAGGCGCACGAATGACTTGGGGCGATAGCCGCGACCGTATTGGCGGAATCTCGGAGCGAAATCGGTGATCTGGACCGCCGAGCCGCCGGAATCGGTGATCTCGGTGGAGAGGACGGGGGAATTGTGCAGATAGGCTTGGCGGGTGCGGGCGCGCTCGGTGACATCTATGGTCCAGATGCCTTCGGCGTCCGGGCGCGCCGGGTCGCCGGCGGCGAGCAGGTTGGAGAACACGGGGTCGCTGTCGACACGGGGGGCGCAGCACCAGACGAAGCGTCCCTGCCTGTCCACCAGAGCGCTTATCGCCGAATTGCCTATGGGCGCGAGGTCAAGATCGCGAGTCAACGGGTCGTTCCAGGGCTCGAACCAGCCAATCCCTCGCCGTTTCGACATCGCGCAGGCAGAATCTGGCCGCTGTAGGGCGGCGGGTTCCCACGAGGGCCCCGAACCCACCCATCGCCTGGACCGCGCGAAAACCCGATTCGTCGGTGAGGTCGTCACCAAGGTAGACCGGAGTGAATCCGGCGAATGGCGGCTCCTTCATGAAGGCGCGCACGGCCGCGCCCTTGTCGGGCCCCGGGGCGCGGAGTTCGGCCACCATGTCGCCCTTCTGCACCTCCAGAGCCAAGTCAGTGGCCAGTCGCTCGGCCAGGTCGATGCAGGGCGCCTCGAGGGCGGGTGCGCGGCGATAGTGCAGGGCCACCGCCGCCCCCTTGTTCTCGACCAGCAACTGAGGATCGCGGCTCGCGAACGCGCGCAGGGTTTTGAACGCCTGGTCCATCGCCGGCGGCGCCGCGGGCGCGACAAGGGTTCCGTCGGCCCGGCGTCGGACCAGACCATGGATCGCAGCCACCGGCCGAATGCGACCTTCGAGGACACGATCAAGATCCGCCAGACCGCGGCCGCTGATGACGGCGAAGCGCCCGCCCAGGGCGGAGGAAAGCGAATTGAGCAACCGGCGCCGGCGGGCGTTGGGGCCTACTCCGTCGGGGGACGATTCGATGGGCGCGAGGGTGCCGTCGAGGTCAGCGAAGAGCGCCATGCGCGCTGGTTGTAGAACCGGCGGTTCAGGCATGATGTCGATCTCGCCCCGGAAACTCACCCTTCCAGCACCACCGAAACGCTTCGGTCGGAGGCGGGACCGGGCGTAACCGCCACGCTCTCGCCCATGACCTGGAACCGAAGGTCCACCTTGGCCTCGCCAATCGCCAAGCCGTCGATGGAAAGAAGAGGCATTCCTGGGGGCATGGTGGGGCGGACTATCCGGACTTCGCGGCGCTGGGCGCTGACCGAGATACCAAGACAGGCCTGAAGCATCATGAACGTGGAACCGGCCGCCCACGCTTGCGGCCTGCACGCCACGGGATAGGCGATAGGGGGCTCATTGGGTTCGCGGGAAAAACCGCACAACAGTTCCGGCATCCGCATGCCGAAGGATCCGGCGGCCTCGAAGAGGTCGCACAGGACCTTCGCCGCGCCATGGCGCTCGCCATAGCGGGCCATGCCGTAGACGGCCAGAGCCGTATCGTGCGGCCAGATCGAGCCATTGTGGTAGGACATCGGATTGTACCGCGCCGCGCCCCTGGCAAGGGTCCGGATGCCCCAACCGCTATCGAAGCGGCTCGAAAGCAGTCGCCGGGTGACACGCAGGGCGCGATCGCGTCTTGGCAGCCCGACAAAGAGCAGGTGGCCAGGATTCGAGGATTCAGGTCGGCACAGTTCGCCGGCGCCGTCCCGGGCCAGACCGTAGTGGCCCAGATCCTCCATCCAGAACAGATCCTCGACCCGCGCCCGCATGGCCTCGGCGCCTTCCGCCCACTCCGGTCCGCCGGGCTTGCCAAGTCTCTCGGCCATGGCCGCCATCGCCCGCCAGGCCGCGAAGGCGTAGCCTTGAACTTCCACCAGGGCGATCGGACCGATGGCGAATCTGCCGTCGGCGTGGAAGATCGAATCGATGCTGTCCTTCCAGCCCTGGTTTGCCAGTCCGCTCTGCTCGGCGCGGACATAGTCGATGAGCCCATCGCCATTGGAATCGCCGTAGTTTTCCAGCCACTCGGTGGCGGCGATCAGGGCCGGCCACAACTCGCCGATAAACTCGAAATCGTCGGTGCGCTCCAGATAGGCGCCCGCCAGGGCGACGAAGAGGGGGGTGGTATCGACGCCCCCGTAGTAGAGACCGAAGGGGACTTCCCCAAGGGCGGCCATTTCGCCGCGCCGGGTCTCGTGCATTATCTTGCCCGGCGCCGAGTCCCCGAAGGCCGACGTATCCTTCGCCTGGCGGCTGGCGAGATAGGTGAGGACTCCCTTGGCCAAGGACGGCTCGAGCCACAGCATCTGCCACGCGGTGATAATTCCATCGCGGCCGAACGGGGTCGAGAACCATGGAATGCCGGCGTAGGGATAGGGGCCAGTCGGCAGCTCCGTCGTGAGGATCGCCACGTCGGCGCGCGATTGCTGCAGCCAGTCATCGTAGGCCGTGTCGGAGGCCTTGATACGGGCGCCGCGGTCCCTGATCCGGCGCACGGTCGAGCGAGCCGCGGCGACAGCCCCCTTGAAGCGTTCCTGGCTTGGCGATTCCTCCTCGCCGGATCCCGCTTCCACGTGGAGGTCAGCTCGGCCACCGGGCGCCAAGGGAAGGATAAACTCGGCGCGGCGCGACGTCATGCGGCCGGGCGCTTCGGAGAATGCCATTACGCTCGTGCGAATCACCTGATCCAGACCTTCGTAGACGAACACCGCCGAGCGGCCATCGGTTCGGGGGGCGGCGACCACGCCACGCGCAGGGCGTCGAAGTCCGCGAACCTCGAACATGTCCCGGAAATCCGCCGCGTACTCGAAGGCGATCGGGGCGAGAACCTCGTCGAGGCCGTAGTTGGTGAGCCTCAATCGTTCGAACAGCCTGCCCCGATGCAGACATCTCCGACGTTCGATGTGGATGATGCCGCGCGGCGCCGATCGCCCGCCGACCGGCGGCAAAGCGTGGTTGGCGCCGTTGAAACTGAAAATGACGTTGTCCCTCGAGAGACCAAAGCTGAGACGGGAGGGCCGCTGGTCGCCAACGAAGAGGCGGAAACGCGAGAGAATGCGGGTGTCGTCACTGAACATGCCGTCCAGGCCGCCCAGTATGTCGCCCCATGGATCGGCGACGAGGAAGCTGTCGCCGTCCTTCATCGCTAGAACCTGGCCGAGGTCGCCAGCCTCCGCCGTCTCGTCGGGCTCCAGCTCGGGTGAGCCTGCGAGGTCGTCCATGAGCGCTAAGCCGAGTTCGATGACGTGACCAACCGCAAGCCCCTGATCCAGCCGGCTCGCGCCGAGATGCTTACCGTCGAATCAGGCCATGCGGGCGACGAAGTTTGAATTGTCCGGCTTGGCGGTGTCGGCCGCAAGGTCGGAAGCATAAGGCCGGCGCGCGAGCTGGTCGGCGTACAGATCGAGGTAGCCTCTCGCCATGACGTGGGCGGAAAAGCGCCTCTCGAAACGCCGACGGATCTCGCGGCGGTCGAGAAGCCGGGCCCGGGGCACGGCGGCGACGGCCTCCTCCTCGTCATTGACCAGGAAGCCCGTGACCCCAGGTTCGACGACCTCGGGCGCCGAGCCGCAGTCGTAGCCCACCACCGGCGTCCCACAGGCCATGGCCTCGATCATCACCAAGCCAAAGGGCTCTGGCCATCGAATCGGGAAGATCAGCGCCTCGGCGCCGCCGAGGAACTGGGATTTTTGACCGTCGCCTATCTCGCCGATGAATTCGATCAGGGGATGGTCGAGGAGCGGCTCGATCTGCTCGGTGAAATAGCGCGCGTCGGCGGCGTCGACCTTCGCGGCGATCTTGAGGGGCATGCCCAGACGCTTGGCGATGGCGATGGCGCGGTCGGGACCTTTCTCGGGAGATATGCGGCCCAGGAAGGCGAGATAACCTCGCGGGGATCGATTGAATTCGAACATATCCTCGGGAATGCCGTGATGGACGGTGCCGACCCAATGGGCGAACGGCAGATCGATGCGCTGCGAATTCGAGATCGAGACCAGCGGAAACCTGGACCACCGGCGATAGACCTCGGGCAAATCCTTCAGGTCCAACCGACCGTGTATGGTGGTCAAGGTCTTGGTCGCCATCTCCTCGAAGAACGGGAAGTGAAGCATGTCGACGTGGAAGTGTATGACGTCGAAACGGCTCCTCTGACGACGCACCTCGCTGAGCATGGTCATGTGCGCCGCCATATCGGACTTGAGCGGCGCGGGATCGAGGCGAATCGCCTGATCGCGCACGGGAACCAACCGGGCGCGGGTCTGAGCATCGGCGCTGGAGAAAAGCGTCACTTCATGGCCCAGATCGACAAGGGCGTCGCTCAGATTCGCCACGACGCGTTCGGTCCCGCCGTAGAGCTTCGGCGGGACAGATTCATAAAGGGGCGCAACCTGGGCGACTCTCATAGGCTTCGACTCCGGGGTCCGCCCGCGGGGCGGGACCGATCAACTTGACGCGCAACACCAAGCTTGGTTCCCGCCGCCGGCGTTTTTCCGCCCACACAAGAACCAGAGCCGATTGCGATATAGGGTCGAAACGCCACGCCGAAAGGTTCCAATCGACGTTGGAGGCGACCGAGGCTTGGAAGGCGCCTACTGAACAGGCTCGAGAGGGGAGCAATTGACCGAACTCATTCAGGAGGCCGATCTCGCGCCGGCCCGGATAGCGCCAGGGGTCGATGGGCGGCTGAACCTGGGAGGCGTCTGCTGGTCGCTCTTCGAGGGCGCCCGCAACCCGTACGTGATCCTGATCACGATCTACATCTTCATGCCGTACGTCGCCGGGACCGTGGTTGGGGACGCAGTCAAGGGCCAGGAAATCATCTCTCGCTGGAGCCAGTATTCGGGCTGGGCGGTGATGGCGACCGCGCCGTTCCTGGGCGCCTCGATCGACAAGCTCGGGCGCCGAAAGGTCTGGCTGGCGCTCGTGGTCGGCCTGATGGTCCCGATGATGGCGGCCCTCTGGTGGACTAAGGCCGACCACACGGGCCTGACGGTCACGCAGACCCTCGCGCTCACCACTCTGATCGGCATTCTCTTCACCTATTCGGAGGTGCTGCACAATGCTCTGCTCGTGCGCGCGGCCGGTCTCGCGGGCGCCCACAAGGCCTCGGGCCTGGCGCTGGCGCTGGGCAACGCCTTCGCCCTTCTGGCGCTGGGCTTTACCGCCTGGGCCTTCGCCCTTCCCGGCCTGCCGGAGACGGCGTCCTGGTCGTGGGTGCCCAAGACCCCACTGCTTGGCCTTCAGCGCGCGCTTCACCAGCCCGAAAGGGTGGTCGCCCTGATGGCGGCGGCGATCTTCGCGGTCGGCGCCCTGCCGCTGTTCCTGTTCACGCCGGACGCCCCACCAACGGGAATTCCCGCCCTGACCGCGCTTCGAAACGGCGCCGCCGACCTGTGGGCGATGGTCAAGACGGTGCAGCGTTATCGCAACGCCGCGATCTTCCTGTCGGCGCGGATGTTCTACGTCGACGGGATGACGGCGATCCTCATCTACGCCGGCGTCTACGCGACCGGAGTGATGCGCTGGCGGTCGCTCGAGATGCTCTTCTTCGGCATCATCCTCAGCGTGCTCGCTGTGCTCGGCGGCTTTGTCGGCCGGTGGCTCGACAATGGTCTAGGCCCCAAGCGGGCGGTCCAGATCGAGATCGGCATGTCCCTGCTGGGCATCATCGCCTTTCTGGGCATGTCGCCGGACCGCATCCTCTACTTCTGGCCATACGACCCGGCGCTGCACGCCGTCATCTGGCACGGCCCGTTCTTCCGAACCGTGCCGGAGTGGATCTTCCTGCTGATCGGGTTTTCCAACGCCGTCTTCATCACCGCCCACTACGCCTCGAGCCGAACCCTGCTGACGCGTCTGACGCCTCCCGAGCAGACGGGGGCCTTCTTTGGCGTCTATGCGCTCTCAGGGACGGCGACCAGCTGGCTGGGGCCCTTCCTGGTCAATCAGGGTACGCGGATATTCAAGACCCAGCAGGGCGGCTTCGCCACTATCACCGTCTTGCTGGGGCTGGGATTTGCCGGGCTTCTGTTCGTCCGCGGCGGCGGCGCCAGCCGCGATCCGTCCTAGCCGCAGGTGGGGCAGGTGACCTGAGCAGAGACGCGCGGGTGAAGGTAGTAGACGTTCGTGAAGGTGATCGGCGTCGTGAAGATGTAGTTGATCGGAGAGCTGTAGACGTACTGCACTTCCGACATGATCACGCTTTGGTTGGCGCTGATGGCGGTGGTCGGCAAGGTCACCGTGGCGCCGGTGGCGAGCGGCGTCATGCCGTTCCCCTGGCTCCAGTCCACTGTCTGGGCGTCCGAGGCATTGGACGTGATGCTGGAGACACGCTGCTCCAGTGTCCCTGTGGGAAAGGGCGAGATGATCGATTGGGCGGCCATGAAGACGTCGGAGATACTGCTCGGTGTCATCGTGCTGCTCTGGGCCACCAGGTCGCCCACCGCC
>Ga0302324_100011502_pt1 | contig 18151 bp, 21 predicted proteins | sample Palsa_T0_1_FD_201949 | JGI IMG/M metagenome (GOLD analysis project Ga0302324, IMG submission 201949) | Peat permafrost microbial communities from Stordalen Mire near Abisko, Sweden - Palsa_T0_1 | ecosystem: Environmental > Terrestrial > Soil > Palsa > Peat permafrost | place: Sweden: Abisko... | reverse complement strand
TCACAAGCACGTGCCACCTCCTGTGTCTCGTCGAGAACATAGGGGAACATAAAGCCATGCTTCGCCGCGAATACCTTCATGTTGTCGAAGGAGTCCTCGCGATATGCCTCGGTATCGTTGGGCATGATAGCGATGGTGCCGATCCCGATCTCGCGTAGAGCCTTGGCCTCTGTCACGATGCGGCCAATGCTTGCCTTCACATACGGGCAGTGGTTGCAGATAAAGACGACGAGCGTCCCCTTCGATCCGCGCACGCCGGCAAGCGTAAAGGTTTTGCCGTCCACTCCCTTAAGCGCGAAGTCATGCGCCTTCCAACCGAAAGCGCAAATCTCGGGCTTCGCCAACGCCATAACCTCTCCTCCAGACTGAACGATAGCGCCACTCGGTGACCGCATTCAAGGAAGGGCCTATCGAAAAAGCCCCGCGCATGGCGGGGCTAGAGTCGATAATGCAGGCTTGAAGCTTGCTGGTAGGCAGTTTCAGGCGCGCGAGTCGAGTGATAGTCCCATGCTGAACGCCTTTTGCCGCGTCGCGCCTTCAGTGCGCTTTAGGGTCTTGGCGATTCTCCCCGCAGGGCTTTTCTTTTTTGCAAGCGTCTTTAGGGTGCGGACATGTTCCGTTGTCCACGCCCGGCGTTTGGATTTCTTAGCCATCAAAATAACTCCCGGTTTCAAACGAAAGGTTCGTAACTGCTCAATCCGGCGAAGTAAAGCTTATATTGTTGATTGTCAGCTTCGGAAAATCAGGGTCGTTCTTGAATGCAGGACAGGTAACAATACAAGCGGCGACCTAATTTTGCTGGCCGGAACTCTTCCGAAGTGAGATTGACGCCGCAGACGGTCCATCAAGAAGCAGCAGCCGAGATTGAAGCAGCATCGAATTTTTCCTAATATTCCAAGATTGGCGTGAGGCTTCGGCAACGAAATGCAGGAGCAAAGAGTCAATAGGGGGGATGACATGGGCGCACTTAGTATTTTGCACTGGATAATCGTTATTCTTGTGCTGGTTCTTTATGGGGTGCCTACGGCCAAAATCCTAGGAAGTGCGGGATACAACAAGTGGTGGACAATCGCGTTTTTCGTTCCGCTACTGAATATCATCGCCCTGTGGGTGTTCGCTTTCAGTCGGTGGCCCGTGCTAGACCGCCCATCAAGTTAGGCGTTCAATTGCGTTTTCCCCTAGAGCTCTTCGTGTAGATTCGGCGAGCATATGCTACAGATGAACATATCGAATTGCGAAACGAAAGATCGGGGCCGAAAGTGGACGTAAGGAATTCAAATGGCCGATAACAAGGCCGCGGGCGGATACGACATATTTATTGACGGCATAATGAGGACTCATCGGGACCAGCTTGCTACCGCTAAAGAGGCCGTAAGATATTTCAGGCGAAATTCGTCGAATGCTCAGGTCAGCCTCTTCGACTGCAAGGAAAAAATCTTTCTGCCCGTCGATGGGATTGAGGCCCAGAGAAGTTTTCGCGCCGACTAGCGGTCGCTGGCCACTGGCGCAGCGGCAATCGTCAGCTTTTAGTGCGGAATTGGCGACGCTGCGGCTCATACCAATTGTCGCGGCCAGTATCCACGATGGCAGACATCTAGCCGAAATCGAACGGGTTCTTCGAGATATTGAGTTCGCGTGCGCGACCTTCACCGTCCCCGGCCCAGAAAATCGGTCTCCTGCTTTATGCGTATGACCGTGCGGTCGCGTTCAAGCTGATATTCGTGCAGGCACTCTTTGGAGCAGAATTGCCTTAGGACATACCTGTGCCGTATCAGCCCGAAACTCCCTTCGCACTGGTGGCATCGGGTGACGCCGGATTTCCCGTTCTGGCGAGGCGCAGACAATAAGGATTCTTGCATACTCGGCCTCTGGTGGGTTGCAGGTGATAAGGCTGTGGTGTTTGCAGGTGAGAAGTCGGTGTTCAACCGCATCACTAGGCCCCTCGGGGCCAGTTATCCCGACAGCGAATAACGACAGTAGGATTAGGCAACAATATGTTGCGGACTTGGCGGGGGCAGAGTGTGCGGCACATCACGTTTTGTTTCGGCGTCACACATCGGGTAGTGGTAGGTCCCCGTACCGCTATTCGACTGCCTAAGGCTCATCCGGGTTGTACAGCACGGGCAAGGAACGGTCGGCCGAGCGTCATTTTGCATGATACGCGAACCCCGTGAAACTGAAACGACTAACGGCAGCCTTGCCTGAGTTAACGCGGCTTAACGATTTGTTTTGGCCGCACCACGCCAAATTCCGACCGTCTCTGGTCCGGCGTTTTCGCGAGCGAAACCGCCAATTGAAACTGCCTTATTTCAACTGCGTGGAAATCGAGGAAAAGGTGGTGTGGAGTTTCGTGCCGAGATCGTTCACGACTGCGATGATGGCAACGGAAATCCCGGCAGCTATCAGGCCGTATTCGATGGCCGTCGCCCCGGACTCGTCAGTCAAGAATTGGCGGAACTTCGCGCGCATGGCGGCAGTGTCTGGCTTTCGAGTAAAGCTTCGGTAAATTGGCCCTCGAAAATCATCTTTTGTCGCCCAAGCCATTCTGAAATATAGATGAATTCGCATGGAGGAATCCAACCCGCTTTTCGTCAATCTTGGGTTTGGAACTCGACGCCCAGACGATTGTACGTTCGCCAAATAACGCGACAACCCGCAAAGTTCGGGCTGAATCAAATGTCAGTTCAAAAATGCCCGGAAGCGTGGGCGGGCCTGATACTTCGAGGCCAGTTCCGAACGATGAAACATCGCGAACGAGACAATCATAAAGGCACGAGGAAGGACCCGCGATTATTTTGGCCGCCGTTAGGGCTCGTGTGAGAGTGAGACGTCTTCTCCAATCACCTCATCTTTGTGCGCCGTAGGATTTCAAAAAGGCTCCAGCATGTCTTCCCATATTTGTCGAGCCTTCCACCGCGGACGAGGCCGCGCGCGCCTTCACGACCGTGTATTCGGCGCTTGCGAATTAGGAAGCGCGCCATATTTTTCGAGCGCGGCGATTGCGTCCAACAGCACGGCGCGAATTCGCTCGGCGGAGCCTGAGTGAACCATACTGGGATCGAGATAGAAATCCATCCCGGTCAAATGCTCGCTGAAGATTTTGATACCCTGGCCCGCCGCATCAAGCATGCCTTCTACCGAATAGGGGATGACTTCCCGACTTATGCCCTTCATCGTAATCGGCGGGAGTGCGTGCGCGACCACGATGTCCCTCACCAAAGCGTAGGTTTCGTAGCTGGCAACGATATGGCCGGGTTCAGCAATTGATTGCAAACGCGCCGCGAGATTCGCTTCGGCGCCGATGATCGTATAGTCCATCCTGTCGACGCTGCCGAAGTTTCCAACATTGCAAAACCCGGTATTGACACCGATCCGGACGCGGAAGGGGTGTTCCACGCCTTCGTTCCGCCATCTCGTGTTCAGTTCGGCGAGGCGATGCTGCATTTCAGCGGCCATACGCAGACAGGCCTTGGCGTCCTCCGCTTCTCCCTTGGATTCAGGGTCGCCAAAGAAGATCAGCATCGCGTCACCGATAAATTTATCGATTGTGCCACCATGCTTGAGCGCGATGTTGGACATCTCGGTAAAATATTCGTTGAGGAGCCGTGTGATTTGTTCCGGCTGTAGGCGTTCTGTGGTGGCAGTAAAGTCCTTGATGTCGGAAAAGAAGATCGTAAGTTTCTTCCGCTCCGTGTGTATCGTGACATCCTTCTGACCGCTGAAGATGCTCTTGTAAACCTGTGGGGAGATGTAGCGGGAGATTTTCATCGACAAGGCGGCTAGGAACTCATTCGCAGTCTCGAGTTCGCCGTTCATACTCCGAATCGTCGCCGCCTGACGTTGCTGTACGGCAATGAAGGTGATGCCGGTCATGGCCATAAAGACGAAATAGGCCAAGAGGTATTTGAACGAGAATATGTTGTTCGCAAACGCTTGACTGATCGTGATCTCCTGGATGCCTCGGACATCGCCGACTTTCCAGTCTCGTTTTGGACTTTCCGGATGTGAATTATGGCAGGCCACGCAGGCGGCCCCCATTACCACGGGGGCGATCAAACGAACGCGGTCGCTCGTGACAGACCACGACACGTCGGTTAATCTCTGATCCGAATGATTGCGCAGCGCCGCGAGCGAGTTTGTCTCAAAATCGTCCAGGACGTGCGGCGCCCGATTCTTGAAGGGAAAATCTGACACGAAGCGGTAGGAGATATTCTGCTGCTGCGCGCTAATCACCCGCCCGAGTTCGAGCGAAAGGGTTGCCGGAATCGGTATGGCGCCTGGAATCGTCTCGTAATTATGCACCACCTGGGTCGATCCCGGCGAGGCGAGTACCCGACCGACAACATTACTGGCGTAATAGCCGCGTACGCTGGTTACCACCGAATTGAGATCACTCGCTTGACGAAGCAAAGCCGTCTCCGTCAGATTGCGCAGGTCGAGCCAGACAACGACGGGCAAACCCACGAGCAGTACGAGGACCAAAAAAATCAGCACGATACCCCCTGAGCTTGCCGTCGCGGGACGAAGTGCCATCGGCTACTCCTTTCAAGATTGGCTAAGCCTGCCGAATATTGATCAGGGCCACGTGCGTTTTTGTGACATTGCCGGGACACCGGGGCAAGAGATTGGTTTGGCTGCCCTGCACGGTTTGCGGCTTTGTCGGCGTCCGGCGAATTTCGCGCCGACCAGGACGGTAGCCTTGGCCCGTTCCTCATGCCCGGCCTGTTAAATTTGCTCAACGGCCCCGGTGCAGCACCCTTTCCTGGGCGGTAAACCACCAAAGGCCATATGTCTCAATGCTTTTGTCTGCGGAGTGAACCTACGATCGTCTGCGATCCGAGCGGGCTTGGCGTGTTCGATCTCCTCCGCGATTGGAAACACAACGATGTTGCGGTGCTCTGCGCGTTCGATCTCATAGAGCTTGACGGGCAGGACATGCGCCGGACACCGATCGAGGCGCGCAAACGCATGTTGTCCGACCTCCTACGCCGCTCGCATCCGGGCATTACCTTCAACAAGCACTTCGGCGGCGACGGCGAGGTCATCTTCGAACACGCCTGCGCGCTTGGGTGCGAGGGCATCGTCTCGAAGCGGCTCGGCTCGCCCTATCTGTCCGGACGCACTGATTATTTGGTGGAAGATCAAAAACCCGAACTCACCGGCGGTGCGGCATGAAGCCGAGGAGGAGTGGGAGGAGGGACGCAAAGAGCCCCAAGCGCACGAGGCACGCAACGCTTGGGGTCCAAGACAGGCGTCTGATAGCGCAAAAGACGCGCTGCCTCGGGCACCATCCGATCACGCCACCTCCCTATATTCCACCGAGCTTTCAGATTATGGTTACGGCCGGCGTGGCTGGCGGTCTGCGGGGCCGGGAGCGTTTTGTGACCGTCTGCTTGATCTTGAATCTTTCGCACCCGGCGCGCGCTCTGATAGTGTTCCGGTACGATGAGAACCGCCCAAACAGTTATGCAGGAAATTGTTCAGGACATCCAGCCGCCGGCTGGATGCTCAATAGTTCTGACCGAGCGGACATCTGAACCAACAGAGTCAAACTGGATTGAAGCTTGCGGACCTATGAGCGCAGAAAAGATTCGCCGCTTTAATAGGAAGGTTGCCGCGTTGCGTATATCAGACCCGATGATCGATTGGTCCCATGAGGAAATGTTGGCGGTGGGTGGGCGTCATGTGGCTCAGTGGATGCTGCTAAACGGTTAGATACTTTCACGCTTGGCGCCGCAGCACGTCCGGCAGCTTGGGAAAGTTCGTCGCCGTCTGGTCGATCACTCCCACTCGCGCGGAGCAGGCATACCCGGAAGCCGAACAACGAGCCGCGTGTCGTCCCAAATCTCTAAGTCGAGACTGCTACCCATCCGCATTGCCTTGGCGACAATTTCCTCGTCATCCGCGCATTCCAATTCCTTAGCCGGGCCTAAGGGCCGGCCATCGCGCCCTACCATGTAAACGCGATATTTAGTGCTGCGGATTACGTCATCGGCTGTAACGGACGCCGGACAGTGTCGGCCAGTTTCAGCCATTCGGTCGCCATTTCGCGTTGAGTGGCAAGAAATTTGGCATCCGCATGCATTATTCCAAACAATGTGCGGCGTAACGGGCATATTTTTTGTGATTGTCGTTCGAAACCGCCATGAGACACCTAGAATCCGCCCACATCTTGCGGGACGGCGAGATCGTGCATTCTGGCGACGCCTCCAGCTTGATCAACGATACTGAAGTATTGTCGTCCTATTTAGGCCGGTGAAGGCCAGTCATTGGCAGGGGCGGGAGATTAGGGCGACGATAGGACGACCTCCACCAAGCGCTCGGCCACGACGTGGACACCGAATCCGCACGGAATTTTCTTTACCATCACTCCCCTCTCTTCTCTGTGCCGGCGGTCTAATTGCCGCGGCTCGGCCGGACACCGTCAGGCGGGCTCCTCAGTCAATATTCCGGGGACACTAACGCGGGGGGCGCACTGGAGCGCCTGGGTAGAGTGCTCACGTCGAAATCATCTTTTTCTCGACGCCTACGCCGGCAGCGAGCGCGCGCTCGTATTCCAGCGGCACGGTCGCCGAATCCTGGAGCGCGATGCCGGTCGAGTCGAACAGCGTGACCTCGTCGTCCGAGCGGCGGCCTTGCTTTTTACCGGTAATGACCTCGCCGATCTCGCCGGCGATGTCCTGTTCGCTGATCACGCCCTGGGACAGCGGTACGTTGATTTCGCCGTCCGTCCGGCACTGTCGGATGTCGTCAACAAAAATCCGGGCACGTTTCAAGATGCGCGAATCGAGCTCCTGGTCGCCACCCTTGTCGGCGCCGAGCGCCGCGATATGGGTACCTGGCGCAATCCATTCGTCCTTCACCAGGGGTTCGCGCGCTGGCGTGACCGTGACCACGACGTCGGCGCCGCGCACGATCTCCTCGAGATTGCGGGACGTGTGGATCGGGAAATGCCGATATTGCGGCCCTTGAGACTTGACGAATTCGTCAAGGGTGGATTGCGAGCGGCTCCACACCCGTACCTCGTCCCATTTGAACACCGTGTCGCACGTGGCGAGCGTGCCTTCGGCCATATGGCCCGCGCCTACGATCGCGAGCCGCTTCGAATTCTTTCGCGCGAGCCATTTCGCCGAGACCGCCGCGGCGGCGCCCGTACGCATCACGGTATGATAAGAGCCGTCGCAGATCGCCAGGGGGAAGCCGGTTTCCGGGTGCGTGTAGATCAGGATCGAAAACACCGTGGGGAGATCGAACTTCTGGCGATTGCGCTCGCGGATCGATACCCATTTGCACGCGGCGGCCTCTGGCTCCTCGATGTAGGAAGGCATCGCCTCCCATTCGCCGGGGTACTTATCGAGCACGATGTGGCCCTTCGGATCCATGTAATAGCGGCCCTCGCCGTGCATGCGATACGCTTGCTCGACACACCTCACATATTCGGCCGGAGTGACCAGCCCCATCATGTCGGTGCGGCTCAGAATGAGCGTCTTGCGATTACGCCAGCTTTCCATCCTCGTCTCCTTCGGGGGCTTCCGCATCGCAGCGCTAAAGTGCCACGATCGTCTCAATTTCGATGAGAAAATCCTCTTGTACGAGTCGATCTATCACGAGAAGCGTGTTGGGTGGATAGTGGTGGGTCGGGAACATCGTAGGGAACAGCTCCTTGCGCACGCGCCGGAATTTCGCGATGTCCTGCGAGTGCACCAAATACCTTGTGAACTGCACGACGTTGGCAAAGGACGCCTCGACCGCCTTCAACCCCTTCTCGATGTCAGACAAAACCTGTTTCATCAGCGCGTCGAAATCGTCCCTGCCGACGACTCTGCCATCGAAATCAGTTACGAGTTGGCCAGCAATGAAGACCAGCTCCGAGGCGCGAACCCGGGCGATCTGGCCGTAGAGACTTAGAGGCCGTTTCGAAATTGGTTGTCAGGCGTGCAGCCCATCGAGCAACGCCTTGGCCTCCTTCAGATCGCGCGTGTCGAACCCTTCGCACGTGTCAATCCGTATCTACGATCTGACATGGACCGGCACCACATCGCGGCGGCTATCGGCGAAGGGCGGATTTTCACGACACTTCACGAAGCCATCACGGCCGTGCGCGATGGCGCGTCGGAGGCACATACTGAGCGATGAGAGGCACCGAGATGGGCCGCTGCCGCTTTTTTTTGGGAATTGGTTGGCGGCGGCGGTGGCCGCGGCGTTCTGAGATACGGAGCCAGCCTCGCGGACAGCCGGTCGCAACATCAGGGCGTGGTGGGGCGCGTACCTTCTCTTTGTGCGTTTTACGCGCGCGCCAGGCGACGCCGAGCGGCGGCGCAGCCCGTTCCTTCTCTTTTGTGCGCTGTACACGCACGCGAGGCGGAGCCGCGCGGCATGCGCGATGGAATCTGCCGAAATGGCCATCGCAATCAGGTTTCAGGAGTTAGACACCGGGGTTAGAACCGCAAAGAAATCAATGGAGTGATTTCAGAGGGGTAGACACTGTATGCCAATGACTCCAAAAGACTTCTTGGTAATGAGCGGTTAACGGCCGGCGATGGGGCGTGGTTTTGGCGGCGCAGCGGTAGTCGGAGCTAGGCCGGCACCTTGGCCGCGAATGCGAGCGTCTCGCCGACGTAGCTCGAAATGTCGCCTTTGGGCCGTTCACCGGCGATGGCCTGACCCTCCACCATATAATGTACCGCCTCGGCGATGTTGGTGGCGTGGTCGCCGATACGCTCGATATTCTTGGCGCAAAACAGATGGTGGATGCACATGGAGATCGTGCCCGGATCCTCCATCGAATAGGTAAGCAATTCTCGGAACAGCGAGACATAGAGCGCGTCGACCTCCTTGTCGGCTTTCCAGACTTGCAACGCCTTTCCCGGGTCGCGATCGACGAAACTGTCGAGCACGGCGGCCAGTTGCGAGACCACGAGCGCTGCCATGTGTTTGAGCCCGCGCATCAGCGCACGCTGCGAATTGTCGCCGCTTACCGCGATGACGCGCTTGCCAATGTTCTTTGCGAGATCGCCGACCCGCTCAAGGTCGTTGGCAATGCGCAACATCGCCACGAGCGCGCGTAGATCGATGGCCATCGGCTGCCGGAGCGCGATGGTCGCGATGGCTTTTTCCTCGATTTGCCGCTGCAGTGCGTCGACCGAGGCATCAGCGGCGATGACTTGCCGCGCCAGACCGATGTCGCGCCGTGTCAGTGCGTCGATTGAGTCCGTGATCTGCTTCTGGGCGAAGCCGCCCATTTGCGCGACCATCTGGGTCAGCTTGATCAGATCGGTGTCGAAGACTCTGGCAGTGTGCTCGGAGACGTTCATGGTATTTCCGCAGGCGTTGGTGACTCTATCGGGTGTGCACCGCTGCCGTTATGCAACATGCCCGAGGACAAACTAACCCAACGCCTTGATGATTCTACGATTCATGCGTGACGATCCGATGACATTATTGGAGTTCCGGGGCGGGCGTGAAGTTCAGCGCGCAAAGCTCGCCGGCGCGACCGATGTCATCTTTGGCACACCGAGGCGCCGTTAGAATTAAAACGATTCGTGCGAGCTGATGCGCGCCCGGCGGTGAGTCCTTGGGGCTGGTCTAGAATAGGAAATGGAATGATGGCGCCAGTCGTCGTCGATGCGGTCGGCGCAGCCGGAGCGGTCCTCACGACGGTGTGCTGGGTGCCGCAAGCGATCAAGATCATCCGCGAACGGGAGACGCGCGCCATTTCACTTCCGGGTACGATGCTGTGTGTGCTCGGCGTGGTGTTGTGGCTCGTCTATGGCCTCGCCATCGTCGACGGGCCGCTGATCGGCTCGAGCATCGTCACTTTCGCGATGACGGCGACGATCCTGGTGCTCAAAATCCGCCATGGGTGACTACGTCAACACGCGCACCGGCTTTCCGTCGACGAAGGCTCGGATGTTGTCCACCATGCCGGTGAAAAACGCCCGATAGTTCTGCTCGGCGACGTAGCCGAGGTGCGGCGTGAGCACGACGTTGTCGAGCTTGCGCAGCGGATGCGCCATCGGCAGCGGCTCAATATCGAACACATCGAGGCCCGCGCCGGCGACGCGTTTCTCGCGCAACGCCGCGATCAGTTCCGCCTCCTCGACGATGGGGCCGCGCGATGTATTGATGAGGTAGGCGGTCGGCTTCATCAGTCCGAATTCCTCGGCTCCGATCAGGCCGCGCGTTCGCTCCGACAGTTGCAGATGGATCGAGAGAAAATCGGCGCGATGGAACAACTCCTCCCGGCTCACATACCCGACGCCCGCTTCCGTGCATTTTTCCGGCGTGAGGTTCTGACTCCAGGCGATGACGTTCATTTTGAAAGCTTGGCCGATCTCGGCCATGCGTGTGCCGAGCTTGCCGAGGCCGAGGAGGGCGAGCGTCAAGCCTTCGAGGTCAAGGCCGATCGTGGTTTGCCAGGTGGCGCCGGCCTTAAGCCGTGCGTTCTCGTAGCCGATGTGGCGCGCAAGCTCGAGCATCAGGCCGGTCGCGATCGCGGCGGTGGCATTGCCGAAGGCTGGCGTGCCGCAAACCACGACGCCCTTCGCCTTGGCGGCTTCGAGGTCGATCGATGCGTTGCGCATTCCGGTTGTGATCAGGAGCTTCAGATCGGGCAGCGCCTCGATCACCGCGCGCGGGAACGCGGTGCGCTCGCGCATGGCACAGACGATGACAAAGCCCTGCAGCGCTGCAACGACCTTGTCCGGCGAGCCAAGATGTTCGTTGAACACCTCGATCTCCAGGTCGGCCTCGACTTTCGACCAGTCGGCCATCGAGAGCGCGACGTTCTGATAATCGTCGAGAATTGCGCAGCGGAGCGGCATGGGGACCTCGTCATTCCGGGGCGCCGCAACTTGCGGCTGGTCCGGAATTATAACCGCTGCCGGTGCATGTCCTGCACGGTCTGCGGCTAATGACGGGAAGGGCTACGCATGGGCGTTGGCGATCTCGGTCAGCAAGGTGGCGCTGTCGGCGGGGGGTGGTGAGCCGGCGCGTTTGGCCTGCCATTTCGGACCTGGGCCGCGCATGTAGTGTAGTTCCGGGCGATAGGCGTCGAACGCCTCGCTATAGGTCCGCTGCAGCTCTTGGACGGCCTTTGCGAGGTTAAGCCACATGACACGCTCCCGTTTGACCCTTTCCGACGGCGCCCTTGGGGAATTGTCCTTCCTGGTGCCACTTATTGGTCGCGCCAGCAGGACCGGAGGTTCAAACGCCCGTTTGATGCAATTTTCGACGGAAAATCATTAAAAATCGCTACGAAATAGCAGCAAGCGCGACGCAAATGCGATCGCGCTTTACGAATGGTTGCGAGATTTGGCGATGCTGGAGGCGTCAGCGGCGAGGGTTGCGCAGGCGAGCGGGGCGGCGGCGGTGCTTGCCCTTCGCGCGCCTGATCGTTACATCAGCGCCAGATTTCCCGACATGAGCGCTTTTGCGGATCGCGTCTCAACGCGATGTTCCGGGCGGCGCCGATGAGAGAGGGCAGGGCGCCCAGCCTGCACCAAGACATGGCCCGTCAATTTATCTATCACATGCAGGGGCTCTCCAAATCCTACCCCGGCAACCGCAAGGTGTTGGAAAACATCAATCTTCAGTTCTATCCCGACGCCAAAATCGGCGTGCTCGGCGTTAACGGCGCGGGCAAGTCGACGCTGCTGCGGATCATGGCCGGGCTCGACACCGAATATTCCGGCGAGGCCTGGGCCGCACAGGGCGCCCGCGTCGGCTACCTGGCGCAGGAGCCGCAGCTCGATCCGGAAAAATCAGTCCGTGAGAATGTCATGGACGGCGTGGCGCCGCAGAAAGCGATCGTCGACCGGTACAACGAGCTTGCGGTCAACTATTCCGACGAGACCGCGGACGAGATGACCAATCTCCAGGATGAGATCGAGGCCAGGGGGCTTTGGGATCTCGATTCCAAGGTCGACCTGGCGATGGACGCCCTGCGCTGCCCCGCGGACGACGCCGAGGTGGCGCAACTGTCCGGCGGCGAGCGGCGGCGGATCGCGCTCTGCAGGCTGTTGCTGGAGCAGCCGGAGCTTCTGCTGCTGGACGAACCGACCAACCACCTCGACGCCGAATCGGTCATGTGGCTCGAAGGTCACCTGCGCAATTATCCGGGTGCCATTCTCATCGTCACCCACGACCGCTATTTCCTCGACAACGTCACCAGCTGGATACTCGAGCTCGATCGCGGCCGCGGCATACCCTATGAGGGGAATTATTCGGCGTGGCTCAGGCAAAAGCAGAAGCGGCTCGAACAGGAAGGCCGCGAGGACGAGGCCCACCAGCGCACGCTGGCGCGCGAGCAGGAATGGATCTCGGCGTCGCCCCGCGCGCGGCAGGCAAAATCCAAGGCGCGCTACGAGCGCTACGAGGATCTGCTGAGAAAGGCCGGCGAGAAGCAGACGCAGACCGCGCAGATCGTCATTCCGGTCGCCGAGCGGCTCGGCCAGAACGTGGTCGACTTCGATCATCTGAAAAAGGGGTTTGGCGACAATCTCTTGATCGACGACCTCACCTTCAAGCTGCCGCCGGGCGGTATCGTCGGCATCATCGGACCGAACGGCGCCGGCAAGACAACGCTGTTCCGCATGATCACGGCGCAGGAAAAGCCCGATCAGGGCACGATCAAGATCGGCGAATCCGTGCATCTTGGCTATGTCGACCAATCGCGCGATTCGCTCGACGGCAAGAAAACCGTGTGGGAGGAAATTTCCGGCGGTCTCGACCAGCTCATGCTCGGCAAGCGCGAAGTGAATTCGCGGGGCTATTGCTCGGCCTTCAACTTCAAAGGTGCCGATCAACAGAAAAAGGTCGGTCAGCTCTCGGGAGGCGAGCGCAATCGCGTGCATCTTGCCAAGATGCTCAAATCCGGCGCCAACGTCCTGCTGCTCGATGAACCGACCAACGATCTCGACGTCGACACGCTTCGGGCGCTCGAAGAGGCCCTGGAGGATTTCGCGGGCTGTGCCGTGATCATCAGCCACGATCGCTGGTTCCTCGACCGCATCGCCACCCACATCCTCGCCTTCGAGGGTGAAAGCCGCGTCGAATGGTTTGAAGGAAATTTTCAGGACTACGAGAAGGACAAGATGCGGCGGCTGGGGATGGATTCGATCGTGCCGCAGCGGATCAAATACAAAAAATTCTCGCGGTAAGTGGATCGAATTCGAAGTCCTCGTGGCAGTTGTATGCGGCCACAATCACGTATTCGAGCTGTGAATTGCCGCTCGAAAGTTCCATTTCACCGCGTAGTAACCCTCATGAGATGCCAAGACCGGGAGCATGTATTTTTATTTGAGTCAGGTAGTTGTTAGTAACTTGAGTACGTTATAGCAACGCCATGCATCTCCTAGGCGCGATTGCGTGGCTTTGGGGCTGACGGCCGTGAAAAGCCTTCTGATACGATTCCTGAAAGATGACTCCGGCGCCATAGCAATCGAATACGGGCTAATCGCCGCCGGTATCTCGCTGGCGATCATCGCGGTCGTGTCCAATCTGGGCACCAAGCTCAAGACGACCTTCAGCTCAATCTCAACCCAGCTACACTGACGCGGCGGTTTCGTACGGCGACTGCCGTCGCTGGCATGAGGACTTGCCACTGCGCGCGCTATGGGCTCGCCAAGCTATTGGCGCTCCCCGGCGTTGCGGTGGGCGCGGCTTACATTTCCTCATCGCGATATCCACATATATTCTTGGTACTTTTGCGAAGAGCGAAGAATAGACTTTAGAACAGAGCGAGATCGCGCCTTCCGCGCGGTTGCACCGAAAGGAGATGACATTGCCGTCTAAATCTGGGGAAGCCCAACCGAGCGAGGCTCGGTCGCGGGCCGAAGCAAGTTTCAAGAAGGAAGAGCGCGCCAAGGATGGCGCCAAGGCGATGGTGGAATATCAGGCCAACAGCCGAATGTTGCGTGAGAAAACCGAGCGGTTGAAGGCGCTCCGACTGGCAAAGGAGACTGCCGACAAGGAAGCCGAACGCGCCAACAAAGCCTCGGCCGGCAAACGGTAGGCCATAAAGGATCATCGCGTGTCGAAGGAAGAACTTCTGCAATTCGAAGGTTTGGTGCTCGAGATTTTGCCCGATGCGCGCTATCGCGTGCAACTCGATAACGGCCATGCCCTGATCGCCTACACCGCCGGCAAAATGAAGAAGAACCGGATCAAAACGCTCGCCGGCGACCGGGTGACCGTGGAAGTTTCGCCTTATGATCTGGAAAAAGGACGCTTGATCTTTCGCCACAAGGATGAACGAGCGTCGTCAGCCAGCCGCCCGCCGCATACTCAATTCCGCCGCCGCTGATTTCCTCAAATAGCCCGGATTTCGCTTTGCTCCATCGGGGCTATTCCGACGGCTGCTTCGCCAATAAACCATTGAGCACCAGTTCGAGGTGAGCGTCGAAATACGTTTTCAGATCGAGCGGGTAGCGATCGTCGAACATCATCATCCAGAGATCGACGAGCGCGATCGGAGCGATGATGACCAGCGGACATTCGGTTACCGCGGAGCGGCGGATCTCGCCGCGATCGACGCCGCGCTGGATCGCCTGTTTGAGCAACTCCACGCAAGGCCGATGGATTTCCTCATGATATCGGTCGGCGAGGGCAGGAAACCGCGGCGCCTCGGCGATCAGCATGCGCACCACTTCGCGCCTGCGACGGTCTTCCACGATGTGCTGGTAGATGAAGCTGAACTGCGCCCGCAACAGATCGGCGGTCGAGCCATCGTGACGTTCGAACATCTCCTGTACGGTGTCGAGTGTCATTTTCATGAGCTCGCGCACCATCGAAATAAATAGGTGTTCCTTGCTTTCGAAGTAGACGTAAATCGTCCCTTTGGTCACGCCGGCGCGTTCGGCGATCTGGTCGAGTGTAGTAACGGCGTAACCGGCGCGCGAAAACTCGGCGAAGGCGGCTTCCAGGATTTCGTGCGGGCGCTCAGCCTTGCGGCGCCGGCGCGTTTCCGTGCGGGTATCCATCACGTCGGTCATGCGGCAACCTCTGTTCCACAAGCCAGACTACGGTTATTGACTAACCGGATAGTAAATAACTAGTCTACCTTTGTTAAGGGGTAGACAAGTGCGGAAGTGGTTGGGGTACAGGTCGCGCCATAGCCGGCCAACCGGCGGGCGTGGGGCCAAGTTTTTGTCGCGTCTCGGCTTTTTGGGGCCGAGGGCTGCTGGTATGGGGTTGTCGCTCTTCATGTTGGGCGCGTGCGCCGTCGGGCCTGACTTTGCCCCGCCCCCGGCGCCGCCGGTAGGCGGCTACACGTCCGACACGCCGCCCGTGACGACGGTAGCGGCCAATGTTCCCGGCGGCGCCGCCCAACAGTTCGTCATGGGCCGCGACATCCCGGGCGAGTGGTGGAAGGTGTTTCATTCGAAGGAGATCGACGCACTGATTGCCGAAGCGCTCCGCGCCAATCCGAGCCTGCAAGCCGCGCAGGCGTCCCTGTGGCAGGCCAAGGAGAACCTTTACGCCGCCGGCGGCAAGCTCTTGCCGAACGTCGATGTGAACGCTTCCGCCACGCCGCAGCAACTCTCGCAGGCGGAATTCGGTTTGGCCGGCCCCCCGCAAATTTTCAATCTCTATCAAGCGACGGTGAACGTCTCTTACACGCCCGATGTCTTCGGCGGCCAGCGCCGGCAGATCGAGGCGAACGCGGCGCTGACCGAATATCAGCGCTATGAGCTTGAAGCGACTTATCTGACGCTGACCGCGAACGTCGTGACGGCGGCGGTACAGGAGGCGTCGTTGCGCGGGCAGATCGTGGCAACGGAAGAGATCATCAAGGCGGAAAGTGATCAGCTCGTCGTGGTGCGCAATCAATTCCAGGCCGGCGCCGCTACTCGTGCCGACGTCTTGACGCAAGAATCGGAGGTGGCAACGACCGAAGCGACATTGCCGCCGCTGCAAAAGCAACTGGAGCAGCAGCACCACGTGCTGCTGGCGCTGATCGGCCACTTTCCCAACGATACGCGGCGCGATCATCTGACCCTCGCCTCGTTCCGCCTGCCCACCCCTCTGCCGGTAAGCCTGCCGACGCAGCTGGTCGAGCAACGGCCCGATGTGCGCGCCGCTCAATCGCAACTGCATCAGGCCAGCGCCCTGATCGGCGTGGCCGTCGCCAACAGGCTGCCGCAATTCGGTCTCACGGCGGCGTACGGCAGCTCGGCTTTGACAACGGCGGCGCTGTTTACGCCGGCGACCGCGATCTGGAGTCTGGGAGCGGCCGGCACGCAGCCGATCTTCCACGGCTTTACGTTGATGCATCAGGAGCGCGCTGCCAGAGCGGCCTTTGACGTGGCAGACGCGCAATATCGCAGCACCGTCCTGACGGCTTTTCAGAACGTCGCCGACGCGCTGCGGGCGCTTCAATTTGACGCGGCCACGCTGAAGGCACAGCAGCGTGCCGTGCGGGCGGCATCCGACACCTTCGATCTTACCCGCGGCCAGTATCGGCTTGGCGCCATTACTTACATCATCCTCCTCAACGCGCAGCGCAGCTATCAGCAGGCGCTGCTGGCGTTGGTGCAGGCGCAAGCGGCGCGCTATGCCGATACTGCGGCGCTGTTCGCGGCGCTGGGGGGCGGCTGGTGGAACCGCGTCGACGTTGTGCCCGATCCGTACAGTCCCGAGCCGCAAATCGTGCAAGCCGCGAGCGATACGCCGCCGCCCGCAAAAACGGAGCCCATCAAATGATCAAACGCATGGTGATCATGCTCGTGGCGGTCGCCATCGTGTTCGGTGGAATTTTCGGATTCCAGGCGTTCAAGACGGTGATGATCAAGAAGTTCATCAGCGCCTTGAGCAACCCGCCGCAGACCATCTCGGCCGCCAAGGCCGCCAACAGCGAATGGCAGTCGAGGATCGAAGCGATCGGCTCGCTGCGCGCGGTCAAGGGCGCAGATTTGTCGCTGGAAGTTTCCGGCGTCGTCGAATCGATCTCGTTCAATTCCGGCGACGACGTCGAAGAGGGAGCGCCACTTCTAAAATTGCGCACCGAGGACGACGTCGCCAGGCTCCACTCGCTGCAGGCGATGGCGGACTTGAGTGATATCACGTACGAGCGCGACCAGAAGCAATTCAAGATGCAGGCGGTCAGCCAGGCAACCCTGGACACGGATGCCGCCAACCTCAAGAACGCCAAGGCGCAGGTGGCCCAGCAGCAAGCCATTCTGGACAAGAAAACGTTGCGGGCTCCGTTCGCCGGCCATCTCGGGATTCGCGCCGTCGATCTAGGACAATATCTTGGGCCCGGCACAGTGATTGTGACGCTGCAGGCGCTCGATCCGATCTTTGTCGATTTTTTCGTACCGCAACAATCCGTCGATCAGGTGCGGCTTGGGCAATCGGTGATGGTGAAAGTCGATGCCTTCAAGGAGCGGACTTTTACCGGCGAGATATCGGCGATCAATCCGAAGGTCGATACCGGCAGCCGCAACGTGCAGGTTCGTGCGACGCTGAAAAACCCGGACCACAAGCTGTTGCCGGGTATGTATGCGACCGTCGACATCACGATCGGCTCGCCGAAGACATACGTGACACTGCCGCAGACCGCGATCACCTACAATCCGTACGGAGATACGGTCTACGTCATCGACAACAAAGGCCCCGATGCCGACGGCAAGCCGCAACTGATCGCGCGCCAGAGCTTCGTCACGACCGGGTCGACGCGCGGAGATCAGGTCGCGGTGCTCAAGGGCATCGAGGAGGGTGACATGATCGTTACCGCCGGCCAGATCAAGCTGCACAACGGATCGGTAGTTTTAATCGACAACACGGTCACGCCGACGGCTGACGCAGCGCCCGTTCCGGTCGATCGTTAGTAGTGCCGACATGAACTTCACCGATATCTTCATTCGCCGGCCGGTTCTTGCCTCGGTCATCAGCCTGTTGATCCTGGTACTGGGCGTGCGCGCCTACTATGCGCTCCCGGTACTGCAATATCCGCGGACCGAGAACGCGGTTGTGACCGTCACCACGACCTATTACGGCGCCGATCCCGACGTGGTGGCCGGCTTCATCACCACGCCGCCCGAAATCGCCGTCGCCCAGGCCTACGGCATCGACTACATGTCGTCGACGAGCCAGAGCAGCACCAGCACCATCACGATCTATCTACGGCTCAATTACGATGCCGACAAGG
>Ga0302324_100011501_pt1 | contig 18151 bp, 16 predicted proteins | sample Palsa_T0_1_FD_201949 | JGI IMG/M metagenome (GOLD analysis project Ga0302324, IMG submission 201949) | Peat permafrost microbial communities from Stordalen Mire near Abisko, Sweden - Palsa_T0_1 | ecosystem: Environmental > Terrestrial > Soil > Palsa > Peat permafrost | place: Sweden: Abisko... | reverse complement strand
GGACAGCCAGGACATCTGCTTCGTGCCAAGTGGACACTATGCGGAAGTGATCGAGCGGCTCCGGCCGGGCGCTGCGGGCCCCGGCGACATCGTCGATCTCGACGGGCACGTGCTTGGCCATCACGACGGCATCACTCATTTCACGGTCGGGCAGCGGCGCGGGCTCGGCGTTGCCGCGGGCTCGCCACTCTATGTCGTGCGGCTCGACGCCGCGTCGCGCCGCGTTATCGTCGGTCCGCGCGAGGCGCTGCGCACCAGCCGCATCCGCTTGCGGGATGTGAACTGGATCGGCGACGGCACCGTCGAGCAGGCGCTGGACAGGCATGCCGAAATCTTTGTCAAAGTCCGCTCGACGCGGCCGCCGCAACCGGCATGGCTGCGGGCCGGCGAAGGTGGAATTGGAATCGAGCTGGTCGGCAGCGAAGACGGCGTATCGCCCGGCCAGGCTTGCGTCTTCTACGACGCCGCTAACGGGCAGCCTCGCGTTCTGGGCGGCGGCATGATCGCCAGCACAGTTGCCAAGGCGCAAACTGCCCAAGCTCCGGCGATGGCAGTCGCGCGCTGAATCCCTGATGGCCGAATTCGACAACGATAGCGTCGCCAAGGCTTACGCGCGCTGGGCGCCGATCTACGATCTGGTGTTCGGTCAGGTGTTCGATCGCGGCCGCAAGGCTTCGATCGCGGCAGCCGAACGCATCGGCGGCCGTATCCTCGAAGTCGGCGTCGGCACCGGACTGTCGCTGCCGGAATATGCGTGGAGCAATCGCCTCATCGGCGTCGACCTGTCGGCGCCGATGTTGCGCAAGGCGAAGGACCGCGTCGCCGAGCACCGGCTCACCAATGTCGACGGCCTCGCCGTGATGGATGCGCAGCATCTCGGTTTTGATGACGGTGTGTTCGATGTCGTCGTCGCGCAATATGTCATCACCGCGGTGCCGGACCCGGAGGCGACGCTTGACGAATTCGCGCGTGTGCTGCGGCCCGGTGGCGAGATCGTCCTGGTGAACCATCTCGGCGCCGAGACCGGGCTGCGCGCGACTTTGGAAGGCTGGTTCGCGCCGCTTGCCCGCCGGTTGGGCTGGCGCCCCGAGTTCCCCTGGGACCGGTTGGCGCAATGGGCCGCGCGGCATGGTGGTGTACGCGTCATCGAGCGCCGCCCGGTGCCTCCGCTCGGCCACTTCTCACTGATCCGGTTTGGCCGGATTGACGGCGAATTGGCCCCGCTGGCGGCGGTGCAATAACGCCGCAGGTTCCGGATAATCTAACCCCTTGGAAAGGGCGGCAAACTGCCCTAAATGTGCCCCCGCTGGCGCCGGATCCCGGTCCGCCGGCCGCATCTGCGATGGCGGGGTAGCTCAGTTGGTTAGAGCAGCGGAATCATAATCCGGAGGTCGGGGGTTCAAATCCCTCCCCCGCTACCAGACGCCGCCTTTCACGATTGTAGTCAGAGGCTGGAGCGGCTGCCGGAGACCGGCTGCAGCGCCTGACCGCGTGACAGCGGCTGGATTTCCCGTTGCGTCAGCCATTTCTGCAGGTCGGTTGCGACGAACTCGCTGCCGTAGACCGACAGGTGGTCCTGGTCGCGGTAGAGCGAACGGCCGCCGCGCCAGGGGCTGCAGGTTATTCGATCGCAGATCAGGTCTGTCGGATCGTAAACCAGGAGCTGCGGAAATTCGCTTTTGATCCGGCCGATCATTTCCCGATAAGCCGCAACCCGGCTGTCGTAATCCGATCGCGGCATCGAGCATTGTCGCGCGCTGCCCAAAAATTCTTGCAACACGCCGTGTCTGACACAGGTGTTAAGATCGAACGACAGCTCCGGATTGTCGACGGCGAAGACGACCTGTTTCCCCGCATCGAATAAAGCGCGGATGGTCTGCGAGAAGCCAAGATAGAAAATCTCCGGAAGGCTGCCGCTGTAGAAATCCGAGCTGATGTCGAACGCGCCGTCGCGGGAATAAGCAGAATGGGCTTCGCCGTCGAAGTAAGGCATCGCGAGCGACGTCAGGACAACGGTTTTAATACGGTCGTCAGCCGCGAGTGCAGCCATTGCGTGCTCATTCCACGCGACGCAATTTCTCTCATTGTCTCCCTGGCTCACATTGAGGTGGGCAACCGGCGGACAGGCTGGACGCGACAGCAGCAGCCATCCGTCATGCGGAGAGGTGGTGACGAGGCCCGGAAAAAGCTGTTCGGCGTGGCTGTCGCCATAAAGCGCAAAATGGACGGGATGGCGGGCACTGGCCGCGCAATTGTCGCCCCGTTCGCACATGCCGATCGTCAGCGCCCCATCCGCGATCATGTCATCGATGTGGCGGTACCATTTTTCCTCGCCGAGATCCCGGACCGCGATCTCGCTGGAGGGGACGACGCGAAATTTTACCACCGAAGTACTAGCGGCGAACGTCAAGGCAAGGGCGGCGACGGCCGCGCTGACGACGGTTTTCTGCTGATGGTTCGCGGCGATCGCGCCGAACAGTTTTTTCCGTACCGGAATTTCGACGAGCATCCACGTCAGCCATGCCAGGATAATCGCAGCCGACACCAGAACCAGGCGGACCGCGATCGGCGGCGTGCCGCCTTCGACAATGCGGGCAAAGGATAGCAGTGGCCAATGCCACAGATAGAGTGGGTAGCTGATCAATCCCAGCGCGACAGCAGTTCGGTTTGCCAGAATGCGACGGTTAAGCCAGGCGCTGGGACCGGCCGCGATCAGCAGCAGTGCAGCCAAAGTCGGCAGCAGTGCGTTGTATCGCGGATACGGCGTGGTTGGATTCAACGAGATCAGCGCGAAGGCCAGCAGGATCACGGCAAGTCCGCCCGCGATGTTGCTGAGCGCGGGCCATGCCAGGCCGGCGTTGCCCAATGCAGCGGAAATTCGATTCAAGGTTAGCTGAAGCATCGAGCCGGTATCAGTCTCGCAATAGGCGAGTGCGCCGCCGACGAGCAGCTCCCAGAAACGCGCTGGCAAAAGATAGAACGCGTCGATTGTCGGAACCGCGAGCATAAACGCGAATGACGCCGCGCCCGAAAGCGAAATGATCGCGAGCTTGTTCAGCCTGGTCTTGCAGGCAAGGACCAGGATCGCAGGCCAGACGATGTAGTATTGCTCCTCGATGCCCAACGACCACAGATGCAACGGCGGCTTCAGTTCGGCGGCAGTATCGAAATATCCGGCTTGCATAAGCAGCAGAATGTTCGATGTGAAAGCCGATCCAGCCGCGACCTGCCGGCCAAGGTCGAGAAATTCCTCAGGCAGCAATAGAAACCAGCCAAAGCAGAGAACGGCGCCGAGCACGACAACGAGTGCGGGGACGATGCGACGGAAACGCCGCGCGTAGAAATCGAGATAGTTGAATTGGTCCGCCCTGATGTCGGTCAGGATATTTCCGGTAATGAGGTAGCCGGATATGACGAAAAAGACGTCGACGCCGATAAAGCCACCGCCGAGAAAATCGGGGAACGCGTGAAACAATACGACGAGGATTACGGCGACCGCACGGAGGCCGTCGATATCGGCTCTATAATCGAGCCTGTCCCGTCCACGAGCGGCGGTCATGCGGCGGGCGTCGTATCTTGGTTATTTGGTTGAGCCTCACGCAGTGTCGCAGAGTCCCGTGTACAACGGGTTAGCGCGGTCGCAGGAAAACGGCGATTGGTGCACCGCGCAGGCCGGACTAAAACCTGTTGCGCTATGGCTTCACCGGATAAGAAAACGGCGTAATTTCAAGTGGTTATAGAAACCGGGAAACCTGTGTTGGCGGTCACATCATTAATGTTTGGTCAACGCCATCGTTGATCCTGTGGATGGCCGTGCGCGGTGTTGAATGCGATGGCGGTTCCTGCGGGTGATTGCGCGAAGCGAGGGAGCGACACCATGACGAGAAGCGTCACACTGATGAGTCTTCCGTTCGGCCTGCTGTTTGTCCTGCTTGCAGGCTTTCAATCCCGTTCGATGTCTCCGCCCGTGTATAATTTTCTCGAGAAGACCGCGGTGCTGATCGGCAATACCGCGATGTACGAAAATATGCCGGCTAGCGCCTTTGACTGGTCGTACTAAAACTGAACTCTTAGTAGGGCATGATCTTTTCGGAAAACCGGTATCCACTTTTCCGGATCATGCTCTAATCTTTCACGGCGCAGTCGCGCAAAATCTCTGGCTTGAACGCGAGCCCGTGACCCGGCCGTTCGGGCGCCGTGATCATGCCTTTCACCACCGGCACCGGTTCGACGAACAGATCATCCGCAAGCCCCATATCCTCGATCCACAATCCGTTCGGGATCGAAGCGAGAAGCTGCACATTCAGTTCGGGGAACAGGTGTGGCGCCATCATCATGTTCCAGGTATCGGCGACGGTCGCGATCTTGCGCAGCTCGGTCATACCGCCGCGCATCGGATCGGGCTGTAGAATCGGCAAGCGCGGATTTTCAAAGAACGGCTTGAGATCGAATCTCGTGAAATGCGTCTCGCCGCCGACGATGCGCAGGTCGAGCGCTTCGGCGATGCGCAGGTAGCCGGCGAAATCGTCGGCCACCACCGGTTCTTCGAGCCAGTACACGTCATAGTCCTGAAACTTGCGGCCCATCTGGATCGCGACGTCGGCGGTCCAGCCCATGTTGACGTCGATCATGATGTCGATGCCCGGGCCGAGCGCTTCGCGCATGCGTTTGACGTTGTCGAGATCGGCGGCGAGGTCGTCGGTGTGCGCGACCTGCATCTTGATCGCCTTGTAGCCGCGCTCCTTGTAGTGCAGCGCCTTGGCGATCATGCCGTCGCCGCCGGAGCCGCGGAAGCAGCCGGAGCCGTACGCCGGAATCTGCGAGCGATAGTGCCCCCACAGCCGGTGCAGTGGCAACTTGGCGGCTTTGCCGACGATATCCCACAGCGCGATGTCGAGCGCCGATTGCGCCATGGTGGCGATGCCGCCGCGGCCGAACGTGATCGTGGTGTTCCACAGATGCTGCCAGATCGCCTCGACCGCGCTCGCATCCTTGCCGATGACGTTGGGGATAATCACTTCGTTGAGGCAGGCGATGATCGATTTGATGCCCGGCCGGAACAGGAACAGGTAGCCCATGCCGGTGATGCCGCCTTTGGTCTCGACATCGATCACCAGAAACGTGCGCGCATCGCCGAACCGATGACCCTTGAGCCAAGGGGTTTGCGGCCACGGCACGCGCAGTGTGGTGAGATTGACGGCGGTGATGGTGAGATCGGTCATGGCAGGCATTCGCAGTTGAAGCGGCCGCCCAGCGCGGCGCACGGCGAATGCTGCGAAAAGTCTCGCGTTACGTCAATACGACGGGCGGCGGCGACGCGCTGCGCATAAATGGAAGCCCCGGTGGCGCGGACGATTAGAAATGATAGTCCAAACCGAGGCGCAGGGTTCACCGGAACTGATAGTTGATGCCGACGCGCACGATGCTGCCGTAGACCGACGAACTGGCATTGCCTAGAGTCGGATAGACATCGATGCACGCGAAGCCGCCGTTGTAGGTGCAGTTCAACGGATGGCTGACACTGCCAAGATCATACCAAAGATACTCCGCCTTAGCGCTCCAGCGATCATAAAATGCCCATTCCACACCGCCTCCGACCACTCCGCCTACTCTGGTCGATGTGGTTGATCCGCTCCAAACCTGGCTGAGCGAACCGAACGCTCCGCTGTTGATGTCCACCGAACCTTGGCTGTTGATCTCGCCGAATGCCAGACCGCCGGTTGCAAATACCAGGAGACGGTCCGAAACGAGCACCCCGCCGCGGGCGCGGATCGTGCTCAGCCATCGCAGCGAAACCTGCTCGGTCGCTGTGCTAAGGGTATGAACGCCGCTGAAAGTACTTGGCCCGATTTGAAACTGACCGGCACCTGAATTTTCCGGGGTGTTGCTTGTTCCCGAAATATTGGCCCAGTCGAAGTCGCCTTCAAAGCCGACCACCCATGTTGGCTCTGATAATTGCAACCACCGCTGCCGCCGGCCAAGCCCCCCGATCCGGCAGTTCCGCTCGGCGTCGGTATATAAGCGAGCACCGGGGTGCCGAAGATACTGGGGGTAGCAGGGATAAAGTTGATCGGATCGGCGGTAGAGTTTGAATCCTGGTAGCTGCTGTTGCCTTTGTTCCAGCCGTAGCCGCCATTCACGCCGACATAGCACCCGGTCCAGCTATAGGCGGTCGACACGCCTGGTGGCTGAGCGTGCGCGGCGTTGACTGCGGCGAGCGCAAAAAGTCCAATAATGCCGGCGAGCAAATATTTCATCCGAGCCCCCTGTTGCCTTCAATCTATCGGGGGCCGGGGCGTTGTCTTGGGCTATAGTGAATTCGTCATGCTTGAGCGGAAATCGGCGGCATTTAAGCCGCGACGTGACGAAACGGTCACATGCACGGATGCCAATCATGCTCAGAAGGAAATCGACTGTGCTTGGAGCGAATTGTCACTCGGCTAAAACCTGTTACTTTGTTTTGGATGTGAACGCCGGTCTGTGCAACAGCGACAAAGCGCAATGGACAATAATGCGCCCGGCCGAGTCTATTTCAATACCGACGCGCTGCCGGAGCGTGATCGCTTTCCATGTACTGCGAGGAAATCGGCCGCCGATATGTCGGGCTCGATTTCCGAACGCAAGATCAATCTCGATTTCGTGCTAAGCTCGCCTTGCAGCGCGCCGGCCTTGTCGACATCGTTCACAGCTCCAACGTTGCGCTTGACTCCGTCCGAACGCCGCAACTGGTCCGCGATGGCGATGAATCGCTGTGCGTGATTCTACTCGAAAGCGGCAGCGCGCGTCAAACCCAGTGCGGCAACGATCACGAGCTTGCTTCTCATACGGCTATCCTTTGCGACGGAGGGTATGCCGGCGCGTGCAACTTCATCACTGACGCCCAATTCTGGTCGTTACGAATTCCGCGACGCAAGATCACGGACTTGCTCCCGCGCGTCACCCGCTTTGCGGGAGCAAAACTCGACAAAAATATTACGGCACAGCGCCTGCTGTTCAGTTATCTCCGGGTAATTTTCGATATCCGTTTGAACGCCGGCCGCGTGAACGAACTTACGGCGAACACATTATCGATCTTGTCGCGCTCGCGCTCGGCGCTGAGGGTGAAGGGCGTGCGGTCGCCGAGGAACACGGCGTCCGCGCCGCGCGTTGTTCGGCCATTTTGCGCGAAATCGAGCGCCGCAGCGGTGATCCCGGCCTGAGCGCAGTCACGATCGCGCTTCTGCTCGGCGTCACGCCCCGCTATGTCCATCTACTCCTCGAACAGACCGGCAAAAGCTTTACGCATCATGTGTTGGAGCAGCGTCTGGAAAAGGCGACTGTGCTGCTGCGTGATCCACGATCGCGTCATCGCAAGATCGCCGACATCGCCACCGAAGCGGGCTTCAATGACCTGTCCTATTTCAACCGCTCCTTTCGCCGGCATTTTGGGGCAACGCCGTCCGACATCCGCGCCGCCGCGCTGCGTTAAGCGGATAACACCGTTAGCCGTTGGCTTTGCCCGGAGCGAACACGATTTCGCGTCTGTCCTACTCATTGTTTGACGGATTTTTGAACATCGCTTTCCGCCACCCTGACAAAGGGGAATGGGTAACGATGAGGGCGGGTTGCACGTATTTACGCGCCGGCGCGACATTCGCGCCATGCGACGCGAAGCAATTCTAAAACTGATCGAAGAGCGGAGCGCCGAGTCCGGCCTCAGCGCAGCCACGGTCGCGGCGTTGCTCGGTATCACGCCGCGCTATGTGCATCGGCTTCTCGGAGAAACCGGCAAGAGCTTCACACATCATGTTTTGGAGCGGCGGCTGGATAAGGCCGCGGCACTGCTGCACGATCCGCGCTGGCGGCATCGCAAGATCGCCGACGTTGCCGCCGAAGCGGGCTTCACCGACCTGTCGCATTTCAATCGCGCCTTCCGCCGTCGCTTTGGCGCGACACCGTCGGATATCCGGGAACAAGCCAAGCACCGCGGCTAAAGACGTCATCCGGCTTCGGTGGATAGCGTGTCGAACTCGTCGTAGTCTGCGCCGGTTCGTGGCGCAGGTGACCTTTGTCTTCATCCTCGATCAATATCGACGCTTACAGCGATGCGCTGGTCGTGCTCGGCACGGCCGGAGTCATCGTGCCGATTCTGCGGCGATTCGGCATCAGCCCGGTGCTCGGTTATCTCGGCGCCGGCGCCTTGTTGGGACCACTCGGGCTCGGCTCGTTCGAGAAATCCTATCCGGCGCTATTCTGGTTCACCATCACGGACGCGCAAAACGTCGCCGGGATCGCCGAACTCGGCGTCGTCTTCCTGCTGTTCCTGATCGGCATTGAGCTGTCGCTCGGCCGCCTGATGGCTATGCGCCGCCTGGTGTTCGGTCTCGGCGGCTTGCAGGTTCTGACCGCGAGCGCCGTGATTGCCGCGTTCGCCTTGCACGCGGGACAGACGCCGCCCATCGCTATCATTCTCGGCGGCAGCCTGTCGCTATCATCCACGGCGATCGTGCTGGAACTGCTCTCGAACCAGGAGCGGCTGACGTCGAATGTCGGCCGCGCTAGCTTTTCCATTTTGCTGGCGCAGGATCTCGCCGTCATTCCGATCCTGATGTTCATTTCGATTTTGGCGGCGGGCTCCGGCGGCTCCGTGCTCGCAAGCCTCGGCGTCGCGTTGTTGCAGGCGGCGATTGCAGTCACGGTGATCGTTGTTGCCGGCCGCGTGCTGCTGCGACCCTTGTTCCGGCTGGTTGCTGGCGGACGCACCAAAGAGCTGTTCATCGCCGCCGTCCTGTTCGTCATCGTTGCGGCGGGCGTCATCGCCAATCGGGCGGGGCTGTCGATGGCGCTAGGCGCCTTCGTCGCCGGGCTTCTGCTTGCCGAGACCGAATACCGCAAAGCGATCGAAGCGACGGTCGAGCCGGTCAAGGGCTTGCTGCTCGGCATGTTCTTTTTCACCGTCGGCATGGACATCGACTTTCGCGAAATGGTGCGCGAGCCGCTGCTGTTGGGCGGCGGCGTGATTGGATTGCTCGCCGTCAAGGCGCTGCTGCTGATCGGGCTTGGCAAACTGTTCCGCCTGTCGTGGCCGGCCGCAATCGAGAGCAGCCTTCTGCTTGCAGGCGGCGGGGAGTTCGCCTTCGTCGGCATCGGCATGGCGACCGATCTGCATCTGGTCGAGCCGCGGCTCGCGACATTTACGCTGGCGGTGACATCGGTGACGATGGCGCTGACGCCGCTATTGTCTTTTATCGGCCGGCGCATCGGTGCACGGCTGCGAGCGAACATGCCCACGGACTCGTCGCTGTCGACGCGCCCGGCAGGCGGGCAGGGTCATGCGATCGTCGTCGGTTACGGCCGGGTCGGAAAAATGGTGTGTGCGCTGCTCAAGCAGCACGGCATCAGCTACATCGCAGCCGACTCCGATGCCCCCACTGTCACGCACGATCGCCGCGAAGGGCATGATGTCTATTACGGGGACGCCACCGATCCGGCTTTTCTCGACATTTGCGGCCTCGCGCAGGCCGCAGGTGTCGTCATCACCATCCACACCCGCGACCTGATCGACGCCGTGGTCGAGCATGTCCGCGCGGTACGGCCTGACATCATGATCGTCTCGCGCGCGCGAGACGCCGATCATGCCCGGCACCTTTACGCCCTCGGCGCGACCGATGCGGTGCCCGAGACCATCGAAGCGAGCCTGCAGCTTTCGGAGGCTGCTTTGGTTGGCCTCGGAATACCTGCCGGGCCGGTCATCGCGTCGATCCACGAGAAGCGCGATGAAATCCGCCACGCGCTGCAGGATGCAGCGCTCAAAGCCGGACGGAAGAGGATTCGTTCCGTCAAACCGAAAAGGCTCAGGCGTCCGGAAGCCTGATTTTGGCATCGACCGGCCTCTGCATAATTGTACCAGCAGCCATCCGTGCGTAGGATAGTCAGGCTTGGTAGGCGCGCCGGCCGCCCGAAGAATAAAAATCCGGAGACTGTTTTGATGCCTGCTGGTGCCGCGCGGCTTTTGTTCTTTTGCCTCGCATTTATGGTGTCCTCTCTGGCGGCGACCGCCCAGCAGGCCGCCTATCCGGCGCGCCCCATCACCATGGTCGTAACTTTTGCCGCCGGTGGTTCGTCCGACGTGCTGGCGCGCGCGGTCGCCGATGCGATGTCGCAGGATCTTGGACAGCAGGTGGCCGTGGACAACCGTCCGGGCGCCGGAGGAAATATCGGAGCCGAAGCGGTCGCGCACGCCGCGCCCGACGGTTACACCATCCTGTTCGGCACCAACGGGACGCTTGGCATCGGGCCCGCACTTTACAAAAACCTGCGCTACGATCCGTTCCACGATCTGGCGCCAGTCGGGCTGCTGCACAAACTGCCGCTTTTGCTGATCGTCAATCCGCAGGTCCCCGCCCAGAATTTATCGGAGTTGATCGCCTATGCCCGCGCCAACCCGGGAAAGCTCAGCTTCGCTTCTGCCGGCGTCGGCTCGGTATCGCATCTCGCCGGTGAATTATTCAAGGAAGAAGCGAAGATCGACATTTTGCATGTACCCTACAAGGGCGGGGGCGCGGCGGTGACTGACCTTATTTCCGGTCGCGTCTCGATGATGCTCGAAACGATACCGAACGCGCTGCCGCTCGCGAAGAACGGTGAGATGCGGGCGATCGGTGTCACAACGAAAGAACGGTCGTCGATCGCGCCTGACATACCGACGCTTGCCGAAGCGGGCCTGCCGGGGTTTGACGTCAGTGCGTGGACGGGCTTGTTCGTTCCAGCCGGCACGCCTGCGGCAGTTATCGATCGTCTGAACGCCGAGACGCGCAAAATTCTCGGCGATCAAAAATATGTTGCGCTGATCCATAGCATGGGCACCGACGTTACCGCCTCCAGCCCGCAAGAGTTCGGCGAATTCGTGCGCGACGATGTCGCGCGCTGGACAAAAGTCATCGACAATGCAGGCATTCCCAGGATCGAGTGATAAAGGAGAAAATCATGAGCTATGAAGCGATCACGGTACAGCCCGTCTCTCCTCACATCGGCGCCGAAATCGGCAATATCGATCTGACAAAGCCGCTGCCTAACAACCAGGTCGAAGAGCTGCACCGCGCGTTTGTCCAATACCAGGTGATTTTCTTCCGCGACCAGAAAATCAGTTTTGACGACCAGATCAGACTAGGCCGCTATTTCGGCCCGCTCGGATCGCATGTCGGCAAATCAACGATCAGCAAGACCACCGAAAATCCCTACGTGCGAAAATTCCACTACGACGAAACCTCGACGCAGATTTCCGGCGAGAATTTTCACAGCGATCAGTCCTGCGGCGCGATCCCGCCGCTCGGCAGTCTTCTTTACAATCACACTGTGCCGCCCGACGGCGGCGGTGACACCATGTTTGCCAGCATGTATGCGGCCTATGACGCCCTGTCGCCGCGTATGAAAGAATATCTGTCAGGGCTGACAGCGACCCACGACGGCACTCGCGTGTTCGGTCCGGGCACGCCGGTTTCGGTGCATCCAGTGATCATCAAGCATCCGGTCAGCGGTAAGAAGGTCATTTACGTCAACACCGACTTCACCGCAAAGATCAATGAACTGCCGGCGCTCGAGGGCGACCGGGTGCTACGCTTCCTGATCGATCACTGCAACAAGCCGGAATGGACATGCCGTTTTCGTTGGCGGGCTCATTCGATCGCGTTCTGGGACAATCGCTGCACCCACCACAAGGCGATCTGGGATTACTGGCCGAATGTCCGCTCCGGCTATCGGATCCAGGTCGAGGGCACCGCGGCTCCGGAAGCGGGCTGAACGGTCAGCGCTGTAGCGCCACTTTCCGCAGCCCGTCCTGCATCAGCAGATGGGGCGGCAGCGCCGGCGCGCGGCGCACCGCGGCTAGTGTCTGCAGAAAGTCGGTGAACCAGTCTTGCACCGGCGCGCGTCTGAGCTTGGTCACCATCAGCTCCCAGCGTTCGCGCCGCTCTTCAACGCTCATTCTGAGCGCGGCTGCAATCTGGCGTGCCATCGCGTCGATGTCGTGGGGATTCACCAGCAGCGCGGCGTCGAGTTCCTTGGCCGCGCCGGCAAATGAGGACAGTACCAGCACGCCCGGGTTGAGCGGATTCTGAGCCGCCACGTATTCTTTGGCGACAAGGTTCATGCCGTCGTGCAACGGCGTCACCAGTCCGACGTGAGCGGTGCGATAGAAGCCGGCGAGCGTAATCTGCGAGAATCCCTTGTTGAGATAGCGGATCGGCGTCCAGTCCACCTCGCCGTGACGGCCGTTGATTTCGGTCACCAGCGTCTCGAGCTCGTTCTTCAGTTCGCGATAGGCCTTGATGTTGCCGCGCGACGGTACGGCGACCTGCAACAACGAGACCTCGCGCTTGAGGCCCGGTTCGTTGTCCAGCATCCGGTCAAAGGCACGGACGCGGTTCGCTAGTCCTTTTGAATAATCCAGCCGGTCGACACCGAGCACAAGCTTCGCGCCTTGCAGACTGGCGCGCAGGCGCGAAATATCGGCGCGCGTTGTCGCACTGTCGGCTCGCCTGGCGAATTCATCGACATCGATGCCGATCGGGAACGTGGCGAGCTGAGTCCAGCCCCACTCGGTGGCAATCGTTCCGTCTACTGCGGTTATGCCAAGCTCGATGCGAAGATAGTCCTCGAAGTGCTGCCGGTCCCCGACAGTCTGAAAGCCGATCAGGTCGTAAGCCAGCATCTCCCGCACGATCTCGGCGTGGTGCGGTACTGCGGCCATGGTGTGCCGCTCGGCCCACGGTGTGTGCAGGAAGAAACCGGCTGGCCGGTCGACGCCAAGTCGGCGCAGCTCTGCGCCGAGCGTGAGGAAGTGATAATCCTGCACCCAAAACACCGCTTCCGGACTGTTGAAGCGCAGCAATGCGCGCGCCATGAACGCGTTGATCTCGCGGTAAGAAGTGTGGTGGCCTTCCGTGACCTGGATGAGATCGGCGCGCGAGTGCAGTGCCGGCCACAGTGCTGAATTGGCGAAGCCTTCGTAGAAGTTCGCGTAGTGGCGCGTCGGCATATCCACGGTCGCAAGCGCGCCGGCGCCCAGGGACTCGATTTTTGCGAACGGATCTTTTTGCTCGGAGATGTCGCTGGTCTTGCCGCTGGAGCCGACCCAGATGGCGCCGGACTCCTTGACCATCGGAATCAGCGCTGCCGCCAACCCGCCGGCGACCGGCTCGTCAGGTTTGGCCAGCGCAACGCGATTCGAGACGACAACGACTTTCACTCAAGTCACCCTTGCTCCCGGCAAAAGGCAACGCGAATGAGCCCGGTTTGTTCCGTTAATGATGCGGCGCAGCGAAAATGCGTGTGACTTCAACGGAGTCAGGCTTGCGGCAGAGGAACTTTCCCTCGCTGAAATACGGAATCTTTGCGTTAAGTGTTGCAGCGCGGATCCGCACGCGATGCGTCACGCTTCGGCGTAAGGGATAGTCGATAGCAAACTTACTTCCGCTCGCCGGGAATCGAGCCGAGTGTGCTGCACGATGATCGGCACGTCGGACTCGAATACCGAGGCGTAATCGGTGTCGCGCGGAATGGGCGCGGGATCCGTGAGGTCATTGAATTTCAGATGGAGCGTGCGCCACGCCGCAACCGTGACGCGGTAAGGACCGATCGGCTCGCGATTGGCAAAATAGATTGTGATGCGCACCTGCGCATCCCGATCGCCCGCATTGAGGATGCACGCGGTCTCGTGGGACGCCAAAGCCGGTTCTAAAAACGAGCTCTGCGACGGAATATATCCTTCGGCAATGGCCCAATGCGCGCGCCCGATCTTATCCATCGTGGTCTCGATGATCTTTTCTGGGTGTAATCGCGAACCAGGCCAAACTGCGACATCGTGGAATGGTTCCATCTCGGGAACTTTTGCCGCCAGTTTGACGTTGTAGCCTCGTATTCTCCCTCGAGGTTGCGCGGCGACGCCCGCCAGCCACTTCAACTCTGGAAGCAATCATGCGCGCCCTCACTGTCGCGCCCGGTGTGGCGAAATCAGCACGCGTTGACGATATCGCCGATCCGCCGAGGAGCGATGGCGCTATCCTGGTGCGGACGCTGGCGCTGGGTGTTTGCGGCACCGATCGCGAAATCGTTTCCGGCCAATACGGCTGGGCGCCGCCCGGCGAAAAGCGGCTGGTGATCGGCCATGAATCGCTCGGCAAGGTTCAGGACGCGCCGGCTGGTTCTGGATTCAAGGCCGGCGATCTTGTCGTCGGCATTGTGCGGCGGCCTGATCCCGTGCCGTGTCCGGCGTGTGCGGTCGGCGAGTGGGATATGTGCCGCAACGGCCGTTATACGGAACGCGGTATCAAAGAGCGCAATGGTTACGGTTCGGATTTTTTCCGCATCGAACCCGAGTTTTTGATCAAGATCGATTCGGCGCTCGGAGATTCCGGTGTTCTGGTTGAGCCGACCAGTGTGGTCGCCAAAGCCTGGGCGCATACCGAAAGCATCGGCCGTCGCTCGCGGTCATGGCAGCCGAAAACGCTGCTGGTCACCGGCGCGGGGCCAATCGGGCTCCTGGCCGCGATGATCGGCGCCCAGAGCGGGCTCGACGTGCATGTCCTCGACCATCACGACAGCCAGCAAAAACGCCTGATCGTCCGCGATATCGGCGGCACGTTTCATCTTGGCGCAATAAGCGATCTCGATTCCTTCAAGCCCGACATCCTGATGGAATGTACCGGCGCGCCGGCGGTGGTGCGCGACGCGTTCGGCTGCATCGCGTCCGGCGGCATTGTCTGCCTCGTGGGTGTCTCCTCGCCGGGACATGACTTCAATATCGACGTCGGCGATCTCAACCGCACCATGGTGCTCGACAACGATACCGTGTTCGGTTCGGTTAATGCCAACCGCGCTCATTATGAGGCAGCAGTCGAGGTCTTGCAGCGCGCCGATAAATCCTGGCTGGAGCGACTGATCACCCGGCGCGTGCCGGTCGAGCAATGGACGCAATCGCTTCAATCGCAACCGGACGACATCAAGGTCGTCGTCGATTTCTCCTGAAACGGTATTTTCGTTCATGCCCAGCCGAATTGAAGATTACGCGCTGATCGGCGACTGCAAGAGCGCGGCGCTTGTCTCAAGGGATGGATCGATCGACTGGCTGTGCTGGCCCCGTTTCGACTCGGAGGCCTGTTTTGCCGCGCTGCTCGGCACGAATGATAACGGGCGTTGGCTGGTGGCGGCGCAGGGCGAGGCAAAAATCAGCCGGCGGTATCGGCCTGATACGCTGATTCTCGAAACCACTTTTGAGACTGCCGACGGCGAGGTCAAGCTGATCGACTTCATGCCGTTTCGCACCGATTACTCGGAAATCGTGCGCCTGGTCGTCGGTATCCGCGGCACGGTGGCGATGCGGACCGAACTTATCCTGCGGTTCGGTTATGGCGCTGTGGTGCCTTGGGTCACGAGGATGGAAAACGGCGCGCTGCGCGCCATTGCCGGCCCGGACATGACGGTCCTGCGTACGCCGGTGCACCTCAAAGGCAAGGACATGACCACCGTCGGCGAATTCAAGGTCAGCCGCGGCGAGACCGTGCCTCTCATTCTGACATATTCACGCTCGCACAAAGCATTGCCCCAATCGCTCGATCCATCGGCTGCTTTGCACGACACTGAAAAATTCTGGACCGAGTGGACGGCCAAATGCCGGCCGGCGGGTGATTGGTCGGAAGCGGTACGCCGTTCGGTCATTACGCTCAAGGCGCTGACCTATCAGCCAACGGGCGGCATCGTGGCGGCGCCGACCACATCGTTACCCGAGCAAATCGGTGGCGAGCGCAACTGGGATTATCGCTACTGCTGGCTGCGCGACGCCACGCTCACGTTGCTCGGCGCCATGCATGCCGGCTACTACGAAGAGGCGGAAGCGTGGCGTGAATGGCTGCTGAGGGCGGTCGCCGGAAGCCCCGACCAAATTCAGATCATGTACGGCATCGGCGGCGAGCGCCGGCTCGCCGAATGGGAGGCGGACTGGCTGCCCGGTTATGAGCAGTCCGTGCCGGTACGGATCGGCAATGCCGCGCACACGCAGTTACAGCTCGATGTGTTCGGCGAGATCATGGACGTGCATCATCAGGCGCGTCGATGCGGGCTCTTGACCAACGAGTCGGGATGGGATGCCCAGATCAAATTCCTCGAACATCTGAAAAAGATTTGGCACTCGCCCGACCAGGGTATCTGGGAGATGCGCGGTCCGGCGCAGCACTTCACTTATTCGAAGGTGATGGCGTGGGTGGCATTTGACCGCACGATCAAAAGCGCGGAAGCGTTTGGCCTTGAAGGCCCGCTCGACGAATGGCGCGAGCAGCGCGACGCTCTCTACGAGGAAGTGCTGGCGCGTGGCTACAACGATAAATTAGGGACCTTCGTTCAGGCGTACGGGTCCGAGCAACTCGACGCCAACCTGCTGATGTTGCCCTGCGTTGGCTTTCTGTCGGTAACGGATCCGCGCATGGAGCGAACGATTTCGGCAATCGAACAGCGGCTCATTCGCAACGGTTTCGTCATGCGTTACAGCACCGAGGAGGTCGAAGATGCGTTGCCGCCGGGCGAAGGTGCATTCCTGGCGTGCAGCTTCTGGCTGGTCGACGTGTATATGCTGCAGGAGCGCTACGAGGAAGCGGAGAGTCTGTTCGGTCGCCTGGTTGGATTGCGCAACGATCTAGGTCTGCTCAGTGAAGAATACGATCCGATCAGCAAACGTCTGGTCGGTAATTTTCCGCAAGCCTTCTCGCATCTTGCGCTGATCAATAGCGCCTATAACCTGACGCGGCGGCAGAAACCGATACACCAACGCGCTCACGATGAGCATGCGCCGCCCGAAGTCATGGCTGCTTCAGATATGGCTGTACCGGCTGATTGATCGCGGTGTTCAGTCCTGGTCACTCGACAAAGGCCCTATCCATCTTTGGATTACTGGCCTTCTTCCGCTGTGTTTGCGTGTGTCGACGCTGATTTTGCAGGAATGACGTCGGCGCGTGGACCTCATCATGGCGCATTACGACGCGCGCAATATGCTCGTATAGCGCCTTCGGCGACACCGGCTTCACCAGCAGTTCGTCCACGCCGGAATTGGTGACCGCCAGCGCTGTTGTCTTGGTGAGATAGCCAGACAGGACGATGATCGGAATCTGCCTGGCAGGAGACTCCGGCGCTTTCAGCAAGCCGATAAGTTTGACGCCGCTCAATATCGGCATGATCAGATCGGTAATAATGATGTGCGGCATGACGGTGCGGGCTAGTTCGAGCGCTTCGTCGCAATTGGCCGCCTCGTAGACTTCGCGGCTGCCAAATCCGTGCAGGATCGACCGGATGATCCGGCGCGTGAACGGCTGGTCGTCGACGATAAGGAAACTGATCGCGGAGAAATCGAGCGGAAAAGACGAGCTGTTCATGATCGCGCGTGAATTCTGCTTCGCGCCATGAAACGGCTCATTCGCCGCAGGCCTGATCGCCGCTGTTTGCGGCGACAGTTGCCGCGCCGGAAAAATCCTCGGCGAGTTCTGCGACGAGCCGTTTCGCTTTCAGATGGGATGCGTAGAAACGGTCCTTGCTCGGCGAATTGGGCCAGTTGAGCAAGTCGATCTCTTGCCGTTTGATGATGTCCTTGAGGGTTTGCAACTTGGCGGCAAAGTCCGGCGTTTCCTGATCGGAAGTGCGCGGTTGCAGGGTTTTGGTGACAAAAAGCAGGATTTCGCTGTCGGACAGTCTGCGGAACGGGCCGCGCCGTGGTTCGTCCTTCTTGGACATCTTGAACATGCATTTCCCCACGACGATCATTGGCCTGATGCCGCGCCCACATTCGCCGCCTGTGTCGGCATTCATACCGTAGAATTGCGTATTCGCCGCAACGGAATGCGGGAGGCATTGTCAGAGATTGCCTGACGTCTTAACCGAACGGTTACCCTACTGACGGTCAGCGGATCAGAAATCCAGCCAGCCCTGGCCGGATGCGTAACGCACCAGTTCGGCGCGTGTCTTGAGGCCAACCTTCTCCAGTCCGCGCGCTTTGTAGGTTTCGACCGACTTCACGCCGACGTCGAGCCGGGATGCAATTTCCTTGTTTGTAAAACCAAGTGCCGCCATCTTGAGAACGTCGGCTTCGCGGTCGGTCAGGGCGGGAAAGACGCCTTTCTTCGCCGCGAGCTTC
>Ga0302324_100011500_pt1 | contig 18151 bp, 21 predicted proteins | sample Palsa_T0_1_FD_201949 | JGI IMG/M metagenome (GOLD analysis project Ga0302324, IMG submission 201949) | Peat permafrost microbial communities from Stordalen Mire near Abisko, Sweden - Palsa_T0_1 | ecosystem: Environmental > Terrestrial > Soil > Palsa > Peat permafrost | place: Sweden: Abisko... | reverse complement strand
TCTCGCGCCCGGCTTCGCTGCCTTCTACCGGCCGTTGCACGAACGTTTCACGCCGCTCCAGCAGGAGCTGGCCGCGAAGCGCAAGCAGGTGCTGACGGCTTCGCAGAACGGCCGGCTCCCGAACTATCGCTCCGCCTCGGCCGCAACGACGGACGATTGGTCGATCGAGCTGCCCGATTGGTGCGTCGACCAGCGCAATCAGATGACCGGCCCCGCCGACGAAGCCGACCTGTGCGTGAAGATGCTCAATTCGGGCGCACCGGGCGTCATGCTCGATCTCGAAGACTCGATGGCCAACGAGTGGGACCACCAACAGCTCGGCGTGCGCAACGTGATCTCCGCGTTATATGGAGAGCTGACGTACGAAGATCAGAAACGCGGTGGAACCGTCGGCATCAAAGAGTCGAACACCGTCACCTGGACTCGGGTTCGCGGCTTGCACATGGGGCAAGCCGGCGTCTATCCCGAGGGACCGACTTCGGCGTCCCTGTTCGACCTCGCGCTGCTGGTCTATCAACTCGACTTCGCACGCCTGCGCCATCCGCTTTGTATCTACATTCCGAAGTCGGAGTCGGCCGAAGAAGCCCTTTGGTGGCGCGACCTGCTCCAAACGCTGGCCGTGCAGAAGGGCCGTCCTAAGGACTACATCAAGTGCATGGCCCTGTGCGAGGCGCACCCGTTGGCGTTCCAACTCGAGGAGTTCGCCTACAACCTGCGCGAGCATCTGCTTGGGATCAACCTCGGGCGCTGGGACTACATGGCGAGCCTCATCAACTTCACCATGGGCGACCCGGCCTGGGTCTTGCCCGACCGCAACACGATCCCGCACGACGTCGCGTTCTTTCAAAACCTGCGCACGCTGCTTCCCGCGCTTTGCCACAAGCACGGGATGCTGGCCATCGGCGGGATGACGGCGCTCTATCCTAGCCGTGAGGATCCCGAACTCAACGCCCGCGCGCTCGCCGTGCTCGCGCAGGACAAGAAGAACGAGGCGAATTGCCTGATGGACGGAGCCTGGACGGGCCATCCCGATCAAAACCAGATCGCCGTCGCGCAGTTCCCGCCGCCGAATCAGCTGGCCAGCTACCGGCCCGGGTTCGATCTCCATCCCGACTTGCGGCCATCGGTCGCGGGAGTCGGCAAGACCACGACCGACGGCACCCGCGCGGCCGTGCGCACGGTAATCCGGTACCGCAACGGATATCTCAACGGCAAGGGCGCGAGCCTGCTCGACGGCTACATGGAAGATCTAGCGACCGACCGCATCTACCGCCTGATGATCGCGCAGCGTTTGAAGTGGGGAGTCAACAGTCCCGCCGAGGTCCATGCTCTGTTCGACGAAGAACTCGACAAGCTGATCGAATCCGGCAAAGATGCCGGCACGCCGGAGACCTTGCGCGAAGCGCGCAGGATCGGCGAAGCGATGATCCTCCAGGGCCACTTCGACCCCGTCTGACTAGGCGGTTTTCTGGAGCCCTCGACGAGGATTGAACTCGTGACCTCGTCCTTACCAAGGACGCGCTCTACCACTGAGCTACGAGGGCGTCCGGCGTCGTTTGGAGCGGGCCGAAATTGGAGCGGGCGGCGAGAATCGAACCCGCGACGCGACGGTCATAGTAGGGTGCCGGCGGTCAGAATCCCTCGTCAAACCACCAATTTACGGCGTCGAGAGGTTAGCGCAAGTTACCGACGGTTGCCACGGACGGCAACCGTTTGGCAACCGTACCACTAGTGGCTATCATACTTTCGGCGACGGGATCAGATCGCGCCGCCAGCAGCGGCCGGCGATCGGGCCGTTCTGACGGTCGAGAAAACATCGCGCGCGGGCAAAAAAGTCGGCGGTAAAACCTCGCGCGCGCGTTGGGTGTCCGGAAAATTCAGGAAAACATCCGCGCGCGCATTGGGGTAGCGGAAATTCCGGGCCTCGCCCTGCGTGACGGGTGGCGAAAACGCCGCGCGCGCGTTTGGTGTCCAGAAACTACCGGCCGTGACAGACAGTGGAGCGATTAACGCGCGATCTGCCGCATTATTTTCGAATTCTGAGGGCCTGTGAGCGCGTTTCGATCGGTCGCGCGACGTGAGGAGCCGTGGCGACCGCGTTCGCGAGCGCCTAGGCTACTACGCGCTGCGTTGCACTGAGGCGGCGAGCATCGCTTCGGCGTTGTATTGCCTGCGTGCGGCATTAGTGCGCGCTTGGGCACTGCGACGAAAGGCGGGTCCCTATCTCCCACGCTCGACCGCATCGAGGATCGACTGCAACTTTGCATCGAGCGCCGCAGCGATCCGCCACGCGACTTGAACTGAGACGAATCGCGTTCCGCGCTCGACGTCCGCATAGTAGCGCGCGCTAATACCCGCCTCGTGCGCGGCAGCCTCTTGCGAGAGTCCCAGGGTTTCGCGACGTGCTCGTATCACGCGCCCGAGCTTGCGGGCATCCACCACCGCATGATGGACGAGGAGCAGAACGATAGACCAGGAACGATAGTTCCTGTGAGGGTGTGGGCGGCGAAGCGATGTTCGTCTTGGAGCGCAAGGATAAACTTCGAATAGTCGCGGCATTCGCGATCGCAATTGCGATTTTCACGTCGTTTTTTTGCGACCGAGTTGAAGCGCAATCCGCCGGGACGATCCATGCGCCGTCATCATCGGCGACCTCGGCGCCCGATGCTGTCTCGATCAGCAATAGCTCATGGTCGGGAGAAATCGACGACGCACGCGGCGGTCGCGGATCGATTACTATCCGCTTCTCGCCGGATGGAGGCACGTTTGTCGCCTCGTTTTGCTGCAATATGAGCAACACCGGAACGATCATCAACTTCGCGCAAACTTCCGACCAGCATGCGGAATTCGTACTTCACTCATCGCTCTTTGCGGGGTGCGATTATAGCGTTACGTCATACGCGGCAGATGGGCACCTTAAAGGTTCCTACCAGGGCTGTGGGAACAACAGCGGCTCCTTCGATCTTGTCTCGAACCCAGTCCCGCAGAACGTCGCACAGAACCAGAGCGGTGCGGCGCTCTCGGCGGAGCCACCTAGCACCTCTAGCCCTAGACCCGACGCGACCGACGCTCAGGCTAGGTCGGCGAAACTGCGATCAGACAGCGCCTCTAAGCGGCTTTGCATGATGACAGGGAACGTCGAGTGGGATCGCACGCCAAATCGCATCATTAGTGACGTTCCGCTCGACGTCCAAGTCGTCGAGGGGCCCCTCAAGGGCGCGCGTGTGACGGTAATAGGCGAAGGCGCAACTCGACAAGTGGAGACCGACGCGCATGGTGTCTTCAGGATTGCCGCGCCGGTCGGTTCGTTTATGTTCGAGGTCCAGGCTTCTGGCTACGTTCCAGAGCGTATCCCGTTCACGATGGATCCGTCGTCTTTCCGGATTACTTTCGCGACGAACCCTGCCCTAGTCACTCTTAATGGAGATGGGATTGGGGTCACCGGGGCGGTGCATGGCTCAGTTTGCGCGGAAGTGAACGTTGAGCTCGTTCCCACCCGCGCTCCATCCGCAGCCGAGAAGGCTCGGATAGCGCGTATCCAACAGGCACAGATCGCGCCCTTCCAACGCACACAGCAGCAAGTAGATTCCTTGAAAGCAACAGCCTTCCCGCACATGGCTGAGCACACTTGGTATTCGAATCTCGAAGCCTTCAACACCACGGCCGCGTCGAATGGTCCGAGCTGCCAAACTATGATTCGGCAAGCGAACATGATGGCGTCGTATCCGGCGATCGCGACGAACCCGGTAGGGTTTCAGCTTCTCGCCGTCGACGCAGCGCTCTGTCTGCGAGCGGTGCGTATGGAGACGCCCGACGAGCTTCCGGCGCGTATTCCGAAGTACTATTTCGTCGGAGCGTGCCGCATTACGCGAGCAACGCACGAGAACGACCTTGGATATTGTGCGGGCGTCCCAGCTAAGTAGCGACCTGATAAGGGCGTAAGCCAGCGGCGTTTTGCGCGGTACGCGAGAGTGCGGCGTGCGCGGTCTCGCGAACGTTCGGCGTCGAGATGAAAAGCCGGGTCTGCACGCCTCGAAAGCGGTTCGCGGACGGAGTTGGAGGTTGGCCATGAACTTTCGGCGTGTCTCGTACATCATCATCGCTGTCGGCATTGTAGTCGTTGCGTGCGCTGCCTGGTTTCTCTATTCGAGGCATGAAGCACAGGCAGCGGCTGTTCGCGAACGCTTCAGGCAGCTAGACGCCGCATACAGCAAACGGAACAAACTCGTAATCTCTCTCCGCGCCGACCGATCACAAGTTACCGCTCTGCTGAACGATGGATTCGACGCAAGCCGAAGGCGGCATGATGAAGCCGATTCGCTCAGTTTGGATGATATGGCGGCTCTAGCCCGCAAGGAGAAGAAGGACTACGAACACGCTCAGTCTGTCCAGACGAAACTCGAAAACGACGACGAGGCGGTATCGGCGATTTACTCTGAGCTCTACGGAGCCGACGCGCACTCCGAAATCACGACGACCCTTCGCACCTACGCGCACACGATCAAGGGCGCCGGGAAGGACGCGGTCAGGAAGATCGACGAGCAACTCGCGAAGGCGTACGGCAACCGTATGGCAACCGCGGAGGCTCCCGACGCTCAGGAAGCCGGTGGAATAAGGGCGGAAACGGAGCGGGCGGCGAGAATCGAACCCCAGGCGCGGCGGTCACTGAAGGTCACCGAAGGCTAAAATCCCTCGTCAATCTGGCGATTCGGCCGGTTTCAAGGGCACCGAAAGCCACTGACGGTTACCACGGACGGCAACCGTTTGGCAACCGCGGGAAGCTTGGCTCGGCTAGGCGCCCTTCTTCCGTGCGCGGTAGCGCCGCTTCGCGGCGGTGTTTCGGCACGAGTCCGAATCGTAGATTGCCTCGGTCCCTCGACTCGCGGCGAGCTCGATGCGATCGCGCGGGATAGGCTGGCCGCAGACGACGCACACCGGCTTCTTGGTCACTTGTCTAGCCCTAGACAATATGCTACAGTCATCTTGTCTAGGGTTGTACCACACTTCCGATCGATTCGGAAAGGAGCGTTCCAAGTGACAGACACCTCCACCGCAAACCCCGGCCACGAAGCGACGGACCTCGTCGCGCGGATCGCCCTCGCGATCGCACCGGCCACCCTGCCGTCGACCGAGATCCTCGACCGGGCCCGCGGCTTCGCCGAAGCATCGATCTCAGCAAACACGCGGCGAGCCCACGCGAGCGATTGGCGGGACTTCGCGGCGTTCTGCTCGGCCCAAGGCCTCGAAGCGCTGCCGGCGACCCCGCAGACCGTCGCGGGCTACGCCGCGGCACTCGCCGACAAGGCGAAGATCGCGACGATCCGCCGGCGGCTTGCGACCATCTCGACGATCCATCAGCGCGCCGGCCACGAGTCGCCCTGCGCGAACCGGGTCGTCCGTGACATCCTGCGCGGCATCGCGCGGGAAACGGGTTTAGCACCCGCTAGAAAGGCCGCTGTGACGCTCGACGCGCTGCGGGCTATGTTGCTCGCCATCGACGGCGACGACGTCGCTGCGCGCCGCGATCGCGCGATTCTGCTGCTCGGTTTCGCCGCCGCGCTGCGCCGGTCCGAGATCGCCGCGATCCGCTTCGAGGATCTCCGGTACAGCAAGCGCGGTCTGCTGCTGCGCATCCCGCGCTCGAAGACCGACCAGCTCGGCGAGGGCGTCGAGATCGCGGTCCCGTTCGTTCCGAACGAAGCGCTCTGCGCGGCGCGAGCAGTGCGGCGGTACATCGCCGCCGCCGGGATCACGGCCGGCCCGCTGTTCCGCTCGATGGACATGCAGCGCGCGCTCGGCGCGGACGCGATCCAGGGGCAGGACGTCGCGCGTCTTGTCAAGCGGCTCGCGTCGCGCGCTCGCGTCGACGGCGACTTCTCCGGCCACTCCCTGCGCGCCGGCTTCGCGACGTCGGCCGCAGCTGCGCACGTCTCGCTCGATGCGATCGCGCGCACGACGCGGCACAAATCCCTCGCGGTACTCCTCACCTACGTGCGGCCGGCGCAGGCGTTCGATGACGTCGCGCTCGCCGCTATGATCGCCTGAAAGGACGGCCAATTTCTATGGGTGACGTGATTCAGTTTCATCCGCGCGAGCGAAGCGAAGAGGATCCGCTCGAGGTGCTGCTCGCCTCTGCGCGTGCACGCGCCGACCGTCTCGAATCTTACGGCGCTACAGTGCCGACCGAAGAGGATCCACTCGACGTGATCCTGCGGCACGCCGAGGAGCGCGAGCAGCGTTGGGCCGGCGGGAGCGTCGTCGAGATGCCCGTCGATCCGCTCACCGCCAGCGTCCTTGCTTGCGAGGCTTTTTTGCGGGGCGTGCGGCAGCGGCGCCTTGAGCTGCGTCGGCGGCTCGAAGCCCGACAGGAGCAGCCGCAGCGCGAGATCGACGCGCTGCGAGCCCCCGCACCTACGGAGAACGTCGTACCGATCACGACAGATCCGCTCCTTCAGGCGCTCGCCGAGGGCCGCGCGACTTCAGAGTGGTTTCGGGCGAGAAGGGTTCGCGCGAATCGGAACTCGGGATCGGGGCTTGGCCGCGATCATCGCGCGCAACCCACTTGACGACGGCGCGGAGATCCGCGCGGCCGTCGCGCTCGCGATCACGGACAGCTCAGCTTTTCTTCCGGGCGGGCTAAGCGGGGCGGGCTCTACGACCGGCGGGACACGGAACGACTCTTCAGTCTTTGCGATAGGCCAAGAGAAAGATTAGGTACAGAGGGCCAAAAAGCAGCGTTAGACCGAACCAGGACCAAGCGTCGTCCCCTGACAGCTCGTTCGACCTGGCCATCTGAAAAGCAACGAATGGCGCTAACGCCCAGACGCCAACTAAGACGGCAAGAAGAGCGTACGTCAACGACGGACTGCGCGTGCGACGTGAGCGTAACTGAGCGACGACACAATGGAGCGGCAAGTTCGCTCCGATCGCCGTGTAGCCATCCAAGAGGCCTGGGCCGCCGCTTGGAAACAAACGAGATGATCGCGAGCGTACGGCTCGCGAGCGCGTGGAACGGCTTTCGGTATGACATTCTCCAGAGACGAGCAGCTCCCAATCACCGTTCGGCGGATGGCCAAGCTTGCAGACGAGCTAGGCCTCGCGGCATCACGCATCGACGCCGGCGTGCCGCCTACTGTGTTCGATCAGAAGCAGATCTGACGCGGGCGGGGACAAGTCAGAGTCGTGAGCACCAAGCGCCGGTCCAATATTGGCCTGAACGCAACGCGCTGTGAGTGCTGCACCCACCGCGAGGATCAGCACTATAATCGCGACGGCGACAAGGTTGCGGATCTGCATCGTCTGCGATCGGCTATCGCAGGAGCTGCCGTGCTCGGCCACGTCCCTCGGTGGCGAACCAACTCCGTCCTCAGGGTAGCTTGACCGCCATCGCCAAATACGTGCTCGCAGTCGTTCGGTCGACATAGTTGAGCCCCGGTACGAACTCAAATTGAAGGTTGCGATAGAACGCGATTGCCCGCGCGTTGCTCTCGTGCACAAAGAGCGTTAACACGGATCCAACGTCAGGATATTTTAGAACCTCGGCCATGAGATCGGTGACGATCTGCCATGAGTATCGCCCCTCGCGCGGCCCGGGCGGCTGACCCGAGAATCTACGATCGACGCCGATCGCGACCGCGTGCGGATATTGCTTCTTGGTTTTTGGATCCGGCCATCTCCAATTCGTCAGGCCGATCACAGCGTATCCCACAAGAGCGCGATCTTCGTTGAAATAGAGCCACGCGCCATTACCGCGCTCCTCCGACTGCGTCAACGCGCCGTCGGCTGCCTCCGACTTCAGGTAGTTCGCTATTTCGCGCTCCCAAGGCTCATCGCCGCAATCGAAATCTTGGACGAGCGGCAGATGCTCCCAGCGAAATCGTAGCTTGCTAAGCACTTCGCGTCAGGCAGCCGTACCGCAGCGAGCAGCAAGTGCTTCTCGCAGTTTAGATGTCCGCGACGTCCCTGACCTCTCGAACGCCACGGATCTCCTGCGTGATCGCCGAAGGCCGGTTCTCGATTTCGACGAGCGCCGTCTCGGACTCAACGGAAATATGCATCTCACGCTGGCCGACCACCAATCCGTCGATCGAATTCGTCGTGCTCACGATGCTCTGCACATACTCTACTGCAATTGTCCCTGGCATCTACTTCACGCTCTCCAAAAGTCGTTCCAATCTTCTGGGCTGACACCCAGCTGGTTTAGGATTTGCGACGGAACCCCGGCCGAGACGCCGGTCTGTCGCTCATACGCTCTGACTTGCCGGGCCAGTAGGAAACTCATCAATTTCAAATGCTCGGGACTCATCCGAACCGTGGCTACGCGAGTTGGTTGCGGCACAGAGCCGGGGGCGCCGGGGACGGCATCAGTGACCGAAAAATTCAGCGCGCAACCAAATGGACCAAGGACCAGCTGGAACTGGTCGGCATAGACATCGGTCGGCTCGCTCATAGCGAAAAACCCCAGTTGGGCACCATCTCTTTAGGACCTTCGGCTCCCGAACGAGCGTTCGACACAGGCATTCGATCACACATCCCTACCTCAGTTCGAGCCTCGCCGAATACCACCCGTTCGACCCTCTCGCGCTGAGCAGCACTCCACGCCCCCCCCGCCCATCGCCGAAAGCGTCCACGGTCCGACATGGCAGCCTCCCTAATTCGCCGCTTTCACGATCGAGGAGCCAGTCGACGTTGTCGCCACGATCGACGGTGACGAGACGCCGCTGCCGCCCTGCACCTCGCCGGCGAGCGTGTTGAGTGCGGTTTGGACATGTGCCGTCAACGCCGAGAGCGCCGCGTCGAGATCGGTCTTCCGGATCACCGCGTCTTCGCTCGGATCGAGGTTCTGCGCGCCGAGTTCCGTGAGCGGCGCGACGACCGAGGCGTAGCCGTCGCCGAGCAGCTTCGCGCCGCCGGCGCCGTCGCCGACGGTCTTGCCGTCGACGGTCAGCTTCAGCGACGAGCCGCGCTTGTCGACGCGCCAGAGTTCGGTCGCCGGCGCCCCCGGTGGCTGCTGGTTCGCGGTGTACAAGAACCCGAGGGCGACGTAGTCGTCACCGTCGGGTGAGCCGCACGCCACGACGACCTGCAAGGGCTGCGTACCGCTCGTGTCCGGCCCGACTTGGTCGCCGTAGTTGGGTCCGGTGATGCCGGTCATGAGCGGCATCGGGAATGTCTGCGTGGTCGGGCTGTTCGCGCCGTCGACGTGCGGCAAGTACACGTCGACCGTGTTGTTCGCCGGGTTCCACGCTTTCAGCTCGCCTATATGCAGGTAGATCGGGACCGGATTCGCGCGCCTGGCGCGCATCGCCATGATCTCGTAGAGGTTGCCGATGTGTGACACTACGCGTAGCCCCCTTCCGTCTCCCAATTGGACATCGTCGCCGAGCCGATCGTCGAGCCAGCGGTTCGCGTAATCGTCCGGCCGGCGGCCGCAATGGCCTTCGCCGTCTCATTGGCGACGTGCCGCGCGCGCTGCATCGCCAAGCGTTTGCCCTCGGCGCTGCTCGCGTGCGGCGGCGCTGTGTACGACGCGTTCACGACAACCGAGACCTGCTGCACGACGTCCCTCATCTTGTGACGATGGGACGGCGGCGGCGCGTGAACGACCGGCGGCTTTTTGGCTTGTAAGACGTGAAACGCCTGATTGCGCTTCTTGAAGTCATTCAAGCGCTTCGCCGACAGCGGGTCGCCTTCGTCGCCTGCGGGAGTCTGGTAGGTGAGCACGCTCAGGACCGCGCTGAGCGCGCCACCGCCAATCTTGCCGACCACGCCGAGCAACGTCGTCAGCGCGTCACCCAAGATGCCGAACTTCCCGACGATACCGAGCACGGTCGAGGCAATATTCTCGCCGACCACGCCGAGTTTGTTGACCTGCGCGAGTAGCGGCAGGACGAACTTGCCGGTGACGAGATCGACGCCTTTCTTGCCGATGTTGATGATCCCACTCGTCAGCGCCTTGACCATCGAGCGCTCGAAGGTTTTCCCGTCTTCGATCACGGCCGCGCCGGCGTTTTTCATGAATCCATAAACCGCCACACGCGCTCCCGAAATGAACTTCCACGCCGCGATCGAGCCGGCGCCGAGCAGCCCCCAGCCTACCGCAGCGCTTGCCGCCGGGTGCTGTTGCGCGACGTTGATGAGGCCGTAGAGCGCGTCGGCGGCCTTGCTCGCGGCATCGGTGAGCTTCAAGAAGACCGGCTTCTCGAGAATGCCCGAGAGGTTTGAGAAGTTCTTGTAGAGCCGCTCGCTCTGGTCGCCGAGGTTGTTCATCAGGGTATGCTGAGCGGAAAGGATGCTCGGCATACCGGCCTGGGACGCATCGATGCGCTGCAAGAACCCTTGCGTCTTCGGCGACAGGGCTTCCGCCATAACGCGCGCGGCATTCGCCGGCAGCGCCTGCATGACGAGTCGCTGAACGTCCATCGGCCTCATGCCCTTGGTTCGCGCGATCGCTTCGCTGATCATCGACATCGGCGTGAACTGACCGGCGGCGTTTTGCGTCGACGACGAAATGGTTCCGTCCGGATTCAGCATGCCGAGCGCGGCGAGCGCCGGAACATTCTTGTCGGACGGCTTGAGGACCGTGCGCAGGATCTGACCGAAGCCAGCGCCCCACTTGCCGTGGCCAACGCCCCAATACCCGAGCTCGGCGAGCGACAGGATGTCTTCAGTCGCCGCCGGCCGGCCGCCCGACGCGAGCCGATACTGCTCGCCGAAATAGCCGAGCTGCGTGACGAGCGGGCCGAGCTCCATGTGGCTGCCGACGACCGAACGGTACAGCCGCTCATTCACACGCGCCATATCCCCCTGCTTGTAGGCGTTCAGAATGTGATCGGCGGTGATGACGTTGCGCGCGATCTCGTTCGGATCACCGGGCTTGTCGGTCGAACGTTGGAGCACGTTGACCAAGTCCAGAAGTCCGCCCGACCGGCCCGTTCCGACGAGCGCCGCGTGCAGCTCCTTCGGATCCTTGACGACGCCGGCGGCTTGACTCGCGATCCCGAGCACGTCGGTCAGCGACATGCCGGTACGATTGGACGCAGAAAGGGCGAGGCTTCCGAATTGGCGATCGATCGCCGGCATCGTCTTGCCCGACTGCACCGCGAGCCGTTCGATCGCTTTCGTGTACTCGTCGATGTTCTTGATGCCGATCGCCGCGGTCGCCGCTGCGGCGAGCCCGATCCCGTACATCGCCTGCCCGGCGAGCTTCGTGACCGAATTCATGCGGTTGAGCGAACCGGTCAGGCCTTCGACGCGCGCTTGTGCGGCCGCCGACTGGCGTGAGAGTTGCCCGAACGCATTGCCCTCGATGCGAGAAACCAGGTTGATGCCGACGACCCAACTGCTGAGCATGCTGCTACCTCGGCCGGAACGTCACGCCGAACGTCTTCACGTACACCTCGAAGGCTTCGTCTTCTTTTTCGAGCAGCGTGGACGCGAGGAACGAGCGCTTCGGAGTATGCGTCGTGCCGAATTCGTGGAACGGAGCCTTTTCGTCCGTCGAGCCGACGATCGTCTCGCGAGGACCCTCGTGGCCCCAACCGATCGAATCGCGAAGCGCTCCCGTCCTCAAAAGCGTCTCGTCGCCCGAGTAGCCGGCCTCGATTCGTTCGACGACGGTCGAGTCGGCGAGCGGCGGAGGGAGCCGATCGGCGTCGCCGATGCGATCGCGAACCTCTTCGGCAAGGAAGTGGGCGGTCGCGCCGCGCGAAGCTTCGTCCGCGATCAGCTGCTCGGCGCCGGCGCGAACGAGAAAGCTCGCGAAGGCTCCGAGTGACGAGAAAGTCCGTGTCTGCATTCCTATCCTTCCATGCCCAGGGCACTGATACGCGCGGGGTCACCGCCGAGTGATGCCGACAGCTCGCGAGCACTCGTCGTCAGCGATCGCGCTGCGTCGCTTGTCTCTCGCAACAGAATTGCCGTAACCGCGACCCCAATATTGCTTTTCGATCCTGCCACGACACTCGCGACGTCGGCTCGAGCTGCGCGTGCCGTCTGTGCATACGACGCGGCGAACGCGCGCAGCGGTTCGTCGAGCGCTGCCCAGATGCGATTGCCGCTCGTGGCCTTCGCCCAGAGTTCCGGGACGCTGCGCGCAAGAGTTTCCGCCTCGTTCATCTTGGCGAACGCCGTTTCGTAGTTTCCGTGAGCGGCGTACTGAGCCGCTGCCGCGCCAAGCGTATCCGCCGTCGCAAAGACGCGAATAACATGGCCCCACGCGATCTCGAACGGCGTCTCCGCGGCCATCTAACGGTCCCTGACTCGCGCGCCCAGTTCGCGGCGCGCATACAGTTCGGGGTCGCTGAGCCACCGGTCCGCCTCTTCGTGGCGCGCTCGCGTTCCCGGATTTACGGGTCGCAGCCCCCACGCGGGCAGCGCGGCGGGATCGACATTCAGACGTGGCACAGTCGTCGGAGTGACCGCGATCGGTTCGCGCTCATCCACGATGCAAACTCGCGACGTCGATCGCAGCTGCGGCCGCCTCACCATCTTGCGCGCCGCGAAGCTCCATGGCGCGCCGAAACGCCCCAGCAAAGCCGGTCTGATACGCGTCCGCCGCGTGAGATAGTTCCGCCGGATCGGGTGTCGGTAGCGGTGCGCTCGCAGCGTACCGTTCGCCGTCGAGCGCGCCGCGATCGCGAAACGCGCGGCCGACGGCGACCCCGAACGCCACCAGATATTCGCGCACCGACGTGCTGCGGATGCGGTTCGCGTCTCGATCGTTGAAGATCTTCAGGGGATCCACGGATCAGAACGCGCTCCACTTCGGCAGAATGCCGCTCGGGAAGACGCTGTTCTCGCCGCTCGTGACGGCGAGGATCGCCGCGATGCAGTTCGGGTCCGTGATCACGTCCCCGATCCGCAAATCGTACAGCGAATATCCCGCAGGCAAGCCGTACGCATCGAGACCGTTGTCCGCGTAGCGGATGGTCGGGAGGTTCGCCGCGATCGACGGCAGCATCGCGATCTTGAAGCTGTTTTCGCAGGTGATGCGGACGGGATTTGCCATGTTAGGCGACCTCGGCTAGCGCGATGTCGACATACGCTGCGATCGCGTCCGCCATCGCGGCGGCGTGATTCGGGCCAAGGACGCTCGCGGCAGCGTCGCGGATGTCAGCTCGCAGCTGCTCGTGCGCGATGGCCTTCTTGTCGGGCGGCGGCGCGGGAGCGGCTTCGACCGTCTCGGCCGCGGTGTCGATGGTCTCGTTTTCCAAAGCTGGTCCTTTCGGAGAAGGCGGGTCATGTGAAATCGATGCCGCCGCTGCGAAGACGAAGGCTGGCCGGAGCCCGTCACTTCATCCTCAGCGAAGCGGTCGCGCGCGGCGATCTGCCAAGACATCGCGCGCAATGAGCGCCTTACCGAAGGGCGCCCGACCCGCGCACCAGGCGCGGGAAGCCTGTTGTTACGGCAAGCAGCGTGCGGTGACGATGTCCTCGAGCTGCGCCGGCGAGAGATGCGGGAACTCGAGCGCCGCGACGTGGCGGATCCCCGAGCGCTTCGCCTCGGCGAAGTCGCTCGTGCTCCGCGCCGCACTAATTGTGGATCTGACGGCGTCGGCGAACTCGTCCACGTCCATCTTCGCGAGCTTCTCGACGCCGTATCGTTGCTCGAGGTGCGCACGCAGCGTCGAATCGTTCATGCGGGCACCGCACTTTTCGCCCGGACCGAGTCTTCGAAGACCTCGAGCTGGGCGCCGGCCGCGCGGAGTCGAGCGATGTACGCCGGATCGGCGCCGTCGACGACGTGGCCCTCCTTCGCTTCGATCATCCCGAGGCCGGGAACGGTCGCGAAGAATCGCGCCTTGTAGCGGATCTGGCCGGGCTTGAGGTCTTTCAGCTTCGTCTCGGCGTCGAGCGCGATCAGGACGTTCGGATCGATCGCCGCGATCGCATCGATCAGGCTCTGTTCGGTGACGATCGTGCCGGCCGCGTAGGACAGGAACGCGCTACCGTGCTGCAGTTTGAAGTCGTACCGCATGCGGCGAGCCGTCGCCGGCATCGTGAGCGCACGGCCCTGGGACGCCTGCTCTTTGATGGTCCGCTCCCACGAGCGGGTGCCTAGCTCTTGGCGGTAGCGCTGCACGTAGCTGAGGAGCGCCTGCGGTGCGTCCGGCACCGCCGGATCGGCCGGGAGCAGCGCGAGGCCGTGCGCGCGATACGAGACGCACATAAAACCCGGCAACCCCGCCGGACCATTCGTGTTGAAACCCGCGTAGCGCAGCTCTGCGTCGATCGCGTTCGCGGCGAGGCGCGAGATCCGCAGCAGCACGCGCACGTATGAAGACGACTCGGGGCCGTTAGCGCGGCAGCTCGCGGTCAGCGGGATCTCTGCGCCGATCAGCGCCGAAAACTCCGCCAGTTGGGCGTAGCCGACGTCGCCTTGCACGAGCAGCTCGCAAAGGTCGTTGTCCCGCAGCGATACGGTAACGTACGACGACGCGAAGCTCGCTCGCGCCGACATGGCTCCGGCAGCAGTGCAGGCGACCGCGCGGCCAGCGGCGATCAGTGAGTGACCCGAAAGCCGCGCTGGAACGAAACGCGACCAGCGGTCGAAGTGACGATCGAGGTCGGCCCACGTTGCGCATCGCTGTAAGGGCGCGCGCTCGCGCTGGGGCTCGGGCCGACGCGGCAGTGGGCCTTGGCGCGGGTCATTCTGCTTGCGATACTCCGACGTCGCTGGGGTTGATGTCATACTCGTCTCCTCGGACTTGCGTTGCGTGTTAGCGCGTCATCCAGCCGCGCTTCGGCCAGCTCGCGCGGCGCCGGGCCGCGACGATCGCGACGAGGGCTTGCGCGACGGCCATGCAGAGCGCGTCGACTTGATCGTCGTGGCGTCCGTACGGAAAGCGCGTCATCTCGTCCACGAGCTCGCCGTACCACGGCGCGTGTTTGGGGAATCGGATTTTTCCGGCTTCAAAATGTGCCGTAACGGCCTCGGCGCGCGCGATCTTCGAATTCGCCGCGACCTTCACCGGAATGATCGGAAGGTTCGTCTCGGAGCGCAGCTTTTGGATCACCGCGATGCCGGCGCTCGAGTCCTCGATGTAGATCCCGCCGTGCGGCCGATGCTTCTGCGCTTGTTCGAGCACGAGCCGCACGAGATCGGGGAACTCGACCCGCTTTCGAACGACGTCGAGGACGTAGGCGTTCACGGTGTCCGTCTCGAGCGTCACGATCACCGAAAAGTCGTTAGAAACGCCGGTCTTCGAGGCCGTATCGATCGCCTGCAAGCGGATGTTCGGGATGCTCGCGCTCGGCGCCGTGAACGGCGTCAGCGGCACCGATCTCGTCGGCGGTTCGCCGTCGTACAGATGCGTGAACCACTCGGTCTTGAAGAGCGAGCCCTCCGCGGGCGCCGGCCGCTGCTGATACAGCGCGACGAATTGTCGTGTCGACAGCTCGCCCGCCGCAACCGACGGCAGCTTTTCCGCCGGATACCACGCGGGCCAGAGCGCCTCGCCCGGCTCGCGCCCGAGCGGATCTCCGGGCTCCGCGAGCGCCGGCAAGATCAGCGTCGTCCATTCGCTCGCGCCCGGCGAATCGAGGATGCGGCCGAGCAGATCGTCCTCGTGCCAGCGCGTCCCGATCACGATCTGCACCGCGCGCGGCATCAGTCGCGTGCGCGCGACCGTGCTGTACCATGCCCAAGTCGACTCGCGGATCGTCTCGCTTTCCGCCGCGGCTGCGTCCTTCACCGCATCGTCGATCACCAGAAGATGCGCGCCCATGCCGGTCAGCGCACCGCCGACTCCCGCAGCTCGCACAACGCCCCCGGCAGCCGTCTCCCACCGATCGACCGCTGCACTCGCCGCACTCACGCGCGTCGCGAAGGGATAGCGCTCGTGTGCGAGCAGCTCGCGAACCTTGCGAGAGTGCCCTTCGGCAAGCTCCGATCCGTACGCCGCGACGACGATTTGGTGGCGCGGGTTGCGGCCCAGATACCACGCGGGGAAGTCCTGCGCGCAGGTCTTCGACTTGCCGTGCCGAGGCGGCATGCAGACGATCAGCTTCCCGATCTCGCGCCGCTCGAGCGCCTCGAGATGCTCGGCGAGCACAACGAGGTGCCGTGCAGCCTCGTACGTCGGGTCCGTCAGCGCGCAGAAGTCGATCAGCCGGCGTCGTGCGAGGTCCTGTCGCACGAGCAGCTCGAGGCCGTCGCGCTGCTCATCGCTCAGGTTCATTCAGCCCTCAGCGCGATCGCGTCGTTGCCGCTCGTCAAGAACGCGCGCAGCTGCTGTTCGGACAGGCCGCTCAGCACCGCGACGACCTTCGTACTCGCGTCGATCGCCGGGCCGTCGTGGATGAGGCCAGATACCTTGGCGAACAGGCCCTCCATGCTCTTGAGCGTGGTCGCGATCGCCTTTACGGCCGTCGCAATGTCGCCGTCGGCCTCGGCCTTGTCGGCCAGCCGCTCGATGCGGAACACGCAGAACTTCGCGTAGGTCAACACGTCGGCCGCGGTGTCGAGGCTGCGCTGCTCGAGCCACGTCGTGAACTCCACGTCGCTGCCGATGTCGCCGGCCGCGCGCTGCCGCACGAGATGCGTCTCCTTGTGACGACGCAGGCTGCTCGGCTCGAGCCCGTACTTGCGCGCGAGCGACGCCGCCTCGTGGCCACCGACGAGCTTCTTGTCGATCGCGACGTGGTCTGGGTGCGAGCACGTCGAGCACGGACGGCCCAAGCGCTACGGTGCCTCGGCGGCGAGCGGCCGGACGGAGCGGGCGATGAAGGACAGGCTGACGTCGCGGGGCAGCACGCCGAGAACGCCATCGCCGCTCAGATTGCCGAGGTTCGAGCCCTGCTGCAGCTCGAGCGCCGAACCATCCGTGAAGCGCAGCACGAGCCGCTCGCCCGCGTGCACGTCGGCGTCTTCCGCCGGATCGGGGCCGAACCAGATGCTCGCGACGGTCTTGCCGATCGCGCAGTCCTCGATGGTCGCTCGAACTGAGCCAGCTCCGAAGTCGTCGCGCTCAAATTCAGGGGGCTTGCTCATCGCGTTGCCTTCGCGACAGCTGGGGCCACGAGAACGCCCTTAGCGGCCAGCGTGTCGGCGAGATTCGCGCCGATCTCTTCACCCTTGCGGAGGTGCACGATGAGCCGCACGTCCTGCAGCAGGTATCTACGATGCATGGCGCGTTGGCCTCCGTTTCGCAAGTCGAGTAGGTGGCCGCATCAGCGGCGGAATCGCGGGGTTCGGGTCGTCGGTTGCCGCAAAGGCCGCGTCCGACGCCCGTACGGCCATGAAGAGATTGACGTCGACCGGCGGCGTCCCGCGCACCGGAATGTGAGGGAACGCGTCGTGATCGTCCTGATCGTGAAGCGTTCGCCAACGGATCGAATCGCCGAAGAGCAGATCGATGCGCGCCTTGGCCTCCAACTCGTCGAGCTGGACGGTGGCGATCGGCGCGGTCGCCGGCGCCGGGCCGCGTCCCGATCGGTGCCATCGGGTCCGGCAGCGCGAGGAACAGAAAGTCGCCGTCGATCTTTCGGCAGCGAACACGTCTCCGCACATCGCGCAAGTCGCGGGCACCGAGCGCCTCCGCTTCTCCGAAATCATATCAGAGCAGTGTAACGCTAAGACGCCGTCGATGGGGTAAAGCGGGGCCCGATTTTGCGCTCGCGGACGTAGCTGATATGCGCAAGTTATCGTTCATGTGCGAACTCGCTAAGTCGCTGACTTCGGGCCGACTGAATCGCCGTTTCGCGCGCGATCAGCGGCCGTCGATCGTGCGTTTCTTCGACGAAAAAGCGGCCCGTTTCGGGCGACGGGGGCTGCCGGCCGTCAGAGGATGGCGCGAGGCCGGTCGTAGGCCGAAAGTCCCCTTCCGGGCGTTTTCCGAGCGCCGACCGGCTTTCACCGCGCGATACTAAACGGGGGTCCGGATCGCGGCACCTACGCGCACACGATCAAGGGCGCCGGGAAGGACGCGGTCAGGAAGATCGACGAGCAGCTGGCCAAGGCGTACGGCAACCGAATGGCAACCGCGGACGGTCCGGATGCTCAAAAAGCCTGATGAATAAGGGCGAAATTGGAGCGGGCGGCGAGAATCGAACTCGCGACTTCTGCTTGGAAGGCAGAGGCATTACCACTATGCAACGCCCGCGCTGGTGGGCAGGGCTGGATTCGAACCAGCGTATCGCTTTCGCGAGC
>Ga0302324_100011499_pt1 | contig 18151 bp, 13 predicted proteins | sample Palsa_T0_1_FD_201949 | JGI IMG/M metagenome (GOLD analysis project Ga0302324, IMG submission 201949) | Peat permafrost microbial communities from Stordalen Mire near Abisko, Sweden - Palsa_T0_1 | ecosystem: Environmental > Terrestrial > Soil > Palsa > Peat permafrost | place: Sweden: Abisko... | reverse complement strand
CCGGCCCAGCTGTTGGACGCGCTGCAGGTGCTGGCCGAGCGTGATATCCGGCCCCGCGACATCGTCACCCCGGCGTCACTGCGGAACGCGACGCTGGTGGCGATCGCCATGGGCGGTTCCACCAACGTCGTGCTGCACGCGCCCGAGCTGGCTCGGGCGGCCGGCATCGACTTCTGGCGCGAGGCCATCACCCAGGACGAATTCAACCGCGTGTCGCGGACGCTGCCGGTGCTGGTGAACGCCCGCCCCTTCGGTCGTTACTCGATGGTCGACATCGACGCCCAAGGCGGCCTGCCGGTGATCGTCCGCGAGCTGCTCGACGCCGGGCTGCTCGATGGCACCTGCCTGACCTGCACCGGAGAGACGCTCGCCGGGCAGGTCGCCCGGCTCGACCCGCCCGCCCCGGACGGCGACGTCATCCATCCGCTGTCGGCGCCGTTCAAGCCGACCGGCGGCCTGCGGCTGCTGCGCGGCAACCTTGCCCCCGGGGGCGGCGCGGTGATCAAGCTCGCCGGGATCGAGGGCGGGATGCGAGACGGCCAGTTCACCGGGCGCGCCCGCGTCTTCGACAGCGAGGCGGCCCTGATCGAGGCGCTGTCGTCGGCGCCTGAGCAGTTCGAGGACCGCGACATGGTGGTGATCCGCTACGAGGGTCCGCGCGGCGCTCCGGGCATGCCCGAGCTGCTCGACCCGACCTCGCGGATCACCATCCTGTGCCGCCAACGCGGCATCACGATCGCGCTGATGACCGACGCCCGCTTCTCCGGCGGGTCGGTCGGACTTGTCATCGGCCACGTCTCACCCGAGGCCGCGCTGGGCGGCCCGATCGCGCTCATCGCCGACGGCGACACCATCCTCGTGGACGTCAATCACGACACCCTGGACTGCGCCGAACTGCAGAACGCCGCGACGCTCGCGTCCCGGCAGGCACAGTGGCAGGCCGAAGCCGAGCGCAACCACGGTACCCACCCGCTGGTGCGACCCGCCGACACCCGGCTATTGCGGCGGATGCGGGCAGGCGCGCTCCCCCCACTCCAAGGGGCCGGGTTGTCGGAAGCTGGTGGCCGTGTCGTTCTGGGATAGGACCATGGCTGGATCGTTACGCGGTGTCCCGGTCGTTGACGAGAACCGCCGCCCCATCGAACCGGCCCGCCTTGAGGTCCTGCAACGCCTGTTGCGCTTGTGACATGGGGTACACATGGGTGGTGGCCCGGACGTGATGATCGATGGCGAAGGCGAGGAACTGCCGGCCGTCGTCACGGGTGTTCGAGGTGACGCTGCGCAGCTCCTTCTCGTAGAACAGCTCGCGCTCGTAGTTCAGCGGCGGGGTGTCGGTCAGATAGATCCCGGCCACGGCGAGGACGCCGCCGCGGTCGAGGGCCCGCAACGCGACCGGCACGAGATCCCCGACCGGCGCGAACAGGATCGCGCTGTCCAGAGGCTCCGGAGGGGAGTCATACGCCCCCCTCGCCGACGCCGCGCCTAGCTCGAGTGCCAGCCGCTGGGACCTCTCGTCGCGGGTCAGGGCGTGGACGGTGGCACCTTGCGCCAACGCTACCTGGGCGACCAGGTGGGCGCTGTCGCCGAATCCGTACAATCCGAGCCTGCCGCGGGCCGGCAGCGATGCGCGCAGCAGCGCCCGGTAGCCGATGATCCCGGCGCACAGCAGCGGCGCCAGCTCGACATCGGGGAACGGGTCGATGTCGGCGGGCAGCCGGTAGGCGTACGCGGCCGGCACGGTCGTGTACTCTGCGTAGCCGCCGTCGGCATCCCAGCCGGTGTAGAGCGAGTTGGGGCACAGATTCTCGTTGCCGCGGCGGCAGTAGACACAGGTCCCGTCGGTGTACCGCAGCCACGCGACGCCGACCCGGTCCCCGACGACGTAATCGGTAACGCCGTCGCCCAGGGCCGCCACCGGGCCCACGACCATGTGACCGGGCGTGACGTGCTCGCGGTGCACCGGCAGATCGCCCTCGCTGACATGCAGGTCAGTGCGGCAGACGGCGCAGGCTAGGACCTGAACCAGCAGTTCGCCGGGAGCTGGGACCGGCACGGGTTTCTCCACGTACCTCAGCGGGCTGGTCTCGATCGGTCCCGGCTGGCTGACCACCCACGCCTGCATCGTTTTCGAGCTGCCAACAGTCATCCCTTACCCCTATCACGGGGCTAACGCCCAGCGCCCTTGGTCACCGGGTCTTGCGGCTCCCGATGAGGTGTAGTACTTCCGACGGGCTGGTAGCCGGGTGCGTGGAGCTGCTTACGGTTGGCCGGTACCTGGTACTGGCCGGACAGGCAGGACGGATCCCCGTCCTCGCCGAGGACGAGGCAGCTGTGGCTGAGGGCCGACGCACCGGCAAAGATGATAGCCAGCGCCAGCACCTCGCCGGCCAGGGCCCCGGCCCCGGTCCGGATGTGCTCACCGAACAGGAACACACCAAGCAGGCTGGCCGACAGCGGATCCAGGACGGTGAACCCGGGCTGTGACGCGGCGAGCGGCCCGGCCGCCAGCGCGTGCGAGGCCAGCAGCATCGTCGCCAATCCCACGGCGACGAGCACGTAAAGCGACCAGGTGGTGAAGAGAGCGCCGATACCGTCGCCTAGGTGGGAGCTGAGTTCCTTGATGACCGCGGCCACGAAACCCCAGGCGATCCCGGTCGCGGCGCCCAGCACGCCGGCCCGTCGGGAGCGGGACGCGCCCGGGCCATGACCCAGGCCGAAGGCCACGGCCAGGGCCGCGACTACGACGCCGAACGTGATCAGGCCGGACAGCAGCCACAGCGAGCCCGGCGCGTGCAGCCGTCCTCCGGACGGCGACGCCACCCAGAGAAAGATGCCGATGCCCGCGGACATGGCGGCCGCGGCCAGCCAGTCGCGGCGCTTGACCCTGATCCGTTTGGAGCCGGCGACGGCCAGGTAACCGAAGACGAACAGCAGCTCGAGCGCCAAGATGGGCTGGACCAAAGCCAGCGCGCCGAAGTGCAGCGCGGTCAGCTGGAACACGAACCCGAGGATCATGGCGGCCACGCCGAGGAGCCAGACCGGCCGGCGGGCCAGCCGGAACACCAGCCAGACATCGAAGCCCGGCGTCTCGCTGCTGCTGGCGCCGATGCGCTGGCACACCGAGGCCGTCGCCGTACAGAAGCTCGCCGCGACGGCCAGCAGGATCGCCTTGTCCATCAGCACCGCCTTCACGTCCCCGGCGACCTGGGCTCAGGCCTACATAACGGCTGGAACAGCATGGCGCATCTCGGTAATTCCCCGGGCCAGCTAGGACGCGGGAGCCAGGCGGTAGATCGCGCCCGCCGTGTCGTCACTGACGTACAGGGCGCCGTCCGGGCCGGGCACCGCGTCCACCGGGCGTCCCCAGAAGCTGTGGTCGGAGTTCTCGAACCCGCCGACCAGGGTGATCGCGGGTTCCAGGGTGTGCTTCGAGGCGTTCCAGGCCAGCCACAGCACGGCGGGCGCCTGCGGCGGCTGCCGGTCCCACGAGCCGTGCACGGCAATCGCGGCGCCGCCCGACCACGGTGCCGGGATCTTGCTGTCTTCGAGGAAGGTCAGGCCCAGCGGGGCGCTGTGCGCGGGCAGCCCGACCTGGACCGGCGCCAGCGCCGCGCAGTCCAGCTCGCTGCGGCCCGGGTTGGTGGCCGCGTTGGGGACCAGCGGGACGTCGGCGAGCGACCCCGCCGGATGACTGTCGTCCTGGTCCGGGTCGCAGTACGGCCAGCCCAGGTCCCGGCCCGCCGTGACCGGTACCACCTCATCGGGCGGGTGGTTGTTGACGTAGCCCTGGATGACCTGGCCGAACGCGTCGCTGTACGTCCCGTAAGGGCCGTGCGAGGGGTACGGGATGTTGTCCCGCTCGTTCACCGCCGTCCACACCGTGCCGTCCGGTGCCACCGCCAGGCCCTCGCCGTTGCGGACCCCCCGCTCCACCACCCGCAGGCCCGTCCCGCCCGGGCTGACGGCCATGATCACCGCGCGCTGCGGGGACATGGTCCGGTCGTCCGGGTTGGCATTCGACGAGCTGCCGACGTTGAAGTAGACCGTGCCGCCCGCGGCGACCGTGACGTCCTTCGCCCGGTGCACATCGTCGCCGGCCGGGTCGGCATCTGGCAGTCTCGCGGCGATCACCGTCCGGACGCCGCTGATCCCGCCCGCCGCCCACGGATACCGGTCGATCTGGTCGGACTCCGCGACGTACAGCACCCACGTGCCGTCCAGCCTGGCGAACGCCATGCCCTGCGGGTTGGTCAGCCCGGCCAGCAGGGTCGTCACGGCCGCGGTACCCGCCGCGTCCGGCCGCAGCTCCATGATCTTGCCGCCGCCCGGATCGCTGACCAGAAGGTCCCCTCCGGGCGTCCAGGCCTCCATCCGCGCGCCCGGCACCCGTGCCCACACCCGGGCCGTCCAGCCGGCCGGGACGGTCAGCGTGTGCGTCGTGGACAGCGCCCCGCCGCCCTCCCCGGCCGGAACGGCGAGAGGGGTCCTAGACTGCCCGGCCGGCCCCCGGACCGACGACGCGGCGGGCGACCCGGCCGACCCGGCGCCCGCGGACCCGGAGCACGCCGCGGCCGCGGCCATGACCGTCGCGGCGAGTAGCGCCACCGTGAAACCGCGGTACGGCATCGTCGACGGTTCACCCATCCCTCCAGCGTGCCAGACCCGGCGCCGTGCACGGCTCAAGCCGACACCACGGTCATGACCGTGTGGCCGATCTTGATCTTGTCGCGTTTCCTCAGCAACTGGGCGGAAAGGATCCGGCGCCCGTTGAGCGAGGTGCCGTTGGTGGAGCCGAGGTCTTCGACGTACCACAGGCCACGAACAGTCTGGAACCGGGCGTGCTGACCAGAGGCGAACCCATCGTCGAGAGCGAGGCTGCCTTCACGCCCGGCGGTGAAGTCGGCGCCGAAGGTATGACGCTGGCCTCCGACCTGGATGACCAGGGACGGGCCGTGCGGCGCCTCAGCGATGGTGCCGCCGGTTTGCCCGGCGACAGCGGACGCGGCGGCCTTCCACGCTTGCTGCTCCTGCTGGGTGAGCTCTTCCCACGGCGGGAGCGGTGTGGGCAGCGCGGCGCGGTGGGCTGCGTAGGCAGCCTGGGCGAGGCGTTCAATGAGGGTGGCCACTTAACAATGGTGCCAGAAAGGGCCAGCCTCGCCAGGTCGGCCAGTCAAAGGTGAGCGCGGATGTTACCCAGAGCGAGCTGCATTTCGGTCGCCGACCAGAAGCGATCAACGCTGTTTGGAGCACATGCCTTGATGAGGAATCCGGCAAGATCAGGGCCGAGATCGGAGCGAATTGTTCTCGGGTCGATCACCGGTCCGGTGACCGTCGGCATCGCATTCGCATACGGGTGGTTGCCGTCGCAGAGCAGCTGGTAGAGCAGCACGCCGACGGCGAACAGGTCGGTGGCGGCATCCCAGTGGGCGAGGTCGGCGTCGGGTGGCTGATACGGCGGTGTGCCTGACTGGGTATGCACCGGGTCGCCGACCCGCGAAGCGATGTTGAAGTCAAGCAGTTTGGCTCCGGTGCGAGTGAGTATCACGTTGCGCGGTTTGATGTCGCGGTGGACCAGCCCTTTGCCTTTCAGTTCCATCCACTCGCGCGACTCGGCTTCCGGCAGGGCGCCTTCGCGGCGTTTGGCATCCAGCTGCTCGAGGCGCGCCGCATCAGGGTGAAAGGCGACGAGCGCGGCTAGCAGGTCGAGGGCAACATCGACTGCCTCCCGGTCGCGGAGGTGCCTTTTCCCGGTGGCGAACTCATTGAGTGGCTCCCCGTCGATGAACTCGGTGATGAGATACCAGTCGCCCGCGTTGGTCTTGTCGGCCCAGAAGACCTCCACCACATTGGGGTGATGGATCTTGCGCAGGGCGCCGATCTCGCGGCGTACCGCCTCATACCCGGCGGCGCTGTCGAAGAGCTTGAGCGCTCGCTCTTCGTCTTCGACGTCATCGCGCACGTGGTAGACCTTCGAGAAGCCGCCCTGCCCGAGTATCGAGAGAATCTCGAAGCGTTCATCGAGGATGTCGCCGACAGCGTACTCAACAGCCTTGGCGCCAGCCGAGGATCGCACCTCGGCCGGGTCGGGTTCCGGCAGCGCTCGGTGGCCGCTTGAAGACGGGGTAGCTCCCGGTCTCCCGGGAAGCTTGTCGCGCTCAGCAGACTCAGCGCGCTCAGGAGATAGCAGCGTCCTGGTGCGGGGCGCAGCTGCAGCCGCGGCCTCGGCGGAGTCCGCGCGTACGTGCCGGATTCCCCCGACGGCGTAGACCAGGCACGGATGCAGCACGTACGTGGCCACCTCCGGCGGGACGTGGAACTCCTCGACGTCGCCCATGGAGTAGAACCGGCGCCGCCCGGATTCGTCGATATAACCGAGCAGGCCGTTCTGCCACAGGACGGAGGCGAGGTCCGTGGCCTCCTCGAAGTGCAGATCCGCCACTTCCTGCAGGGCCACGAGATCCGCACGCGAGAACCGGTCGGTTCCGATCAGCCGGACGAAGGAGCGAACGTGCTCCTGCACGCCGCCGATGTAGGCCTGGGTGCTCGTGAACAATTCGGAATAGTTGTGCAGGGCGGCGTTCTCCGGCATCAGGTCCGACGAGATCTGGTTCGCGCACTGGGCGAGCTGGGAATCGCCGAACCGCTTAGCGCAGCGTTGCACCACCGCCGCCAGAGCCTCCGGCGGCAGGCCCTCGTGGCCGGCCTGCTTCTGCCGCAGGACCTCCTCGTTCAGGTCATTGCCGAGCGAGATGATGTCGCGCGGGATCAGCCTGGTGTGGTTGAGCAGGTAGTCCTCGATCGTTTCGTCGCCGTCGGGTCCCGGCCAGTGACCATTGACACCAAGCCAGTCGCCGATCGTCGGAGGGCCGGTGGCGGCGCGCCGCATGAGCAGCGACGACGGCAACCGCTGCAGTTTCTTCTGCAGCAGGTAGAGCAGCGAGCTGCGGTCCCAGGTCAGGACGCGGATGTGCGGTTCGTTGTAGTACCGCGGCGCATGTTCTGAGCGGTACACCGACGACATGACAATGTCGCGAATGCAGATGACGATATGCAGGCGGCCGCCCAGCCTCGGGTCGCGGAGCATCCGCATGACCTGATAGAACAACCCCTCCTGGCACTTCAGCCAGTACATCGGGGCGTGGCCGAACTCCTCGTCCAGCGCGTCCAGGTAGAAATAGATCGGCCTGCACTGGCCCACGACCTCGCCCAGCAGATCCTCGAGGTCGTCCCAGAGCGGATCGTCGAGGTACGTAGACAGCTGATGGGCGGTGTTCCGCTGATTAATGATGTCGCGTACCTGGCTGTAGATCGACCGGGGCCGGGGGAAGTCGTCGAGCAGCCTCCCGTACGACCGCTTGATCTCCTCGATCTGCTCGTCGTGCAGCTGCTGACGCAACTCGGGCCGGTTCAGCAGGTACGAGACCAGCGACCGCATGATCGCCCGATCCCAGATCTGCATCCACTTCTCGACCAGGACGCGGTCCGAGAACCACTGGCACGCCTTCACCACGACTTCGGTCTTCGGCAGGCTCTGCTGCGGCGCAGCCGCATAGACGGAGTCCTGATGTGACTGGAAATTCTGAAGACGCCGCAGGTAGACCGTCTTGCCCGCCCCGAGCTTGCCCACGATGACCCGCACCATAGAGTCATTCGCACGCGTCGCTAGGTGGCCATATGCCGGATTGCCGCCGAAGTCAACGAACTCGCTGAGCACATCCTCGATGTCGGCTCGTGACCCATCCGGATTGCCAAACGGTCCCACTGGGTCGAGACGACGCCGCCTGCTGGCCATCTTCCCTCCCAACCCGGATCGTAACCCCCGACAACAGCAGGAGCCAACAAGGGTTTCAGCTTAGGATGAGGTCGGGAAGCCAGCTGAAACGGGTGGTCCCGGGACGGCTAACGGTAGTGCCAGGACGGCCCCACAGGCTGGGCCGCCGAGGCGATCCGGCAGGTTGATGACTTCTTCCCTACCCTGGTCAAGCTCCCGGCTAAGGACCCGGCCTGGCCGTCGGTCAGCCTTCCTGGTGTACTTGGCCGGGATTCTTGTCGGTCCGGAGCCCGCGCCAGCTCGGGTGGCGCAGGACCTTGTCACTGGTCCACTCGGTGAAGGAGACCTCGCCGACCAGCCGCGGGTGCACCCACTGCGCGCCGCGGGCGTGCAGGGCGGGCACCGCGGTGCCGAACGGGCTGTCGCCGCGGCGTAGCGGCTCCAGCCGACCCAGCAGGTCGGCGAGGTCGGCCTGGGTGAAGCCGGTGCCGACATGCCCCGCGTACCGCAACCGGGGCCCGTCCCGGACCCCGACCAGCAGCGAGCCGATCGTGTCCGCGCGGCGGCCCTGGCCGGGTTTCCAGCCGCAGATGATGACCTCCTGCTGCCGGACGTTCTTGATCTTGATCCAGTCCCGGCGCTGGCCCGGGTGGTAGGCCGAGGCCAGCGGCTTGCCGATCACCCCTTCCAGGGCGTGGGCCAGGCTGGCGGCCAGGACGTCGGCGGCGCCGCCGGGGTACCACGGCGTCGTCCGGACCGGGTCGGCGTCGAGGCCGAGTCCGGCCAGCCGCTCGCGCCGCCCGGTGTACGGCACCGGCAGCAGCGACTGGCCGTCGTGGTGCAGCAGGTCGAACAGGTACAACTGGACCGGAACCTGGAGGACCAGGCGGCCGGACGGGTGGCGGACGTGCATCCGGGACTGCAGCAGACCGAAGTCCGGGCGTCCGTTGCCGATCGCGATGATCTCCCCGTCCACGATCACCGGGCCGTCCACCCGCCGGGCCAGCACGGCCAGCTCCGGGTAGCTGGCCGTCATGTCCTGGCCGGTGCGGGACAGCAGGCGGACCTGCCCGCCGGCGACGTAGGCGATCGCACGCACGCCGTCCCACTTGAACTCCCACCCGTACCGGTCCTCATCGTGCGGCAGCCCGCGGCGCAGGCTGGCCATCATCGGCGTGATCAGCCGCGGCATTTCCCCCATGCCTCATCGCCCCCTGGGGTATCAAATACCCCAGGAGGCGCAGCGTTAGGCCTCTGACCAGCGCGGATAACCCGGCACTACGGCCAGCAAGCGTCAGGGTGGCTTGCTCGGCAGCCTGGCCAGGCGCCTGGGCGGTCCGCCACTGGCTGAGCCGCGGCGGCAGGAACAGGGTGAGCGCGGTGGCGAAGGCCAGGACCTTTGACACCATGTTCAGCGCGATGGGAGCCGGGACCGACGGGTAGCCGAATCCGTCCAGCGCCCAGACCGCGAACACGAGCAGCATCAGCGCGAAGGTAAAGAACGTGGCCCTGGTCAGCCGCACCATGGGTGACAGGATGAGCAGCGCCAGCGTGGTGAGTCCGACACCGATCAAGGGCACGAAGAACAGCGCCCGGTACCCGGCCGGATTGGGCTGGAGCGACGCGGTCCTGGCCATCACGATGAGGTCGAACGGTACCTCGAAGATCCACGGCGCGGCCAGCGCGCCGATGATGGCGCTGCCCAGCCGGGCCCGGAAGCTGAATCCGCCGCGGGTCAGGATGATGACGAAGATGGCCGCCACGGCGCTGAAGGTGACCGGGGTGACGGGATCGGAGGCTCCGGTGAGTTTGGTCAAGTCATTATCGCGGAGGTATTGCTGAATGTAGAAGGTGGCGCAGACCAGCAGCGCCGCGATCTCGGCCGCCCAGGCCAGGAACATGACGGCCACGATCCCCTGGCCGGGCCGGACGGCCCGGACCGGCTGCCGCAGCCGGGTTCCCGTGTAGACCACGGCTCCCGCCACGGCCACCAGGCCGACGGCGAGTTCGATCCTGGCGTCGCCGCTGTAGCTAGACCATCCGATGTGCTGAGTCATGGCGCCCACCTGCCTTCCGAAGCTGGACGATGTTAAAGTGATATCACTTTGATACTCCAGTGATAACGCTTTGTCAACCGGGGATTCCCGCTGCTCCCGGCCCAGATCCCATCGCGTACTCCCGACCCAGATCCCGTCGCGTCCTACCTGGCAAGCGAACGGCAGCGCCTGGCGCGGCTAGACAAGATGGTCCAGTTCGGGACAAATAGCTGTTAAGAAATTCTGGAAAAAATTTGCTAGTTACCCAAGACGGGCGTAGCGTGCAAGACGGGCACTGGAACTCAGCCGCCAACGACGGCTAACTACCCGGGGCTACCGCGGGAGCGCCCGCCCGGCCTGGCCATCGCCATCGCCGTGCTCATGGCGCTCGCAGTGCCGCGTATCCGGTTGAGGCTGCCGGTGCCCGTTGCCAGCCGCTTGGCCAGATCCCTGGCCAGGCGGCTGCGGATGCGGAATCGGTGACACGATGAACATCTTCGCCGCTAACGACCTCCAGGCCGCGGGCCTGCTGGCCCTGGCCCGGCTCGATGACGGCGCGCCGCCGGCGGTCATCCCGCCACCGGCCAGGGATGGTCAGGCCTGTCGTACGGGGCACCTCTGCGGCCGCAGGTGACCGATAACAGCCGGCTGGCCCAGGCCAGGGAACGGTTCCTGACCGCGGAGCCCATCGAGCCGGGCCAGGTGCGTGACACGATCCTGGCGTCGTGGCGGCGCTCCCGGGATTGGCATGTCGCGGCCGACCGCGTTGACCTTTCCTACGTCCGCGATCCCGACCTCGACATCCCGCTGGCTCGCACCGCCCTGCCGGTGCTGGAGAACCTGGGCGAGAGTCTTCAGGGCGAGCCGGTCAGCGTCATCCTCGCCGATGCGCATGGGATGGCGTTGTCCAGGCTGACCGCCGATCACGATCTTGAGCGGCGCCTCGACCGCGTTCAGCTGGCGCCGGGCTTCAGCTACGCCGAGAAGTTCGTCGGCACCAACGGGATCGGCACCGCGCTGGAGAGTGGCCAGGCGGCGCACGTGTTCGGGCACGAGCACTACGCCGAGCACCTTGAGGACCTCGCCTGCGCCGCGGTGCCGATCCGGCACCCGATCTCCGGCCAGGTCGCCGGCGCAGTGAACCTGACCAGCTGGTGCAAGGACGCCGGCCGGCTGCTGATCGCGCTCGCCCAGAGCACGGCCCGCCAGGTCACGCAGGGCCTGCTCGACGACAGTAGCGCGGAGGAGTTCCAGCTGCTGCGGGAGTATCTGCGGACCTGCCGCTACGTTGGCGGATTCGTCTTTGCGCTCACCCATGACATGGTGCTGATGAACGACCAGGCACGGGACACGCTCGACCCCGGCGATCAGGCCGCGCTCCTCGGCCATGCCGCCGAGGCGCTGGTCGGCGACCACTCCGCGCAGGTGGATGTCGAGCTGCCGACAGGGGCCAGGGCGCGGATGCACTGCCGTCCGCTGCGCGGGAAGGGCGGCCGGCGCCGCGTTGGCGGCGTGGTGCATGTGAAGCTGATCGAGCCGGACGGCCAGGCGGCGGTGAATGCGGGGGCAGGCCGGCAGGCGCGCAGGTTCGGGCCCGCCCTGGTGGGCTCCGGTCCGCTGTGGCTGCGCGCGTGCCGTCGGGTGGAGGCGGCCTGCGCCTCGGGCGAGTGGCTCTCGCTGGAGGGCGAGCCCGGAGCCGGCAAGCTGGCGCTGCTGCGGGCTGTTCACCGGCGCCGCAATGCGGCCGGCGCGTTCCACGTGCTGGATGCCGCCGAAGCCGGTGACCACGACTGGATGGCCCGGGCGCTGGGTGAACTGCTTGAGGGCGAAGGGACCCTGGTCATCCGGCACGTCGACCGGCTCAGCCCGCTGCGGCTTCAAGCGCTGTGGCTAGCGCTCGAGCAAGCGCTGGCGGCGGGCAGGCAGCAAGTTCTGTGGGTTGCGGTCACGCTCAGCCAGGGCCCGGCCAGCGGCGACCTCGCCGGGCTGCTGAAGTTCTTCCCCGGCGCCGTGGAGCTTCCCCCGCTCCGCCATCACATCGAGGACCTGCGTGAGCTCGTGCCGTTTTTCCTGGCCAGGCTGAACCCTCACGGCCCGCCGGTCTGCTCGCCTGAGGCGATGCACCTACTGCTGCGGTCGAACTGGCCGGGCAACATCGAGCAGCTCGCCCGCGTCCTGAAACGGGTTGTCCAGCACCGGCGCACCGGCACGATCCAGCTGGGTGATCTGCCGCCGGAATGCTGGAGCGTGAGCCGCCGGCTGCTCAGCCCGCTGGAGTCGATGGAACGCGACGCCATCGTGCAGAGCCTGCTGGACCACCAGGGCAACAAAGCCAAGGGAGCTGGATCCCTGGGCATGTCCCGGGCGACGATCTACCGCAAGATCCACGAGTACGGGATCATCACCCCGGCCCGTATGACACCAAGCCGCTGATACCCAGCCAGCTCAGTCGGGTCGTCCCCGGCGTCCCGATGCCGGCCTTCGCGCGCCACGCTGAATTTCCCGATGTGCAGCGGCTAACCCGGGCGTGGTCCGTAGGCACTATGAGACATGGCGAGGCAAACAGACTCCGGCCCGTCGGATGCTGAACTGGTGCGACGGTCCTTGCTCGGCGCGAAGGAGGCGTTCGCCGAGCTGGTGACTCGTCACTGGGCGACCGCTGTCGTGCTGGCCGCGCGGGTGCTCGGATCGGCGGAGCTGGCCCGGGATGCCGCGCAGGAGGCCACGGTCAGCGCGCTGACCGGCCTGGATCAGCTGCGGTCGCCGGAGCGGTTCAGCGCCTGGTTCTGCGGCATAGCGCTGAATGTGTCGCGGCGGTGGCTGTATCAGCTCCACCGGGAGATCCCCGGCTTGCCGATGGATGACCTGGCTTCCGATTCACCGGGTCCGGCGGAGATCGCGGAGGCCGCCGACCTGGCCAGCCGGGTCCGAGACGCTATCGCGACCCTCCCGGGCGGCCAGCGCGATGCGGTGCTGCTGTTCTACCTGCAAGGCCTCAGCCATCGCGAGGCGGCCGCCGAACTCGGTACCTCGGCTGGTGCGGTCAAAGCCCGACTGCACCAGGCCCGGACCAATCTCGCGCCCAGACTGTCCCCGCTCGCCGACATCCCGGAGGGAACAACAATGAACCAATCCGACGCCCCCGAATGGATCGACGTCTCGGTGGCCGAGGTCCGGCGGACCGACGACGCGCCGCACCCCAAGCACCTGATGCTCTTGCAAGAGCGCGGCGGCGACAGGCGGCTTGCCATCTGGATAGGCCCGGCCGAAGCTACCGCGATGGCCATATCGCTGGAATCCGTCGAGCAGCCGCGGCCCATGGCCTACAGCCTGACCGTAAACCTCCTGGTGGCCGCCGGTTCCCCGGTGCAGGAGATCAGGATCACGCGGCTGACGCCGCCGCTCTACTACGCCACCGTGATCGTGGCAGGCGCCGATGGCCCGCAGGAAGTCGACGCCCGGCCAAGCGACGCCGTCAATCTGGCTCTCGTCGCGGGCGTTCCGATCCGGGCCGACAGCCGCCTATTCGGCGACGTGCAGACAGAACACTATGCCGATGCCCTGTCCTACCCCACCGGCACGGCAGAGCTGGCCGCTGAGTTCCGTCAGCTTCAGCAGGAACTCCAGCACGAGCGAGATTCCCCCCATTGGAAGCGTGCCCCCAACCCAACCTAAAGCCCAGCACAAGCAGCTGGCCATTATCGGCACCGCCGTCATGACGGCGGTACCGATCCGATGACGCCCATGACCGGCCCCCGCCGCCGCCACAAGGTGCATTTCGCCTTCGCTTACCTGGCTCTCGCTGATCGTGTGCGGTTACCCCCCGTCCGGCGGCACCCCGTCCGGCGGGGCGCAGCTGCACGATAATCTCATCGGCTCGCTTCAAGTCCGGCATTAGGGGGCATTTCGCCCTGGCGCGCCGGTCACTTCGAGTGATTGTGGATCGCTGCTACCCGCGGAGGGGAGGTAGCGATCCACAATCATCCGTGCCCGATCCCGCGCGAACCAGTAGTAACTGCGGCACCAGGTTTCGGCGCACCTCGCCGAGGAAGCCAATTCGCTCACCCGGAAATCGGCCGGGAACCGCCGCGCTCACACCTGCCCGCCCGCCGTCTCGGCGCCCTTCCCGGGCGCCCCGACGCCCATCGCGATCCGCGGCGATGCGGCCGGGTTAAGCCAGCGCAGGATCTCCAGTAGCTCGCCCACCGGCAACGTCACACAGCCCGCCGTCGGCGTGCCGATGTTGATGTGCAGGAAGATCGCGCTGCCGAGCCCGGGCGTGCGGGCCGTGTTGTACGCGATGACGGCGCCGTAGTCGTAAGCGGAGACGTCCATCGGCTCGGGATTGGCGCCAGGGTTCGCGTCCCGGTCATCCACCCACAGGTTGTACAGCGAGCTCGACGGGTCATCGTCCCAGAAGTCGGACGCGTCCACCCCCCGGTACGGGAACCGAACCCCCGGATTCGGGTCCACCCCGAAGAAGAATCCGAAGCCGAACGTCCCGGATGGAGTGCGGCCATCACCTTCTCGCTTGGCGCCGGGCGGCGCCATCCCATTGCGGCCGATCCACGCGACCCAGGGCCCGAAGACCCGGCGCCATCGCCCGCCTTCCCGCTGGTAGGCGGTGAGCTCCGCCTGCGTCGCCCCGTAGGACGCCGCTGTCACCGTGACAAGCTGGCCACCGGTCCCCGGGGCAGCAGACGTTACCGCAGCCGGCCGCGCAGCCGGCGCCACCGAGGACGGCGCCGCCGAGGATGGCGCCGCCGAGGATGGCGCCGCCGAGGATGGCGCCGGGCGGGCAGACGGCGCCGCGGCGGATGGCACCGCCGCGGAGGTGGCGGCGGATGTGTCAGGGGCCGGGCTTGACGCCGAGGTCGTCTGCCCCTGCGCCACCGGAGCAGGTGAACTCCCGGCCGCGGCGCACCCGCAGATGCCAAGGACAACGACCAGAACGGTCACGCCCGTCCGCACTCGCAATCCATCCCACCTCCGCCCTGCGGTGCCCGCCCCGGCACCCTCGCGCGCTACCCCCGATCACCGTACTCCGCGCCAGGCCAGCGAGGCCGGGCTTGCCGCGGCCTTGCTGTGGATTAAGCAGGGCGACCTCGTTTCATCCAGGCGGTCCCGGGCAAGGGCAGACCCCAGGAGGCAACTGATGAGCAATCCCGATATGCCACGGCACGTCGAAGTCAAAGAGGGCGACCAGACGGTCGCGGCGGCCGAGGTGACGACGGCCGAAGGCGCGGAGGGGACCGCTAGGACCTCGCTGCACGCGGCGTCCGGGCACTTTCCCCCGGGCAGCCGGGCGAGCCTGGTCGACGCGGTCATGGACCTGCCCGAGGTGCAGTCGAGCACCCGCCTGGAGGCCACCGTCCCGCTCGGGGACGGCGAGGCGCTCGAGCGCCTGCGACAGCGGACCGAGGACGCCGTGACCCGCCCGGCCGGCTCGACCGCGCTGCTCGACGCGAGCGTACCGTCGGACCGCCCGCCGGAGACCGGCGAGGAGCCCGGCAGCGACGTTTCCGGCTCATGAACTGACGCGGAGCTAACACGGAGCTTGCGCGGAGTCACGCCGAGGGTATAGCGGCGAGGCTCGGTGTCATGGCCACGTCAATCCGCCAGCTGCCCCCAGGGAAACCGGGAACCAGGGAGCCGGAAAATACGCGCCGGCCCATTCGCCCTGGCCAGGAGGACCTGCCCAGCCCGGGCACCACCAGGAGTACGACCGGGGAGGCCGCGCCGGGGGAGCGGCCAGGCTCGGCTGCGCCCGGCCTGATCCGGAGCTGGACCCAGCAGAGCCGTTGGTCTTGGCGGGGGCGCTTCGTTTGGTCGTGGCGGGGGCGCTTCGCCCGGCCCCTCCGGGCTAGGGACGGCATCCGGCTGGAAGCGGCAGGTCCGGTGCCCGGCGCGGTGCCAGGGGCCAGGGCGGCCGGACCGCTGCTCGCGGTGGCCGTTACCGCGCTCGCGGCGGTGCAGTACGCGGTCGGCCACCCCGTCGCGCCCGAGGCCTGGCTGGCGATCGCCCCGCTGCTAGGCTCCCTGGTCCTGCGCCCGGTGCGCGCCGCGCTGCTGGCCGGCTGGACCGTCCTGCTCGGGCTCGGGCTTGCCCTTGAGACCAGGGGCCCGGCTGGGCGGCTGGCCTCGAGCCTGGTCGTGCTGCTGCTGCTGGCCGCTTTCGCGGTGGCCAACTCGGTATTGCGCAGCGCGGCACAGCGGCGGCTCGGCCAGGCCCGCACGGTGGCCCGGGTCGCGCAGAGCGCGCTACTGCGCGAGGTCCCTAGGTCCGTGGCCGCCGCCCGGCTCGCGTCCCGCTACCTGTCGGCCTCGGCCGAGGCGCAGGTCGGCGGCGACGTCGTCGAGGTGATCGCCGACGGGGTCAATCCGCGCTGGCTGGTCGGCGACACCCGGGGCAAGGGCCTGCCCGCGGTCCGGCTGGCCAGCATCGCCGCGACCAGCTTCCGGGATGCCTGCGCCGAGCCTGGCCTGTCGCTGATGGAAGTCGCTCGCTGCGTCGATCTGTCCGTGACCAGGGCATCGGGCGACGAGGACTTCGTCACCGCGGTCTTCGCTGAGCTCGACCCCCGGGGCTGGATCCAGCTGGTGAACTGCGGGCATCCCGCGCCGCTGCGGCTGAGCACCGACGGCGAGCTGCGGCCGCTGAATCCGGCGGCATTCGCCGCGCCGCTGGGCCTGCACCCGGATCTGCGCGTGTCGACGTTCTCGGTGCGTACCGGGGACCGGCTGGTCTTCTTCACCGACGGGCTGCTCGAGGCCCGCGACCGGGCCGGCCGGTTCTTCCGGCTGGACCAGCAGATCGAGACGCTGCGGCGGCCCGACCTGCAGAGCGCCGCCGACGACCTGCTCGACCGGCTCCGCGCGCACACCCGCCACCGGCTCGACGACGACGTGGCCGTGCTGCTCGCCGAGCTCACCCTCACCGATCCTGTCCCGGCGGGAGCCCCGTTATGAACGCGCCGCAGGCACGCCCCGGTGACCCGGCCTCGCATCGGCGGTTTACTGAGTAGCGACATGGTCATCAAGATCGGTACGTCCGGGTGGAGCTATGACCACTGGGAGCCCGAGCTGTACCCGGCCGGACTTCCGCCCCGGGATCGGCTCGCCCGTTACGCGGCCGCCTTCGACACGGCCGAGCTCAACGCCAGCTTCTACCGCTGGCCCCGGCCAGCAGCGTTCGGCTCCTGGCAGCGTCGATTGCCTGACGGCTTCTGCTTGTCGGTCAAGGCACCGCGGGGCCTCACCCACGGGCGCAGGCTGTACGGGCCCGAACCGTGGGTGCCGCGCCTCGAGTCGGGCTGGCAAGAGCTCGGCGACAAGCGAGCGGTGCTGCTGGTCCAGCTCGCGCCCGGGCACCAGCGCGACGACGCGCGGCTGGCCTATTTCCTGCGGCTGCTCCCGGGCTGGATCAGGGTCGCGGTGGAATTCCGACACCCCAGCTGGCACTGCGAGGACGTCTTCGCGCTGCTAGCCGCGCACGGCGCCGCCTACTGCGTGATGAGCGGCGCGAACCTGCCGTGCGTCCTGCGGGCCACCGCGGACTTTGTCTACCTCCGGCTACACGGCCCGGATCATGATCACCTGTACGCGGGCTCCTACCCGGACGCCGACCTGATGTGGTGGGCGGACCGGATAGGGGAATGGCGCGCGGCCGGACACGACGTGTTCGCCTACTTCAACAACGACGGCGCCGCGAACGCCGTCCGCAACGCCCGCACCCTCCGGCTCCTGCTGGAACGCTGACGCAGATCAACGCGCGGTGTCCCCGGGCCCGCGTCCATCCTGCATCATGGTGCCATGGCACCGCAGCCGCGCGGATCGGAGCGACCGCATGCGGTTACGCCCACCTTCCCTAGCCGCGGCACGCTGCGCCGGTTCCGGTTCCGGCCGGTCGACATCCTCGTCGGCGCCGGGGTGTTCTTGCTGCTTTACGTCGTCGTGCGGGTAGCCGCGAGCGCCCATGTCCCGTACAGCCCCAGCCACGTCACCCCTTTCGACACCTCACCGTCGGAGCTGCCCTACTACGCGGCCCGCAGCCTGCTGCGCATGTTCATCGCGCTGTTCTTTTCCTTTGCGTTCAGCCTCGGCTACGCCCTGGTGGCCGCGCGGAGCAGGCGCGCCCGGCGGGTGCTGCTCCCGGCCCTTGACATCCTCCAGTCGGTCCCGGTGCTAGGCTTCCTCGCCGTCACGGTGACGTTCTTCATCGCCCTGTTCCCCGGCTCCGAGCTCGGCCTGGAGGCCGCGTCCATCTTCGCCGTCTTCACCTCCCAGGCCTGGAACATCACGTTCTCCTTCTACCACTCCCTCGTCACCCAGTCCGGCGAGCTGG
>Ga0302324_100011493_pt1 | contig 18156 bp, 11 predicted proteins | sample Palsa_T0_1_FD_201949 | JGI IMG/M metagenome (GOLD analysis project Ga0302324, IMG submission 201949) | Peat permafrost microbial communities from Stordalen Mire near Abisko, Sweden - Palsa_T0_1 | ecosystem: Environmental > Terrestrial > Soil > Palsa > Peat permafrost | place: Sweden: Abisko... | reverse complement strand
AAAGCCTGGCGGGACACGGCCTTGAATTCATCCGACCCGGTCGCTTTGGCATACATCGCCAGCACCGCGCCGTAGGTGGACAGGATGCCGCCCCAGGGTTGCACGTCGTTGGTCTGTTCCCCGCACACCGCAACGCCATCGCGAACGGTGATGAAGCGCCGGTTGACGAATTCGATCAGTGCGCGGGAGTCCGGTTTCCAGTCCGGATCCAGCGCCTCTTTTTTCTCAATGAGGTAGCGGGCCAGGTTGAGCGGCGACCAGGCGGTGCGGTTGTCGGGTTCATGGTGGTCTTCAAAGAACTGCGCCCAGAGCAGTCCGTCCTGCGCCAGGTTGGGGATCTGAAATTCCTTGATCCACCCCCACAGTTTGTCGCGGGCGGGCTTGAATTCCGTGTACCCCTGTCCAATCAACTCGTCGAAGAGCCGGAGGATGAAGGCCATGTCGCCGGAAACGTCGCCGCGCGGTTCACCCGTCCGGTAATCCGCCCGGAACGGCCAGGGCGATTTCGCCGCGGTGCCTTCGCGCATGTTGGCCGCCAAAACGCGCGCATTTTGCAGCGCCTGTTGCAGATATTTTTCATCCTTCGTTTCCTCGTAAAGCAAAAGGAGCGCGTAACCGGCAACGCCGCCTTTGTCCGGCTGGATTTCGTAGGGCTGGTCGTCCTGCGAACCGCAGTCGGGCGGTTGCGGAAATTTTTCCTGCCAGCCGGTGGAGCGGCTGAAACGCGGATACTTGCCGGTGTCCGGCGTCACCGCTTCCTTGACGAGGTAATCGCCCAGGCAACGCGCCATTCGGAGCAGCCGGGGATCCTTCTTCTTCTTGTAGTCGTAATATTTCAGGTAGGAGATGATGCCCATGCCGTCCTGCGTCGCCGGGATGAACGAGGAGCGGCCGGCGATCGCCCGGTAATCGCCGTCCATGAACGTCAGGTAAACAAAGCGCGGATAACCATGCTTCACGGGACACTTCAGATACCAGTTCACCTCCCGGTCAATCGCGTCGCCCCACGGCGTCCATGGTTTCAACATTCCGCTCTTGTCGTAAACCGCCGGGTGGTTGCCGATGGTTGGCGCGGGAGCCGCCAGGCCGGAAACAACTGGTAAAACCGCCAGCATAAACTGCAAAGCAAACTTAATGTTAAACCGTGGCAGATCCCCGGCCTTAACCTGGCCGGCATGGATGCTCAAATTGACCGGGCTTGACCTGGATATGTTCATCAGTACGAACTTTTTGACATGCGCCGTGGGTGATGCTTGAACGGACTCGGGCCTGTGAAAATAATTTGTCAAGGCTTCCGCCGGAATATGCCCCCGCGCTTCGTGTAAAGAAAGTAAAAATGGCGGAGAGAGTGGGATTTTAAGCCAAGAGACTGCGCTTCGTTTTGCTGCGCGAATGTGCATAATGAGGCTGTAAATACAGGCGATAATGCGTGTTTAAATTCTTTGTCACGAATACGGTATCCGCGCAAATTAACGCTCTTAAACGCACCTGTTTGTCCACAATTGTCCCCAAAATATTTCTCGCTGTATGGACGGCAGCGGGTAGGTGACTCGTGGCTGCCTGACCCAATTTAGGGGATGGGTTGGTTCGCGCGGAAAATTTTGACAATAGAGCCAGTCGATTTTCAACGGGGGTTGACACGGCGTGACGGATAGCGAAACTTTTGCAGCATGGTCTTTGACGGCGCAGAAATAAAACCCAAGGCGGCGGAGCTTGCCGCCAAAGGGAGTTTTCATCGGCACCCGGAACATAAACCGTGCGGGCGGCACTGGCGCAGACGGCATCGTCGTTGGGGTGAATGATCACACGATCCACGGCGATGCGCGAACGCAAGAGAGCGGCGAGTTCGGCCAGACGGTCAGCAAGCTTGCTCCAAATTACACCGGCATAAGGCAGTTTGCTCCAATTGACGGCGCTGATGAAGCGGGCAGTCTTCAGTTCCGAGTCGAGCACAGATTGGCCGACGCAATCGATCAGGCGCTCCCAGATAATCTCCGCGCAGGCGGCCATGTCGCTGAGCATAACCTTGCCATCGGTGAACTCCAGGCAAGTGCTGCACGCGGGGGCGACCAGAGTCAGGAGACGTTTCGTTTTCGCGCCCAGCGCGGCCTGAAAGATCGGCAACAATTCGCCATGGCCCATTGCGCCAATCAAAGTGACGTCAATTTCACCGGCGTGGGTGTCATTTAATGCAGCGGCGAAAAGCGGAGCGTTGCCGCCGAACTTTTCGCCCAAGTGCCGACCGGAAATGAGGTGGCGATGCCCAGGGCGGCAGCGACCTTGGGACCAAATTCGGCCATCGAGACGGGTGCTTGCAGTCGGACAAAGGTGTCAATGAAGCCGTCAAAGCCACACAATCCGGAAAGCCGGGACGACTATGGTGAAGTGACCTTGGCTTTGAAATCCGCAATGGCTGCGGCCATGGAATCCATGTCGTGATATATTGTCAGTAGCTGGGACATGCTCATTTACTTACTTTGGCAGTTGGGAAAAAGGCTTGATAATTCTAAACCGTCCAATTTCTGGTTTCTTTTGTGGTGGTTCTTTCTGCGATTGTCATTGAAGTTTTCATTATGGGTGCAGAGTGATGACGCGTCCGCATCAAATTCCCGGCGGCCGGTCCGCCGGCGCGGAACCGAAGGTTTTATTCGGCGTCGGCCCCATCGTGAGCACGAGCTTGCCGCCGGAAACAATTTCCTTATGTGAAATCCAACTGCGCGTGATCGGCTGGCCGTTGAGCATCGCGGACTGGATGTAAGGATTTTGTGCGGAATTGTTTTTGGCGATGACAGTGAAAGAACGGCCTTTGTAAAATTTAGAATCGAGCTTCAAGGTGACTTGGTCCACCAGCGGGCTCCCCAAAACGTATATGCCGCTCGTCGGATCCACCGGATAAAAACCCAGCGCCGTGAACACATACCAGGCCGAGATCTGGCCGCAGTCGTCGTTGCCGCAGATGCCGCCGGGCGTGTTGGTGTAAAGCGCCGTGGCGACCTGCCGGACGCGCGCCTGCGTTTTCCATGGCTGCCCGGCGTAATTGTAGAGATACGCGACGTGATGATCAGGTTCGTTGCCGTGCGAATACATACCGATGACGCCGGTGACATCTGGGATCATGTGCAGGTTCGGAATCGTTTCCTGCGTGTCAAACATTTCGTCCAGCCGGGCGGTAAATTTTTCGTCGCCGCCGAGCCGGGCGATCAGGCCGGGAACATCTTGCAGCACGAAGAAGTTGTATTGCCAGGCATTGGCCTCGGTGTATTCGTTAAAGTTGATGCTGTTAATTTCGTTTTCACCGAACGGCGTCACCCAGCTTCCGTCCGCATTTTTGCCGCGCATGAAACCGGTGGAAGGGTCAAAAACATTCTCCCAGTTTTGCGAACGCTTGGCATATTTTTCAGCCACGTCATCTTTGCCGAGAGACTTGGCGAAGCGCGCGATGCAGGCATCGTCATAGGCATATTCCAAAACTTTGGAAACACTTTGCACATCCTTGCCGGTGGGAATGAAACCTCGGTCACGGTAGGCATCAAGCTGCTCGCGATTTTTGTCGGTGGACGCGATCATGTCGTTGAGCGCCTCGTTGGCGTCGAAGTTCCGAAATCCTTTCAGATAGGCGTCGGTGATGATGGGAATGGCATGGTTCCCAATCATGCACCAGGTTTCCTTGCCGCCTTCGGGCCAGATCGGCAGCGTGTTCTGGCCGAAAATGGTGAAATGCGCCAGCATCGTCTTCACAACGTCGTTCACGCGGCCGGGCTGGGTCAACGTCAGCAGCGGACTTTCCGCGCGGAAGATGTCCCAGATGGAAATTTCGGTGTAGTAGTCAAAATCTTTCGCCTGGTGGACATTCCCGTCGGGGCCGCGAAACTGGCCGTCCACGTCGCTCAATAGCGTCGGGGCGACCATCGTGTGATAAAGCGCGGTGTAAAAAGTCTGCTTGAGGTTTTTGTCCGGCGTTTCGACCGTGAAAACGCTCAAGGCCTTTTCCCATTGCTTGCCGGCGGCCTTGGCAACGGCGTCAAAATCCCAGCCGGGAATTTCCGCGTGCAGATTATTCCGCGCGCCCTCGACGCTGACGGTGGACAAGCCGACACGGACCAATATTTGCTCGCCGGCCCGGGTCTTGAAATCAAAATGTCCCTTGGTTTCTTTGCCGGTTGTTTGTTTGCCGGCCACATCCTTGTCGGCCTGCGCCACACCAGCCGAATCGAACGGCCGGGAAAATTCCATCACGAAATAATACACCTTGTCGCCACCCCAACCGTCACTCTTGCGATAGCCGCTGGCGGTGTGATCGTCTTCAATCGTGAGCTGCGCCTCCGTCACGGTGTTGCCGATGCCGTGCTGCAAATCCACAACGATATGACCGGCGGCTGTGGCCGGAAACGTGTAGCGATGAAAACCGGCGCGCGCCGTGGCCGTCAGTTCGACCTTCACCTGGTAATCCGGGAGCAAAACCGAATAAAAACCCGGGCGGGAAACTTCGTCGTCGTGGGAAAACCGCGCGCGATAACCGTCACCCGGCTTGTCTCCGGGAACCAGCTTCAAATCACCCACGGTCGGCATCAGCATGATGTTGCCCAAATCCGGGCAGCCGGTTCCGGTCAGGTGGTTGTGGGAAAAACCCAGGATGCTGTCGTCCGAATAATGATAGCCGGACGAGCCATCCCACGTGTTGTCGCGCGTGTCGGGCGAGAGCTGCACCATGCCGAACGGCACCGTCGCCCCCGGATAGACATGCCCATGCTCCGCCGTTCCGATCATCGGGTTCACACAATCAACGGGCGAGTTGGCGAAACACACCGCGACACACAACAGGAATATCATGGCAAAACATATTCGTAACGTGCGCGCAACAAACATCTGGGCAATTTTGTTTTTCATGGCTGGCGATAAATATTATCGTGATTTTACTGGGTACTGAAACGGTAGATGATTGTGTTGTGATAGGTTTCGCCAGGATGAAGCACGACCGTTGGAAAATTGTCGTGGTTTGGCGAATCAGGATAATGCTGCGGTTCCAAGGCGATGGCGCCGCGATAGGGATATACCTGGCCGCCCTTGCCCGTGATCGTGCCGTCCAGAAAATTGCCGCTGTAAAATTGCAGCCCCGGTTCTGTGGACCAGACTTCCAGCACACGGCCCGTGGTCGGTTCGGTCACCCGCGCGTCCAGACCCAGTTCCCCGATCGGATGGTTGACTACCCAGTTGTGATCAATGCCGCCGCCAAATTTAATCTGCTCGTCGTCGGCGTTGACACGCGAACCAATCGTCGCCGGGGTGCGGAAGTCGAACGGCGTGCCTGCCACCGGACGCAGTTCGCCGGTCGTGATCAAGGTGCTGTCCACCGGCGTGAATTTGTCGGCGTTGATATAAACTTCATGGCCAAGAATGTCGCCATGGCCCGCGAGGTTGAAGTAGGAATGTTGCGTCAGGTTTACCACCGTGTCCTTATCCGTGGTCGCGGTGTAGTCCAGTCGCAGGCCGTTGTCCAGCGTCACGGTGTAAAGCGCAGTGACCGTGAGCGTGCCGGGATACCCTTCTTCGCCGTCCGGGCTTACATAGCTCAATTCAAGCTGCGGCCCAATGGGCGTGTTTTCCGCCCGCACCACTTTCCACACCACCTTGTCAAATCCTTTGATCCCACCGTGCAACGAGTTCGGTCCGTTGTTCGTCGCGAGCGTGTAAGTCACGCCGTCGAGGGTGAAATGACCTTTCGCGATGCGGTTGCCGTAACGTCCGATGAGCGCGCCGAAATACGGACTGTTGGTCAGATAACCGTCCAGCGTGTCATAGCCCAGCACCACATCGCCAAACTTCCCATTCTTGTCCGGCACCATCAGCGACTGCACAATGCCGCCATAAGTCATGATGCGCGCGGTCATGCCGTCGGCATTGCGCAACGTGTAAATCTCCACCGGCTTCCCGTCCAGGCTTTTGCCGAACGGTGCCGGCGTGATCAGTGAAGACGAATTATGAGTGGCGCAGCCGCTGAACAATACAACAGCCAGACCGGCGGTTAACAGGATTACATTCGCTTTATTAGTTGTTTTCATATTCATATTTTGTTTTGAGGATTGGTTTAAATGGTTTCAGCTGGTCGGTGTTGCTGGCTGGCGGCCGATTTTGTGGCCTTTCCAGCCATAGAAGGCGACATACGCGTAGGCGATGAGCGGGACAACGAGCGATGTTTGAAGGCTCCAGACATCGGCGATGCGACCGAGAATTGCCGGTAAAATTGCGCCGCCCAGAATCGCCATGACCAGCAGTGATGAAGCCTGGCTTTTGTAAATGCCGATGCCGTCCAGCGCCAGTGAGAAGATGGACGGGAAACCGATCGAGGTGAACAGGCCGATGCCCACGATGCACCACATCGCCAGCCTGCCGCCGGCAAAAATCGAGACGGCCAGCAACGCGACAATCGTCAGCGAAAAAATCATGAGCGTGCGGCTGGCCAGCGCCCGGCCGAACTGGAACAGCACCCAGCACAGCGCCAGCAGCGGCAGATAATTTTTGACCACGTCCCAGCCGCGCAACGACCACAAAATGAGAAAGGCCGTGAAGGGAATGGCCAGGAGGAACAACTGCTTGTTAATTTTGTTCATTTCACTCAATTCCACCGCGCCCATGAACCGGCCGATCAACATGCCGCCCCAAAAAAGCGAAACGTATTTGCTGGCTTCAATATCGGACAGACCGGCCACACTTTTTTGGCCGAGAAAATTAATGATGGAACTGCCGATGGCCACTTCGCCGCCGACATACATGAAAATCGCCAGCACCCCGAGCATCACATGCGGGTATCTCATGGCTCCAATGCCGCGCTCGACCCTGCCTTCGCCGACATGGGGCAGGCGGATGCAGAAAAAAATCACCGCCAGAATCAAGAAAACGATGCAAAACGCCAGGTAGGGCACCTTGACGGAATCCGCGCCGTGCGCACCGGTTTTGGCAAAGTATTGAAAAATCAAATAGCCGCCGATCAACGGCCCGATGGTGGTGCCGACCGAATTGAAAGCCTGCGCCAGATTCAGGCGTCCCGCGGCGGTGCGTTCCGGCCCCAGAATCGTCACATACGGATTGGCGGCGATTTGCAGCATGGCAAAGCCGAGGCCGACGACAAAGAGGGCCATCAAAAACAGGGGATAGGAGACATTGGTGGCCGCCGGCCAGAACAGCGCGCTGCCGCTGGCGGAGATCAGCAGGCCGATCACCACGCCGTTTTTATAGCCGATGCGCGCGATCGGGTCGCCGGTGGTGACCGAGATGATGAAATAGACCAGCGAGCCGACGAAGTAGGCGCCAAAGAAGGCGAACTGGACCAGCATGGCCTCAAAATAACTTAACGTGAAGGCCTCCTTGAAACGCGGGATCAGGATGTCGTTGAACACCGTCATGAACCCCCACATGAAAAACAACACCGTCATGATCGCAAACGGCCCCCGATACGTCGGGCCATTGCTGGAGGTCGAGGATGAAGAAACTGTGGTGGTTGCAGAAGGGATGGTCGCCATAAGTGTCCAGGTTGTTTTTTATTTTACGACATGTGCTATCAATTGATTAACGATTAATTTAGCAAGGTTGGATTATTATTAAAGGTTTTTAGGACGAGTTCTCCGAAAATCGTGTTGGCCCAGGCGAACCAGGCACGGGTGAATTTGTTTGGGTCGTCTTTATTAAATGCTTCGTGCATGAAGCCGGTGCCAGCATGAGTCTTTTGCAGCGTGATCAGGCACTCGCGGATCTCCTGATCGTCGGTGCTGGTCAAGCCCTGCACAATCAATCCCAGCGGCCAGATCATGTCCATGCCCACGTGCGGCCCGCCCGGACCATCGGCGGCCCTGCCCCGGCAATAATACGGATTGGCGTCGGACAAAACCAGGTGGCGCGTGTGCTGATAAATTTTTTCATTTGGCCTTACCGCACCGAGATAAGGCAGCGACAGCAGGCTCGGAACATTGCCGTCATCAATGCAATAATAATTGCCATAGCCGTCAATCTCATAGGCATAGACCTGCCCGAGCTTGGCGTGATGGATTATGGCATGTTGGTGCAACGCCTGCTCCACCTCGTCAGCCAGGGCACGGCACTGGCCGGCCAGCGCCGTATCGTGGCGGATTTGCTCCACCATTTCCGCCGCCTGCCGCAAGCTGACAACGGCAAAGAAATTTGCCGGCACCAGATAAGGAAATACCGTTGCGTCATCACTAGGACGAAACATGGAACAGATCAACCCCACCGGTTTTCCGGGATTGCCATAGCCGTGACCGGCCACGGTGTCAGACTGGGTTTCCGTCCGGCGCTGAAAATGATACGGACCCTTGCCATCCTTGCGCTGCTGCTCGCGGAACGTCTGGACGATCTTTGAAATCGCCTCGCGCCAAGCGTCATCGAATGGCGCGGTGTCCTTGGAAATTTTCCAATAGCCATAAGCCAGCCGGATCGGATAACAGAGCGAGTCCACTTCCCATTTGCGTTCGTGGACGCCAGGCTTCATATCGGTGAAATCGCTATCCCATTCGCTCACTTTATTTTCGTCCTTGTAAAAGGCATTAGCGTAGGGATCCAGCAGGATGCAGCGGGTCTGACGATTGATGACGCCGGCGATCAACTGCTGGAGCTGCGGATCTTCCGGCATGAGCGGCAGGTAAGGCCAGACCTGCGCGGAACTGTCACGCAACCACATCGCGTCAATGTCGCCGGTGATGACATACGTATCGGGCCGGTCATTGATGATTGCGAAGTCCACCGTGGTGTCCAGCGTGTTGGGAAAACAGTTGCCGAACATCCACGCAAGTTCGCTATTGCCGATGGACGACTGAATTTTCTTAATTACCTTCTCTACGGCAATACTTTTGAACTTCCGCTTCGCCTCCGGCACGCGCACGACGGGAAAACTGTCTTCCGCCGCGAACAAATTTGGCGCGAGCACCGCCGCTGAGGCGAACAGCGCGGTGTTCTGTAGGAAGCAACGGCGGGTTATGTGATTCATCATGGCTTGGTTGGAATTCATGGTTTGGGTTCGCAATTGACAAAATTATTTCCACATCGGATGAAACGGCCACACGTTCACCGTTGCTGCGCGGGCCGAAGCCGCACGTCATCAAGGTCGAGCCGGTAAACCATCTGGTTGTAATCGTAACGCGGCGTGGGCTGCGGATGGTCGGCAAACGTCTGCGAATACGTCCCTTCAAAAATAACCACGGGTGAATTGCTCGCGGTAAATTCCGGATGCAGACACGGATTGTAAAACGTGTAATTTTCGTGCGACAAAATTTTAACCGCGTTGCCCCACGGACCGGTCGGCGCAGTGGCCTCGGCATACCAGACTTCGCCGAGATTCGACGGCTGGCCGTGATTTTCCACGAACACCGTGATCCACCGCCTGCGCCACGGATTCCACGCGATCGAACCCGCGTGCGGCACTACCGGCTTGCCGTCGGGCGCGGAAATGAAATTTTTCTGCGGCATCAGCATTTCCCAAGTGGATGAATCCTGCCACGCCTCAAACTTTGCCGGGCAGCGCAATGTTGGCAGCGGGTTTCCGAACAGCACCCAATCCTTCCCGTTTTCATCCTTCCAGAAAACCGTGTGGCCGTCCGGTGACGGCGGCGGCTTCGGTGTCGCGGCAGATTTATTCCAAAGCACGCGCAGTGGCTCAAATTTTTCAGCCGCCTCGTTCCATACGCACAGGCCGGTTTGATACGGCTCAAGAAATCCCCGGATTTTCGAGTAAGTGCAAACCAACTTTGGCGCGCCATTGGAATCGGGCACATTCACGCAGCCCGAAATCCACGTCGGCCCGTCGCCGGCCATCTGCGCCATGCCGCGCGGATTACCTTTTCCATCGGTGAAATAATCGAAAGGCATCCGCAACGGCGGTTCAAATTTTGCAAGCGGTTGGATTTCACTCGTCGCGCCGCTACAATGAAAAATGCCTAGCGGATAATTCGCCAGCGTCGTGTCGCCCCAGAACCAAAACATTTTTCCGCGATGCACCGCCGTCTGCACCGTGTCGCAGCCGAGCACACCGGATTCTGTCCAGTCTAGTTCGCAGCCAAGTTTTTGACTTTCTGCGAACAACCCGCCGCCCGTCGCGCGACCCAGACAGCGCGCGATGCTCGTGCGGGTGACTTCCACGCGCAACGTTTTGCCCGGCTCCGGTTTCAGCTGCACACCGCGATAGCCAAAACGATCCTTCGAAACTTCATAGCCGTGCCCGATCACATCAAACCACGTCTCGTGCCCCATCAGTTCCGGCGAGTCGAAGGCGATGACGCCCGCGTTGTCGGTGACGAAGCGTTGCAGATCCGTCGTCCGCAATTCTATCAACGGAACCGGCCAGCCGCTGCCTTTCTCGACCACTTCAATACGGCAAATGCCGGTATGAGATTCGGTTGCAGCGGCGGAAAAAGTCGCGAATGCAATGCTTGCCGCCGGAAGCACAGCGGATTTCAACCCTGATAGCGAAGAGTATTTGTTCAAGATGCCAAGCACGATAAGAAGGGATCAAATTGTCGTCCGATTTTGTGGCTCTTGGCCCCATAGAATGCGACGTAGGCACAGGTGACAAGCGGCGGGTTGCGCGTCTGGCGGTTGATCACGCCGGCGATGAGTTGCTGCAACTGCGGGTCGTCGCGCATCAGTGACCGATACGGATTAACCTGCGCCGAGCTGTCGCGCAGCCGCATCGCGCCAATGGCGCCAGTGATGACATAGGTATCCGGCCGGCCGTTGACGACCTCAAAATCCACCGCGGTGTCCAGCGGGTTAGGAAAACAATTGCGGAACATCCATGCCCGCTCCCGGTTACCGATGGAGGATAGCACTTGAATAATGGTTTTTCCCATGGCTGGACTTTTGAATTTCCGTTTCGCTGCTGGAATGCGCACGATTGGAAAATTCGTTTCCGCTGCCCAAGCCAGGGACGGCACCAGTGTCAGCCTGGAGGCCGCCAATGGCGTGTTGCGGATGAATTCTCTTCGGTTCATTTTTGATCTGGTTGTAAGAATCACTCCTTGGTTGCACGTGACCCAGGCAGCGGCACGACCGTGCCCGATGAGACGTTTGCAGTTGGCGATACCGCCTGTAAAGCTTCCACCGAGGCAATGCAATCCCACGAATGCAAATTTATTACCGTCGGCGTTGGCTGCCGCCATTGACACCACGATAGACCGTCAATGGTCCGTCTCACCTTCCACGCAGCTTCGGCGTTAGCCTGCAACCAAGGTTGATAAGTGCTTTGCTGCCCACGATCCTTAATGAACCTGGCCATCCATCGGAGGAGGATGGCATTAAAGCCGGAATTATTACCCGCTATGCCATACTGGGGCAGAATCCCGGAATCGGTCATGTGTTCCCTGGTGTAATTCACCGCCAACGTCGCGTCATTCGTCTGTCCCAGAAAATTGGAGAGGCCGATGAACGTTCCCTGGTTGTAAGTCGAGGTCCAGAAATGGATCCGACCATGCAGGCTGATGCCGTCATGCACCGCGCCGGTATCAGGATCAAACAGAACCGAGCGTTCCCATTTGAAAATCTTGCCGGCTTTGATCAGATAACTTTCATCTCCGCTTATTTGATAAAGCAAATGCGCGGCGATGCCGCCCGGGCCGTTGACGCAGGCGTTCTTGGATTGGTTGTTGGTTGTCCAATACAAACCTCCGCCAAGATTCGTGTCCCAGGCGCGGGCGAATACCATGTCAAAATTCGATCGGGCGATATTCTTAAACCTCGGTTCGCCCGTGACCAAATATCCCCGGGCAAAGGCAATGCTGGCCCACATGCAATCATCGTTGTAAATGTTCGACGACCAGTTGGTGCCGTTGTTTTTTTCAAAACCGTTGAGCAGATCTTCCGTCATCACTTTATAATCCGCATTGGAAGTCCGCTCGTAAGCATCAATTACGCATTCGATTTCCTCCGCTTGCTTCCAAAAATCCGAGATCCCGCCGGCCTGATCATCCTTGAAATATCCGTTAGTGACGTTCAACGAATAAAAGGCCTTGGTGTATGAATTGAAAATTGTGCCGGCATCATTCGTCGTGAGAGCGAAAGCAGAAATTCCGGCAAACTCCCAAACAGCCACACCGGCCAGGACCGCAACTCCTGTGGCAAACAATGATCTGTGGCGAACATTCATCCTGTTTAATTAGTATCGCACCGCCAGTTCGTGCGGAGCCGCGTCGTTGGCAAAATGAATCCACAGCAACCGCTCTTTTGCGGAATACTCAAAGGCCGTCAAAATATTCCCGTCCAACGTCACTGACGTCGGAGTTTTGATTGATTCCAAAAGCAAGATCGCCGGAGTTTCGCCAACGCCTTCGACGGTAAAACTGATTTGATCACGGGCTGATGCTTTGGGCAATGCTTTGCAGGCCGAGGCGAGCAAATGGGTCTTGCCGGTGCGCGCCAGATCAAGGTCGAGCAGGAACCAGCGCGACGCAGGAATGATTGAAATGTCCGTTTGCACGCGCAATTCGGCATCGAATAGATTGACGAACCGGCCATGCAGTTGATGCGGCTCGGCGGCATTGGATTCATCAAGTCCGGAGGCGATGACATAAGGTCCGCGACGAAGCAGCAGATAATTGGTTTCGCGCCATTTCAGGCCGGCCTTTTTGGCCGCGAGCTTGGAGGTGTCAATCACCTGCGCCGCGCCCGCGACACTGGTGGTCAGATTGACCGGCCGTTCGCGCAGCCAGATCAAGCCGCCCTTGTTGATCGGAATGAACTGGTTGGTTGCAACCGTGTCGCCCAAACCGAGCTGCTCGAAAAGCTGTTCCCTTGGCGTGGCGTATTGGTTCCCGTCGCTGTTCCACCATTCCCGGACTTTGAGATAGGGATCCGCGTCCTGGTCGCAAAACACCAGCACGCCACCATTTTTCACCCAGTCAACAATTGGCGGATGAACCTCCGGCGACAACGGTTTTTGTCCGTCATAGCTCAAAAACAAAACCCGAAAGCCGTCCAGATAATGCGGCACGGTGTCATTCTCCAACTGCACCGGTGCCACTGGCAGGCCGTGCATGACCAGCGGCATCGCCAGGCCATAAACATTTCCCAGCCAGGGATCGCTCGGCGTCGGTTGACCGCGCTGAAACATCAGTGAATCGCTGACGATGACGCCGACGCCAGCCGTCCCGGAATCCCATTCGACGCGGGATTGGTTCATGTCGTCGAGCGCATTGAAAACCGTTTGCAGCTCGGTGGCGTAGTTTGGCGGGATCGGCTGGCGATTCTCGGGTGCCGCGGAACGCGGATAGTGTCCGCCAAAAACCCGTTCCGGCCAGGGAGCGACTTCATATTTTGAAACTTCCGGTTGAAAGAGTGAAGCCGTCAAAGTGGACTCCCAATTTTTTCTGTAATCCGTCCAGTCATAGTTCGGATTGTCTTCGATTGGATCGTTCAAATACCAGACCGAGCGACCAGTCGCGCGCACCAGATTTTGCATCGCGCCATATTCCAGAAAGGCGGTCTCAAACGTGCGCGAATGAACTTCGCCTTCATAACGGTTGGGCTCGCGCGACGTGCCGGTCCAGACCTGGGCAATGTAGCCGTCACAGCCGTTGACCCGCGCCAGGCTGGACTCGGGACTGACGATGCACCATTGCGCATAGTTGAGCAGGCTGTGGGTTGCGACGTGACAGCGGACATCCTGGCCCGTTCGTTGATTATAGGCCTGGATATAATCGAACACCTGTTGCAACGCGCGCCGGTAGAGAAAATATTTCAATTTCGACGCGCGCCAGCGGGCATCCACCGAACTGTCCTGCGGCTGCCAGTCTTCATGGTAATAATTTTTCCACTCGCGCTTGAATCCACCCGAGTAGCCGGCGCGATCCCAGAATTCCGGTTCCTCCAGATCAATCGCCTTGGCCCCGGCGTCCAGCGCGCGCTGCACGCCGACACAAAGAAATTTGCCGTAGTTGGTGCCGGGCGACATGTAATACACGTCGCCGCCGTGGCCGATCTTGTCGCCGTTGCGATCAGTTTGGGCCTCGTCCTCGTGATTGATGCCATCGAAGCGGCCATAGAGATAATCCTGATATTCGCCCCAGGCGACTCCGGTCATGACATGGATGCGATAGCCATGTTCCCGCCAGGTCTCGATTCGCGCCGGCAAATTGGTGTCAATACCGTAAACGATGGCGACATCGGAACGCAAATTCCCCGCCGGAGTCCACGGTTTGCCCGTTTGGAACGAAGTACGCTCGAGAACTTGATTGGTATCAGTTGAAATGGGTGGTGAATTTTCTGCTCGTGACAAGCAGGCGGCGGTTGCAAAAACGAATGCTAGGGCAAATCCGGATGCGCATGAAATCTTCAACATCGCCGTTTTAATTATTTTGCACGCGCACAAAACCCAAGTCCACATATTGCCCGCCGGTAGTCTGATGACAGTGTATGGCGAGCAGGTTTTTGCCGGGCTTGAGCGCCGCCCGGCCTTCCGGTGTCAACGGGAAAACATCGTATCCGGAAACAAAGCCGCCAGCGCGGATGGCGAGCACGCCGTTGATATATACTTCGACGTCCTCGTCGTGATGCAGCCACGCCTGGAGTTCGTCATGGTCTGGCGCCGGCAAATCCACTTCGCGCCGCAGCCAGATGTCGCCGGTCTGCCAGATCGTGCCGATGATCGCGCCGGGCGTGCCCGCCGTGCCAAATCCGCTTTCGCCTTGCGCCCACGTTGAATCATTAAAATTCAAACTCATCCAGTCACCGGCCGGTTTGGCGGTCGTGTAATCCCAAACCGCCGGGCGTGTGTCTGCCGCGGGAAGAACCATCGTGATCTTGGGCGGCGTCGGCATCGGCGCCCAGTTCGCCGCCCTCGTTTCGTCCCGCGCCGCATATTTGTGCCAGACTTCCTGATTATAGAGCATTTGCAGGAAAACGCCGCCAACCACCGGGCGCGCGTCAAAACCGACTTTTCTGGCGGTCTTCGTCTGATACCAGTCGGTCATCGGTGAGCGGTCCGGCGTTGCATTCAGGAAGGCGACGACCGGGGCAATCAACGCTTCAAAGTCGTCGCGATTTTGCGTGAGCGTCGCCGTCCAGGTGATCCAGTCGAGCTTGGTGTAGGTTTCGCGATTGTCCAGCGGCAGCCCGTATTGGTTCTGCATCTTTTTGTAAAAATCCATTTCCTTTTGCTTCGCTTCGGCTGGGAATAGATTCAACCCCAGGATGCGATCCCAAACCAGATTATATTTCTGGCTCCACGAACCCGGACGGTCAAACGCCAGACGAAAATGATCGCCGTCATCGGCTTCCGTCACCCAGCGCTGCGCGAACGCATGCGCCAGTTGCGAATATTCATCCGCCTTGGCCTGGTCGCCGCGCATCGCGCAGAGCTTCGCGAATGAGCCGAGGCCGCAGATTGCCTTGGCGGACAGGTTCACGTTGTGCGCGAGGTGGCCGGCAAAATCGTCCGTGCAAAGCTGTTTCTCCGGGTCAAACCCCTTTTCCTTCAGATACCCGGCCCATTGTTCAAGCTGCTTCCAGTAGAGCCCGGCGAAATCCGCGTTGCCTTCCATCTGCGCGACGGCGCCGAAGAGGCAAAGCAAATTGCCGCTTTCTTCCACCGGCATCTGGTTGTTCACGCCGCGCTCGCCGTCGCCATAAACTTGTCCGTTCGCCTGCGGATACGTGCCGAGGTCGTGCGGCGCGAATGGAAATTTCCACCGCTCGCTCGCTGCGTAGTTCATGAACGGCACGATGAACGACTTGGCCAGCGTGGGACTGAAAAACAAAAACTGCGGTGACATCGGATAGAACACGTCGGAGGTGCTGATGCAGCCGTTGGAATGATTTTCCTTGCAGAACTGCAGCGGCTGGCCGTTGCCATCGGCCACGAATTTTCCGGCGGCGAAACATTGCCGGTAGGCGAGCGCGCCCAGCAGCGCGTAGTTCTCGCCGCCCGCATCCCGCAAATCCGCCATCAACTCATCATCAAACGCAGTGCAACGTTTCACCAATGATGGATAATCCTTCGCCGCCGCCCGCAACAAATCCGTCGCTTCCCAGCCGTTGCGCCGCCAATACGGCCGTAAATTTTTCTTCATGTATTGGATGGAAAAAAGATCGTCATAGGCCAGCATCAGCCAGCACGAAACCGCCTTGGTTTTCACCGTCCCCAAGTTGACGGCGAAGGCGATCACCGAATCATTGCGCGCGTTGTTCTGCAACGCGGCCTCGTCAGCTGGAGCGGGCAAACTGCCGTCCGCAATGAATCCGGCGCGCGCGGCCTCAGCAGAATTGACGGTGGAATTTGCGCGTTTGTTTTTGGCCATCGCCACATAAAAATAGCCCCAGTCAATGCGCAGATCATCGCCTTTCTTCTGCAAGACCGGTTGTTCCACCGTGCCCACGCGCCAGGCTTTAATGCCTGGACCATCGGCGTTTTGAAAGGTGACCGGTTGATCCGGCGTGTTGACGGCGATTTCCGAGCTGGCATCAAAATAAACCGACACCATGTGCTTCTGAACATCCGTGGATTGCACCGCCCAGGTCACATAGGTGACTGGCCGGGACAGCACGGCCAAGTCTTCCGGCAGGTCGGCGGTCATGAATGTGAGCGTGAGCTTTATGCCGGCACCCTCGAACGTATAAATGGTTCGGGTCGGCAACACTTCAAGCCCGGCCTGCGGCAACGCCGGCACATCCGCCGGTTCCGCGCCCATGAGCCGGAACGTTTTCCCGTCAATCCGCACCAGGCTGGTGAGCCGTTGCGCCTTGCCCGTCCAATGCGTCGTGGCCGCGTCAGTCAGCTTGTCCGCCGGCGACCAGATGCTGAAGTAAGGATCGCACGCCACCAAAGGCACAGACGGCGGACGAAAGACTTCAGCGCTGGCAATGATTGAAAAGGCAAACGCGAAAACAGTTAGAAAAAAAGCAGATGAGCGATGCATAAAAATAACTTCAGTTAGGGAGACAAAACCTTGCGACAATAAAATCCGCCCCGATCAGCGGTCACTGCTCAAGCGGTCCGACACCAGGCAACCATGGCCATGTCCATGTGACTTCTGTATGCGGATTGTTGTCGTTGTTCCAACGTGACCGCCAAGTGACGTTGCTGGGATCACCATTAACAACATCATTACGCTTGGGACTTTCGACATGTCCATCCGCAAAAAGAAGGTCCGTTCGGTAATTATGACGGTTAGAGGGGCATTGAGTGTGCTGCTGCGTTGCATATGTCCCATTTTGTCCTTGAACGGTCGGATCTACATTCGCATTAAAATCAATCTGACCTGTGGGCGCGTCCGACCTAGTTTCTCCCACGGCAATCATATCCACCGGTCGCCGCACCATGGTTTCTTTGACGATGCTCGCCCCTACATCGCCACCCATGCCCAGATTCAAACCTTCACTCAAACCCCAATCATTCCAGCCAAGCGAAAAGCGGGTGGAAGCGGTGGCAATGCCAAACTTGTCGATTTTGCCGTCTTCACCAATCACTGATTGAAGAGTAGTGTTGAGGTTCGTGTCCCAATAACTTTGCGGGAGGGCGGCGGGACAAGAAAATGCAGCGCGATTATTGCCCATCAAAGACAAAAGCCGGGTTGGCCAAACATAAATTTCAATAGGCAAATTGGGGTTAAGACAATTGGGGTATTGGTTGTAACTGTCCGAATACATGACCAGCGCAAGGCCAATCTGCCGCATGTTGTTGATGCAACTGGTTTGTTTGGCTTTCTGTTTTGCCTTGATCAACGCCGGCAGCAACATGGCGGCAAGAATCGCGATGATCGCAATAACCACCAGCAGTTCAATCAAGGTGAATGCCTGGGAGCGAAAAATAGGCCGCCGTCGGCCCAAACCGGCCCTCAATAAACGCATTCTCGTTGTCATTGGTGTTTTTGAATAAAAATGAGTCAGTAAACAAGCAGTCTCAAGTTCAAAACCAGAGCACAAAATTATTCATGGATTGATTTCAAGTTACTTGAGGTGGGGCCGTTCGTCATGTGGCATAAACTGGCCACACTGGTTTCGCTGATGGCCCATGATCTGCGCTGCGTCCCGGCAAATTTCGGGACTTATAGACAATGTTACCCGGAATTAAGCGGAAATAGCCGGAATCAGGCGGAAAATCAAGGAGTTATCTTCTTTCGCCACAATTGCCAAGCGAATCCATTTCAAAATCAATGCGGATTG
>Ga0302324_100011491_pt1 | contig 18157 bp, 16 predicted proteins | sample Palsa_T0_1_FD_201949 | JGI IMG/M metagenome (GOLD analysis project Ga0302324, IMG submission 201949) | Peat permafrost microbial communities from Stordalen Mire near Abisko, Sweden - Palsa_T0_1 | ecosystem: Environmental > Terrestrial > Soil > Palsa > Peat permafrost | place: Sweden: Abisko... | reverse complement strand
CAGGAACTCCGCGAGCGGGCGCGCGCCGGCATGACCTTGTTTCTCTCGACCCACCAGCTCAGCGTGGCCGAGGAGGTCGCCGATCGCGTCGGCATCATCCATCACGGCAAATTGATCGCCCTGGGCACCGTGGCCGAGTTGCGTTCCCAAGCCCAGGAAACGGGGGCGCTGGAAAAGGTCTTCCTCTCCCTGATCGACCAGGAGGAGGCGCACCGGGAAAAGATCGCCGGATTGAGTCCGTGAACCGGCAGCCTGGCGCCCTTCGGCAGGGTCGGGGTGTTCGATTCACCGGCAGTTTTCGGTATTGAGTTTCAAGGATTCCCGCTGTCGGCTCGCTCCGAAAGCCGAAACCCGATGTTCTCGCTGCTCCAAACTGATCTCACCACCAAAGCCCGCCGCGGCCGGCTGACGACGGCGCACGGGGTCGTCGAGACACCCGCCTTCATGCCGGTCGGGACGCAAGGCTCGGTCAAGGCCGTCTCGCCTGCCGAGTTGCGTGAAGTCGGAACGCAAATCCTCCTCGGCAATGCGTATCACCTCTTCGTTCGCCCGGGCATGGATGTCATGCGGCATTTCGGCGGATTGCACCGGTTCATGGCTTGGGATGGCCCGATCCTGACCGATTCCGGTGGCTTTCAGGTCTTCTCGCTGGCAAAATTGCGCAAGATCACTGAGGAGGGCGTGCATTTTCAGAATCACCTCGATGGCGCTCCATGCTTTCTCGGCCCGCGCGAGGCCATGGAAATCCAGGCGGCACTCGGCTCCGACATCGCCATGCTCTTTGACGAATGCCCGCCCTACCCTTGCGCACGCGAGGATGCCGCGGAGAGCCTGGCGCGCACCCTGCGCTGGGCGGCACGTTGCAAGGAAGTCCCGACACCCGGGCTGAAATTTGGCATCGTCCAGGGCTCGAGCTACCCCGACCTGCGCCGTGAAAGCGCCGAGGCGCTCGTCGCCATGGACTTCGACGGCTACGCCGTGGGCGGGGTCAGCGTGGGCGAACCCGAACCCGAGATGATGGCGGCCATCGAATCGAGTGAACCATGGCTTCCCGCCGACCGTCCGCGGTATGCGATGGGGCTGGGCACTCCCCCGCAGATGGTGGAAATGGTCGCCCGAGGAATCGACCTCTTTGATTGCGTGCTCCCGACCCGGTTGGCGCGCAACGGCACCGCTTTCACCGCCCGAGGGACTATCAACCTCAAGAATGCCCCGTACATTTACGACCGAGGGCCGATTGAGGACGGCTGCTCCTGCGCCGCGTGCCGGCAATTCACCCGGGGCTACCTGCGCCATTTGGTGAAGGCCGGGGAAATCCTCGGATTGCGCCTCATCTCCCAGCATAATCTCCACTTCTACCTGCATCTCATGGCGCGTGTGCGCCAGGCCCTTGAATTGGGGTCATTCGCCTCTTTTCGGCGCGATTTCGTCGCCGGCTACGAGGTGCACGTGCCGGCTCCAGATTGAAGTCGTCCGTTGTTTTAAGATTTTGGAAAAAAGTGTCTGCGAAACGTCCACAGGAGTGCTTCTGTGCGATAACCGTTATGTGAAAGTGGCGCCCACAGGACACTGTCCGACCCGGTCCCGCTACCCCCGCCACGCTTTCTCATGACATGAACGCGCTTTCTCCTTTCCCGACTATGAGCAAATACACTGCATTCCGCTGCCCCGAGGATCTCCTCGAACTCGCCAAGATCAAGGCGAAGAAGGACCGCCGGTCGCTCAGCAATTACATCATCACGCTGATTGAAAAGGACGTGCAGAGCGAGATGGCCGCCGCAGAGGAAGCCAAAGCCAGGCGCAAATAGCGCCATCGTTCCGGCGCTTTCCGCGGGGTGGCCGGCAGGCTCTCGGCGCAACTCTCAGGCAACTCTCAGTAGTACGGCGACCAGAATGCGGGCGGCGCCACATCCGAGAGGAAGCCGAAGGTTACCTCCGAAACCTTCGGCACCGAATCGACAGTATATGGGCCGTACGGCTGTCCGAACAGGTCGGTGCCGTTCACGGCCATCTGGTTGGAGAGTTCCAGATAGGGTTGCAGGTCGGAGAAAACCGCGGTGTCTCCGGACAGCTTGTTGTTCTCCAATGCGTATTGATCGAGCGCCCCGTCGAGCAGGCGCAAGTCGTCGAGGATTTTCGCCGCTTCGGCACGCTTGCGCGCGCGCATGTAATTGGACATGGCAAGGGAAGCCAGGATGCCGATGATCGCCACGACGATCATGATTTCGACGAGCGTGAATGCTCGACGGTGTGAGAGTGGGAGTCTGCGCATAATTATGAATTTTATAATGCGCTCTCTTTTGAAAGCATAAGATGTTCCGCTGCGGAAATTATTTTCCATCACCAAATCTTGCCCCTCGGCGGCCGATTTCTTATCCAAGGCCCCCGCTCCCCGAGCGCCTCGTGAAAGTTATTGGCTCCATCTCCGCGGCAAGACGCCACCTGCGTTCCGTGAACCGCCCCATCGTGCTCGTCCCGACCATGGGCGCGTTGCACCAGGGGCACGCCGCTCTGCTGGACCGGGCCCGCTCGCTCGCCGGACCGCAGGGAACGGTGGTGGCCAGCATTTTTGTCAATCCCACACAGTTCGGACCGAAAGAGGATTTCTCGCGCTATCCACGGCCCTTCGCGGCGGACGGGAGGCTTTGCGCGGCTCACGGCGTCGATGTGATCTTCCATCCGACGGGATCCCGGATGTACCCGGATGGGTTTTCGACATTTGCCGAGGAAAGCGTCGTCTCCTCCCGGCTCTGCGGCGCCTCGCGTCCCGGCCATTTCCGAGGCGTCTGTACCGTCGTCCTCAAGCTGTTCCAAATCGTGCAGCCGCAGGCCGCTGTTTTCGGCCTGAAGGACTTTCAGCAGTGCGCCGTCATCGGTCGGATGGTGCGCGACCTGAATCTTCCCGTGCGTATCGTCGCCGTGGAGACCGTACGGGAGCTTGATGGCCTCGCCCTGAGCTCGCGCAATCAGTTCCTGACGGCCGAAGAGCGCCGTCAGGCCCCCATCCTGCGCGCCGCCCTGCTCGCCGCACGGGACGCCTGGAAAGGCGGCGAATCGAGCGCGGCACGACTGCGCCGGTTGATCGTCCAGCGCGTTGGGAGAGCTCCGCTCGCCCGCATCGACTACGTGGAGATCGCCGATGACCACACCTTGCAACCTCTCCGGCAGGCCGGCGATCAAACAGTCATCGCTCTCGCCGTTTTCTTCGGCAAGACTCGGCTCATCGACAATATTCGCCTGCGATGAACGAATTTGAATTTATCGTCATCGGCTCGGGTATCGCCGGACTCAGCTTTGCGCTTCAGGCGGCAGCGCATGGCCGCGTCGCCATCATTACCAAGGGAGCCCGGGCGGAATCGAACACGGCCTGGGCTCAGGGCGGCATTGCCAGCGTGACCAGCACGGAGGACTCCTTTGAACTCCACGTGCAGGATACGCTCGCCTCCGGCGCGGGGCTCTGCGACGAACGGATCGTGCGCGCCATCGTCATCGATGGTCCGGCGCGAATTCGTGAGCTCATGCTCTTTGGCGTGCAATTCGATGAACGGGAACTGCCCGACGGCTCGCATGAGCTCGACCTGGGCCGCGAAGGAGGTCACTCCAAACGGCGCATTCTTCACGCCCGCGACGTCACCGGCCGGGAGATCGAGCGTGCGCTGCTCGCCAGCCATTCGCAAATCGTCGTCCTCGAAAACCACATGGCCGTGGACCTCATCACCCTCGGCAAGCTCGGCTTCGCCAGCACCGATCGATGCCTGGGTGTCTACGTCCTCAACGAGGCTTCCGGCGAAGTCGTCGCCCTGCGCAGCGACCGGGTGGTGCTGGCCACCGGCGGCTGCGGCAAGGTCTACCTTTACACCACCAATCCGGGTATCGCCACGGGCGATGGCGTGGCCATGTCCTGGCGTGCCGGGGCGAAGATCGCCAATATGGAATTCATCCAGTTTCACCCCACCTGCCTGTTTCATGCCGACGCGCGCAGCTTTTTGATCTCCGAGGCCCTGCGTGGGGAAGGCGGCCGGCTCACCGACGTGCGAGGCCGTGAGTTCATGGGCCGCTACCACCCGAAGAAAGAACTCGCGCCGCGCGACATCGTCGCCCGTGCCATCGACGCCGAAATGAAACGCACCGGGGCTCGCTGCGTCTATCTCGATATCACCCGGATGCCCGCCGATTTCATTCGGGACCGCTTTCCGAACATCTACGAAAACTGTCTGCGATTTGGCCTGGATATCACCCGTGAGCCGATTCCGGTCGTTCCCGCGGCCCACTACCAGTGCGGCGGCGTACTCACGGACGAGAACGGCGCCTCCAGCCTCACCGGCCTTTACGCCATCGGTGAAGTGGCCTGCACCGGGCTGCACGGGGCCAACCGGCTGGCCAGCAACTCGCTTCTCGAGGCCTGCGTCCTCGCCCACCGCTGCTGTAAAGCGATCGCCACCGCGCCGCCGGCCGATAAGGCTCCCTGGCTCGACGAACTGCCGCCCTGGAAGAGCGGCGACGCCGTGGACGTGGACGAACTGGTGGTCATCTACCACAACTGGGACGAAATCCGCCGCCTGATGTGGGACTACGTCGGCATCGTTCGCACCACCAAACGGCTCCAGCGGGCCGCCACCCGCCTGCGCAACCTCGAACGCGAAATCCAGGAATTCTACTGGAATTTCAAGATCACCACGGACCTTCTCGAACTCCGCAACCTGGCGACGGTCGCCGCCCTCATCGTGGACAGCGCCCTGCTTCGCAAGGAGAGCCGGGGGCTCCATTACACCCTGGACTACCTGGAAACCGACCCGGTATATTGCCGCCCCACGGTCCTCCGACGGAGTTAAGAAGCGGCCTGGTGGCATATTCGATGCTCAAGTAAATTCGTAGCAACACGAACTTGACATTTCCCCGCCCGATATCGCGGGACTTTGACAAATATGCGACATTTTTCCGGAAATTCAGCTTTACGCCTCCCAGGTTGTCTCTTATACACCTGCCCCATTCCAGATCCATGAAGCTCCGACCCCTGGGAAAACTCTTATCGCCTGCTTTTCTGGCCGTCGCCTTCCTGGCGGGGGGGGCTCGGGCAGGCGGCCAGACGGCCTATCAGAGCACTGCCGACTTCGCCAAATACGCCATGAAGCTGCGCGAGAGCGCGATCCTGCACATGGAACCACAGGTGATTATTCCCACCACCTCCCGGATGCTGGGCGTCTCTGGCAAATACCCGTGGAAAACCCAGATCGTCACCACCGTCTTCTGGATCGGTGAACCGGCGGGCGGGAACAACCCGGTCCACAATTTCAGCAGTTCCTGGGACCTCAATTGGGAGGCCAGCTACGGCGGCTACGATAATCCGAATCCCGCCGCCCGGCACAATTTCATCCCCGTTAATTTCGTCCCCAAGCAGAATCCCTTCTATATCGCGCTGCCCTACAATGACGTCACCCATAGCACCACCAAGCCGGAAGCCAGGGTCGTCATCCCTTGGTTCCGCGACCTCGTCGACCGCGGCCAATGGGCGGAGGGCCAGTCGGTATGTCGCAATCGCTGGATTGCCATCCGCAACAACGCGGGTAAAATCTGTTACGCTCAGTGGTGCGACTGCGGGCCGTTCCGCACCGACCACTGGCAATACGTCTTTGGCAACGAAAAGCCGCGTCCAAACCTCAATGGCGGCGCCGGGCTCGACGTTTCACCCGCGGTGCGCGATTACCTCGAATTGAGCAGCACCGACGCCACGGACTGGAAGTTTGTCGAGGCCAACGAAGTGCCGAATGGCCCCTGGGCGCTCTACGGCGACAACAACACGCTGGCCCAGGCCTCACACCACAATCCGGAATCCTTCGTGAGCAACGCTCCGATTCACCGGGCGCCGGCGTCGGCGCCACCGACCCCCGCCACCGCGCCACCAACGGAAAGCCCGACGATCATCCTCCGGCAGCAACAATAGGACGGCGGCGGCCCGGAGGCCAAAATGGCAGGGGCGAGGCCGGGCTCTTTTTCTTCTTCCTGTTCTTGCTCCCCTCCACCGGCGTGGTTCCGTAGAAAAAAACTGCCCCGCCATTTCCCGCATCCGCTGGCTGGACATCGCGACCGAGGACGCCCAATATCCCCGCCCCATCATGCCGCGCGGCATATTCGTTTCATTTGAAGGCAGCGAAGGCTGCGGCAAGTCCACGCAAATCCGGATCCTCGCGGATCGGCTGAAAGCGGCCGGTCAGGGCGTGCTGCTGACCCGCGAACCCGGCGGTACCGAGATCGGTGAACACCTGCGGCAGCTGCTCCAATTCTCGAAAGCCGGCCAAGCCATGGCGCCCGAAACTGAGCTCCTGCTTTTCACCGCCAGCCGCGCCCAACTGGTACGGGAAGTTATTCTCCCGGCCCTAGCCGAAGGCCGTGCGGTCCTCGCCGATCGATTCCTCGATTCCACGACCGTCTATCAAGGGGTGGCCCGCAAGCTCGACGCGGCTGCGGTCGCCGCGATCAACCGTTTCGCGGTCGGCGACACGCTGCCCGATATTACCTTTGTCCTCGATCTGGAACCCTCCGTCGCCCGCGAACGGCTGCGACAACGCCACGCCACCACGCCCGATCGCATGGAGAACCAGCCGGCCGCCTTCTACGATGCCGTCCGGGCCGGCTATCAGTCACTCGCGCGGGACCAACCCCACCGCGTTCGCCTCCTGGATGCCTCCGGGACTGTGGACGATCTCGGTGAACGCATCTGGCGGCAAGTGACCTCCATCTGGCCGCGCCGCGTCCCCACTTCAACCGGAGGGGGCGTCTAAACTCTTCGACACCGTCGCCGCTTTTCGCATATGCCCTTCACCTCCGAGGAAGCCTTTACTCTGCTCCAGGGCGCTCATGCGCACGATCGGCTCGCCCACGCCTATCTGTTGACCGGCCCGGCCGGGAGCGGGAAGCGCGCGCTCGCGGATCGCCTTTGCGCCCTGCTCCTCGAGGAAAAAGTCGCCGGTCTTCGACATCCCGACATCCACATCATTGAACCCGAGAGCAAATCGCGCCGCATCCTCATCGACCAGATCCGCGAACTCGAACGCAACCTGCAAATGCGCAGCCTGCTGGGTGGCCAGAAGATCGGCATCATTGTCGATGCCGAGCGGCTCGTTCCCGCCGCGGCGAATGCGTTCCTGAAAACCCTCGAAGAACCACCGGGGCACAGCTCGCTGCTCCTCCTGAGTAGTTTGCCCGACCAATTAATCGAGACCATCGTCTCGCGCTGCCTGGAGATTCCTCTGCGCCCCGTGGAGGCGCGCCAGGCGACCCCGCTCCAGGTGAAACTCCTTGGCGCGCTGCAAACTCACGCCCGGCACGAAAGGCCGGGGCTGGTCGAGGCCTTCAAGCTCATCCGCGATTTTCAAATCCTGCTTGGTGAGGCGCGGGAAGGCATTCAGGCCGAGGCCGACGCCGCGCTGAAAGCCGAGGAGCAGCACTACAAACACACCTCCGAAGCCGGCAAATGGCTCGAAGACCGGGACGACTTCTACAAGGCCCTCGTCGAGAGCCGCTATGTGGCCGCCCGCCAATCGTTGCTCGAGACGCTGGAGCAATGGTGGGCCGACGCCCTCCGCCAGCAAGCGTCTCCTTCGACCGCCGGCGGCCTCCCGGCGGCCCTCGATCATCCCGCATTCGCGGCCGAAACCGCGACGCTCGGAACGCGCCATTCCACGAGCGCCCTGCTGCGCAAATCCGACGCCCTCGAGACGCTGCGCGAGAACCTGGCGAATCCCGGGATCCAGGAGCAACTCGCGCTCGAATGCGCCTTCCTGCGTGCCTTCGGGGAAAGTTGAGGCCCAACCCTCGACCGTCCACTTTCCCCCCGCAAATCCCCTTGCCCGCCGCGCGTCTTTCCACCTACATCTCCACGCTACCCTCACTTTTAACCTCCCTATGAGTAGAAAAATACGTTACGCAATGGTCGGCGGCGGGCGCGGCGCTTTTATCGGCGCGGTGCATCGCATCGCCGCGAATATCGACGGCCAGATCGAACTCACCGCCGGCGCTTTCTCGGCCGACCCGGAAAAGTCCAGGGCCAGCGGCGCCGACCTGTTCCTCGACCCGGCGCGAGTCTACGGAAGCTTCGAGGAACTGGTCAAAAAGGAGGCCGCGCTTCCGGCCGGCCAACGCATCGATTTCGTTTCGATCGTCACCCCCAACCACGTGCATTTCCCGGCCGCCAAAGCCGCGTTGGAGCATGGATTCCACGTGCTCAGCGACAAGCCTGCGACCTTCGACCTCGCCGAGTCCAAGGCGCTCGCCGCGCTCGTCAAAAAGACCGGCTTGCTCTACGGCCTGACCCACAATTACACCGGCTACCCGCTCGTCAAGGAGGCGCGCGACATCATCGCCGCGGGCAAAATCGGGAAGGTCCGCAAAGTGGTGGTGGAATACCCGCAAGGCTGGCTGGCCACCAAGCTCGAAGCGTCGGGCCAAAAACAGGCCGCCTGGCGCACTGACCCCAAGCGCAGCGGCGCCGCGGGCTGCATCGGCGATATCGGCACCCACGCGGAAAACCTCGCCGAATACATCACCGGCCTGCAAATCAGCGAACTTGCCGCCGACCTCACCAGTTTCGTCAAGGGCCGCAAGCTCGACGATGACGGCAATGTCCTGCTGCGCTTCAAGGGCGGCGCGAAGGGCGTCCTCCATTCGTCGCAGATTTCCGTCGGCGAGGAGAACAATCTCAACATTCGCGTCTACGGCGAAAAAGGTGGGATCGAATGGCACCAGGCGGAGCCAAACTCCCTGTCCCTCAAATGGCTCGACCAACCGATGCAGGTTTATCGCACCGCAAACGGTTACCTCGGCAAAAACGCCGCCGCTGCGACGCGCACGCCGCCCGCGCATCCGGAGGGCTACCTCGAAGCCTTCGCCAACATTTACAAGAACTTCGCCAGCGCCATTCGCGCGCGCCTCGAAAAGAAGAAGCTCGCCAAGGACGATCCCGCCAACGATTACCCAAAGATCGCGGACGGCGTCCGCGGCATGGCCTTCGTCGAAGCCGTGGTGAAGTCCTCGAAAAACAACGCCGCCTGGACGAAGCTCGACGTGTAGCGACAGAAGTGGCAGCGGCATCCCTGCCGCTTGACGCGCTTCCACGCGCTCCTCGTTCTCAATCCCGCAGTCGCGGGATTGGGAAGGCACCTGTCTTGGAAGCTCAGCTTTCTCACTCGCCGCGAACCTGGACGCGTCGTTATTTCAAGACCTCCTCCAGCCACTCGCGCAAGCGCGTCCGCGCCTCGCTTGGCCGCAGCACCCAGGCGTCATTGTGATTCCGAAAACCGGTGCCCATCACCGTGAATGCCCCCTTGTCCCAAGAGCCGGTCTCACGCAGGTACTGCTCGGTCCGCGCCGCGCCATCTCGTTCGGCGCAGATGAACTGCGGCCGCCCGCCAAGCCGCCCAAGCCGCGCGAGCGCAGAGGCGCGATCGGCGTTCGGATAAGGCCAGTTCGTCAGCGCGCCATCGTAGTGACTGTAGCAGACAAAGCCGCGCCAGAGCCGCGCCGTCTCATCATCGTGCAGCCCGAGATAGTTGCCGGCAATCGACCCACGTGAAAAGCCAGCCAGAACCACGCGCGTGGAATCGCCGCCGAACTTCTCGCAAACGTAGCGCACGGTGGCCCGGCCATAGGTCAGCGTCGGCTCCGGGTCGTACTCCGGCGGATCGCCCCACCACTTGATCACATTGGCCGTCCCCGCGTGATTCAGGTAGGGCAGGCACACCCAAATACACCGCTTCCCCTCCGTCATGCCAAAACCGAGCCGGCTGCCTTCCACGCGCCCGGTGCTCACATCGCCAAAGGCATCGTGAAAATCCCCATTACCCGCCCACTCGGCGATGACGGGAAAATGGCCGTCGGCCTTCCACTCCACGGGCAGATACAGCGCGCCGTAAACCTCCGTCTTCTCCCATCCCGGCGTCGTCGATCGCACCCGCTTCCCAGCCGCCGGCGTTTCCGTCGTCATCTCCGGAACCGTCAGGTCAGGAGTGACGGTGGAGATATCGGGTTGCTCCTGCGCGGGGGCGACCGCCGCAAAGAGCAACATACCAAAGGCGACGTTCTTGTTCATGGGACGTGGCAGTCCTGCGCCTGGAACTGGGTGGGCGCAAGCAAACTTCGGCGGCGGTGCGCGAATAATCTCTCGACAGATTCCGCGCTCACTTTCCACACTCCCGGCCCCTATGAGATTTGGAAACCAAGTCGCCATCGTTACCGGAGCCGGACGCGGCATCGGCCACGCCATCGCCGTGCGCCTGGCCAGCGAAGGCGCCCGCATCGCGGTGGTCAGCCGCACGGAACTGAACGCCAACCGCACCGCCGAGGAGATCAACGCCCAATTTGCCGGCCTGGCGAAAGCTTACGCCGTGGACGTAGCCGAGCAGGCCGCCGTGAAAAAACTCACCGAGCAAATCCTCACCGATTTCTCCCGCGTGGACATTCTCGTGAACAACGCCGGCCTGACCCGCGACGGACTGTCCATGCGCATGAGCGAGCAGGATTGGGACGTGGTCGTCGACACGAATCTCAAGGGCGCCTTCAATTTCATCCAGGCCGTCGAGCGCCCGATGATCAAACAGCGCAGCGGGCGCATCATCAATATCGCCAGCGTCGCCGGGATCATCGGCAACGCGGGCCAGGCCAACTACGCCGCGAGCAAGGCGGGCCTCATCGGCCTGACCAAGGTGATCGCGCGGGAACTGGCCAGCCGGGGCATTACCAGCAACGCCGTCGCCCCCGGCTTCATCTCCACCGACATGACCCAGGACCTTCCCGAGGCGCTCAAGGCCGGCGTGATTGGGCAAATCCCCCTCGGTAAATTTGGCGAGCCGGCCGACATCGCCGGCGCTGTCGCCTTCCTCGCCAGCGCCGAAGCCGCCTACATTACCGGACAGGTCCTGACCGTCGACGGTGGCCTCGTGATGTGACCTAGAAGTTGAGAGTTGATGGTTGATGATCGATAGCCCCGTATAGTGCGACGACGCTCATCCCGCAGGGAGGCACTATCTACCGTCAACTCTCATCTATCGATCTTCCGCCATGCTTCTCTACCTGCTTCGCCACGCTGACGCCGACACGCCCGCGCCCAACGACGGCGCGCGCCCGCTTTCCGAAAAAGGCATCGACCAGGCCAAAAAGGTCGCGCGCTTTTGTGAAGCCCACGACATGCAACTCTCGGTGATTCTCACCAGCCCGCTCCGCCGGGCGCACGAGACCGCCAAACCCGTCGCCGCCGCGTTGCGGGCGGAATTGGTTGTCGCCCCGTGGCTCTCCAGCGGCATGCACCCGCAGGCTGCGGTCGAAGAGTTGCGGGCCTATCGCACCGAAGGCAGCGTCATGCTGGTCGGTCATGAGCCGGATTTTTCCCAATTCGCCGCCTTCCTCCTCGGGCTGCCGACGAACAATTCCATCAACGTCCGCAAGGCGTCGCTCATCCTCCTCGAACTCGACGTGTTCCGCGCCGGCGCCGCCTCGCTCCAATTCTCCGTTCCCTGCAAACTCATGTGATCTCACGCATCATCCATTCTCGCGAATTCGCCGGCGACGCCGCGCGCTTCATTCTCGAACTCGCCCATCAGTCGATTGCCGCACGTGGGCTCTTCCGACTCGGACTCACCGGGGGACGCTCGCCGCGGCCGATTCACGCGGCCATGGTTGCCCAGGCCGGCGATTTGCCCTGGAACAAAATCCAACTGACCTTTGGAGACGAACGTTGCGTGCCACCCGACGACGAGGAATCGAATTATCGGGTCGCCAGGGAATCGCTCCTCGACCCTTCGGGGATACCGGAAGGCAACGTGTTCCGGATTCGCGGCGAGATCGACCCGGAAACCGCCGCCCGGGAATACGAAGCGAAACTGCACGCCCTTGCCGGCCGCCTCGCGGAAATGCGCTACGCCCACGATCTGCTGCTTTTGGGGCTGGGCGAAGACGGTCATACCGCCTCGCTTTTTCCCGGATCGCCCGCGCTGCAAGAAATCACCCGCGATGTCCTGCCCGTGATCGGACCGAAACCGCCACCCCAGCGCATCACCATGACCCTTCCGCTCATCAACGCGGCGCGGCACATTCTCTTTCTCGTCCCTCAACCGGAAAAGCGCGCGGTCGCCGAGGCGGCCATTGCCGGCGATCAGCGCTACCCGGCCTCGCGGGTGCATGGGCAGGAGCAAACGACGTGGCTGTTTGGCGACGGACCACCGGCCTGAATGGCGTCCAAAGCCGGCCTGACGATCAAGCTTTCGGAATCCGAAAAATCAACCGCACCGCGTCCAATCGAGGCCGCGCCCCGGCGATCGCGCTTTGCAGGTCCGTCTGCTGCTGTCGGGCCGCGGCGATTTCTTCCGGCCGGACGTGGTCGTTGATCTCACGCAAATCCTCGAGCCGTTCAATTTCGCCGCGCAACTGGAGGGTCATGGCCGTGCTGGCACTCTCGATGAGGCGCTGCGCGCGCTCGGCGGCCAGGGCTTGCGCCTTTTCCAGCATCGCCGGAAGGATCTTCTTCTTCACCGCGCCGCGGTCCAGCAGCCGGAAGATTTCACCCTTCTCCAACGGCGCTGCCGCCAGTGCTTCGTCCTCGGTATGATCGGCCAGCGCATGATCCACCACCACCCGTATCGGCGTGGCCGGCAGAAAACGGTCGGCGTGCAGCGCGGGCGGCGCCACGCATTCCACCACCGCGTAGATCTCCAGCAGGATGCCTTCGGCGCCGCCGCTTTTCCAGATGCCAAACGAGGCGTTTCCGGCCTCGCCTCCCAGGAGCAGGTCCAGCGATGCACGCACCAGCGGATGATCCCGGCTCACGAAGCCGAAGTCCTCGCGGCTCAGCGCCCGCCTCCGGTCGAAAGTGACGGTCATCCCCTCCTCCGGCACGGCGGGAAACGCGTCAGTGATCAAATGCCCCGGACGCAGCACATAGCTGCGCGCGCCATGGTCTTCGATCTGCACGCCGAAGTGATCGAGCAGGCGCACAAAAAAATCTTCAAACTTCTCGTCCTCGTCGAGGAGGCGAATTTGCCGCGCCAATTCCTCGGCCTGCCCGGTCTTGCAGGAGTTCAACTCCAGCAATCGATCATGGCCGCGCTCGAGCTTCTTGGCGACCTTGCCGCCAAGCTCGCGCGTCTTGGTGATCAGCTTCTCCAACCTGGCCGGCGAATGTTTCTGGCGCAAGGCGGCAAGCTCCTTCGCGAGAGCATGCGCAATCTCCGCCGCGCCGTGCGGATTCTTCTCAAAGGCCTTCAGCCCCTCGTGATACCACCGCGCCAGCACCTCCGACCCCTTTCCGCACAGATAGGGCACATGGATCTGGATCGTCGCCGTCTGGCCGATCCGGTCCAGCCGGCCGATGCGCTGCTCGAGCAGTTCCGGATCCTCCGGCAAATCGAAAAGCACCAGGTGATGCGCGAACTGAAAGTTGCGTCCTTCGCTGCCGATCTCCGAGCAGAGTAAAATGCGGGCGCCTTCCTCCTCCGAAAAAAAGGCGGCATTGCGATCGCGCTGAAGCAGCGTGAGTTCCTCGTGGAATAGCGCCAGCGGGACATTCACCTCGCGCAGCAGGCGCGCCGAGATTTCCTCGACCATTTCCCGCGTCCGGCAGATGAGCAGCACCTTTTGCCCGCCAAGTTCCTTAAGCAACCCAGCGAGCCACTTCACCTTTGCGTCCAGTTCAACGCCGGTCTTCCCAGCGTCCAGTGGCACGAGCAGCGCCCGTCGTTCCGGGAAGCCGGAAAGCGCCGCGCGCGTGTTGCGAAACATCACCCGGCCGGTCCCGAACTCGTCCAGCAAATCCGCCACGAGTGCGGCCCGCGCGCGTTCATCGTCCTCCACCAGGGCTTCGCAACGCTGCCGGATGCGCGGCGACTTTTGGCCAAAGAGTTCGCGGTCCGCTTTCGTCAGCGGCTGGCCATCGATCAAGCGATCGATCGCCCGGGCCACTTGCTCGTAATGCTCCGCCTCCTCGAGAAAACGCTCCAGTTTGGAATAACGGTCCGGGTCGAGCAGGCGCAGGCGCGCAAAGTGTCCTTCGGGACCCAACTGCTGCGGCGTTGCCGTCAGCAGCAGCAGGCCTCCGGTCTGCTTCGCCAGCGACTCGACCAGGGCATATTGTGGGCTCACCGACTCGTGCGTCCATTCCAGGTGGTGCGCCTCGTCCACCACGAGCAAGTCCCACCCGGCGCCCAGCGCTTGTAGCGCACGCGTCTGACTGCCCGCAAGAAAGGCCGTGCTGCAAATGACGAGCTGGCTGTCGAGGAATGGATTGGTTCCGGGATCATGCTCCTCGATCGACGCGCATCGGTCCTCGTCAAACAGGCTGAAGAGCAGATTGAAACGCCGGAGCATTTCCACAAACCACTGGTGCACGAGCGATTCCGGCACCAGGACCAGCACCCGCTCGGCGCGACCCGTCAGGTGCAACCGGTGCAGGATCAATCCGGCCTCGATAGTTTTGCCCAGCCCCACTTCATCAGCCAGCAGGACCCGCGGCACCAGCCGCGCCGCTACTTCGCCGGCAATCGACAGTTGGTGCGTAATCAAGTCCACACGCGCGCCCACGAAACCCCGCACCGCGGATTGCCGGTGCCGGCACCGGCGCTGCAAGGCTTCCACTCGCAAGTCAAAGGTCGCCCGTTCATCCACCTGCCCGGCCAGCAAGCGATCTTCGGGTTTGCTAAAGCTGATCGTATCCGAGAGCTGCGCCTCGGTCACGTCGCGCCCACCCGCCCGATAGATCAGCATTCCGGCGCGCTCCTCGATCGTCTCCACCACCAGCTCCGCGCCTTCGCTGGTTTTGATGCGGTCACCTTCATGGAACCGCACCCGCCGCAGCGGCGCGGACTTGAGCGCATATTGACGCTGCTCCGTGGCCGCCGGGTAAAAAACTTCCACGCGGCCATATTCGGTTTTGAGAATAATCCCCAGGCCCAGCTCGGGTTCGGTATCGCTGACCCATCGTTGTCCTGGAATTGGTTGATCGCTCGGCATTCGGAAAAGGGGCGAAACCGTACCCATTCCGCGTGATACGGCAACGCGAAAGGCGCGCAATCAAGTTTCTGGTTTTCGTAGCGAAGCTGGTCGTGCGACTGAGGCCGACACTGCTGCGAGGCCGTTTTGGGTTTGGATTTTCGCGAGAGAGTAGCGCCGCGGGGGAACCAGAAACCAGAAACCAGAAACTAGGAACCCTCTTGCTCCCCCTTTCTTCGTGACAGCGCCCCAACCCCGCGCCAATTCTTCGGCCCCTATGGCACACCAAAAATCCGACGGCATGAACTACGCTCCCGAGGGCAAGGCAGCGCCGGTCGTCAAAAAGGGAGAGTTCCATTTCGCCGCCGTCGCGCTTGACCACGGGCACATTTACGGCCAATGCCGCGGCCTGACGGAGGCCGGCGCCGAGTTGAAGTACGTCTTTGATCCCGACCCCGCGAAGGTCGAGAAATTCTGCACGACCTTTCCCGGCGTTGAAGCCCTGCCGAATCTCGCCGCCGTGCTTGAAAAGCCCGAGATCCAGTTGGTCGCCGCGGCGGCCGTCCCCAATGAGCGCGGCCCGCTCGGTTTGCGCGTGATGGATGCGGGCAAGGATTATTTCACCGACAAGACGCCGTTTACGACGCTGGAACAGCTTGCGGCGGCGCGGGCGAAAGTGAAAGCCACCGGAAAAAAATACATGGTTTATTTTAGCGAGCGGCTGCACGTGGAATGCGCCGTGCGCGCCGGCCAGCTCATCGACCAGGGCGCCATTGGTCGCGTCGTCCAGGTCGTCGGCCTCGGGCCGCATCGCAGTTCGCCGTCCAGCCGGCCCGCGTGGTTTTGGTCCCAGGAAAAGACCGGCGGCATTCTCGCCGATATCGGCTCGCACCATTTTGAGCAGTTCCTGTATTGGACCGGCGCAAGGAGCGCCAAAGTCCTGCACGCGCAGGTCGCCAATTATCACCACAAGGAGTATCCCGAATTTGAGGACTGGGGCGAAGCGAACCTCATTGCCGACAACGGCGCCACCAACTACATCCGCATCGACTGGCTCAATCCCGCGGGCCTCGGCACCTGGGGCGATGGCCGCGCTTTTATCCTCGGGACGGAAGGCTACATCGAACTCCGGAAGTACGTCGACGTGGCGCGCGAACCAACCAGCGATCATCTCTACCTGGTCGACGGCAAAGGTGAGCACCACCTTCGCTGCCAGGGCGAAGTCGGTTACCCCTTCTTCGGCCAGTTCATCCTCGATTGCCTCCATCGCACCGAAAACGCCATGACCCAGGAACACGCCTTCCTCACCGCCGAACTGTGCCTCCAGGCCCAGGCCATGGCCAAACGCATCGAATAGCCGGTCCCGTTGTCACCACCGTAGTCCCAGCAGCGACGAGCCGTGGTTACAGCTCCGCTTGGGACACTTGGCTCCTGACTCCTGGCTCTTGGCTCTGCCCTTCCCCGCTCTTCCAATACGCAATCGATGTGCCCGCGATGGTTTTGATGTCCCGGCCGCGGCTGCGCCAATCATTGACAAATTGGACCACGCCAGGGTGGCCGTCATCGCAATCGTGCCAGAGAAACACACCGCGGCCTCCGCACAGCGCGAAGCACTTCTCGGAATCGCTCTTGCAGTACTCGTAGGTGTGCGCCCCATCGATGAAGAAAAATGTCGGCCGGCCCGCCTCGGCGAAATTCCAGCTCGCGGTGTCGCCAAAGTGCTGCCGGATGCGGCTGGCACAAGGCTGGCCCTTGAACTCCCGACCGACCACGCGGCGCTCAATGAGATGGAGATCGTCCTTCGGCAATCGCCGCTCGGGGTCGGAGTCGAACGCGAAATCCTCCGGCAAATCCACCGTGTGCAACGTTCCTTCCGGCATATTCTCCGCCATCTGCAGCGTCGTGTGCCCCATGAACGTGCCGATTTCCAGCACCTCCCGCGGCGCTTCCGCGACCAGGATCGAAAGCAGCGCCAGGAGATCGTCCTTCGGCAATACGCCGTTTTCATACCGCATCACCGCCATCCGAATCACCGGTCGCCGCTCCCCCATGATTTCGTCGAGCTTCACTTCCGGAATGAGGGCCAACCCATCACTCGGAATATCCCGCACCGCGATATAAGACCATGCGCACGAGCGAAAAAAACGGCGGGGACCAGAGTCAAATAGCCGGCCCAGGCACGCCACGTTAAAGCCGAGCACGGCCCGCAAAAGTCGATTGGCGAATACGGATGGGGTCACCGACCCATTTCCGCGTGCTTGACGAAATAGGTCAATCTCGCGGTCAAGTTTTGCCCGTTCCCGGCCAGCAACCGGAAAATGCGTAACGGCCGACTTCCGACCACGAAAGCCCTCTGTCGCGCTTGCTTTTTGGCGTACGCCGGTGCTCCGGCGCTTTCGGACGCCGGCTCCCAAAGCGCGGTCGCGCATTAAGAGGGTGTCTAAGCAAACGCGTCCTGCCCTTCGCACCGCATCGTCAACGATACCCCTTAATGATTGAACAAAAACTCCCGCGAACTCATCACACTCCAGAAGATATCCTCGACCGCCGGGCGCTTTTGGTCTGGCGCGCTGGCCTCCGCGAGCACCTTCGAAATGGCCGCGCGCTCCGGTTCGGTGGGCCGCCGGCTCAGTGCGAGCAGGTAAATCTCATCCGTCAACGCGGCATCCGACTTGCCGCTGGCCAGCAAGTGGTCCACGCGATTGTCCCTGGCGGCGAGCTTTTCGTTGAGGGTGTCGCCGTTGGCGATGTGCAGCGCCTGGGCCATGCTCGGCTCGTTCGTCCGTTCGCATTCGCAGGTCTGCACCCGGTTCGGCCGGCCAAAGCTGTTCAGGAAATACGAAGCCGTGTGGGTGTCGGGGAGTTGCAACGCCCGGTACCCCATCGGGTAGGAGTCGCCGATACCTTTGTTCGCGTTCCGTTTGTCCATGCGAAACGCCGTCGGCTCCGCGGTCACTTCTGAGATGGCGTCGAGCATCACCTCGGCCATCAATCGGCGCGGATAGTACCGGGAGTAAAAGCGCGTGTCGTCCTGGTTCTCCGGGCGCGGCACACTGCTGCGCTGATACGTCTCGCTGGTGAGGATCGCCCGCATCAGCGCCTTGAGATCGAACTGGTTCTTGACCAGGTAGGCCGCGGCCTCACTGAGCAGCTTTTCATTGCTCGCCGGATTGGTCATGCGGAGATC
>Ga0302324_100011490_pt1 | contig 18158 bp, 12 predicted proteins | sample Palsa_T0_1_FD_201949 | JGI IMG/M metagenome (GOLD analysis project Ga0302324, IMG submission 201949) | Peat permafrost microbial communities from Stordalen Mire near Abisko, Sweden - Palsa_T0_1 | ecosystem: Environmental > Terrestrial > Soil > Palsa > Peat permafrost | place: Sweden: Abisko... | reverse complement strand
CGGGGCTCGCGGTACGCGGCTGCTGGCGGTACGTGGCTGCTGGCGGTGCGTGGCTGCTGGCGGTCGCCCGCGTGCCGCTCTACGCTCTCGGTGTGCCCGACCTGAGGATTCGCCGCACAGTCCGCCGCGCCGCTCCGCGCTGGACGAGCGCAGCGCTGGCAGCGGGACTGGCGGCCGCGCTGACGGCTTCCGGGGCGGCCCCGGTCCAGGCGGCAGTCACGTCGTGGTCGGCCGCGGCGTCCCCGGCCGGGCCGTGGTCGCCCGCCGCGCAGGAACCCGCAGCGTCTGCGCCCGCCGCGGCGCGCTCGATCCGGCTCGGCGGCATCGCGCTGCGCCGGTGCGCGACAACGCCGGTGACCTTCTGCGGGCACCTCGCCGTCCCGCTGGACTACGCATCAGCCGCCAGCCCGCAGATCCGCATCGGCTTCCGCTGGCTGCCCGCCACCCGCCGCGCCGAGGGAACGGTCCTCGCGGTCGAGGGCGGCCCGGGCTTCGCGACCACCGGCAGCCAGGACGACTACCTCCCGGACATCGGGCCGCTGCACCGGACCCGCAGCCTGCTCCTGGTTGACCTGCGCGGCACCGGCACGTCCACCCCGATCGACTGCCCGGGGCTCGAGCGGGCCGGCTCACATCAGTCCGGGCCGCAGTTCAACCGGCTGGTCGGCGCCTGCGGCGCCCAGCTGAACCACGAGTGGCGCTACCGCGGCGGCGGCTGGGTGCACGCGTCGGAGGATTTCAACACGGCCTACTGCGCCCGGGACGTCGAACGGGTGCTGCGCGCCCTGCGGATGGGCCGGGTGGACCTGTACGGCGACTCTTACGGCAGCTGGTTCGCCCAGGTCTTCGCTTCCCGCTATCCGGGCCAGCTGCGCTCGGTCACGCTGGACTCGACGTACCAGGTCCTCGGGCTCGACCCCTGGTACAGCACGACGGTCATCACCGCCCGGCGGGCATTCGACGCAGTCTGCCGCCGGTCGGTCGCGTGCGCGGCGGCTACCCGCGGGCCGGCCTGGGTCAGGATCGCCGAGCTGGCCCGCAGGCTGGCCCGCGCACCGGTCAGCGGGGAGACCACCACCGCCGACGGCAGCAGGGGCCGCCTGACGGTGACCGTCGAGACGCTGGTCAACCTCGTGAACAACGCAGGATTCGACCCAGTCGTCTACCGCGACCTCGACGCCGCCGCGCGGGCACTGCTGCACCACCATGACGCGGCGCCGCTGCTGCGGATATCGGCGCTGTCGCTGGGCTTCGACGACACCAACTACCCCCTGCCCGAGTTCAGCGACGGCCTGTACTTCGCCGTCGGCTGTACCGACTACGTGCAGCTGTTCAGCCGGTCCGCGCCGTTCGCCGTCCGCCGCGCGCAGTACCGCGCCGCACTGCGCCGCGAGCCCAAGCGGACGTTCGCGCCGTTCAGCCTGGCCCGGTGGACATCGCTGGACCAGTACACGGAGGCCTACAGCGGCTGCCTCCGCTGGCCGTCGCCGCGCCGCAGGCACCGGCCGATCACCCGGCGGCCGCCGCTGGTGCCTGCCCGCCTGCCCGTGCTCGTGCTGTCCGGCACGCTGGACTCGCTGACGCCGCGACTGGGCGGCGCGACGCTGGTCGCCCGCCAGATGGGCCGGTCCGCCCGGCTGGTGACGCTGGCCAACATGACTCATGTGGCCGGGCAAGACGCCAACAACGGCTGCGCCTTGTCGATCTATCGGCGCTTCGTCTCCCGTCCCCGCGACCTCGCTACCGAGAACACCTCTTGCGCGCGGCGGGTGACGCCGGTGCACACCGTAGGCTCGTATCCGCTGCACCTGGCCGACGCCGTTCCCGCCACTGCGGCCCCGGGCGACGCCGCCGGGCGCCGCGCGCTTCAGGCCGTCACCGTAGCGCTCGCGAGCGTGGCTGACGAGATCAGCCGCTGGCCGCTGCTCAGCGGCGACCACGACCGCGGCTTGCGCGGCGGCGCGGTCACGTTCCGGCCCGGGCGGCGGCTCCGGATCAGGCTCAGCGGCGTCCGCTGGGTGACGAACGCCACGGTCGACGGCACGGCCTGGTGGAGCCAGCGGGCCGACCGGGTGATCGCCCGGCTGGTGGTGCACGCCGGCGGCGGCCGGGCTATCAGGATGACCGCGCACTGGCGGCCGTTCGGCACGCAGGCTCAGCTTGCCGCGATCACCGGGTGGCAGGGCCGGCGGCGGCTAGTCGCGGTTACCCTGGCACCGTGAACTGCTCCTCGCCGACCTGAAGACAATCCCCCATTCAGCCGAGGTACTGGTGACGAGGTGCTGGCGACGAGGTGCTGGCGACGAGGTGCTGGCGAGTCGTGCCGACTGCCGCGCGCTGGCCGCAGCTCACGCCTTGCGTGACCGGCCATGGCCTGCGGGCTGGCCGGCGGCAGTGGCGTTTTCACGGATCACCTCGAACGCCTCGGCGTAGTGTCCGCTGCCAGGGCGTGACCAGTGGCGTGCGGTTGACTCGATCAGGCCCGGGTCCGCGCACGCCTTCGCCTGCCCTCGCGCCTCGAACGCCCTCACGGCCACGAGCTTGCGCCCGACGTGCTCGTCAATGGCCAGGAAGCTGGTCGGCCGGAACCCGGCGTTGGCAGACGGTGACGGGAAGCAGTAGACGCAGCCGACCTCCCGGGCGGCCAGCATGGCCGCCCGGTGGGTGTTGCGGTGATCCTGGTGCGCATCGCTGAGCGAATGAGTGTAGATCACGGTAGGCCGCACGGCCTCGATGACGCGCGTTATCACGCTGGCCGTCAGGTCGCCCTGCTCGATGTCGGCGCCCTGGAGATCCTCAAGGAACAAAGTGGCGCCGAGGGCAAGCGCGGCCATCGCGCACTCACCCGACATGTCGCCCTTCATGCCGCTGTTGGCCCCCCTGGTAAGGGTAAGGATCGCGACGTCATGCCCGGCGTCGCGGTGCGCGAGCAGGGCTCCGGCCGCGCCCACCTCGACGTCACCCGGATGCGCGCCGATGGCGAGCACGGCGTGCCTGGCTGCCAGCCGTGCCGCGCGGCCCTTGGCCACCAGCGCGGCGGCTGATGCCACCAGCCGGTCCGGCCGCACCGGCTTCTGCAGGAAATCATCTGCCCGCTCACGCAGCGCACTCACCGCGCGATCGGCAGACTCGTGCGCGGTGATCACGGCGACGGGAAGGCCAGGGGCGAGCCGGCGCAACGCGTCCAGGAATTCGACTCCTGTCATGCCCGGCAGCTCCGCATCAGTCAGGACGAGATCCCATGACTGCGAGCTGACGTACTGGAGCGCGACGGCAGGTTCGGGCGTGTGCGTGACGTCAAATCCGCCTCGCTTGCCCAGCACCTGCAGGGCGAAGTAGGCGGCCACGGCGTCGTCTTCGACCAGGAGGATACGTCCCTGACGCCGGTCATGCTCAGTGCCCGTCATGCGTCCGCCCCCTGTCGTCCGCGAGTTTCCCATTTGAGTAACCGATTTCTCACGATCGGCTGATTACCCCAATCACAACACGATCCGCTATCGTCCAATCACAATACGTGATGCGGACCGGCGGAGTTGGTGCGCGGATCGCGGCGGCTGGCCGCGCGGCGTTCATGGCCGGCCAAGCCGCGCGCGGCATGCTGCAGCGACATCACCGATGTCGACCTGCTGGAGAATCAGCTCGTGCCGGTCATCCGCCGGGTCGAGTGTCCGCAGCACCCGCTCGTAGGCGCGCCGGGCGGCCCGCGGGTCACCGAGCGCGTCGTGGGCACGGCCAAGAAACAACGCCGCGACCGAGAACGCGGGATCGGCGTAGAGCGCTCGGCGCAGCGCGGCAACCGCCATGGCCGGCTCGCCCGCTTCGAGCGTGACGAGCCCGTGCACGAAATGGGCGTCGGCGTCGAGCGGGTCGTCCGCGAGCACGGACGCCACCTGGGCGAGCGCATCGTCACGGTCATTCCTGTCGGCGGCGGCCAGCGCGGCAGCCAGCCGCTGCTCGCGCGACCGCCCAGGCTCGGGCGGCCCAGCCTCGCGCGGCCCAGGCTCGCGCCCGAGCGGCCGGCCGGGTGGGCGCCCACCAGGCCGGGTCGGGCTCGTCGGCGCAGCCACCGAATCCACCTGCCGCGCGGTCGTCCGCGTCAGCGCGTCTGCGGCACCCAGCAGGAGCATGCCGCCAGGGCGCAGCGATCGCTGCAGCGACTCCATCACCTGGCCGATCAGCGATTGCTCGAAATAGATGAGCACGTTCCTGCAGACGACGAGGTCGAAGGCGGCTTCACCAAGCGGCGGGAACGGGCCACTGGCGAGATTGTGGCGGCGAAAGCGGACCAGCCTGCGCAGGCGCTGGCCAACGAGATAGCTGCCGTCGGCCTGCCGATCGAGGTAGCGGTCGCGCAGCGGCCCCTCCAGCGCGCGCACGGCCCGCTCGCGGTACGCCCCGGCGGCCGCTGCGGCGAGCGCGGTGCCCGAGATATCGGTTCCCAGCACCTCGACCGGGGCGTTGAACGGGGCGAACGCCTCGTCAGCGAGCAGGGCAAGCGTGTATGCCTCTTCGCCGCTCGCGCACCCTGCGCTCCATACCCGAATGGTCCGCGACCCTGCCGCGCGAGCAGCCAGCAGGAGCCCGGGCCAGGCGATCGCGTCGAGCTCGCCGCGGTTCCTGAAGAAGGCCGTCTCCTGGACGGTCACCTCGTCGATCAGGCGGTCGACCAGGCCGCGGCCGCGTGCCGGTTCCGAGATCGCGCGCAGGAATGCGCCCGGATCGGCTCCCGGTGCCGCCCGGCGAATGGCGGCACGAAGGGCGGTCACCCGCGTCGCCGGCAGCGCGATCCCGGTCTCCCGGCGCACGAGCCGCGTAATCTCGTCGAGAGGATCCATCACCGCGCGCCCGGGTGCGGCTCGTGCCGCAGACCCAGCAAGGCGGCGGCGATAGCGTTGGGAGACAGCACGACCTCGACCCCGAGAGCGATCGCGGCCTTCGGCATCCCGTACACCGCCGAAGACTCCTCGTCCTGCGCGATCGCAAGGCCACCGCTAGCGCTTACCGCGGCCGCGCCGACGGCACCGTCGGTGCCCATTCCGCTGAGCACGATCGCGACGCCGGCCCGTCCGGCGGCTGCGGCGATGCTCTCGAACAGCACATCGGCGGACGGGCGATGGTGGCCGACGACGGTATGCCTGTCGAGGTACAGCTGACCGGTGACGGTGAACTTGAGGTGTGCGCCCTCCGGCGCGATCCAGGCCCCCGGACCGGCCTTCGCCCCGCCGGTGGCGACAGCCACCCGCAGGCGCACGGTCTGGTCCAGCCAGCGGGCGAGCGCCTCGGTGAACCCGGCGCCGATGTGCTGCACGACGAGCAGCGGGATCGGGTAGTCGGCCGGCAGCGCCGCGAGCAGGTGCGCCAGCACGTGCGGACCTCCCGCCGACGCGCACACGCCGACCACCGACGCCCGGCGCGGGGGGTCACCTGCGCCGGAAGCGGTCCCGAGCCCGGAGCGCAGGTGCCGGATCACGCGGGCCCGGCTGAGCACCCTGACACGCCGCCGGAAGGCAGCCCCCGCAGCGCCAGCCGGGTCGTGCAGGTCGAGGTCATCCTTCGCGATGGCGTCGAGTGCTCCGGCAGCGAGCGCGGCGGCTGCCTTGTCGCCGCCGGCCCTGACACGGGCGGAGAGCACCAGCACGGGCAGCGGCCGCGAGCTCATGATTTCCTGCAGCGCACTGAGCCCGTCCATGCCGGGGAGCTCGACGTCCATGATCACGAGATCCGGCCTGATCCGGGGCAGGGCCGCTATCGCCGCCTCGGCGGTGGCGCAGACCGCGGCGACAGTGATATCCCCGTCGTAGTGCAGTACCCGCATCAGCGCGACCGCGTAGACCTGGGAGTCCTCGCAGAGCAGCACGCGTCTCGCCGTCGCCGCGGTCACCGGCCGACGAGCCGCTCGACCGTCGAGAGCAGGGCCTGCTGATCGAAGCCCCGTTTTGCCATATAGGCGTCTGCGCCTGCCTGCACCCCCTTGCGCACGTCGTCCTGCGATCCGTGCAAGGTGACGATGACGACCGGCAGCGACGAGCGGGCCGCGTCGGCGCGGATAGCGCGCGTCAGTCCGAGCCCGTCGAGCCCGGGCATCTCAAGGTCGGTGACTACCAGCGCGATGTCAGCGTCGCGATCGAGGGCCGCCAGCGCGTGGCGGCCGTCGCGCGCGGTCACGACCACGTAGCCGGCCGTCTCCAGAATGGTGCGCTGGAGCTCGCGGACGGTGAACGAGTCCTCGACGACGAGGATCTTGGGCACGACCGGACCGGATTCGGGCTGCGTGGCCATCCCGGCGGCACGCCGGTGCCCCCGGGCGAGCACGACCGGATCGACGAGGAGCGCGATCCGGCCGTCGCCGAGCATGGCTGTGCCGAGGTATCCGGCCATGCCACCGAACAGCGGGCTGAGCGGCTTGATCACCACCTCCTCTGCACCGAGCACGGCGTCACAGGTCGCGACGACACGGCGTCCGGCCGCGGCGATGACAAGCGCGGGCGATCGGTCAGCTAGTGGCGGCGCGCGGGCGCCGACGATCTCGGCGACGTCGGCCACCGGCAGCGGCCGGCCGCGGACCTCCAGTGCGGAGCGGCCTTCGAGAGTGAGCGTCCTGGTCACCATGATCACCTCTTCCGCCACCACGAGCGGCACGCCGTAGACCGTCTCGCCGCGTTCGAAGAGCAGGACCTCGAGAAGCGCGAGCGCGAGCGGAAGCAGCAGGACGACCTCCATCCCCCGGCCGGGCTCGCTGCGGATCTCGAGGATCCCCCCCACCGACTTCACGTAGCTCTGGACGGCGTCGAGGCCGACGCCGCGCCCGGCGAGATCGGTCACTTCCCGCGCAGTGGAATATCCCGGTCGCGCGAGCACGTCCGCGAGCAACCCCTGGTGCCCGGTTCGCTCGATGACGTCCGGCGCGACTCCCCTGCCGTCGTCCGCGACCACGATCTCGACCAGGCTGCCGCGTGGCGCGGCGCGGACCGCCAGGCGGCCGCGGGCGGGCTTGCCCGCGCGCGCACGCTCCGCCGGAGACTCGATACCGTGTGCCACGGCATTGCGCAGCAGGTGAGCGAGCGGGTCGTACAGGCTTTCCAGGATCACGCGATCAAGCTCGGTGTCAGCGCCCGTGACGACGAGCTCGACGTCTTTCCCCGCGGCGACCGACAGGTCGCGGACGGCGAGCGGCAGCCGGCGGGTGATCACGTTGAGCGGGAGCGTACGCATCCCGATCGCGGTGTCCTTGAGCTCGTCGAGCATGCGCTCACCGCTGGCCAGCACGTCGGCGACGTGCTGAGACAGCAGCGCCTCGCCGCCGAGCGAGTGCGCCAGCCGCCCGCGGTACTGCGTGACCTCACCGACCACGTCGAGCAGCCGGTCGATCTTCTCCGCCGGGACTCGCAGCGGGCGCCGCTGCGCCTTCGAGGCATAAGCCTCTGTGCCCGTGGCACCGGCGTCCGAGTCACCCGGGCTCGCCTGGACGGCGTCAGTCCCTGGCGGGTCAGTCGCGTCAGTCCCAGGCGGGTCAGTCGCCTCAGTCCCGACCGGGCCGGCCTCAGCCGGGCCGGCCTCGCTGCCGGAGAGCATTGCGCCGGAGAGCATCGCCGTGCTCGCGGCGAGATCGCCGAGGAGCTCGTCGAAGGGCTCGGCCGTCCCGGCGACCTGCGCGCGTAGCGCGGTGGTCGCGCGCAGCAGCGGAGCCGCGAGTTCCGGCGGGAACGCTCCCCTCTCGCGCACGCCGGCCAGAACGTCCTCGACGCCGCGGGCGAGCCCGCGGACGGCGTCGAGGCCGAGCATCGCGGCCGCTCCCTTGATCGTGTGCGCATTGCGGAACAGCGAGTCCACTGCCTCGGCGCCCGCATCCCCGGACTCGACGGCGAGCAGCGACGCCTCCATCTGGTCGAGCCGCTCGGCCGCCTCGTCGCGGAAGATATCGGTGAGCTCAGCGTCCAGATCACTCACTGCCGCGTCCTTCGAGCGAATCGAAGACCCGGGCCACGTCGATAAGCCCGACGAGGTCGCCCCCGGCGAGCGTGGCACCCATCAGCAGGCTGGACTCCGTCTTCTCGGTCGGATCCGGCAGTTCGCCGACATCGCTGACTACGCCGACGGCGAAGCCGGCCTCACGGCCGCCCGCCTCGGCGACAAGCAGCCGGGTCGGCGGTGCCGTCGCGTCGATCCCGAGCAGAAACGCGATGTCGACGACCGGCAGGATCTGGCCGCGCAGGTTCCGCACGCCGAGCATCTCCGGCCTCGATCCCGGTATGGCCTGCACCTCGCCTAGGTCGGCGACTTCACGGACGTGCTCGACGGGTATCGCGTACTCCTCCGAGGCAACCCGCAGCCGCACATAGACGCTCACGAGCTGCTTTGCCCGCCGTCATCTCGCAGGACGCTGTCGAGTTCGTCGACGAGCGTGTCGAGCCGCTCGGCGGTGGCCGACCATTGCACCTGCTCGGCGGCGAGCTGGTCGGCCGACTCGCGGATCTGCTGGATCGCGCTGTCCACCTGGTCAGCAGCCGACTTCTGCTGCTGGGTGGCCAGAATCGACTCGTCCAGCATGGTCGCCGTCGACGCCATCAGCTCGCCTACCTCACGGGCCTGGCGGGTGCCCTGCTCGGTCGCCATGATCGTCGCGTTCGTCTCGTCCTGCACCCCGGTGATGATCACGCTGATCGAGTCGGTGGAGTGCACCGAGCGCTCCGCGAGCTTTCGCACCTCGGCGGCCACCACGGCAAAGCCTCTCCCCGCCTCGCCGGCCCGGGCTGCCTCGATGGCGGCGTTCAGCGCGAGCAGGTTCGTCTGCCCCGCGATGTCGTTGATCAGCTCAAGGATCTCTCCGATCTTCTGCGTGCGCTCACCCAGCGACAGCGCGCGGACGGCGATGGCATCCACCTTCTCCTGCATGTCGCGCATCGTCTCGCCGGTCCGCTCGGCCGCCTTCGCCATCGCATGCGCGTTGCCGGCGATCGAGCCGGCCGCGGTCGCCAGCTCCTCGATCGTCGCGGACGTCTGCGTGACCGCCGAGGACTGCTCGGTCGTCACCGCGGCCGCGTTCCTCGCCGCGGTGCGCAGCTCACCCGCAACCTCGCCCAGGACTACGGCGGTCGAGCGGAGGCGGCCAAGGAGGTCGTCCCGGTCGCTCAGCCGCCCGAGCGCAGCCGTCAGTTCCTGCTCTCGCCCGAAGCCGAGGCGGAGCAGCCGGAGCGCGAAAAGCGCGAAGGCGATGCCGGCCAGAATCGCGAGGACAACGGCCGCGACCCCGATGACGAGCGCCTGACGCGCGGCCGAGGCTGCAGCCAGTCGCGCCCCTTCCGCGCGCGCGGTCAGCAGGCCATCCAGTGTGGTCAGGGGTCGCGGAACGCCCGGCGAGGCTGCCTCTGTCTTGTCGTATTCCGCGATCCGGCGGGCCACGCTGGTGGCCGCAGTGCCGTGGAACTGCGCGAAGAGGGAAGAGAAGTGCGCCTGTGCCGCCACGGCCTGCGCCAGGGATCGTGCCTCCTGCGCATTGGAGGGCCTTCCGAGCTCTGCGGCCAGCTGCCGGAACTGATCTCGCTGCACGCTCACTTCGCGCAGCGCCGAACGCGCCGGGAAGAAGATGTCCGTGTTGACTTCCTGGAGCTCATGCCAGAAGGCGGCGATGAGCCGCACCGTGGTCGTCGAGTCCGCGCGCTCGTCGACCGCGACAGCCGCCCTGGAGAGGGCTACCTCGTAACGCCAGGTCGACATGGCGCCCGCGCCCGCGATCACGGCGACAACCGCCACGCTCACCGCGACGACGCGGCGCGCCGGCCCCATCGTCAGCTCTCTCGGCATCGCTCGCGCGCTTCCCATCCCCGTTGCGCCGGCGAACCTCGCGGCACCGCCCTCACCGCGTACCTACCCATGGACAGCGCAGACGTACCAGGTAGTTACGCTCGGTGACATCTGCGAGTTCCGCCGCGTTCTGCCAGAGCTAGAGTTCCGCCGCGTTCTGCCAGAGCTAGCTTGAGAGCGGCTCGCGCCTGCAGCGCGGTTAGTTAACCGGCAGCCCCAGGCCGCTGGGCCGCCCGCGAAGAGGAAGGCTCGGCTGAATCGGCATGGAGTTGGCCGGTATGGGATAGGGAGGGGCGTCCTGCCGGAAGCCGAGCAGGATTCCGAGGTTGCCCTCGATAACCGCTGAAAGCACGCCCGCATCGGGTCCTGGCAGCTTCGGGGGGTTGTCTTGGGGGACGGCCGAGAAGTTGAATGCGGACGTCAGGTCCCCGACGGTGCCGCGGCGCCATTGCGTCAGGGTGGTCACCGGGACGTTGAAGCGGCGCTCGAGCAGCCGTAGCTGCGAGGTGTGGTCGAAGACATCGGACGCGACCAGTCCTCCCCGGCTGAACGGTGAGATCACCATGCACGGCACGCGGAAGCCGAGCCCGATCGGCCCGGCAATGCCCTCAGACTCGGGGATCCCGTCGACGGGCACGGTCACGTACTCGCCCGGCGTACCCGGCGGGGCGACCGGCGGCGGCACGTGGTCGAAGAACCCGCCGTTCTCGTCGTAGCTGACGATCAATGCGGTCTTCTCCCATATCGCGGGGTTCGAGGTCAGGATGTCCAGCAGATGAAGGATGCCGGCCGCGCCGAACGCTGGCGGGAGCGCAGGATGCTCACAGGTCAGCAGCGACGGCACGACCCACGAGACGGCGGGAAGCGTGCCGTTCTCGACGTCGCTGCGGAAGTCGTCCGGGTAGACCGGCAGACAGCCCCTGGCGGCAAGCGGCGAAGAGGCCGGGTCGGTGGCGTTGAAGGGCTTGAAGCAGTCCAGCATGCCGGACAAGAAGCGCCGGGCCAGGCAGCTGATGTCGTGGTCCTGGTAGACCTTCCAGCTGACGCCCGCCTGCTGCAGGCTCTCGGGGTAGGTGGGCCAGCTGTAGGCGCCCGTCGGCGGGCTGGTGGACGTCTCAAGCAGCGGCCCCCCGAACTTGCCCTCGGGATCAATCGTGCCCGAGATCCAGTACAGCCGGTTGGGGTCGGTCGGCCCGAGAACCGAGCAGAAGTAGTGGTCGCATACGGTGAATGCGTCGGCCAGCGCACGATGGATGGGAATGTCCTGCTCGTCGTAGTAGCCCATCGTCGCCGGCCCATTGGCGGCGCCGCTGGCCGCGATGTGCACATTTACCCACTGGTCCATCGCGCCGTTGTTCCACGCGCGGTGCTGCGGACCCCAGTTGTGGGTCGGATCGTTGATCGCGTCGCCGTCGAGCGTCGCTCCGCGGTGGGTATCGAGACGGAACGGATTCAGGAAGCCGTCCGGCGTCACGCCGACCCCCGGGGCATAGCCGAACTGGCGGAAGGCGTCCGAGTGGTCGCCAAAGCCGCGCACCCCGGACATCGTCCCGAAGTAGTGATCGAAGGAGCGGTTCTCCTGCATCAGCAGCACGAAGTGCTCGATGTCGTTCAGTGATCCGATCCCGGCAGGATCGGCGTGATGGGCCCGCTCGAGGACCCTGCCGCCCCAGTCACGCAATGCCCGTAGCCCGTCGGCCCGCACCGCCGACCGGAGGATCTCACGACGTGACAACCTGGCAAATGGACTCACATCACCCATGGCACATGCTCTTTCCTCGGGGAGGGACCAGCCAAGCACACCGCGCATCCCGGCCGCCGTCAAGCACTGGGAGAGTAGGTTACGATCACGCCCGTGTAAGCGGGAACTGCAATGGTTGAGGTGCTTCCGCTGACCGTAACTGGCTGCGGATCAGGAATCCACGTGCCATCGGCCGCCACGCTCGCTCCACCGAGAGTCACGCCGGACAGCGAGTCGAGGGCCGGCGCACTGAGACTGATCTCGCTAGCTTGCGCATAGGTCAGCGCAGTTTGCACGTTCACCGTGCTTGAGGTGCTATTACGGTTGATGAGTGCGACCCTGAGACTGCCGTCGCCGCCGGCTATCGCGTATGCGTCGAGACCCGGTGCGTGGGCTGTGCTGACAGCGACCTGGCTCCCGCCGGCCTGGGCCATCTCATGGTAGAAGAGCATCCCGTAGTATTCAGGTGCCGGCGTGCCGTTCTCATTGACCGGCGTGTAGTACTCAGTTTGACCTCCTGAATTGCCCTGCCGGTAATTGGCCGTACCGTGGAAGTACATTCCCTGTACGCCGTTCTCCAGCCCAATGAGCATCCAGCCGGCGGCCCAGAGTGCCGAGCAGAAGGCGTTGGAAACGCCCGGCATGCCGACACCGCTATAGGTATTAGTCTCATTCATAATGAACGGCAGATCGTAGGAGTTGGCAAGCGTCACGTCCGCCGCGCTGACGGATTTTAGCCTGCCTACCTCGAGCAGGGTGCTGCACGTCGGATCGCTACTTGCCCGCGCCACGTAGTAGTGCTCGGTAAGAGCGACGACGCTGGCAGAATCCTGAGTCAGGAAAGGAGTCAGGTAAAAGGACTTGTAACTGGCCACCGCTGGTCCGCTTACCGGTACCGTGCCACCATCGGCGAGATAGTCCTGATACGTGGCGTTCCAGTTACTGATGTAGGTCTGGTAGTTCGTCGAGGCACCGGGGTAGTAGTTGGGCTCGTTACCTATTTCGATGCTATAGAGGCCGGGCATGGTGGACACGTAGGCGGCTTCCGCGGCGTCCTCGGAGGGATTGTTGTTGCCCAGCGGTACCTGCCACATTACTTGGTAGCCGACCGACTGAGCAAAGGCGAAGAAGGAATTAACCAGCGCAGGCGTGACGACATTATTCTTCCACAGGCAGGAGGCCGTCGCTGTCGTGGACCAGGACCCGTAGGTATCGCCGGCATTCCCGCCCACGCGGAAAATTCCCGGACCCAGGTTCTCGAACAGCTGCACGAAGGACGAGTCGGTCTGGGCGAGGCTGACGACGTAGCAGAGGTTAGCCGGTTCGATGGAGAAGCCGGCATACTCGGCCGGTACTGAGTTGAGCGACGTAGTCTCCGAGACCGTAACCGTCGGTGTCGCACTTGAGTACGCAGGATTACCGGCAACCCACATGACCAGAACCGCCACAGCAGCGATGACTGCAGAGATGACTGCAGAGATTCTCCGGCGTCTCATCGAAAACCTCACGTCCTGGGGAATGGCATCTCCCGCCCCACCTGGCCCGGAGTAGGGCCAGATCCCCCAACGTAACGGCTCGCTTGTTCGTTTACTCAGTAGGGCCATAGGTGAGGAGTGGCGTGGAGAGCTGGAAGCAGACGCTCGCTGAGCTGGCACGCGACCGGCTCACGTCGCTGAACCGTCAGGCGTTCCTGCTCTGCGGCGACCAGAGCCAGGCCGAAGACCTGGTACAGGACGCTCTGGTCCGGGCGTTCGGACGGCCCCTGCGAACCCCCCGGCCCGGTGCGGCCGAGGCATACGTGCGCGTGATCATGGTGAACCTGTTCGTCGGCGGAGCTCGCAGGCAGTCGCGCTGGAACCGGGCGGCACCACTGCTGACAGGCACCGGGACGGTCACCGGCCCCGCCGACCAGGTGCTCGACAGGGACGTCATGCTGGCCGCGCTCAGCGGCCTGTCACCACGGCAGCGCGCGTGCGTGGTGCTGCGCTACTACCAGGACCTGCCCGTCGCGCGGGTCGCGTCGGCACTGGGCGTGGCAGAAGGAACGGTCAAGCGGTACCTGAGCGAGGCGATGACCCGGCTCGCCGCGCGGCTGTCACCCGCCGGGAGCAGGGAGCAGGAAAGGGGCGAGACCCGATGATCCTTGACGAACAGGAACTGCGCCAGCACCTGGCGGCGGCGGCCGACCACCTCGGCGCGCCCCGCTTCCCCGTGGACGGCCTGATCAGCCGGATCCGCCGGCGCCGCGCCCAGGCCCTCGCGCTGGTCTCGGGGTCGCTGCTGGCGGTGGCTGCCCTTGCCGTGGCAGTCCCGGTCGCGCTGAGCGGCCCGGGTACCCCGCCGGTGGCGTCCCGCCCCGCGATAGTTCGGCATCTGCTGTCGTTCACGGTGGCGGTGAATGGCCAGTCACGGAAAACCGGGTCGCCGCCGAGATTTACCGTCACCCCGGGTGAGCACCTGAGGATCCGTATCGGCGTGATCGTCCCGGCACACGCCCAGGTGACGACCCTGTGGCTCGGCGTCACCAAGGACGGAATTGGCTCCCCCGGCCGGGACGGGCAGCGCCCGGCCGGCATGCGCCCGGTCCTGGCGCACACCCCAAACCCGCTCACCCCCGGACTGCACACGTTCAGACTGACATGGACCATGCCCGCCCGTCTCCGCCGCGGGACCACCCTGTCGCTGGCCGCGGCATGGACGACCAGACAGCAAGACGCGAGAGTGGCGCAGTTCGCTGCCCAGCTTGTCACGCCGCGCTGAGACTGGCCGCTTGCGACGGTCCTATCGGGCATGTGGCGGGCCCGTAGCGGTCAGGCGGGCCAAGCTGGACGGTTGCCTGAGCTGGCCAGGCCATCGGTTCAGGACCGGATGGGTCGCTGAGTGTAATGTACTGAGTTGCACTCTGGACAAGACCGGAAAACTGATGTTCTTTCGGCCAGCTCCGCATTCGCTGCGACAAACGCAGTCTCCGCATCGACCGCAGCCGCCAGGTTACCTTTGCCTGGAGGCGTCATACGAAGCCCCTGCCTGTGCGGGCGCGCGGCCCATCTAGGCACGCGCCAAGCGTGACCACAATCAGCGCAGGTTCTCTCATACTCTCGCACTCGCCATGGAATGCGCATAGCTTGTCCTGACGGTCGGCTGACCCGATTTCTCACCGGCTTGGCGGCCATGAAACTGCATCGGGGTGTACCGCACGCGGCGGCGGCGCTTGGCGCGGCAGGTTGTTCGTCCACCGCGAACGATCAAGAAAAGGAAGTACATACTCCCCTCTATTTCAAATCTATAGCGCACCTGAGGGCTTGCGGCAAGACCCAGGTCATGCCGCATAATCGCTGGCCGAGCCCGAAACCTCGAAGGACATCGCCTGGGTGGCGATCGAGGCGATCCGCGCAGGGAAGCCGCGGACCTCAGATGGGAGCTGTTGCCGTGAACCGCTCGACTACCAGCGCGTTTGATCTCCCCGACCGCCTCGCCGCCAAGGCCGACCCGAGGCTGATCGCTGGCGACGAGCAGCACTTCTCGGCCATCGCGGAGAGCCTTGAGCAGTCGGTTGCGGACCTGTCCGACCGCCTCGACGCCGAGCGCAAGGCGCCCGGCGGCATAGGCCAGGAGGCGCTGGACCGGGACCTGGAGGTCCACCGGCTGACCGCTCGGCTGCGCGCCCTGCGCCGCTTCGGCCTGGACCTGTGCCTCGGGCGCATGGTCCGCGCGGACACCCGCGAGGCCGTGTACGTCGGGCGGCTTGGCCTCACCGACGCGGCGGGCCGCCGGCTGCTGGTCGACTGGCGCTCCCCCGCGGCTGAGCCGTTCTTCGGCGCGACCCACGCCAGCCCGATGGGCCTGGCCAGCCGCCGCAGGTACCGCTGGACCTGCGGCCGGATCAGCGACTACTGGGACGAGGTGTTCACCCCGGACGGGCTGGCCGGGCACGCCGCGCTCGACGACCAGTCCGCCTTCATCGCCAGCCTGGGCAGCAGCCGGTCGGCCCGGATGCGAGACGTGCTCGGCACCATCCAGGCCGACCAGGACGCCATCATCCGCGCGGGGTCCCGCGGCGCTCTGGTCGTCGACGGCGGTCCGGGCACGGGGAAGACCGTCGTCGCGCTGCACCGCTCCGCCTACCTGCTCTACTCCGACCCTCGCCTCGGTCACCGCCGGGGCGGCGTGTTGTTCGTCGGTCCGCACCAGCCCTACCTGGCCTACGTCGCCGACGTTCTGCCCAGTCTCGGCGAGGAGGGCGTGCAAACAGCCACCCTGCGGAACCTCGTCCCCGAGGGAGCCGCGGCAGGGATCGAGGCCGACCCGTACGTGGCCATGCTGAAGTCGTCTGCGGACCTGGTGAAGGCGATCGAGCCGGCCGTCAGGTTCTACGAAAAGCCGCCCGCCAAACCGATGACGGTCGAGACCGCCTGGTCCGACATCTGGCTGAGCGCCAACGACTGGGCCGAGGCGTTCGAAGCACCAGAACCCGGTACGCCGCACAACGAGGCGCGCGATCAGATCTTCGCCGAACTGGTCGCGATCCTGATGGACTCCCGCGACAGCGACGTCCCGGCTGACCTGCTCCGCAAGTCGCTGCAGCGCAACCGGGAGTTGCTCACGGCCCTCAACCGCGCGTGGCCGCTGATCGAGGCGGCCGACCTCGTCGGGGACCTGTGGTCGGTACCCGCCTACCTGCGGATGTGCGCTCCCTGGCTCAGCCCCGGTGACGTCCAGAAGCTGCAGCGCGGGGATGCCCAGGCATGGACGGTGTCCGACCTGCCGCTCCTGGACGCAGCACGGCAGCGGCTCGGCGACCCGGAGGCACCACGACGCAAGCGCCGGCATGACGCCGCGGTCGCAGCTGAACGCGAGCAGATGGCCCGGGTCGTCGACGACCTGATCGAGGCCGCGGACGACGAATACGGCGTAGGCCTGGTGACGATGCTGCGCGGCGAGGACTTCCATGACGCCCTGGTCAACGAGGCCGCACTGTCCGGTACCGATCCGGACCTGCTGGCCGGCCCGTTCGCGCACATCGTCGTGGACGAGGCTCAGGAACTGACCGACGCGGAGTGGCAGATGCTGCTGCTGCGCTGCCCGTCCCGGAGCTTCACCATCGTCGGGGACCGCACCCAGGCCCGGCACGGGTTCACCGAATCGTGGCAAGAAAGGCTCGGGCGGGTCGGGCTCGACCAGATCGGCCTGGCTTCCCTGAGCATCAACTACCGGACGCCGCAAGAGGTCATGGCGGAGGCCGAGCCGGTCATCCGGGGCGTGCTCACGGACGCCAACGTACCGACCTCCATCCGCAGCACCGGCGTCCCCGTGATACACGCATCCGCGTCGGAGCTGGGCTCGATCCTCGGCACCTGGCTCGCCGCGCACGCCGACGGGATCGCCTGCGTCATCGGCGATCCCGCGTTCCCGGCGACGTCGCGCGTCCGGTCGCTGACCCCGGAACTGTCGAAGGGGCTCGAGTTCGACCTGGTCATCCTCGTCGACCCAGAGGCGTTCGGCACGGGCATCGAGGGAGCGGTCGACCGCTATGTCGCGATGACCCGAGCCACCCAGCAACTCGTCATCCTCACGAACTCCTGATCTTTAACAGGTCGTTCTGCCTGGCGAGCAACTGGGATCCCGGCGCCGCCGCATACGCCATGCCGCATCTGATCAGCCGTCAGGCGGGAAGCGTCCAGCGACCCTCAGCTTCGCAGCTGGTGGACCAGGGCGATCTCGATGACGCCTGGCTCTGGCCCGCGCTGCCAGATCACGAACCAGTCGTCGTAGCGGGCGGGCGTGCCGTTGACTCCGCCGAGTTCATCACTCACGATGCAGCGCTCACGCTGCCGGGTGTGTTTACTGATTTAGTGCAGATCAGCGACGTAGACCGGCTGACCGAGGCGCTGGCCGGTGTGCGCCGCACCGTGGCGGACGATTTGGCCCAATGGCGCTACCACGGCAGGCTGATCGCCCGCCAGCTTGACGACGACCACGTGGTGATCCGCGCCGATTTCGACCACCGCGACGAGCTGCTGCGGCAGTTCCCCGGAACCTTCAGCGTTCCAGCCCGCTACAGCAAGCACATGATGATCGTCGCTGACCTCACAAGAGGCGACACCGGTGCCATTGAGGATGCCGTCGAAGCAGCATGGCAGCTCTAGCGCGGCGCTGACTGACCGTGCCAGTCCAAGCGGCGAGCTACAGCGCAGTCGTGCTCCCAACTCCTGCTCCTTACTGCTCTGCTCCCCGTCTTCCTCGCAGGCGCCGAATCCCCGTGCGAGCGGGTGATCGCGGGCTACGCTCGTCGGGATGGCGCTGTACCACATTCGTCAGGTCGGGATAGACGTACACGATCTCACTGCCATGATCGGTTTCTGGTCTGCTGCCCTTGGCTACGATCTCGACCACCGGGGGGCAGGGAATCAGGCTCCGTTAACGTTCCGTAAATGGCGTGCAAATTCTCGGGCGCGCTCTGCCGCGGGCATCTGGCGGAGCTGTCATGCCGTGTTCGGGGCATCCCGCTCGGGCGAGGCCAGAACCGGTCCGCTCAGGGGATAACGGGCAGCGCAGGATGCGAACGGGGCGCTAGGTGGTACTCTATCTTGTACCACTACCGGAGGGCTGGCTGTCA
>Ga0302324_100011489_pt1 | contig 18158 bp, 10 predicted proteins | sample Palsa_T0_1_FD_201949 | JGI IMG/M metagenome (GOLD analysis project Ga0302324, IMG submission 201949) | Peat permafrost microbial communities from Stordalen Mire near Abisko, Sweden - Palsa_T0_1 | ecosystem: Environmental > Terrestrial > Soil > Palsa > Peat permafrost | place: Sweden: Abisko... | reverse complement strand
ACCCAGCTCTATGGCGCTTTGACAATGACCGTGGACGGCGCGAACCTGCTCGACCCCGGCAATCAGGGAACTCAGACCTCCAATATCAATCAGAATCAGGTTGCGGAAGTCTCCCTGTTGACCAACGCCTACGGCGCTGAATTTGCCAAAGGTCCCGTCACATTCCAGGCCATTGGCAAGAGCGGTTCCAGTTCATACCACGGGCAAGCTTATCTTTACGCCCGTAATGGTGTGTTCAACTCCACCGACTCCTACTATAAAGCTACCGACGTGGCCAAGCCCGTCGACTCCTACTACTACCCCGGCGGCGATTTCGGCGGACCCGTTGTTATCCCCAAAATCAACTTTAACCGCAATCATGACAAGCTGTTTTTCTATGCGGCGTATGAGTACATGGACCAGCATCCGGAAGGAAGCATCAATGAGCGCTTCATTCCCACCCAGCAGATGATGGAGGGCAATTTCAGCCCAGCTTATCTCGCCAGCCTGGGTCCCAACCTCGCGCACAGCACATTCGCAAACAACACCGTTGCGCCGTGTCCCAGCGCCTGCACCAACGGGGTCACTTTCCCGGGTGGGATGATTCCCGCCAGCCTGCTGGACCCAAATTCGGCGGCACTTTACAAGACATTTCCCCAGCCGAATATCAGCACGCTATCCAATCCCATCGGCGCCAACTATCAGCAGGTTTTGAACCTGCCGGTCAATCGCTGGGAATTGCGTGTGCGCGGCGATTACAATCTCAGCGACAAAACGAAGATATTTTTCTCCTGGAACCGTCAGGACGAGCTCGACCAGAATCCCAACAACATCTGGTGGGGCACCGGGAACGATCTTCCCTACCCGTCGGCCATGCCAGCTAACCAGGTATCCCAGGTTTATAGCGCGAACATAACGCATGTATTCACTCCCACGCTAACCAACGAGTTTGTTTTCGCGGAAGCCACCTTCCTGAATCCCATCGCGCTGGCCAATCCGGCCGCCGTGAATCCTGCGAAGGTTGGGTTCAGCCTGACAGGCCTGTTCCCGGATAAGTACTTGCCGCAAATTCCGAATACCATCAGTTGGAGCAAGGCTGCTCCCGGTTATTTCGCCCCCACTTTCGGACAGCAGTTCCAGGGCGGTGACTTCGGCAAATACTCTGCCACGCCCAACATTTCCGACAACGTCACCAAAGTCTGGGGTAAGCACACATTGAAGGTAGGCTTCTATTGGGATTTCGCCCGCAACCAGCAAGCGGCTAGCGGTTTCTCAACTCCGCCCCAGGGCATCGTGGATTTCGAAACGTACGGCGCCAACACCACCCAGAACGGCGCGGCTGATTTTGCTACGGGCCGCATCGCAGGGTTCTCACAGTCCAGTTCCGCTCCGGTTCAGGATGTCAGATACTACCAATATTCCTGGTACCTCAACGACCAATGGAAGGTGAATCGCAGGCTGACGCTCACGTTGGGTGTTCGTGCCGAGCATCTGGGCAATTGGTTCCCGACGAATAATAACCTGGGCTTGGCGGTATGGAATCCCGCTACCTACAACAACTCGTCATCCGCCTCCGCCTGGACCGGTTTGTTATGGCACGGGATCGATTCCAGCATCCCGCTCTCCGGAGTTCCATCCAAAGCATTCTTCTATGAGCCCCGCGTCGGCGTAGCTTATGACCTCTTCGGCACCGGCAACACCGTTCTCAGGGGCGGCATGGGCGTCTTCCGGTACCAGGCTTCCGCCAACAACATCAGCGGCACCAATTACAACGCCCCGCTCAATGTGGTCTCCGAGAGCACCACGTGGAATTGTTGCATCGGCTACAACTCGTTTAATCAGTTCTCACCGTCCTTGGGAGCAGCGGGTCTCGGCAGCAACGCAAATGGCGTGGATCAGGAAGGCGACGAGAGAATTCCCTACGCAATCACTTACAACTTCACCGTTTCTCAGCGGGCGCCCTGGAGATCGCTCGTGGAAGTCGGGTACAACGGCAGCGCCAGCCGCGACCAGATCCTCGACGGTACGCTTTCGGATCAGGATCTTATCCCACTCGGTGCTTTCTTCCGGCCCGATCCAATTACCGGTAAGATCGTGAATCCGAACGCTTCTGGCTTTAACGCCAACGACTATTACCCGTATCACAATTACACGGGTATCCAGTTGTATTCACATGGCGGCTTCTCCAACTACAACGCGCTGATCACCACCTGGCAGAAGCAGACCGGCCGCATGACCTTTACCACGAATTACACCTTCAGCAAAGTGTTGGGAACCCGCGATGGCCAAACCTTTAATGGCAACTCGGCCGGCGCCAACCTCTACGCGTACAACCTGGGCTCCAACTATGGAGTGTTGGGGTACGATCGCACGCATATCTTCAATGCGGCGTACGTAATTAACCTTCCGAGTCCTGTGCACGGCAATGCGTTCGCCAAGGGCGTCATAAACGGCTGGGAGTTCTCCGGCATCACCCAGTGGCAGAGCGGTCCGCCGCTCCAGCCCAACACGAACGGGCTGAACGTGCAATACGGCAATCTCCCGAACGGAGGCGGTCCCGTCGACAACTCCACGTATCTCGGAACCAACTCGACACCACTGCTTCCTGTCTTGACCTGCGACCCGCGAAATGGACTCCATTCCGGACAGTTCTTTAACCCCAGCTGCTTTGCACCGCCGGCTCCGGGCCAGAATGGCGATATCATTTGGCCTTACATCAAGGGTCCGGCATTGTTCAACAGTGATCTGTCGCTATACAAGAACTTCGTAATCCACGAGAAACAGAAGCTTCAGGTACGCTTTGAAGCCTTCAACTTCCTGAATCACCCGCTGCCGCAGTTCAACACCTTGGGCAATAACGCCGATATACAGTTGAACTTCAAGAATTCCGCCGGCCTCCTTACCCAGACCAACCAGAACGCCACCACAACCGGCGTTCCGTTGTATACGGTAAACCGGCGCGTAATCGAATTCGCGCTCAAGTACAACTTCTAAAATCGCACAACCTCAGCAAGTACCATTCAAAAAAGGGGCGGCCAATCCGGTCGCCCCTTTTTGCTTTTTGTAGCTGTTGGCAGCCGTCGAGCAGGCGCTTTCGCCTGCCACTCCTGTATTCTTAAACTTATGAAGCGCAAACCACTGTTGCTGGCGCTTTGCGTCACCGTCGCCCTGACCCTAGCGGCAACCTCCCAGCACTCCCCGATTTTCTTCGTCCTCAAGACGCTCCCCTTTCGCCTGGAGAATGCGGAGACGGAATCCCGCCACCTACCCGCTACCATGGCTGGCGGCGTTGCGATCTTGGATTACAACAAAGACGGTCACCCGGATATCTTCTTTACCAACGGCGCCAACCTCGCCACTTTGAAAAAAGATCACGTTAAATTTTACAATCGCCTATTCCGTAACGACGGTAACGGTACGTTTACTGACGTTACACGTCAGGCTGGGTTGGCTGGAACGGGGTATGACATGGGCGTCGCCGTGGGAGATTTCAACAACGATGGCTATCCTGATATTTTCGTTGCCGGTGTCCATCACAACACGCTTTACCGCAACAATGGAAACGGTACGTTCACGGATGTCACTGAAAAAGCTGGGCTAAACCGGCCGGACGCCGAATACGGACCCCATTGGGCCGTGGCGGCAGCATGGGTCGATGTAAACAACGATGGTCTCCTCGACCTCTTCGTCGTCAACTACGTCCGCTGGAATTTTCAAAACGAACCCAAATGCTGGCACGACTCCCTGTCCGAATATTGCAATCCTAGATCCTACCAGGGCCTGCCCAACGAACTGTACCTCAATAAGGGGGACGGCACCTTCGAAGATGTCTCAGAAAAGTGGGGGATTCGCAGTCACATCGGAAAAGGCATGGGCATCGGGGTGGCCGACTACGACCGCGATGGCCGGCCCGATATCTTCATCGCTAACGATACTTTCTACACTTTCCTGTTCCACAACCTGGGAGCGAAGTTCGAAGAAGTTGCCTTCCCCGCGGGTGTTGCTTTACCCGAGGACGGTAACTTCGTGGGCGGAATGGGGGCGGATTTCCGGGACTTCGACAACGACGGCCTGCCGGACATCGCATACGTGGCGCTCAGTAAACAAACCTTTCCGCTCCTCAAGAACATGAACGGTCACGAGTTCCGGGAAGTGACGGTCGAAAGCGGCATGCGCGCCCTGACCCTACCCATGGCGGGGTTCGGCGCAGCGTTCTACGATTTTGATAACGACGGCTGGAAGGATCTGTTTGTTACCCGCGGCGACGCCGTCTCGCGTAACCTGCCGGGGACCATCGTGGATCAGCACAATACAGTCTTCCGAAATCCAGGGGCGGCCGGCAAATGGCAGGCGCTGACGGAAGAAGCCGGATTGCAGGCTGCGCCGCTGGCACGGAACCGAGGCTGCGCTTTTGGCGACCTGGACGGCGACGGGCGCATTGACGTGGTGGCCACCGCGCTGGCCCAGCCAGCGCAGATTTGGATGAACCGCAGCGAAGGAACGGGCCATTGGCTGGATATCGCGCTGGAGGGAACCAAGAGCAATCGCGATGGCATTGGAGCAGTGGTGAAAGTCACCACCAAAAGCGGCAGCCAGTTCAACCACATGACCACCAGTTTCTGCTACGCGTCCTCCAGCGACGGTCCCGTGCATTTCGGATTGGGCGCGGACGACAAAGCTAAGGCCATCGAAATCCGCTGGCCCTCCGGCATCGTTCAAACCTTGGAAAATGTCGCCGCCGACCGCGTGCTGCACGTTACCGAGCCGCGACCGTAGGGGAGTGGTGCTTGGCCGAGCTTAGCGGCCGGTGTCCGCGTCCGGTCCCGATTTCTTCCCCTGCATATACATCCTGTCCACAATGGCGCGCTCTCTTTGTCCGTCCTCCGGACGGTTGAGGCGATAGTAGAGCGCGGCTAATTCGATATGCGGACGCAGCCATTCCGGTTCCGCCGCGATCACCTTCTCGAAGTTGCGAACCGCCCCCTCGATATCTCCCCGAGACCGCTCCACGCGCGCCACCTCGTAGCGCGCCAGCGCCGAGGATGGCTTCAACTCCAAAGCGCGCTCGGCGTGCTTCTGGGCGTTATCCATGTCCCGCTCCAGATTGAAAATCGAGGCCAGGGTGACGTGCGCGTCGAAATCATCGGGGTCCTCAGCCAGGGCCTTTTCAAGATCCGACTTCGATCCGGAATAATCGCCCAGGTACTGCTTGATCCGGCCGTTCAGGCTACTCAGACCTTTGAGCCGTGGGTTTTGCTTGAGCGCGGCCTCCGCGAACGCGTGGGCGCGCTCGAATTCGCTCATCGCGAGATAGGTGTTCGCGGCCAGCAGGTTCGCGTCCGCGCTGTGTCCTTGCTCGGCCACCAGGATCACACGCTTCAATCCTTCTTCACGCCGGCCGGCATGGATTAGTGCCGAACCAAGCGCCCAAGCCACATTCAAATCGTCCGGATGCGCCGATTCGGCGGGCAGCAGCACCGCGATTGCGTCTGAATCGCGGCCCAGCCGGGAATAACAATCGCCCAGCAACGTTGCAATCTGCACGTCGCCCGGCGCGGCCTGCCGCAGAGTCTCCAGCCCTTCGGCGGCCTGTACCAGATCGCCCTTCTTGTAGTAAGCCAGTGCCAGATTCAGTCGCAGCGCCTTGTTATCCGGGAGCTTGGCCAAGGCGGTGCGGTATTGTTCAATGGCGTCGTCGTACCGGCCGGCATGGGCCAGCGCCGCGCCCAGATTCGCACGGACTTCCATGGCTTCCGGGTGAAGCTGGATCAACTCCTGATATTTGGCGATGGCCGTTTTGTCGTCGCCGCTCTGCTGGGCCCGAATCGCCTCGCGGAAAATCTCCGCGGCATCCGGCGCCTGCCCCGATAGCATGCCGGTACAAACCATGCCGGTACAAACCAGGATCGCGAGCCGGAACGAACGCATCAACTTTCATCATAGCCGCGCTACGCTAGGGAAAGGAGTTCCTGAACGCATGAAGCTTTTCTTGGCTGGTCTTCTGTTGGCAGGGCTGGCCGCTACGCAAACCACGGAGAACTTCGACGATCTGGTTCACCGCGCTGAAGCGGTTTTGGATAGCAACCCGGCCGAGGCCGCGGCGCTTTACAAGCAAGCGCTGGATCAGCGGCCGTCCTGGCCGGAGGGCTGGTTCTATATGGGTGGCGTGTTGTACCGGCTCGATCACTACCAGGAGGCGCTGGATGCCTTCCATAAAGGGCTGGCTCTGGCGCCCAACAATGGAACTGCCTGGGCTTTCGTCGGACTGGCCGAATACGAACTAGGCCATTTGGATAGCGCGCTTTCAGCCATCGCCAAGGGAGAACAGATGGGGCTCGGCTCCAATGCTGGATTTGAAACGGCGGTGCGCCAGCGAGCTGCCATGATCCTGATCCATTCGTCTCTTTTCGATCAGGCCATGTCGCAGTTGCAGCCGCTCGCGAAGCATCAGGAGAGCCCTGCGGCCGTAGTGGAAGCGGTGGGGCTTTGCGCGCTCGCTATCGCCGCTGATCCTTCCAAACTTTCCGAAAGCAGGCGAAAAGTAGTGGATCGGGCCGGCCAGGCTATGTGGGCCGCTACCAGCCAGCGTCCGAAAGATGCCGAAGACGGTTTCCGGCAGCTTCTAGCCGATTATCCGAGCGAGCCCGGCGTGCATTACGCGTTCGGACTCTATTTGATGGATACCGATCAGCACGCGGCGCTGGAGCAGTTCGAAAAAGAACTGAGCACGAATCCTACCCACTGGCCCACGCTGCTGGTAACGGCGTTTCTCAAGACTCGCGAGGGCGCGCCCGATGTGGCCATGCAGTTGGCGGAGCGCGCGCGCAAGCTGACACCGTCCAGTTATTATTGGCTCTGCGATGCGGAGATGGGTCGCGCATTGCTGGCTCAGGACCAACCGGCAAAAGCGGTTCCATTGTTCGAGGAATCCGTGAAGCTGCAGCCGGAAAACGCCCAAACTCATTTTTATCTGGAGCAAGCCTACCGGCGCGTGGGAAGAAAAGCGGAGGCACAGCGAGAGAAAGCCGAGTTTGTCCGCCTGAAATCCCAGCAGGACCCGTTGAGTTTGCCAGGCGTGGTGAACAGCACCAGCCGTTGAATTCCTCAATGTGCCACTGGAATGGTAAGCGACGCGGCTGTGTCGGACCCTTGATCCAGAACCAGAATTTTGATTTTTTGTACGGAATCGCCGATGGGATGCTCCTGCGCCGCGGGAAGTCCGTCCCTCATCGCCGCTTCGTGCTGCTCACGGGTCAGGTGAACATTCAACATGGCGACCGACGGTGCGCCGATGGGTCCGGAGGCGCCGATGTCGGCCAGCAGCACTGCTACGCCTCCGGTGAAAACGCCGCCTTCTTCATGCAATAGCAAATCCGCTGGATCGATCCGAATTTGGATCTGCGCTGGTTTGCCAGGTTCCGTCACGATGGCCGCGCGCAGCCCAATCGCGGGATCGTCAGCCGCGCGCTGAAAAACGGTGGCCAGCGCGGCCTGCTGTTTTGCATTCTCCGGTCGCTTGTCCGGGAGCGCGTAATAACGCTGCTTCGATCGCAGCTTGATTCCCTTGCGGTCCACAGTCAGGCGGACTTTGTGAAACTTGGAATCCCAGTTGTCCGTGCCCGGATCGTAGTAAATCGAATAACTCGACGCCGCGTCCCTCGCCACTTCCTTCAGGACGGAACCGATGTCCTCCCCGGTATACAACCAGCCCCCGGTTAAACCGGCGATCTGTTCCATATCGCGCGTTATGTCCGGCATGGGGCTGCTGGTGTAAGAAACCGGATTCACCGCCACGTCATCTTTATCCAACGTTACGCTCAAGTGGGGCACGTACAATGCGCAGTCCACCCAATCGCCATTGCAGGGCGTCTTCGGATTCCAAACGTTGGGCATTCCGTTGGTGATCCAAACGATATCCCGTCGGCCCGGCAATGCGGCCAGTTGGTTGGCCAGCGTCTCCAACGCCACATAAGTTTTCTTCACCACCAATTCCGTATCGGACATCTCGGTAGGACGTGCATGGCTTGCGGCCTTCATGGCTTTGTCGAGGGTCTTTTCCACTTGTTGTGTCCAGGTGTGGTCGTCGCCATCCTTGCTTCCAATTGGATGGATTGGACTGAGAGTGCCTTCCAGAGTCAGCAAATAAAGATAGAGCGAGTCACCCGATTCGAGCTGCTGCAGCGCACGGCCGAGTTTGTGCCAGGTCTCTAACCGGTCCGACTGATTTTGGTTCAGCAGATCGAAAAGTATCACAGTGGAATGCGGCAGAACTTTGTTCGGACGATTCGTATATTCGTGCGGACCGGGCGGCGTAGCTTGCGGCGGCGCGCCCGCATTAGACCGGAAGAAAGCGATCCGCTCCGGCTTGTTCTGATCGGTGATCTGAAACTCGTCAGGCTTTAAATCAGGGACGGGTTCGCCGTTGGCGTCGAGCGCCACCACGTTGAGGCGCACCAGGCCGGAGGGTGCGGCGTTGGGCGCCTGGGCTTGAGCCGGCCATGCGAGGGCGGCAAATACCACGCTCGAAATCAGTCTTTCGGTCATCGCCATGCGTTCTCACTTTCTATCAACGGCCGGTCGCCGGCTCGGTGATTTCAATCACCCGATCGCCCGCCACGTCCCGCAGCACCTGCTTGATTCCGCTGGGCCACAGGATCTGAATTTCTTTAGCCACGCGCGACGCTCCCAGACCAAAGTGTACGCGAGGATCGCTGGAACTTGCGTATCCGGTGCTGGTGCTGGCGTGATTATATTCCACGGCGCCGTCCGGTTTCGTCAACCGGATCTGCGCGCCGATCCCCATGCGGTTACTCTTTGTGCCGATCAGCTTCAAGAGCATCCAATGATTTTCGTTCCTGGTTGTGTTGTGAAACACTTTGGCCTTGCCGTTGAGTATATTCACAACCAGGTCCATGCGGCCGTCGTTGTCCAAGTCGCCAAACGCAGCGCCCCGGCTCACCGAAGGCGCCTGGAAACCCGGCCCCGTGCCAGCGGTAACGTCTTGAAATTTTCCCGTTCCAAGATTGCGAAAGACGCTGTTCGGCTCGCCATACCGGCGCTGGGTGAAAAGCGCCACATTGTCGATTACGTTAGAGCGCGCGACATACAGATCCTTCCAACCGTCGTTGTCCAAATCGACGATGGCATCGGACCAGCCGGACATGTCCGCGGTCGCCAGGCCGAGTCCGGCCATGGATGTGGCTTCCGCAAACTGGCCGTGGCCCATGTTCTTGAAGAGCGGGAAGGTTTGTTTTTCCATGGCGGTGATCCAGATATCGGGAAGGCCGCGGTTAAAAAGATCGCGAAAGTCCACGCCCATGCCGGAGATCACGTTGCCACCCTCGGCCAGCGCAACGCCGGCGTCATCGGCGATTTCTTCGAAACGTTTGCCGCCGATATTGTGAAAGAGCTGATTGGGAAGATCGTCGTTGGCCACGATGATGTCGGGGAATCCGTCGCCGTCGAAATCGGCGACAGCCACGCCCATGCCGCGCCCCGGATGCGCCGCGATGCCGGTTTCTTGGGAGACATCGGTGAAGGTGCCGTCGCCGTTGTTTCGATACAGACTGTTCGGCAGGGGCTTATACATGCGCGGATTGCAGGAGACGCGCTGGCCGTTGATCAGACACGGCTGTTCGGAATCCGGGTCCCACTGGCAGTAATTCGCCACGAATAGATCCAGCTTTCCGTCGTTGTTGTAGTCGAGCCAAGCGGCGCCCACGGACCACATTTTCTTGCCCGCAAACACGCCGCCGGTGAGGCCGGCTTTCGCGGTGACGTCGGTGAACGTACCATTGCCGTTGTTGTGGAACAACTGGTTTTGGTTGACGCTGGTGACAAACAGATCCGGCCGCCCGTCGTTGTCGAAGTCGCCCACCGCCACTCCCATGCCGTAGCCGGACCCGGCAACACCGGCTTGGTCGGTGACATCGGTGAAGGTGAGGTCATGGTTATTGCGGAACAGACGATTTTTGAACTGCGGTCCGGTTTTTTCGAGCGACGGCATGTCCGCGCCGTTGACGAAGTATAGATCGGCGTAGCCGTCGCCATCGTAATCGAAGATGGCCACTCCGCCCACCATTGGCTCCGGCTGGTGTTTCTGCGGCGTCGGGGAACTATTGCTCAAAAACCGCACTCCGGCGCGCTCGGAAATCTCTTCGAACGTGATCGGCGCCGTCAGGGGAACGGCAGCCAGCAGCAGGGCCGGCACGAACGGCAGCAGACGTGGGGCGCGCATGAGTTTCCAGTTTACATGGAGCGCTCGCACTCAGGAGTGGTGCGCTACTTCGCGGCGATGGTGTATGTCACACTCTGCTTGGTGGATGAGGCGCCCTGCATAGCGGTGATGCGCAGCTCGCAATTCCCTGGCTTGGCTGCGGTATTGATCATCATGGGGATGGCGCCGGTTGCATCCGTCGCGGGCAGCTCTGACGTTTGCTTGGCCAACACCTGGCCGCCCACCAGAAACTCCACCTGAATCTTCGGCTTATCCGCGAGGGAGCGATCCGGATAAACCACGAAGAACACGTAAGGCTTGACGCCGGCAGTAAGGTTGGTGGCAAGTTCCGGGATCACACGCCGGCCCTGGCTGGGATCGGGCTGAAATTCCAGCGGGTCCGTTGGCTCAACTTTTCCCTGTACCGGTTCCACGTGCTGCACCAGCATGACGCTGCTCAGTCCCACGCCCTTCTGCTCTGGACTTTCGAAGGCCACCTTGCTGGTGCTGGTTTTTTTCGCTTCCTGGTCCAGCACGGCCGTTTCCAAAGTGTAGTGGCCGGGCGGAAGCGATAAAGGATGTGCAAACGTGATGCTGGTGGCTTGCGCTTTGGTTAAGTTCTCGTCCGGAATCTCATAGGGTGAATCCTGGCTAAATTTTTCCACCACCTGGCCGCTCGCATCTTTCACCAAAGTAAACATAGCCAGATGCATGCGATGCCGCTTCACGGCAGGCTCGGGTGTAGCGGTCAGGTTGGCGGCGGGAATTTCAAACACCACGTCGTTCTGAGAATTCGCGGCGTTGGGACGGAACTGGTAGGCGCCGGCCTGGAAATCAAAGGCATGCTGCGGCTGCTTCAAACTGAGCGCGGCCAGGCCGGCCACCTCCACCGCGGTCAGGTCGGCCGACGAACCCAGAACCGGCAGCGCGAAGTAACCCTTGCGGCTCTCCACGTTGAGGTCGGCGCGCAAAGTCTTCACATTGATGTTTCGCAAATGGCCGTCGTACAGGTCGGATGCGGGGCGGTAGATTACCTCGTAGTGTGTTTCCACATCTTCCACCAGCCGCTGAAAAGGCTTGCGGAGATCGTTGGTATTGCCGATCAGGAATCCGCCGGTGCTTTCGGACAAGGCGCGCAGAGTGGCCTGCGTATCGGTGGTTCGCACGGCGTCGTTGACATAGTCGTCCTGGCGCATCTTCTCCATGCTTTGCGCGCCGCTGGTGGCGCCGCGAGTGCCCTGCGTGGCGCTCACGCTGGCGGCATTCTTTAAGGCCGCGGCGGAAGCCTGGCTCTGGTCCATTTCGGCGCTGAGGCCATTCACATCGATGGCGTAGACGGTGACGTTGGCCTTGTTGGCTTTGTCCACCATGATTTTGAAAAGATCCGGATCTCCGGTGGTTGCCAGTCCGGGGCTGAGCAACAACACGGATTTGCGGCCGGGCAGCGTTCCCAACTGCCGGATCATCGCGAGTATTTGTTCCATCTGCCGCATGCCTTCGATGCCTCCGAATTCGCGGCGCTGGGAAGCGAGATCGCCCCGTTGTATATTGGCGCTCTGGCTATTGGAAATGTCCGCTCCGACAATAGCGGTTGGATTCAAACTGCCGCCCAGGACCTTCTGCGCCGCCGTCACGCTGCCTCCGTGCGCCGGATCTCCGGTCTGGGTGACTTCGATGTACTCCAGCAAAGGCGCTGCATTCAGAACGGACGACGCGATGGAAGCGAAATCCACGCCGGTTCCGGTAGCGGCTTTGTTTGCGGCCTCCATGATTTCGTTCCGGTTGTTGGTGAACGGATGCAGCACCGTGAGAATGGAATCCAGATTAAACACGGCCACCCAGGTGTCGGGATCGAGCTGGCTCTTCAAAAACTCCGCCACTGCGTCCACCGCATACTTTTTGTGGAACGTGTCCAAGTTGGAAAATACGATGCAGATCAGATTTACGGCTTTGAGTGGATTCGCGGCCGCCGCTAGCGGCTTCGCCGGAGTGGGGGCCTTGCTGGTCCGGCTCATCACTTCGCGGCCCTCAATTAATTTGAAGCTTTGGACCTTTTGGAGTACGCCGTCCTCATAAACCTCCAGGTCGCTCGGTTTCAAGTTTTTGACCACGCGCCCGTGCGCGTCGCGGACCATCACTTCCAAGACCACTTCCTGGACAGTGTGCCGAATGGTGACTCCCGGCTCCTGGGCTTGGCCAAATGCCGCGGGCCGTATAAAGAAAACAACCAGACAAAGCAAAGCCAGGACCTTTTTCATAGCAATTGAATTTTATCACCTATAGAAAAGCCGAGCCGCCCGGCCGCGTTACGGGTCCCGTAATTCTCACACGCTCCCTTGCGGTCGCGGTTCGGTAACAAACATTTATAATGCTCGCGTGGGTTCTATTTTTCGCGCGGGTCTGACGGTCTGGATGGCGGCGGCTTCCGCCGGGAACATTCCCGTTTGCGCCAAGTGTCACGCCCAGGAAACGGCCGCGTTTCTCAAATCGGCGATGGGCAATTCCTTGGCGGCGCCCTCGCCGCTCGGAGCGGGACATGTGGCGCGCCGGAATTCGGGAATCGAAATGTGGATCAGCGATCGCGACGGGCGTATGATCCATTCGCTGTCCGCGAACGGCCTAAAGGCTGAATTTCCCGTTGCATACCAAATCGGCGCTGGAAAAATCGGCTATACCTACATGGTGCGGATCGGCGATTATCTCTATGAATCGCCCGCCTCCTGGTACCGCCAGCATGGTTGGGACACGTCGCCCGGCTACGACCGCATGGCGAGCCCCGATTTCGACCGCTTGATCGATTCACAATGCCTTTTTTGCCACTCGGACAATGGCAGATTCCTGGGAAGTGACGGCCGGCGCTTTTCGGGAGCGGCGCTGAATCCGATCGGCTGCGACCGGTGCCACGGGCCGGGCGACGAGCATGTCCGGCAGCCATCCGCGAAGAATATCATCAACCCATCCAAGCTGCCGCAGCGCGCCCGAAACAGTATTTGCGAGCAATGCCATCTGGAGGGCGAAACGCGCTTGCTGAATCCCGGCAAGACCTGGCAGGATTTTCATCCGGGCGATGAACTGGAGCGGACCGCCGCGACCTACCTGCTGACGCAAAACAATCACGAGGTGAAAGCCGTGGAGCAGGCCGAACAATTGGCGCTCAGCCAATGCGTGCGCGGGAGCGGAGGCAAGCTCTGGTGCGGAACCTGCCACCATCCACATGGACAGGCCGCGGACCGTACCAGCCAGATCCGCGAGGTTTGCCGGTCTTGTCACTCTACGCTTTCAAAGGCGGCCCACGCCGCGGTGAGTGAATGCGTGAGTTGCCACATGCCCCGGCTCACTCCGAACGATATCCCGCATACGGCGTCCACGGATCACCGGATTCTGCGCCGGGCTGCTCCGCTGCCGAATGTCGAAAATGCCGGCGCCGAGATCGCCGCCTGGCAGGACCCTCCGGCTCAATTTCGCGCGCGCGATCTGGCCGTGGCGTCGCTGGTGATTGGCGGAACTCACGGAATGAGTTCGCTGCGCGACACAGGTGTTCAGTTGCTGGAGGCGCTGCCACAGCCGGAAAAGGAAAACGATCCTGTGGTGCTGTCCTCGCTGATTTCCATCCGGTTGCAGCGCCGCGAATTGGAGCAGGCCCGGGATTTGGCACGGCGTGGGACCGAAATTCAACCCGACAGTGGTTTTGCGTCGCTGAATCTCGCGCTGGCGCTACAGAATAGCGGCGACGATGCGGGCGCTGAGAAACAGCTACTACGCACCATCGATCTGGACCCGTCGCTCCAGGCCGCGTGGGTCAACCTGGTGTTCCTCTATGAGAAGCAAGGACGCCAGGCGGAAAGGGCGGCGCTGCTGGATCGTTATCTGAAGTGGAATCCGCAGAACATCTGGTTCCGGCAATTGAAAGCCATGCTGCCGCAGCGCTAGTGTCCTGTCTCTGAAGTTCGTAGACAAAATCGAGCTACCGAAGCGAGGATCTCGTCGGCCGTCTTCGTCCAAACAAAGTGCTTTCGCGAATCGTTGCCGGTTTCCAAGTCCGTGATTGAAAAACAAACGGCACCGACTCCCTCACGGTCGCGGCTCGGCAAGGGGGAACCTCGACCGGTGATTTGGTTTTTCAAGCGTCTTCCTCACTTTTGGTGGGCCGCGGGCCCATGCTCACTCCGTTGAGGACGCCGGTCCTTGCTCGAAGAGTTGGCAGGCGAAAAGCGCCTTCGCCACGTGGAGTTAGGGCTGGGTGTCAATCGTTACGGAGGCTTGCACGCCCTTGCCCCGTTCACCCAATCCCAGCTTACCGTCCGGGAGTTCGAGGATGAATTGGTTTCCGAAGACATCCAGCCCCTCGGCGTCGCTCAGGATCACTTGTCCGGTGCGAAATTCAACGGCGGAAGATCTTGGGGCCGGCGTTGAATCTAGAACCCGCCAGCCGGCAGGCCGGATCAGAACAAAAGCCGGGTCCGCCGCGCGAAACAATTGGCCGGGAGGAAGCTTGGCTTTCGAGAGCACTTTTCCGGAGGGAAATTCCACCAGCGTGGCATTCACTGTCGTGGTTCCCAACCACACAGAGGAGATCATCACCTGATCCGGCGCCACAAAAACGATGTGATAGGCGGTTTCCAGCTTCTTTAGGCGGCCCGAGAGCTTGACCGGTTCTTTCGCGCGCAGATCCCAGGCCAGGGGAGAGCCTTCGACACGCTTCGGCACGGCGACAAGATATCGACCGTCGGGCGAAAAGTTGAGGTCGGCGGCGCCGCGATCGCCGATGATGCTGAATTTCTTTTTCTCGAACAGGGTCTCGCCGGAATCCACATCGATACTCCGCAGTGTGCCCCCGGTATCGACGCAAGCCAGAACCCGGCTATCCGGCGAGAGCTCCGAGCTCTCGCACTTTCGCAGTCGAGTCTCCTTTCTAGAGAGCCGCGTGCCGTCCGCGATACTCCATCGCTCGAGGTAAGCGGAGGAGCCCGCGAATGCAATTTGAGGCGCGATCACATGCGAAGGCCGGCTGACAAACCAAACCTGCCCGGAGTCCGGCGTGAATCCGGCGTTGCTGACGTTTTCGGCGGAGCGCGAGAACAAAACGCTCAGCGGCTGGACGGTGAGCACCGCGATCCCCGAGGCATCTTGCGCGAGAATGTACTTGCCGTCGGGACTGAAGCGAAGCTGGCGAAAGCGGCAATTTTTGGAATGTTTCGGCTCCGGAGCGACCACTGCCGCGGCCGGGGTGTTCTGGCCGAGAGCGCAGCCGGCCGAGACGGCAAACATCCCAAGTGCGGCGAGCGTTGCGGTTCTGCCCGTGCGTCCGGGCCCATTCGACATATAGGATAGATGCAATTCTGGCCGCCAACGTACCGAAGGTATTATAGTTTATTCCTGTCTGAAGCTATTTCTGGCTTTCCGCCTGCTCAAGACAAGCCCGGAGGCTTGTTCTACGGTCGGAGTGTTATAGTGCGATTTGATGAAGGTTCTGGCCCGAGGATTCGTGTCCGTAATGGCGCTGATCGCCGGTTGCGGCGCGAAGGCAGCCACCTTTGACGAATTGGCCGCCGAAGCCACTGCCGCGCGCGAGGCGGATAAAAACCCCGAAGCCATCCGACTCTATAAAGAAGCCCTCCAACTGAAGCCCGCATGGTCGGAGGGTTGGTGGTATCTGGGTACGCTTTCCTACGACGGCGATCAATATGAAAGCGGCAGGCAGGCCTTTGCCGAGTTCGTCAGGTTGGAAGACAAGGCCGCGCCGGGATGGGCGTTCCTTGGGCTTTGCGAATCCGAGACCGGCGACTTTGCCCATGCCCTGGAACATCTTCGACGGGGACTGGATATCGGAACCGGGATTGAGCCAGAGAGTGAACAGGTGTTCCGCTTCCATGAGGCGCTGCTGCTGACCCGCACCGGTTTGTTCGATCAAGCCTCGCCCCGGTTCATGCCGTTTGTGCGCCGGGGAGTGCATGACCCAACGTTGATCGCGGGCATCGGCCTGACTGCTCTCCACGAGCCGTTGCTCCCCAGGGAGATTCCCGCGGAACGTCGCGAATTGGTGGCCGCGGTGGGCCAGACAGTTTACCTGTGGATGTCCGCCGACACTACAAAAACCGGGCCGGCATTCCAGGCGTTGGTGGAACGCTATCCCACGGCGCCGGGTGTTCACTACATCTTCGCCACCTACTTGCTTTCGTTCCGGCCGGCGGAAGAGGCTGTAGCGGAATTGAAGCGCGAGCTGGAATTGAATCCCCACGGCGCCGATGCTCGCGCCATGCTGGCACTGATCGCGATGCGCGCGGGTGCGGAGTCCGCGGCATTGCCATTGGCCAGGCAAGCCGCGCAGGATGGGCCGGCGTGTCCCATGGCGCAGTACGCTTACGGCCTGATTCTGGCGGGCACAGGAGAACTTCAACAGGCCATCGAACATCTGGAGACAGCCGAGCGGTTGGATCCGGCCAATGTCGAATATCATATGGGCCTTGCGGGCGCCTACTCCAAAGCCGGCCGGCAGGAAGACGCGCGGCGCGAACGGCGGACCTCGATTGCCATCGCGAAGGGGAGCGATTCTCGTGGTCCGGGTTAGTTTTCCCTTAGCGATGGTCTTTTTATTTTTCGCACCTGCGGTATTCGCGGCGCCGGGTTGTGTTTCCTGCCACAAAGAAGAAGCGCAATCTCAGCCGAAAACCGCCATGGGAATCGGGATTGAGCTCGCGGACAACCAAGCCGTGCTGAAAGCGCATCCCCACCTGAGCACGGAAAGCAACGGCTACAAGTACGACATCCAGCGCAAAGATGGTGTAAGCACCTACACGGTGAGCGACGGCGCAAGGTCCTTGTCGTTGCCCATCCGGTATGGGTTCGGGATTTCTTCGCAAACGTTCGTGTTCGATTACAATGGCCACTTTTATGAGAGCCTGGTCAGCTACTATCCCAACGCTGGCGGATTGGCTGTCACCATGGGCAGCGAACGGGTGCGGCCGCGCAATCTGGTGGAAGCGATGGGCCGGGAAACATCCGCGGATGAAATCGTGAGTTGTTTCGGATGCCACAGCTCGGGAGGGGTCAGCCAAGGCAAGCTAACGCTGGATTCCATGCAGCCCGGCCTCACTTGCGAGCATTGCCACGCGGGCGCCGGCGCGCACCAGGAGGCCCTTTCGCAGGGCAAGCCGGGTGCTGCGCCTAAGAAATTGGGCGAGCTCTCGGCGGAGGACACCTCCAACTTCTGCGGGACGTGCCACCGCACCTGGGATGCAGTGGTGCGCATGAAAACGTGGGGCCAGTTGAATGTGAGATTCCAGCCTTACCGGCTGGCGAACAGCAAGTGTTTCCTGGGAAATGACCGGCGGATTAGTTGCACGGCCTGCCACAATCCCCACGACACCCTGGTGCGCGACGACGCCGGCTACGATCACAATTGTCTGGCGTGCCATGGGAAGGCGTCGGCGTCCGGCGCCCTGATGCAAAAACCCTGCCCGGTGGCGAAAGCCAAGTGCGTGAGCTGCCATATGCCGAAAGTGGAGTTGCCGGGAAGCCACAGCCTTTTTACCGATCACCAGATTCGGATCGTGCATGCTGGAGATCCTTACCCGAACTAGGTAGTTTCAGTAAATGACCATGGGCCTCGTAGCGCACGCTTGGGAGCGTGCGCCACGTCTTCAAGCGAGACACTTCCAAACTGGGCTGGACGAGCGCATAATTAAGGCGTTATGGACTTCCAGAAGTCAGGTATCGCCGTCCTGCTGGTTGCCGCCTTATCGGCCAGCGCCCAAACGCCGCCCGACATGCACACCACCGAGCGCGCGGTATTTTTCTCGGGCGAGGTGGCGCTGGAGGACGGATCGAAGCCGCCTGAAGCGGTTCTCATCCAACGAGTTTGCAAAGGCATCGCGCGCGATGAAACCTGGACTGACTCAAAAGGGCGGTTCAACTTCCAAGTGTCAGCCGGCGGCACAGACGCGTCCGGCGGAGACTCCGCGCA
>Ga0302324_100011488_pt1 | contig 18159 bp, 9 predicted proteins | sample Palsa_T0_1_FD_201949 | JGI IMG/M metagenome (GOLD analysis project Ga0302324, IMG submission 201949) | Peat permafrost microbial communities from Stordalen Mire near Abisko, Sweden - Palsa_T0_1 | ecosystem: Environmental > Terrestrial > Soil > Palsa > Peat permafrost | place: Sweden: Abisko... | reverse complement strand
CCTCGCCTATCGGCTCGGCGAATCCCTTTCCCAGATGACGGATCACTACCTGCTGATGACGGCAACACCGCACAAGGGCGATCCCGAGAACTTCTGCCTGTTTCTGTCACTGCTCGACAAAGACGTCTACGGCAACATTAAGAGCCTCGAAGAGGCGATGGCAAAGCATGAGGCGCCGTTTTATCTTCGCCGCCTCAAGGAAGCCCTCGTCAGCTTCCCAGATCCAGATACCGGCATCGTGAAGGCGCTCTTTACCAAGCGAATCGTCCACACCACTCCGTTCCAGATCGGTGATGACGAGCTTGATCTTTACGATCAGCTCACGCGGTATGTAGAGGATCAGTCCATCAAGGCCGCAAGAGAGGATTCCGCGCGCGCCCGCGCCGTTGGGTTCACGATGGCCATGCTCCAGCGCCGGTTTGCGTCCAGCATCTATGCCGTGCGCAGGACGCTTGAGCGCATGAAGGAGAAGCGCGAGAAAATCCTCGAAGATCCCGCCAAGTATCGCCAGGAGCAGATCACCAAGCGGTTGCCCGAGGATTTCGACGATCTGCCTGACGAAGAACAACAGGAGATACTTGCTGAGCTCGAAGAGGCTGTTGCGTCCTTCGATCCAAACGACCTTCGACTGGAGATATCCGAACTGGAAAGGCTGATTCGCGATGCCAAGGTTCTGGAACTTCAGGAAGCGGAGGTGAAGGTCCGGCGGCTCAAGGAGTTGCTGACCGATCAGGGGGTCTTCGCCGATCCGACCATGAAGCTCCTGCTTTTCACCGAACACAAGGACACGCTCGACTTTCTGGTTGGCGACGGCAGGGATGGCAGACCGCTTGGCAAGTTGCGCCAATGGGGTCTGTCCGTCACCCAGATTCACGGCGGTATGAAGATCGGCGACCGCGACACGCCCGGCAGCAGAATCTACGCTGAACGCGAGTTCCGCGAGTCGTGTCAGGTGCTTGTCGCCACGGAGGCCGCGGGAGAGGGCATCAACCTTCAATTCTGCTGGCTGATGATTAATTACGACATCCCGTGGAACCCGGTTCGGCTTGAGCAGCGCATGGGCCGTATCCACCGCTACGGTCAGGAGAAGGACTGCCTCATCTTCAACTTCGTCACCACCAACACCCGCGAGGGCAGGGTTCTCGAAAAGCTCTTCGAGCGCATCGAGAAGATCGAAAAGGACCTCGATCCCAAGCGCACTGGCAAGGTGTTCAACGTCCTCGGAGAGGTTTTTCCGGCAAATCAGCTTGAGAAGATGCTGCGCGACATGTACGCGCACAATCAGATGACTGAAGAGCTGATCAAGCAGCGCATCGTCGACCAGGTCGATACCGAGCACTTCCGTAGCATCACAAATTCCACCCTGGAGGGATTGGCGAAGCGCGAGCTGAATCTCTCCGCCATCGTCGGCAAGTCCGCTGAAGCCAAGGAACGCCGACTCGTCCCGGAGGTGATTGAAGACTTCTTCCTTCAGGCCGCCCCTATCACCGGCCTTGAAGTGAGCGAGCAGGGCAAAGGGCAGCACACATACAAGGTGCCCCGCGTTCCCAGGCATCTCTGGCCCACGGGCGAGCGATTGGAGCCGAGATTCGGCAAATTGGGCCGGGAATACAAGCAGTTCGTTTTCGATAAGGAGATCCTCAAGAAATTGCCGACCTTTGATTGGGTCACGCCGGGCCATCCTCTTTTCGAGACTGTTCGTGAAGACCTTTTGGAGACCGTCCGTGGGGATATGGAGAAGGGAGCCGTATTTTATGACGTGCACCGCAGCGTCCCGGCCCGGCTCGCCGTTTTTTCCGCCGCCATCCGGGATGGCCTGGGGCACGTGCTCCATCGCCGGCTGTTTATTGTCCAGGAGGAGTTTAACGGAACTCTCACGGTGCGCCAGCCAACCCTGCTGCTGGACTTGGTGCCTGCGCCCAAGGGGACCGCTGTCCCCGACGAGACCGCCGTCGATCGGAATTCCATTGAACACTTCCTCGTGCAGCAAGCGCTCGAACCCTTCCTTGCAGAGGTTACTGCCCAGCGCGAGAAAGAAATCCTGACGGTCACACGCCATCTGGAGATCAGCCTGAACGAGTTGATTCACCGTCAGAATCTCAAGCTCGCGGACCTGATTGAGGCGCAGCAGAACGGCGATACCAGCCCGCTACTGGCCGCGAACACCAAACAGGCGGAGGACCGTCTCGATGAGCTGAACGGGAGGCTTGAGGGGCGCAAGCGCGAACTGCAGAAGGAGCGCAACTGCACAATCAGCGACATTCAGCGGCAAGCGTCGGCTTGGGTGCTCCCCCATCCGGATCGAGCCACGCCGGGGCTTGCAGCCATGGTCCGCGACGACGCAATCGAAGGAATAGCTATTGATGCGGTGATTGCTTATGAGAAGGCGCGGGGATGTGAAGTCGAAAGCGTGGAGAGCGACAATCGCGGATTTGATCTGATTTCACGACGGCCACATCCCGAAGACCCTAAAACGGCCATCGACGTTCGCTTCATCGAGGTCAAAGGCCGCTCCGCTGTCGGCGAGGTTGCTTTGTCCGGCAATGAATACAGAACCGCTCAGCGCCTCAAGAAGGACTACTGGCTCTATGTCGTCTTCAACTGTGGAGGCACCCCGGCCATCAGCGTGGTTCGAGACCCGGCGCAGCTCGATTGGCAGGCGATTGTGAAGATTGAGCACTACCTGGTAAAACCTCAGGCCATTCTCGATGGGGCAGAGGGCTAGAGGAAAATGGAAGGTAGATGACCCAAAAGTATCCAAAGCGCCTCATCGAAGTCGATCTTCCCATCAAGCGTATCTCGGCCCATGCCCGGCGCGAGAAGTCCATTCGCCACGGGCACATCTCCACCCTACATATCTGGTGGGCGCGCCGGCCGCTTGCTTCATGCCGGGCCGTAATCTGCGCCTCTCTTTGGCTGGACCCTGTAGATCCGCTCTGCCCGCAGGATTTCCGTGACAAGGCAGCAAAGATCATCTTTGAATTTGCGCGCGCTGCCGTTAACAAGAAAGAACTCGGCAAGAGCTGCGATCACGAGACTTGGATCAAGTGGCAGGCGCTTGAGAAGGGAGGCGGGCTCGACAGCCAAAATGAAGCACACTGGGCCATCCTGCGCTTTGCACTGCTCGATTTCATCGCCGATTTTGCCAACTGGGACAATTCCACGGCTCAGGAGTATGTCGATGCAAGCCGCGCATTGACGCAGGCGGCTCACGAGGCACTTGGCGGTTCTGTTGGAACCCGACCGCTCGTGATCGATCCATTTGCCGGGGGCGGAGCCATTCCACTTGAGGTTCTGCGCGTTGGGGCCGATGCGTTCGCCAGTGACCTAAATCCGATCCCAGTTATCCTAAACAAAGTTGTCCTAGAATATATCCCAAAGTATGGGCAGCGGCTCGCCGACGCGGTGCGCAAGTGGGGGAATTGGATAAATTCCGAGGCAGAGAAGGAACTGGCGGCCTTTTATCCAACGAGCTCAGATGGAGAGACACCAATTGCGTATCTCTGGGCGCGGACCATTCAATGTGAAGGACCTGGCTGCGGCGCAAGAGTGCCTCTTATCCGTTCTCTGTGGGTTGCGAAAAAGGCCTCCAGATCAGTAGCGCTACAACTATCGCCAAATCCGGTTGCGAAGCAGGTTGATTTCCAGATTATTGTTAAGGAACGCGATGGATGGGAAGATCAGTCAGAATCAAAGAACAAGATATCGAAGCCGAACTTTGAGGGCACTGTTAGGCGGGGCTCAGCAACATGCCCATGCTGTCGCTATACCACTCCAGTCGTCCGCGTCCGAGAACAACTCAAGGCATCGCGCGGAGGTGCAAATGATTCACAGCTTATGTGTGTTGTCTCCACACGGGCTGGAGAACAGGGAAGATTCTATAGGCTTTCGACCGAATTGGATTTGAAGGTTCTCAGGGATGCTCGTTTCGCGCTTGACAAAAAGAACTTGGCCTACCACGGACCTTTGACCTTTGTGCCCGAAGAGCATTTGGATTTGCGCGGAATTCGTCATACGTGGGCAATGATTTACGGCATAACTGAATGGGGGGATTGCTTCACTGCGCGCCAAGCACTTGCTCTCGGGGTTTTCGGGCAAGTGATCAGAAGGCTCGGGAACGAGCTTGAAGGGGAAACTGATAAAGAGTTCGTCTCTGCGCTACGGACTGTTCTCGCTCTTGCGCTTGGACGGCTTGCTGACTATAGCTCAAGTCTGTGCCGTTGGGTCTCTGGGGGCGAGTTCATCGGGAACACATTTGGAAGGCAAGCTATTCCGATGATGTGGGATTTTTGTGAAGTACGTCCGGGATCTGAATCTACAGGCGGATTCCCAGGTGCATGCAACTGGGTAGTTGCTGTGTTGAACCACGAGATCCCATCCGCAATCCATGAAGGGCATGCCCAGGCTGCTACTGCCACTGACCATCCCTTACCGGATAACTCAGCGAATGCACTGATAACAGATCCGCCCTATTACGATGCTGTGCCATACGCGTTTCTGTCAGACTTTTTCTATGTGTGGCTCCGTCGCAATCTATTCGACGTACACCCCGATTTATTCAAGAGCGATGTAGTACCAAAAGATGCCGAAATCGTCGTCGACCGTCGACACGAGTTGAGCAACTCAACGCATGACATCGCCTACTATGAACGTGAGTTGGCAAAAGCATTCGGTGAATGCAGGCGAGTGCTTCGGAATGATGGCATTGCCACTATCGTTTTTGCCAGTAAGACGACCGCAAGTTGGGAAGCGATTCTGAAAGCCGTAGTGGACGCGGGCTGGATTATCACTGGCTCATGGCCGATTGATACGGAGATGGAAGCACGTGTCGCGGCGCAAGGCCAAGCAAGGCTTGCTTCTTCAGTTCATCTCGTTTGCCGCCCGAGAGAGAAATCTCAGGGGTCGGTGAGCACCGGCGCTATCGGCGATTGGCGTGAGGTCTTGCAGGAGTTGCCGAGGCGTATCCACGAATGGATGCCACGACTCGCCAGCGAGGGCGTCGTCGGCGCGGATGCCATCTTTGCCTGTCTCGGACCGGCGCTGGAAGTCTTTTCTCGCTATTCGCGCGTGGAGAAAGCTAACGGTGATGCCGTCGCTCTAGGTGAGTACCTGGAACATGTCTGGGCTGCAGTTTCCAAGGAGGCTTTGGCCATGGTATTTGCGGGTGCAGATGCCACTGGCTTTGAGGCCGATGCTCGCCTGACTGCTATGTGGCTTTGGACACTGAACGCGCCGGATTCGAATGTCGCTGCTGAAGACGGAGAAGACGATGAGGACTCCGACGAAGACCAAGCAGTTAAGAAGGTAAAGCTCGCCGGTTTCAAGCTTGAATACGACGCCGCGCGCAAAATAGCCCAAGGCCTCGGTGCCAATCTTGAAAGCTTGGCTCACCTGGTACACGTCGCGGGAGATCAGGCGCGGCTACTACCAGTATCAGAGCGAACCAAGCATCTTTTCGGGAAAGACGAAGAAGAACCCGCTCGTGCGGCGGGCAAGAAAAAGTCATCTGCACAACTGAACATGTTTGCCGAGTTGACCGAGGCGGAGGATGCTGAGGTCGCCTGGAGAGAGAAAACCGTAAAGCGTGTGGGCGAGACCACGCTCGATCGTGTTCACCAGGCAATGATCCTGTTCGCTGCCGGTCGCGGTGAAGCGCTCAAGCGGTTTGTTGTTGAAGATGGCGTAGGGCAGGACGGCAAGTTCTGGCGGCTGGCCCAGGCGCTCTCAGCTCTCTATCCTTCGGGCACGGATGAGAAGCGGTGGGTAGATGGTGTACTGGCCCGCAAGAAGCAGTTCGGTTTCTAATGAGATCAACTTCTGCCGAGGAGATGCAAGAGAATGGCACTCAAGCCCTGGTACAAAGTCGTCACACCGAGGGAAGACCTGAGAGACGGGAAACCTCTCGATGCCTCAGAGTTTGCCGTTCACCTCGATCAAGTCAGGGACGGGCGCGCGCCGGCGGTCTATCAGGACCCGGAACGCTTTCTGGAGCGTACCTTTCTGACCAAAGGCCTTACCAGTGTGGCCGCGGAGGTCCTGCGTCGGCTGTCTGGCGAGAAAACCGAGACCTCTGCTGTCTTCAATATGACGACGCAGTTCGGCGGCGGCAAGACACACGCGCTCACGCTCCTTTATCACCTGGCCAACAACGGCCCCAAGGCGAAGGGCTGGCAGGGCGTCTCCCGGTTGCTTCAGGTGGCCGGAATCAACGCAGTGCCAGCCGCCAGAGTGGCAGCATTTGTCGGAACAGAGTTCGATCCCATTGCCGGCCGTGGAGGCGCGGATGGAACGCCGATTAGGAAAACTCCCTGGGGTGAGATTGCCTTCCAGCTTGGCGGCGCAAGCGCCCTTGCCGTTCTGGCTGAGCATGAGAAGCAGGTGGTGGCGCCGGGCGGCGACGTGATTCGTGCATTCCTGCCCAAGGACCGGCCGGTTCTGATCCTGATGGACGAGCTGATGAACTTCGTCAGCCGCAGCCGGAAGAGCGGTATGGCTTCCCAACTCTACAGTTTCCTCCACAATCTGAGCGAGGAAGCACGTGGGCGCAACAACATGGTCCTAGCTGTTTCGGTTCCGGCCTCGGAACTCGAAATGAGCGCCGAGGACCAGTCCGACTATGAGCGATTCAAGAAGCTTCTCGACCGGGTCGGCAAGGCCGTGATCATGTCAGCGGAATCGGAAACCTCGGAGATCATTCGCCGTCGCCTCTTCGAATGGGATGAAAACGCGGTTACGGCCGACGGCCGGGTTCTGCTCAACAGGGATGCGATTGCCACCTGCAATGAGTTTGGAGACTGGGTAAAGGACCATCGCCAACAGGTGCCCGAGCAATTCCCGTTCGATGGCGCCCGCGATGCTTTTGCGGCGACATATCCCTTCCATCCGAGCGTTCTCTCTGTCTTCGAGAGAAAGTGGCAAGGTTTGCCGAGATTCCAGCAAACCCGCGGAATCCTCCGGCTCCTGGCTTTGTGGGTGTCCCATGCGTTTCAGGACGGGTTCAAAGGTGACCATCGCGATCCCCTGATTGGGCTTGGCACTGCGCCGTTGGACGATCCCCAGTTTCGCGCCGCCATGTTTGAGCAGCTCGGCGAGCATCGTCTTGAGGCCGCAGTTACAACGGACATCTGCGGGAAGAAGGACTCCCATGCTGTGCGCCTAGACAATGAAGCTGTAGAGGCCATCAAGAAATCAAGACTTCATCGCAAAGTCGCAACAACCATATTCTTTGAGTCCAATGGTGGTATGGCTCGCGCCGAAGCGACAAGCCCGGAGATTCGCCTGGCGGTCGCCGAGCCGGATCTCGACATTGGCCATGTTGAAACGGTTCTTGACGCTCTCACAGATGCCTGCTACTACCTGACCGTCGAGCGAAACCGCTACCATTTCAGCTTCAAAGAAAATCTGAACAAGCGTTATGCCGACCGGCGAGCAAACATCAAGGACGAAACAATAGGCGAGCGTGTTCGCGCAGAAGTTCAGACCGTCTTCGCAACGAGCAACGGGATCGCGCCGGTATTCTTCCCCGAAAACAGCGGAAAAGTGCCGGATAAGCCAGCTCTGACATTCGTAGTATTGTCACCCGAACAGAGCATGGAGGATGAAAAGCGAATCAATCTCTTCATTGATGGCGTTATTCGCGAGCACGGGAGTTCATCGCGGACTTACAAGAGTGGACTCGTATTCGTAGTCGCCAATTCCGCAAGCCCGCTCTACGAAAGCGCGCGACGTGTTCTCGCGTGGGAGGAGATTGAAAAGGAATTGCCAGGCATCAGCGTGGATAAGACGCAGATCACGCAACTGGATGACAACATCAAGAAATCCAAGCGCGACCTCAAGGAGGGTGTCTGGAGGTGCTATAACAACGTAGCCCTACTAGGAAAGAACAATGAAGTCCGATCCATCGACTTAGGGAATATGCATTCCAGTGCCGCAGCCTCGATCATTCAATTCATCGTCAATGAGCTTATGCACGTGGACGAAATCCAGACTGGCATTGGCCCCAATCTGCTTGTTCGTAACTGGCCCCCGGCCATTCAGGAGTGGAACACGAAGGCTGTAAGAGACGCCTTCTTCGCTTCACCTCTCTTTCCACGCCTTCTCAATGCAGACGCCGTGAAGGAAACAATTGCGCGCGGAGTGTCGAACGGACAGCTCGCCTATGTTGGCAAGACTGGGAGCGGCAGATACCATCCATTCAATTTCAAGCGTTCGATCACTGCATTCGATGTCGAGATTTCCGAGGAGATGTACATCATCACCAAGGAGAGCGCCGAGGCGTACGAAATGGCGGTAACGCAACCACCGACCCCAAAGCCAGCCCCTGCTTTGTTTCCACCGGATAGTTTCACCGTGGATCAGCCGAACACACAGACGGGGCAAACAGCGCCAACGCCCGCACCAAAGCCTTCTGGCGCCCAAAGTGGATTGGAGCCAGTTCAACTAAATTTGGGTCTGACCTGGTCGGGCGAAGTGCCATCGCAGAAATGGATGAATTTCTATACGAAGGTGCTGACAAAGTTGGGCGTCGGGAATGATCTCAGTCTGAATGTACAGTTCAAATGCAAACCCAAAGGGGGTGTATCGAAGCAGAAAATCGAGGAGATCAAGAGCGCCCTGCGCGAATTAGGTTTGGACGACAATCTTACTGACTAGGATTGGGCGATCTGATGCTAAGCAGCATTCCGTCTCCCCAGGAGTCCCCATCAGATTGGCTACAATACGCAGGGCCTAGCCAATGCACACCATCCCGCGCTCTGAGCAACCAAATTTCTGAACGCTACCGGACTTTTCGGTACCGATCGACTCCTTTCGCCTGGTGGCTCAGACAATCGTCCGGTCGGGATAAATCATGCCGCTGGGATTACTCTGTCTTCCCGCCAGATATGGTGAGTGGCTTTGGCGATTGTCTCTCCCGATGCGTTGCGACCGAGTTCAACTGTGATCAGCTTGTCCTCGGGAAACGCCGGGCTCAGCTCTAGGGTAAGGTACTCAAAAAGCGGTCGTTCGTGGACGGCGACAACAACGCGCCGTTCCGACCGTTTCGATAGAGTCCTAAGCAAAGCCGCAAACTGGGCAATGTGGACTTCGTCCATGCTTTGCACGGGGTCGTCAATCAAGAGCCAAGGCAACCTGGGCTCCAGGGAGAGATGTAACGCCAAGAACAACAAGAACAAGGTGAGCGCGGCAGTATTGAGGTTCCCGGCACTCAACATTGTCTGAGGATTCCCAGCTCGCTGGCCTCTTCTATGAACCGTTTCTAGGACCGCTTCCACAGCGCCCGAGGACTTTCGGGGCAGCGCAAATGCCGGTACAAAGTCCTCTTCCGGCGCAAGTCTGGTAAACAGGTCCGCCCATAGTCGGTTGAGCGAGTCGTTGAAAACACGCTGCACGATGGAAGTGCGAACTTCTAGAACACTCTTTGAGAAGGCGCGGGAAATCTCGATGGTGGCATCGGCCCTGCCCTTCGCTGTTCGAAAGGTCTCGGCTTCGCGTTGGGAAATTGTTTGTTCCGTTAGCAGGCGGATCCTGGAGGCTTGCTGCGATTGCAACGACTGAATCCGCGAGATTGCAGTCGTGCGGTGCTGCTCAATCGCAGTGAGGGATGCTTCTTCGCGCACAGCGAAATCCAAGAGCTGGATGAGTTCATCGGCTAGGGGCTGCTCGGGAAAGATGAAGGTCCGTTTAAGCTGGATAGCAGCTAGACGTAGCGTTTCAATTAGTGAAGACAATTGATCGTCGGATTCCCGCGCTGCGGAGAGCTTCCTAGCGGCGACTGCTGCACTTTGGATCAGTGTTGAAGCCAGGGCCGTGTCGTCGGCGAGTCCGTCGAGCCGTTGTTTCACGATCAGCAGGCGCGCGCGTTCTGTGTTTGCTTCTTCAGTTGCAACCTGGGAAGCTTGGGTTGCCACCAATTGATCGCGTTCGCGGCCAAGCGTGGTCAATTGCGCAACGGCTGTTGTCTTCTCCTTTGAAAGGGCTTCCAGCATGCCGGCACTTTCATTGAGAGCACTGGCTCTTGTCGAAACAGCTGATACTAAAGGAATCGCGGACGTTTCCCGAAAGTCTCGGCCGCAAAGTGGACATTCTTCCGAATGGATATGTGGAAGAATGCTACTCAATGCCTGAGCCAGACTTCCGGCGTTGGCGGCATGGGCCGCAATTTGCGCATCCAGACGTCGCGAGCGCTCCTCCAATCGCTCGATTTCAGACCGGAGTTCTTCAAGCCTGGCGGTGACTTGTTCCTGGCTCTTGATCAGATCGGAATAGCGGCGAATTTCGGCTTCGACGGTTTGTAGCGCCGCTGTCCGTGCCACTTCGGGATCGGCAGTTTCGGGTGACGGAAGATTGGGGAAGGTGGAATGGAGAGAGGTTATGGTTTTGTGGAGCAATTTTCCTTGTCCCTGGCGCCAGTCTTCAAGTTGCCGCCGGGCGAATCGGTCGCCCTCCTCGAGTCGTGTTCGTTCATCGATGCTGCTATTAGCCTGAATAGTTTGCAGCCGCTCTTTGGCTGCCAACAGGTCGCGACGGACGCGCGCCACATTCATGAGCTGTTCCTGGGAGTCCTTTCCTTCCAGCTCTTTGAGCAGAGCACCAAAATCGGGATTTGAGGACGCAACCGATGCTCCAAGCGGAACAAGTTCGGTCTGAAGATCAGCCAACTGTGCGGAGAAGGCGTTGTCGATATCCTTCAGGCCGCCGGCGATTCGAGTCAATGTCCTCTCGATTTCAGAAATCCTTCTTTCCACATCGGAATAGGCAGGGACGGCGTTCCTGATCCTACGCACATCTCCCGCATCGTGGAGCCCATCAACGATCGCTTCAAGAACATCCAGTCCGAGGAGCTCCTTTACGAAGAGAGTCAGCGGAGAGGAGCTGCTCTGCGCGTTCTGGCCCTGGTAAATCTCGAGCAATCTTCCCAGCGTCGCCTGGGCCAAATAGCACCGCTCACTGTAGGTCTTCGCGAGTTCCGCTGACAAAAGGGGGATACCGGTCATCCTGTTTGCCGCAACCGTCACGGTCGTTTCCGATCGACCGTCAGGAAGGCCACGGGCGACCAAATCGAGTCGCGCGATTTCGGCTCCTTTGTTAACAAGGTGGTGCTGATAGTCGCCATCGACCCGCCGGAGAGAAGGGATATCTCCGGTTAGCGCCAGTTCTAATCCAGACAGAATGCTAGTCTTTCCAGTTCCGTTCTGCCCATGGATCAGAACGACTGGGGCATCCAGAGGCACCCTGATTGGAGCGTTGATGCTCCGGAAATTTGTGAGCGTGATAGCTTCCAGTTGGGGAGTCATCGCGTCTCTTTGCCTTCTGCCGCAATTAGATCCAGTTCGATGATCCGGTGAAGTGTGCTTTGGACAGCTGATTTACCAAGGGGAGCTGAGTTGAGCAACTCGGAGATCGGCGCTTTTTCCGAATCGACCTGCTCGGATAACTCCGACATCGGATCGGCAAGTCGGCCTCCCGAGGACGGGAGCTTGAGCGGCAACAAAACCGCCAGCCAGTTCCGGAGAATATCGCTCTGGTCAAGGAAAGATGAAGCTCCGACTGGGAGAGTTCGTGCGACTCGGGACATCGCGTCGAGCTGTGTGGCCGAAGGTCTAGGGCCGATGAGGATTGCCGTAAGGGGTCGTTTCGAATCTAGAGAATCCATCGCGCGGGCAATGGTCTCGATTCTGATTTGAATTTCGCGACTGGCACTTACGACTGTATCTTCGACGATCACGAGATCCGACGACCGATCTGCACCAACCAGCGCTGCCGCTACCGCAAACTGCAACCCTGCCAGGACGAGTGGAGTCGGTAACGGCCTGTAACCGGACTCCAGCAGAAGCGACACAACTTGGTCAACTGAGTTGCTGTATGTCAAAGGGCAACCTCCCGCTGAAAACGTTCGGCCAGTTCGGCCACGGTGGATACTTCTGCGAGAAGAGTCGAGATGCTAACCGCTCGCGGTTCTCTCGTGCCAGTTCTTCCCACAAATCTTGCAGGTGAACGGGGCTTGGGATCGATGACTGATTTGCTGTGGATAATAATGCCATCGTCGGTGGATGAGATCCTCCCACTCGAAAACAGTCTGAGCGCAGACTCCGCACTAGCCGCGAAAAATATACGGAACCTGCGAATCGGCGTTTGAATTTCTAGGGCTCCACTCCCCGGATCGGCCGTTGCTCCGACATGCACTTTCCACAATCCGAGCTCTAGCCCTATGCCCAACGTCGCTATTGCGACCGCCAATTCCTGCAGCCCGCTTGCTGGAATGCCCGGATCAAACGCAACGTGTGACGCTGGGCTAGTCGTCAACGCTAAATAGCGCGCGGCGTCAACCGGAACAACCCCATTTCTGAATATGCCAGTCAGCCTCGAGAAGTGCTCAACAAGCAGTCGGACGAAGTCATAACGGCCCATTGGTTCTGCGTCAGCAATTTGGTTTCGAAGGGCAATGACTCCTTCTGCAAGGCGATCACGCTCCGCAGGAGGCAATCTGCCCTCCACGCCATTCAGCAGGACCTTGAGTTTACCGCTCAGGATATTCAATACCAGGGCGAGAAGCAGTTGCTTGGCGTAGGTGGGTATGTGCGATTCTGATCGAATGTCTTCCCGGTTTGCAGGAGTCATTCCATCCCGATACACGTTCTTCAACAGCACAAGTTGATCATCGCCGAGCTGGGTCTGGGAGAAGGCGATCGCCGGAAATGTGCCCGGCCACGGCCAGTTCAAGACTGTGGTGGCAGCTGCGAATGCGGACCGAATATTCGAATCCTGGGCCGACAGTCCAATCATAAGCGTAGCCTGACTGCGGATGATGTTAATCAGATTCTGCACGAGAACCGGGTGATCGTCTCTCCATTGGTCAATCTGGGACTTTCGAGCAACGAGATACTGGCGGTAGTTTCCTTCATCTTGACTTGCTAGCACGGCGCAACCGTGGAATTTAATTAAATGGACCCGCGCCCCGACCTGTCGCACGTCTTCCGGTCTAACACAGACGTTGATGAAGCTTCCGTTGCCCGAGAGTTGCGCAACAGACTTTTCGATGAGACCATCCCAGTTGGCACTCATGATCTCCGGTAAGAGTCCTTCGAGCGCGAGAATCGCGATGCACAAATGCTCCGCATCCGGTTCTATCGTTGGATCGGCGAAAACCTCTATGACTCGCGCGCCTTCCCAAAGCAGATAGTCGTCCTCTTCGCCATCGACGACAACGTCCAATAGATCTGCATATTTCCCTGCTAATCGGTCCAGAAGGCTAGGAAGATCCGGCCAGGAGGCCACCGACTGATTAAGATCAATCACTGCAAGATCACGACTTGAAAGAACAAGCCCTAAGGCCCGTATGAGCGCCTTCCGAAATCGGCACGCAGGATCTGCCGGCTCAAGTCTCGCCTGAAGAAAGGCCAAAACGTTTCTGACGATATCTTGGAGCCTTTGCAGTCTTCCAACAAACTTAGTGTCTGACGAACTGTTAATGGCGCAACTGCGGGCGGGGTAGTTGACATAGAAGAGAAAGCTTGTTCAGCGACGATGCCACGAAGTATAGCAGGTACTCTCAATTGTTTGGCTATTCCGAGCAACCACCTTGTTAGTCGATCCCGTAGGAGATCAAAAATAGACGACTGGCCAATTGCCTACCAAGCGGCAAACATCAAAAGGGTTCCCCCGTGACCGGCACACACGGGTACCGAATCCGGCAGGCAACAGGCCGACAATTAGTTACCTGCACGTTGTCAGATTGGTACCGAAACGCTGCAGGATCTGGAGAACCCTTACGGATGGCGCACAAGAGAAGGCGATGAAGACTCACACAACTCTCAGATGCCACCCCCGGCGCACCTCCGCGCCGGGCACCTGCTCTTGGCGCAGAGTTGCGGCCTTGATTGCATCCGTGTCTGGCTTGGTTTCCTGAATCGACGACTCCAAGCTCTTCGTAAGCTCTTCGGGCAGCAAAGCAAGGACCGTTTCCCACAGGACCCCGTCGATCCGGGCGTCAATTCTGCAGTATGACCTCGGAAGCGCTGAATCGTCGTTGATTCGCACCGAGTCCTGGCTGTTCTTCTGGGCGCGCAAAGTGAACTGATAGCCCTCGATCTTTTTAAGGTCGCGGCTCAGCAGGTAATAGAGCACCATGTTCTTGGTTCGCTCCACCTTGCCGGCTGCGGCCCGAGCTCGGTCAGTAAGCCGCGCAGCCTCGCTCCGGCAATACTGTTCTCGGGCTTCCATAATGCGCACAAAGCGGCCGATCCGGTCGACCTTCTCGCCGTGCGCCTCGCAGAATTGCTGGAACCGGGCAACCAGGTCTTCCGCGGCCTGACCTTCTGACTCCACCTGCCCTTCAATCTCTTCGAGGAGTCCGTCGAGTTCCACGTCGATTTCAAACAACGAGCTTGTTTCCGCAATCGATGCCATCTGTGTTTCTCCTGCTTGAACGTTCTGAATTCTTCGCCGGCATCATGCCGCTAAAGTCTGTCGCACACAGAGAGAGCGAGCGGCTTCATACGCCAGTTCGTCGGCGCGGACCTGATCGCGATGGCCGCTGTGGCCCCTGATCCACTTCCATCGGATGGGAAGGCGTGTATTCAACTCGATCAACTCCGTCCACAATTCACGGTGCTGCAGTTGGGTTCCGCGCCGATTTCGCCAGCCTTGGCGCTGCCAGCGGAAGACAAATGCGCGCATTCCATAGATCAGGTATTCGGAGTCTGAGTAAAGCTCGATCCGCGCTCGGCCTTCCACCGACCGAAGCGCCTGGACCGCTGCGACAAGTTCCATCTCGGAGATGGTCGTCCAGGGATGTGCGCCCGAAATCTCCCAACGTACCTTTCCCTGGATTACGACGACACCCCATCCGCCTGGGCCCGGATTGCCAATCGCGGAGCCGTCCGTGAAAATGCGATAAGTCTGATCCACAGAGAGCCTCCTTCCCGAAAACCATTTGGGGCGTTCATCGAAAGACTGGGGTGAGATCGAGATTTGCATTTGCCACTGGGACGCACGGCAAGCTCTGGGCCCTTGGGACTAGGTAGCCTGCATCGGAATGACCGCGCCGAAGGGGGCCTTCTGACTTCCGGTCGAGGCCCATAGGACGGGATAGGCGGGAGCCGAGGGCGGGAATGAACCATACAGATCTGTCAGAAAGACGAGGGTCTGCGGTAGAATCCCGTGCTCATCGAGCCAATCAAAACATGGGCCAAATTCGGTGCCTCCGCCTCCCACCGGGTTAAGGTGAACCGGTTGGCCGGACGCGTATGTCTCCACCTTCTGCACCTCTGAATCGAAGTAGAGAACATGGACACGCTGAGGCCGCTGGCCTTCGAGAATCGAACGCACCTCGGCCTCGAAGAGCCTCAGTTGCCGGGCATTCACAGAGCCTGAGCAATCGACGGCGATCGCGATCTCCCCGACGCCCTCGCGTATCACTCCTGGCAAGTAGAGGCCCGCCCAGACATGGCGGCGGTTAGGGCGCATCCAGCTATAGTCAGCCGGGATCGTATCCGACCAGAGCCGGCGTAGCATCTCCCGCCAGTCAACCGAAGCCTCGGCCGCCCCTTCCAGTGTCCGGTGGAGACCGGCCGGAACCTTGCCCGCCTGCCGGGCAACCGTCGTGGCCTGGTTGACCGCCACATCCCACTCCCTCGCCTGTTCTTCAATGGTTGGGGTTTCCTCGTCCGGCAGTGGCGCATCGAGGACCTGACCAATTCCGCCTTCGGTAACGGGAGCGGAAGGCGAGTTTGAATCGCCGCCAGTGGGCGTTTCGTCTTTCGATCCCTCTCCTCCGGGCACGTCGTCTCCACCCTTTTTGCCGTAGTCTTGCTCGGTTTCCGATTCCGATTCAAGGAGGTTGTAGATCTGCTCCGCGCTCATTCCACGGAAGCGGTCGTCGATGAGCACGCCTTTGGGCAGCGAGAGTCCGGCGTCAACAAGTAGTGGATTGATGGCGTAGTCGCAGGCCTGGTTCCACAGTTTCGGGTCGCGGCCCGAGCGGCGCACGTGATGGTGAAGGGCCGGGTGCATGACCTCGTGAGCCAAGGTTCCGGCCAGGGTCGCTGTGTTCAGGGTTTCAACAAAATTAGGGTTGTAGAAGAGCGACACTCCGTCCGTGGCCATCGTTTGAATCGACCGGCACTCGCGCCCCTTCAACCGGAACAGGAGCGAGCCGAAGAATGGATGGTCCAGGATCAGAGACGTGCGCGCCTTCTGAATGCGGAGTGCTGTTGGCGTCTCATGTGTGATTTGAAGCATAAGTTGTCATCGTGTACCTAAGGCGTGTTGCAAAAATAGGTCCGGCCTCAAGTCAGGCACTTACGCTTGAGGTGGTTTAGCTGTTGAGCATCTGCCATGAAGAAGCGGCAGATGCTGTTGACCTACGAACAGTGGAAGCTGATTGAGCCCTTGCTTCCCAAGCCGAAGCGACGGGCGGGATAGCCGAGGACGACAGCCGGCGGCGAATCGAGCCTGTCTGGAAGGCATACTTTGGGTTCTGCAAACCGGCGCGGCGTGGCGATGACGCTCAAGCGGGCGGCCCGTGAGGGTTCAAGGAGCGATAACACCACGGGAGGGGGCACGTCCGACTCGGCTCGGTTGCTAGGCCGTTCTGTTCCACGTTTGCGTGCATGAGGAGGCATCATGCATCCATGGCTCGTTGCGACGCCCATCGAATGGGATCACCACAGATCTGTATAGTGAGAGGCAGCAACCCCGATTCAGACGTTCATAATTATTTATCCGCCAGAACCGAACTTTCAGCGGCTCCGACGTCACCCGTCTTGCCTCCCTTGAAAGTCACGATCAGACGCAAGTGATCCGATAGACTCAAGAGATTACGGTCGGCTCCTGGACCTTCCAGCCCCTGATCCAGAGCCAAAGAGTGAAGAGTACTTCGCCGAAGGCCGTGATGAGAGTGAAGTCAAAGTTGGTATTCGGAAGAATGTAGGGCCCTAGACCCCCAATCATCCAGCCCGCCCCGGCGATGAACAACGCAATCCCGAATATCCAAGGGATGTAGCCGGACCGGTAGACCAAGTAGCCTAGGAGGACAAGATGAATCCCAAAGATAATCAGGGCCAAGGACCATTGGTAGTGAAACGAATGGAGCTGAAACCACACCTCCGCCTGCAGCTGGCCGGAGCCAAAGAGGGTGAGGTAATACGGGGTGACGAGGAGATGGTAGACATTCAGCAAGCTAAACACGCTGCAGAGAGCGCCGGCTGCGTACACCAGCTGGCACCACGCGGTTAGCAAGGACAGAGCTCGGTTGACCGGGGCGAGCAGGACATACAGCGCCCAGGCAAGGATGACGTCACCGATAAAGCTGGCGATGTAACAGAGTATGGCGACAGCAAGGAGGCCAAGATGGGCGGAGATGTTCTGCACGGTCTGAGCGGCGTTGTTCGCCGCCACCAGCTTTGGATAAATTGAAACCTCAGCGTAGCTGACCGGATTGAGCAGGTAGGCGAAGCCGGCGACCAGCGCCGCCTGACGCAACGTAATGCCATCGTGGGATTTTGCTGCGGATACCGGCTTCATTGGCTTGCTCCTTGCGACGGGTTTGCGGTGAGTGGTCCTTTGGTTGAGTTCGGTGGGAATTGCTCAGTGCCGCACCAGGAGCAGAATCGCTGATGGTTTGGGACAGTCATTCCGCAGTGGGTGCAGGTCGCGGCAATCGGGTGACGCATGACAAGGTAAAGAAGGAATCCGAGCAAGTGAGGAAACAAGGCTGCGACCAGAACCCAGAGGACTGGCCGCATATAGCGCCGCCGGGCGTCCGCATACACGAACCCGAGACACAGTAGCCAGATACCGAGCAGCACACCGAGCACTAAGGCAGCGCTGCCATACGCGGACATGGTGCGCAACACAGCGGTCCGATCAGACGTTTCGTATGCCACGATCAACCCAGCCAGCACAGCGCAGCCCACAAGGATCGAAGCCCACAGCTGAACTGTCTTCGGAACTATGCTCAAAAATCGACGGAGAAGTTTCATAGAATCCTTTCTTCCCGGTGAGTGCCGGCTTTCGATAACAAATGCAATAAGGGAAACAGCAGCAAGGCACACAGCGAGGGCACAATCCAGAAAGCGAGCAGCCCCCGCTGCACCTGCGTGCGCTGTATATCGAAGACAGCAGCGATCAGGCGCCCAAATTGCAGATCGACGAACGACC
>Ga0302324_100011485_pt1 | contig 18161 bp, 15 predicted proteins | sample Palsa_T0_1_FD_201949 | JGI IMG/M metagenome (GOLD analysis project Ga0302324, IMG submission 201949) | Peat permafrost microbial communities from Stordalen Mire near Abisko, Sweden - Palsa_T0_1 | ecosystem: Environmental > Terrestrial > Soil > Palsa > Peat permafrost | place: Sweden: Abisko... | reverse complement strand
GGGAGATCTCGGTCGCTTCATCTCGGCCGGGCTCTCCCGGCCGAAATGAACGCCCGAGATCTGCCCGTGGCGAGTTGGAGGCAGCCGATGAGCTGACGGTCCCCGCCCACCCATGTACTCATAGCCGAGGCACCGGGACGGAGGATTGCGCGTTCAAGAGCAACGCCGTCACTTTCCTCACGCAGACCTCGGCGACACTGAACGCCAAGGTCAACCCCGACGGGCAGAACATCACCGAATGCGACCTCGAATACGGCACCAGCACCAGCTACTCCTCGAGCGTGCCCTGCGCAACGCTGCCGGGATCGGGGTCGAGCCCGGTACCTGTGTCTGCGCAGGTACCGGCACCGCGCCCCTAACTACCAATGACTGTCTCTACCCCAGCAAATTGGGAGCGCGAGTTGGGAACGCTCGACCGATCGGCGAAGGAACTGTCTTGGGGGCCAACTCAGTGCTGACTGGAAGCACAGGAGATTGGGAGATTTGGGCTGGGCTCCCGGCCCGTAAGCTACGCGACCGCCCTAGATGAGCGTCACGTTTCCCGAGCCGGGTTCGTAACGAGATCACCCGGGCATAGTGTTTGAGTGGCAATGATCGACCTGCACTGCCATGTGCTCCCCGGCATCGACGACGGCCCCGAGGCGATCGAGGGCTCGCTCGCGCTCGCTCGTGGCGCCGCGGACGCGGGCGCGCGCGTGCTCGTGGCCACCCCACACGTCAGCTGGCAGTACCCCAACGACGCCGTCACGATCCTGTCGCTCGTGGAGGAGCTGAACGCGCGCCTGGCCGTCGAGAGGATCGCACTCGAGGTGCGCGCCGGAGCGGAGATCGCGATGGTCCGCCTGATCGACATCGAGCCCGCGGAGCTCCAGTGCCTGCACCTCGGCTCCGGGCCTTGGCTGCTGGTCGAGCCTCCCTTCTCCCCCACCGTCACCGGCCTCGACTCGATCCTGTTCGACCTCCAGCGCCAGGGCCACCGGATCCTGCTCGCCCATCCCGAGCGCTGCCATGCCTTTCACCGCGAGCCGCAGATGCTGAGATCGCTCGTCCGTGCGGGCGTGCTCACGTCGATCACCGCCGGCTCGCTCGTCGGGCGCTTCGGCGGCGAGGTCCGCCGCTTCGCGCTGTCGCTCGCGCGCGAAGAGATGATCCACAACGTCGCCTCAGATGCCCACGACGCGCTTCGCCGTCCGCCGGGAATCGCCACAGAGCTGGAGCAGGCGGGTCTGCAGCCGCTGGCCGAGTGGCTCACGGAGCAGGTGCCCGCCGCCATCCTCAGCGGCGAGGAGATCCCGCACCGCCCAGAGGTGGAGCTCCCGGGTATCGAGCCGGCGCGAAGCTCGTGGTGGCGCCGGCGCCGTTAGGAAAACGCACGACGCGGGCCGGCAGCCGGCTCAGCCGGTGCTGGAGAGGGTCGGGACGAGCGTCGAAGGGCTGCACCAGGCCGCTCCCGCGAGCGAGGCCACGTGCGCGCCGAGGCCCATGGGCTTCATCTTCATCTGCGGGATCCGCTCGGCGGCCGTGGAGCTCCTGAAGATCCGGTTGCTCACGCGGAGGCTTGCGAGCACGCGGATGCGCGCGCGCAAGGAGACTCTGAGGCCGAGCGTCAGACGACATGTGAAGGCGCGGCCGGCCGGCGTCGGGGCGACGCAGGTGCCAAGACGCGTCCTGCCGAGATAGGCGCTGAGTCGAATGCGCCCGCCCACGCTCGCGCGCGTGCTCATGATCAGCTTGCGACCGATCAGCATCACGCTCGGCCGCGCCACGCCGGGGGCTGGTGGGCTTGATACGCGGATGCCCGCCCTTCCACTATTTCCCGGCGCCGTGCCACCGCCCGCGCTCGTGGCATTCGCCGTCACGCCAGGGGTGGCGATCGGCGCGGGAGCGGCGATCACCCTGATCGCCTGCTGGGCGCTGACGGAGGGGTCATCGCGCAACTGCGCGGTGATCGTGACGGTGCTCGGCGCCGACGGCGCTGTATAGAGACTCTCCAGGCCTTGGCCACCTTCAGGGGTGAGGGTTCCTCCGCCGGTCACGCTCCACTGCACTGCGCCGCTGTCGTTGCTGACGGTCGCGGTGAGCTCGACGCCGGTGGCGGCGATCATTTCGTCCTGCGCCCCGCCGATTGACACGCTCGGCTGAGTCGAGAGCCCGTTCCCGGTCACTTCGATCGTGACCGTCGCGATCGCGGGATTGGTGGGAAACGGGCTGCGTGGGTCGGCGGCGGTGAAGGTGAAGGAGTCCCCTCCCGTATAGCCGGGGTCCGGGGTGTAGGTCACCTGGTCCTCGTCGACGGTCCCCAGCGTGCCGTGCTGAGGCTGGGAGAGGATCGAGTACTTGGGGCGGGCCGAGTCGCCCCACGCGTGGGAGGTGAGCGTCACGGCCTGTGCTTCCCCGGCCTTTGTGCTCGCCGACTGCGCGAGCGCGTCGAAGCCCGGGATGATCGTCGGGCTGGTCGCATAGGCGGGCGTGTTGGCCCCACCGGCTTCTTTGACGAACCCGTCGGGATTGACGTCCTCGCGCAGCCAGTATTCGCCCGGCAGGACGTTTGAGACTTCGACCCACTGAAAGGCCAGTTCAGAGCTGTAGAGGTCGCGCCACCCCGGAGAGACGCCCTCGTAGAGGCTGGTGGCGTTGGGGCGATACCGTTGGCAAAAGTCGCGATAAGGCGCGATGTTGTCAGCGTAGACGGGGTTTTTTGGCCCGACCTTCATTTCGACATGTTCGCTGTCCTCCAAACAGAAGCCGACCTTCTGCGCGGGCGCCACTTCCGCGGTCTTGGTCGCGTTCCACAGCGAGTACTTTGCCACGTGCTGCAGGTGGAAGTGGTGGTGACCGTCGGCGTTTACGTAGACCATTTCACCGGCACTGGGTTCTTCGCGGTGAGAGCGTTCCAGATATTCTTCGTTTTCCTTGGGGTGCTTTTCAGGTTCCTTGGGTTCTCCGGCATTGGTCGTAAACAGCCGCTGGAAGACTTTCATCGCCGGAGTCGCCAGTTCTTCTTCGGTCTTCTGCGGCAGTTCTTCTTCTTCTTCCCCCGCGCGCTGCACTTCTTCTTCGGTCGCCTTGGTCTCTTTCGGCTTTTCGCGCGAGCCCCGGAAGTCGAGCGCCCCCGGGCCGATGTTGTGGACGTAGCCGTTGAAGCGCAGCAGCAGTCTCGCTTCTCCGTACGGCTTCAATCCGCCTTCGGTGCTGCTGGTTTCCAGGCTGACGTTGTCCGGGGGGTCGGCGACCAAGTTCGGCAGCAGTGCTTCTTCGCCCGCAGCATGAGCCTCGCGCAGGGCGTACACCGAGAACAGCCCGATCGTCAGGACCACGGCCACCCCCAGCCAGCCAAGGCAACGGGGAAGATTTCGAATGGGACTCATCTGATGCTGCCTTCCCCGATGGCGAGGAGTCTCGCATTGTACCCCCAAGAAGACCAGTCGAGGAGTCCTTGGCACTCGCCGACCGGCTCACCGAGCTAGGCTTGCGCGCAATGTCGAGCGAAGCGATTCAGGCCGGCTCGGCGTCGCGTGATGCGCCCGCCGTCGCGGTGGCCGCGCGTGAGCCGTTGCAGTTGGTTGGGTTCATCGCCCTGATCCTGCTCGCCCCGGCGGCGATCGTCTACCTATCGTTCAACGCCGGCGGCTTCTTCCCGAGCGCCCCCGGCTTCGCGGCGATCGTCTTCGCGCTGGCCTTGATCCTGCGCACGACGCTCGCCGCGCGCCCGTTCGAAGGCTTCAGCCGCACGCTCGCCGTGCCGCTGGGAGCCCTCGTCCTGTTTGGCGCCTGGCAGCTCGCCTCGACGCTGTGGTCGCACGCGACCGCGCTCGGGCTGGACGCCTACGACCGCACGCTGCTCTACGTGCTTGCCTTCGCGCTGTTCGGCTCGCTGCGCTACACACCCGAGCGCCTGCGCTGGCTGACCAGGGCGCTGTTCGCGGGATTGGCCGCGGTGTGCCTGATCGGCCTCGTTTCGCGCGTGCTGCCGCACACCCTGCCGACCGTGAGCAGCTTCTACGACAGCCGCCTTAACTACCCGCTCACCTACTGGAACGCCGAGGGCATGCTCGCGATGCTCGCGCTGATCCTCGGCTTTCACCTGACCGCTGACCGCGACGAGCACCCGAGCGTGCGCGTGGTCGCGGCCGCGCTGGCGCCCGGGATCGCGGCGACTTTGCTGCTGACCTTCTCGCGCGGCGCGCTGGGCGTGACGATCGTTGGCCTCGTTGCGTACTGCCTACTGACGCGTCTGAGCACGCTCCCCACCGCGCTGCTCGCGGTCGTCCCGTTCTGCGCGATCGCGCTGCGCTCCGCGTGGGATGCGACGCTGCTGGCGAGCACCAAGCCGACGAGCGCCGCGGCGGTCGTCCAGGGCCGCCACGTGGCGCACGTCGTCGGCGCGTGCATGCTCGGCGCGGGGCTGCTGCGCGCGGTTTTGCTGCTCGCCGACCGCGCGATCGTACGGATTCCCTTAGTGCGGACGCCTCCGCCTCGCGCGGTGCGCGTGTGGACGAGCGTGGCGGCGGGCGTGCTCGTCGTGGTGGTTGCGCTCGCGCTCGGCGCGTTCTCCTCCGCGCACCACGAGTTCGACAAATTCATCCACGGCACGAACGAACAGCACACCGCCCAGACCCGCGACAGGCTCTCCGAAGTGACGAACGACGGGCGGCTGCCGCTGTGGAAGGCCGCGCTGCGGATCTACGAAACGGACAAGCTCCACGGCACCGGCGCCGGCACCTACCAGCTCTACTACACGCGCTATCGCACGGTCGGCTCCTACGTCGTCGACACCCACTCGCTCTATTTGCAGAGCCTCTCCGAGCTCGGGATCGTCGGCTTCGTGCTGATCCTCGTGGTCGTGATCGGCATCCTCGTCGGACTGGCGACGCGGATCCGCGGCCCCGGACGGCCGCTTTACGCGGCGCTGTTCGCGGTGACGCTCGCCTGGGCGATCCACCAGGCGGTCGACTGGGACTGGCAGATGCCGGCGATCACGCTCGAGGTGTTCATGCTCGCCGGGCTGGCGCTCGCGCGCCCCGCCGACGGCAGGCCCGGCCGCTTCGGTCTGCCGTTCGGCCGCACCCTCGTCGGGCTCGGCTGGCTCGTGATCGCGATCGCGCCGCTGCTCGTGGGCACCTCCTACGCGCGGCTGCAACAGAGCGGGCAGGATCTCAAGCACGGAAACTGCGTGAGCGCCAAGCGCGAAGCGCTGTCCTCGCTGTCGCTCTCGGCCAAGCGCCCCCAGTCCTACGCGATCATCGGCGTGTGCGACCTCGAGCTGGGCTTCGCCCAGGGCGCCGTGCCGGCGATGGCACAGGCGGCCTCGCTCGAGCCCCAGAGCTGGGAAGACGCCTTCTGGCTCGCCGACGCCCGCGCCGCGGCCGGTCTCGACCCGCACGCCGCGATCGCACGCGCGATCGCGCTCAACCCGTTGGAGCACGGTCTGCGCAGCGCGGCCCGACGGCTGAGCTCAGACGAACGCGGCGCCTGGGAACTCGCCGCGCCGCGCCTGCGGATCGAAGCCCTGGACTCGGGCAAGTTCTCGATCACGAATCTTTGATCGTCTCCTGTCGGAAAACGCTCCGCCCGTTCGTATCGGTGGTCAAGAGGGATTTTTCCCGCCAATGCAACAGGAGCCCAGGAGACGAACATGAGGCGTAAGAACGACGCACACAAGGAAGAGTTGGAGGGCGTCGCTCAGCGCCTGCGCAACGAGCGTCCCGAGGCGAGCCCACTGCAGCTCGACCAGATCAAGACGTCGGCGATGTCACGCGCCAAGGCTGGTACTTCTCGCCACAAGGCGGGCGCTCGTCGCCTCGCCACAGCCGGCCTGACGATCGGCCTGCTGGCCGCCGGTACGGGCGGCGTCATCGCCGGTGGCGGAGGCGGAGGCAACCAGGGCAACGCCTCCAACACACAGTACGGCAGCAACTGCATCGCCGGCAACGGCAACGGCAATGGCAACGCCGGAAACGGAAACGGCAACGGCAACGGCAACTTCGACTGCAGCGAAAACAACTTCATCATCGAAGACACCACCATCACCACAACCAACGCCAACAGCGGCACGACCAACAACAACTACTACACGACGGTGAGCGTCCCACCGGCGGCCAGCGGTGTTCTGGCGGCGAAAACGACCAAACCAGCGCTCAGCCTGCGCGACATCAAGATCCACCTGAACCTGTCGCGTAAGACGCATCTGAAGAAGGTCACCCTGAAGCTCGACGGGAAAACCTTCAAGGTGCTGAAGGGCACGGCGGCATCGAAGAACATCAACCTGACGAACCTGCCGTGCAGCAGCGGCGCCACGACGATCACCGTCGTCGCCGTCACCTCCACCGGCAAGACCGTCACGGAGAGCCACACGTTCCACCTGTGCCAGGCGTAAAGCCCGCACAGGCAGGCTGAATCGAATCCTGGTCGCGAGGCCCTCGGGGAACTGACTCCCCGGGGGCCTTGTCTCCATCTTCATCGAAGTTTCACCGCCACCAAGCCGTTTGATCTCAGAGCACGCGATCCGACCAAGCTGATGACCACCGTTAGGAACCCATGGCCCACGAACTGACGCGTCCACCCAGCAGGGCCGCAGCGCAGAGAGACGGCAGAATGTCACTGCGCATGCGATCCGATACCTTCGAGCGACTGTTCGAGGAGCACGCCGCCAGGCTGTTCTCCTTCCTGGTCTACCGCACCGGCAACCGGGCACTGGCCGAGGACCTGCTCTCAGAAACCTTCGAGCGCGTGATGCGCTCACGCCAGCGCTTCGATCCGCGCCGCGGCTCAGAGCGCCGCTGGCTGTACACGATCGCGCTGAACCTGCTGCGCGACAACGCCCGCCGGCAGACGCACGAGGAGCAGGTGCTGCGCCACGTCAGCGCCGGCGATACGCTCGAGCACTTCGACGCCGGGCTGGACGCGGTCGAGCACCGCGACGAGCTCTACCGGGCGCTGGCGACGCTCAACGAGGACGAGCGCGAGGCGCTCGCACTGCGCTTCGGCGCCGATCTGAAGCTGCGCGATGTGGCGAGCGTGCTCGGCGAGGGCGAGAGCGCGGTCGAGGGCCGGATCTACAGAGCTCTTGGCAAGCTCCGCGGCGAGCTCGCCTGAGACGGTCGATGGCCGGCGCCATACGGCGTCCTCGATCGCTCGTGTGCAGAGCACACTTCGCTCACTGCGTCCTTGTCTGGCTTGGCCCTCGGCCGTCTCAGCGGTCTGGTAGCTCCTAAGGCGTTTCCACGCAGCAGCCGCTGACGGTCAGCGCGGGGTGTAGCAACGGGCCGGAGATGGGCTGGCCGAAGCCGGAGATCGAGCGGTCGGCGTGGACGATCACTCCGAAGCGCACGCTCGGGGGACGCGGGTAGCGCACCACGCAGGTCCAGGGGTTTCCCAGCGCGCTGTGCGTCGGCGAGCTGCAGTGCACGCCACGCGCGCGGGCGGACGGGCCTCCATACCCGGGGCGCGAATCCCTGCTTGTGAGCAGCAGCTGATCGAGCGCGGCCGGCGCGACCGGCGCGAGCGCCTGCTGCTGGAGGACAAACGCAGCGTTGCTTTCGTGGCTTTTCAGCGCCACCACGGTCCCCGCGATCCCCACGGCGAGGATCAGCGCGACAAGCATCCCCGGGCGTCTCATGCGTACTTGGCCACCATCACGCTCAGGATAAAGCCATAGGGGCGATCGGGGGAGAACGCCCTTCTACGTCCAAACAGGGCGATACCGCTCAAAGATGTGCACACCTCGTCCGATACCGGCGGAGTGAGCCACCTTCGAACACTTTTCCTGAGCACGATCGCAATCCTCGCATGCGCGTTCGCAGGCGCTGTCGCCGACACCGCGGCGGCCCAATCGTCCCGAGCCGTCACGGCCGCCTCGGCGTCGCCCACGGCAAGGGCGGCCACCCGCTCCGGCGCCAACCGACGGCGGCGCTCACACAGCGCCTGCAAGGCCTCGCGGGTGGGAGGGAAAAGACACAAGGGACGGAAGCGACACCCGGCGTGCCGTTCTTCCCACAAGGGCAACTTCGGCAAGTCCCACGCGGCAAGCAACAAGACCTCTGCCCGGAACGCCCAAGCCGACGAGAAGTCCCGCTCCGCCACACCCGAGACCGTCTCGGTGTCGCCCGAAAGCGGGCCCTCAATCGCGAGCGTGCTCGCCACACCCTGCGAAAACACCGAGCTGACGCCTGAACCCGGCAACATCGAAGCGATCGACACCGCGACGCTGTGCCTGGTCAACCAGGAGCGCGCCCGCAACGGCGAGCTCCCCCTGCAGCCCAACGCCCAGCTCGAGCAGGCCGCACAGGGACACAGCGAAGAAATGGTCGAAGACGACTACTTCGCCCACGTCGCGCCGAGCGGCCTGACGCCGGCGGCGAGGGTCGAAGAAACCGGCTACGTGCCCAACCAGCAAGTCGGGTACACGCTCGGCGAGAACATCGCCTGGGGAACCGTGCAGCTGAGCACGCCGGCCGCGATCGTCGCCGCCTGGATCGCCTCGCCCGAGCATCTGGAAAACATCCTCTACGCTCCCTACCGCGATACCGCCGTCGGCGTCGTGCCCGAGGCACCCGCCTCACTCGCCGCAGGCGCGTCCGGGGCCGTCTACTCGCAGGAGTTCGGCGTGATCGTTCCCTGAGGCGGGCAGGAGGAGGCCAAACCGAAACGGAACCGCTTTTTCTGTTTGGATTCTTCCACCACTCGCGCGTCGTTTGCCCACCCGCTGAGGTTCAACAGGCGCGCTCAGCCCCGTCGCAGGCAACATTGAGTCCGCGTTGCCGGCGAACGGAAAGGCCATGGCCCGGCCCGGATCGGCGCCCGCCGCAAACGCGAGCACCGTCGCGCTCAATAGCACGCACACAAACAGCAGCCGGAATCGAGACGCCTTCCGGCGCCCAGCACGCATCATCATCAACGAGAGATCCTTCGTGTCGTCCTTGTGCATCTGTCGTCGTTCACTTGCCTCCCTCGTCACGGGAGATCTCGTCACATGCCACTCGTCACGGGCAGATCTCGGTCGCTTCATTTCGGCCGGGCTCTCCCGGCCGAAATGAACGCCCGAGATCTCCCGTGACGAGGGCGGCTGGTTGATCAGCAATTTACGCACCACGAAACAGCCACTTGCGCGCGGGACAGGCGGTATGACCACGCCCCTGTTCACGCACCGCATCCGGCCGATTGTCGTGGACGCCCTGCGGCACGCGCGGATCGGGCTCATCTCCGGCGCCAGGCAGCGAGCCGATCCTGATTCGACGAGCACTCAGAAGCCCGGCCACCAGCCTCCCGGGGTGCTTGCGCAAAGCGCAAGTGCGGCGTAGCGTTATGACTGTGACCGTTGCGACTTCCGTTCTCACCACCGCTGACTTCGCCGCTGAGGTCATCTCCCCGAAGGACACCTTCCACGAGGTGCAGGATAAGGCGCTGGAGTGGCTCGCGGCCGGCACGATCGCTGTGCTCGTGCTCGATCCGCCCAAGCGCACGGCAACCGCGGTGGAGGCGACGCGCACGTCTATGGCGATCAGGACACCTTGGACCTGAGCGACGCCGTGCCCGGCGCCGGTGATCTCTATACCTCGATCTCCCGTGACGAGTTGTGGCGGCTTGATTTAGAGAAGTGTCCTAAGGCGTGCGTAGGGTGGGTGCGATGAACCAAGAACGCTCAGGAGCTACCCGCAAAGATCCGCGACACGAACACCGCGAACTTCTCTACGTCAGGGTCCTCGTGTTCGCCGGCCATCACGCCTCGTCGCGTAGCTCGCGCACCGAGGCCCGCGCGCGCCGGCGGCGCGCGGCGTGCGCGCGGTGAGCCCTGCGCGCCAGCTCGCCCCGACGTTCGCGTAACGGCGCCCACTCCCCGTCTCGATCGAGCACCACACGCCCCTCGTCGACGGCTCCCAACAGCAAAAGAGGAGCCGTCTCCCGCACGCGCCCCAAGCGCGCCACGTCCACCCCACGACCCAGCACGCCTTCCAAGCGCACGGCCAGCTTGACAGCCGCATCCGGACGATCCTCAGCGAGCGACACCAGCACATCCAAATCGGACTGCGGGGTGTCCTCGCCACGGGCCACAGAGCCATAGACCACAGCCAGCCGCACGTTGCGCTCGGTACGCAAAGCCTGCCGCAGCTTCGCCAGCAAAGGCCAATGGTCGACCATGTACCGGCGCTCGTACTCGTCAACACGCCGCCGTCGCGGACTCAGACGCTCGCAGCGGATCATGCCATCGGCCACAGCACGACGCAGCGTACGCTCATCGGCACCCAACTCGCCAGCCAGATCCGCAAGCTCCATCGCCACCCAGTATAGGGTCCCGTATGACCGTTACACGCATGCCTCCAACCCGCCCCGCTGTGGGCCTATCTAGAAAGATCCAGTCATATCTAGCGATTTTGTCTAGACTGGCCTAGACATTTGAGAGGACTGGCGATGGGCCGAGGCAACGGCACTTTCAATCCTTATACCCCGGACTCCGGTGCCCGACCGCCGGCACTGACCGGCCTGCTTGTGGGGGATGCGGCAGCCTCCGATTACCGTGTGTGGGGTCGTAGTCCTTCGAGCAGGCTGGTGAGGACGTTGCCGACGTCTGCTCGTGCTTGGTTGGGGTCCTCGGCGTCGGCGATTGCCATGCATCCTTCGAGGATCGCGCCGGTGAGCATGAGTGCGAGGGTCTTCAAGGGGAGGGGTTGGATGACCCCGGCGCGGATCGAGCGCCTGAGCGCTCCCCGTAGCACGACCGCGCCGTAGCGGTTTTCCACGCTACGGATCGTGTCTGCGTCGAGCACCGCCTGGGCATCGTTGAGGAGGATGCGGCGCACGGAGGGATCGAGATGGGCGTCGAGCATCGCGTAGCAGCCGGCGCATAGGTCCACCCAAGGGTCGGGCTCCAAGAACGCCGTCGCGGCGCGTTCGGAGACCTCCCGCTTGACCTGTTCGTAGACGGCGGCAAACAACTCCTGCTTGCCGTTGAAATGGTGGTAGAGCGCTCCCTTGGTGACTTTCGCCGCGTTCGTGATCTCGTCGATGGAGGTCGCGGCGTAGCCGTGGTCGCCGAACAGCATGCATGCGGCGTCCAGCAGCGCTTGGCGGGTCATCTCGCCCTGCTGCACCTTCTTGCTCTTGACATCCGTACTGAGAGTATGCATGATGAGTACCGTCAGTATGTTAGCGCAGTCAACGACAAGGAGAAGGCAATGCCCAAGTACGTCATCGAGCGCGAGCTTCCCGGGGCCGGGAACCTCAGCGCGGAGGAGCTGCAGGGAATATCGGCGACATCGAACAAGGTGATCGGCGAGCTCGGCCCAGAGATCAACTGGCTTACGAGCTACGTGACAGACGACAAGCTCTACTGCGTCTACGTCGCCCCCGACGAGGACATTCTGCTCGAGCACGCTCGCTGCGGTGGCTTCCCCGCGAACCGCATCTCCAAGGTCTCGACCGTCATCGACCCATCGACCGGTGACTGACGGCGCTCGTTGCCAACGCCGGATGACGGTTGAGGCGATCGTGTGTGGAGCGGGCGCCGCGGGTCTCACGTTGCGCGGTGCTGAGCGGGTGTAGTGTGGACCTCCCGATCGGGAGGTGACGATGGAGTCGAAGACAGTTGACGCAGTCGAGTTTCGAGACGGACAGCAGCAGCAGTGGAACAGCGCCGCGAGCGGCTGGCGTAGATGGTCAGAGCTGATCGACGGGGCGGCCAGTGGAATCAGTGAGCGCCTGGTCGAGCTGGCCGGCGTCGAGCCCGGCAGCAGAGTGTTGGACGTGGCCGCCGGCTACGGGGAGCCGTCGCTGACCGCAGCCAGAGCGACTGGGCCCGAGGGCGCCGTACTGGCTACCGACATCTCTGCCGAGATGATCGCCTTCGGCCGCGAGCGCGCCACTGCCGCCGGGCTCGAGAACATCGAGTTCGTTCAGTCCGATGCGGCATCCCTGGACTTCCCGCAGGCCAGCTTCGACGCCGCGCTCTCACGCTGGGGGATCATCTTCGAGCCCGACGCAGAGGCCGCCGCAACCCACATCCGCAACTTCCTGAAGCCCGGTGGACGGATGGCGATCAGCTCGTGGGGGTCACCGGACCGTGTCCCGTTCCTCGGGATCCCCATGCGGACCGCCATGCAACGTCTCGGAGTCCTGCCCCCGCCGCCGGGAACACCCGGCCCGCTCTCGCGCCCGACGCCACAGGCGCTCGGCGGCCTGCTGGAGGCCGCTGGCTTCTCCGATGTGGAGGTGGAGGAGGCCGAGGTCACCTTCGAGTGGCAGTCCCCCGAGGAGTTCACCACCTTCATCAGGGAGATCGCCCCGCCGCTCACCGCAATGATCGCTCCCCACCCGCCGGAGGTGCAGGACGAGACCTGGGCCGCCATAACCGAGGCGATACGGGAGGCGGCCGGAGATGGCGGAGCGGTGAGACTTTCGAACCTGGTCCTGCTCGCCGCCGGACGAACGTAGCCAAGGACCGTCACGGCATCCACACCAGCCTGGGAGCGCGAAATCGCCGGCGTCGGCCCGAGGAGTGCGTCTCTTAATGCAAGCTTTCGCGACGGTTTCACGATGGCTACACGCACGCGCGCGATAGTGAATAACGATGAACCCCGACACGGTCATCCTCTCACCCCACTTCGACGACGCGGTGCTGTCGTGCTGGCACATACTGGCGAGCGCCGGCGAGGTGCTCGTAGTGAACGTCTTTGCGGGCGAGCCTCCCGCCGGCACGCTCGGCTGGTGGGATCAGCTCGCGGGCGCGACCGATTCGGCCGCGGCAGTCCGCATGCGTATCGAGGAGGACCGCCAGGCGCTTGCGCGCACCGGCCGCGCGACCGTCGAGTTGCCGTTCTTGGACGGTCAGTACCGCGAGGGCGACCAGGCGCCGGGAGAGATCGTGCAGGCGCTGCGCGGAGTGCTTCTCGAGGGCGCCCGGATATACGCGCCGGGGAGTCTGGGCGACCACCATCCCGATCACACCGCCGTGCGCGCGGCGGCACTGGCGCTCCATGCAGAGGGCGCCGACGTGACGCTGTATGCCGACCTGCCTCACGCCACCGTGTTCGGATGGCCGCGGTGGGTGCTCGACTCCTCCTCCTCGGAGGCCGATCCGGCAGGCGAGGGATGGGCGGCCCAGCTCCAAGAGACCGGCGTCTCGGTAGAGCGGATGGGGGCCGCAGTGCACCGGCTGGGAACGGAGGACCATGCCAGAAAGCTCGAGGCGGTATTTACCTATGGCAGTCAAATAGCGCCACTGCAAAAGGACTTCGGATCGCTGGCAGATCCTCAGCTGCTCGGTCTCGAGGTCGACTGGCGTCTTTAGCTAATGACGTAGCGTCGGTCCCGGACGATCGATCTCGGCAAGCGCGCGCTCGCGGAACCGCGCGGCGATCTGCTCCTCGCCGACCGATGCCGCGATCGTGTCGATCAGCTCGCGCGCGCGGACTCTGTGATCCTCGGCCTGCTCGAGCCTGTCCCCCGCTGTGGCTACGCGGGCAAGCCCGGCTTGAATCTGCCAGCGCTCGCAGAGCAGCCCCTCCTCGCCGGCCGCCTCGGCGCTGCGGGCGAGCATCCTCGCGGCGGTTGCCCAATCTCCTCGAGCCTCCGCGCAGCGGGACAAAAGACGGGTGGTCATTGCGATCGAGCGCTGCGCTTGGCTTTGCTCCCAAGCTTTCAGCCGGCCCTGCATGGTCTTCTCGGCGCGCTCGATCTCGCCGGCCGCCAGCTGAGTCTCGGCGATCGCACAGTAAGCCTGCTCGCCCCAAAAGTCGACTCTGCCGGGCGGCGTGGTGACCTGCTCGGCGATCTGCCGCGCACGCTCGGAGAGCGCATCCGCCTGGGTGCCGGCACCCGTCATCCGCATCGCCGAAGAGAGCGCTCCGAGGCAGCGGAAGATCTGCCCGCGCGCCCGGTTGCGCTCGGCGGCGGCAAGCCCACGCTGCAGGACAGCGACAGCCTCCTCAGCCGCCCGCAGATCCAGGAGGGGGTTCGCAAGGCCCGCCGCGGCCCAGCCGAGCCAGTCGGCCTCGGGGGTGTCCGCGGCGGCAAGCGCCTCACGGCCGCAGGCCAAGGATCGTGCATAGTCGCCGCGGCAGCGCGCAATCCAGCTCGCCGCGTCGCGAAACAGAACTCCACTGGTGTGTTCTCCCCCCAAACGATCGCTGACCGCGATCGCCTCCGTGACACGGCGCTCGGCCTCCTGCCAGTCGCAGCGCTCCAGCGGCACGTAGCAGGACTCACACAGCGTCCATTGCAAATACCAAAGGTCGCCACGCCGGCGTTGGGATCGCTCGAGCTCTGCGCAGAGCTCCTCCAGGCGCTCGAGGTCGCCAAGCTGCAGCGCGGCGAACTTGAGGCTGTCCATCGCCTGGCTGACGGCAAGCTCGTCGCCGGCGCGGCGGGCGATTTGTAGAGCGCGCTCGCCGAGCTCGATGGCCTCGGCGAACTCCAGCTCGTTGGCGAGCACGAGCGAAAGGCGGTTGAGCGCGCTGACCTGGCCGGATTCGTCGCCGAGCTCCTCGGCGATTCCCAGCGCCTCTTCGTGAAAGCGCCGCGCCGCCTGCGGATCGAGTACATGCCAATGCCTCCCCAGCTCGTTGCGTACATGCATCTCACTCGCGCGGTCACCCGCGGCGCGTGCGCCCTCCAGCGCGCGCTCGAGGTCGGCCAGTGCTCGCTCGGGCTCCCCGAGTTGGCGAAACGCCCAGGCACGAGCACGGTAGAGGTCGCGAATCGTCTCCTCCGTGGCCGCGGTCATGCCGAGCATCTCGCCCGCGAGGATCGCGCCGTCCAGGTTCTCGAGCGCCGTCTCCTGTGCGTGGACCCTTTCCGCCGCCGTGGCGGCTCGGCGGTGGTAGTCAAACGCCTTGCGCAGCTCGCCGGCGGCACGGTAGTGGTAGGCGAGCGTCCCGGCGCGCTCGTCGGGGCGGTCCGTGGGCGCCTGCTCGATCGCCGCTGCGATCCGCCCATGGACCTGAGCCTTGCGGGTGGCTGAGAGCTGCTCGTAGATCGTCTCGCGAAAGAGCGCATGGGAGAAGCTGAGGCGCCTCACCGACTGTGCGGGCTCGACCAGGACATCGGCGTCGATCGCCTCCTCCACGAGGTCGATGAGGCGATCGCGTGGGTGCTCGAGGACGAGCTCGAGCACGTCGAGCTCGAATTCGCGGCCGGCGACGGCGGCAACGGAGAGCGCCTGGCGACAGTCATCCCCCAGACCGCGCAGGCGGCGTAGCAACAAGTCCCTGACGCTGTCCGGCACGCCGCCCGCCGCCACACTCCAATCGGACTGTGCATCGACATCGTGCAGCAGCTCCTCGATGAAGAACGGGTTGCCCTCGCTGCGCTCCGCGAGGAGCCGCACAAACCCGCTTGGCGCCTTTAGCCCGGTGCGACCCGCGATCAGCTCGGCGACCTCCGCCTCGCCGAGTCCCGGCAACGAGAGCCGCTCGAGCACCCGTGAGCGGCGCAGCTCGGCGAGCGCTTCGGCCAGCGGATGCTCGTCGCCGACCTCGACCGGCCGGTAGGTGCCCAGCACCATCAACGGCGCACCCTTCGCCGAGCGTGCGAGGTGGCGAAGCAGCAGCAGGCTCGACTGGTCGGCCCAGTGCAGGTCGTCCAGGAACAGCACCAGCGGGCGAAGATGCGCAGCGTCGGTGAGCAGCGAGGAGACCGCCTCGAACAGGCGGAAGCGCTCCTGCTCGGCGCCAAGGCCCGTCGGCCCGTACGGGGAGCGCGAGTCCTCGAGCTCTGGCAGGATCGCGGCGAGCTGCGCGCGCCGTGGGGTTACCTGCACCGCCAGCTCGGCCGGCGAGCAGCAGGCGATGTAGTGGCGCAGCGCCTGCACGAACGGCTGGTAGGGAACGTGGGTCTCCTCGTGGCAGCTGCCCGCCAGCACCGTCGCGCCCTGCTCGTGCGCCGTGCGCGCGAACTCCCGTGCCAGGCGCGTCTTGCCGATCCCGGGCTCGCCCGCGAGCACCACGACGCGCAGGCTCTGCTCACGGACCTCCGTCCACTGCGCCTGTAGTTCGGCCGCCGCGTCGGAGCGACCGACGAACGTGCCGCGGTCCTCGCCCGCCAGCAACGGGGGCAGGGGGACACGCACCTCGGTCGATGCCTCCCAGATCACCTCGCAGGCTCCGACCGGGTCGGCGACGCCCTTCAGCGGGACGGCCCCGAGCGCGCGGTAGGCGAACCCGCCGCGCGTGCCGATCAGCGCTCGCACCAGCTCCGAGGCGAGGATCTGCCCGGGGGCGCCGGCGTCACAGAGCCGCTTGGCGATCACGACCGGCGTGCCGAAGTAATCGCCCTCGTCGCGGATCGGCTCGCCGACGTTCAGGCCGATGCGAACCGCGAACGCGAGCTCGCCGGTGGCACGGGCGCGGTCGACGGCCTGCTGCATCGTGATCGCGCACACGACGGCATCGACCGCGCTCACGAACGCCACCATCAGTCCGTCGCCGAGGTTCTTGACCTCCTCGCCGCCGTGCATCTGAGCCGCCTCGCGCAGCAGGCCGAAGTGCGCGCGCCGCAGACGCTCGCCCTCCTCATCGCCGAGTCGCTGGAGCGTCTCGGTCGAGCCGACCTGATCGGTGAACAGCAGCGTCACCGTGCCGGTCCTCGGTTCGGCTCCCGCTGCCGCCGGGACCGTTGGGCCGGGCTGGCGCGCCGGGATTGGCGGTCCGGTCGGCGGGGGGCTCGATGGCGGCGAGGCGACGGGCAGCGGCGGGGGCGGCGTCTGGACCGTGCGGATCCGCTCGAGGAGTTCGCGCGTAGCCGGCGAGGGCACGATCCCGAGCTCCGAGGCAAATCTGTCAGCCAGGCGGCGATATGTCACAAGCGCCGCCGAGCGATCACCACTCGCGATCAGGCGACGGATCAGCTCGCGATGGGCCTCCTCGGAGAGCGGGTCCAGCGCGACCTGGCGACGGCTGAGAGCGACCGCCGACGCGAGGTCCCCAACAGCGTCCGCGCCGGCAGCCATTTGCTCCAGCAACGCCAGCACTCGCGCCCGGTGCTGCTCGCGCCGCTCGTAGACCCAGTCCTCGTCGAGATCCTCGAGCAGATCCCCCCCACAGAGCTCGAGCGCGTCCTCGAGCCGACCCTCTGCGAGCAGGCGATCGACTTCGCCCACGTCGGTCCAGACCTGATCCGGGCCGGCGAGTGCGACTCCGTCGCGCGTGCCAAGCAGGTAACGATCGGCGTCCACGCCCAGCGTGCGACGCAAAGCCGACAGGGCGCTGCGCAGGCTCGTGCGCGCGCTCTCGTCGAGCACATCCGGCCAGAAGCGCGCTGCGAGCTGACCGCGAGGATGCGTGCGCCGCTCCAATGCGAGCACACCGAGCACCGAACGCGCCCGTCTGCTCGCAGGCAACTCCAGCTGCCTGCCGTCCACTTCGAGTGTCATCTCCCCCAACAGCGTGACGCGCAACATCGACGAAGCCTACGCGGGTTGACGCGCAGTATCGAGGAGACCGACGCGGATTCACGCACCTTTCGCGCGTGCTTCGCGCTGGCGCCACGGAGCCCTGGGACAGTTACTTCCGGACAACACAACCACGAAGGGAGACACAGATGGCTACCGAGGTGCAACTCGACCAGGAGAAGCTCGAAGGGTTCGTGCAGCGGATCGTGCTCGACGTCGGGACCGCGATGCGTGGAGGGCTGGTGTACATCGGCGACCGCCTCGGCATCTTCGCCGCGCTCGCACAGTCCGGGCCGGTGACGGCAAGTGAGCTCGCTGGGCAAACGGGTCTCAACGAACGCTACCTGCGCGAGTGGCTCGGGTCGATGACGACAGCCGAGTACCTCGAGCACGACAGCGTCAGCGACACTTACCTCCTGCCGCCCGAGCATGCCCTGCCACTCGCCGACGAGGAGTTCCCGTTCTTCACCGGCGGGCTGCTGCAAATGATCGTCCCCACCGTCACCGTCGCGCCGGCGGTTGCCGAGGCATTCAAGACCGGCAAAGGTGTCACACAGGACCAGTATCTGCCCGACATGTACGAGGCGATCGAGCGCATGACGGCGCCGTGGTACAAGCACCATCTCGTCCAGACGTGGCTCCCGGCGATGCCCGGCGTTCAGGAGAAGCTGCAGGCGGGCGGGTCGGCCTGCGATGTCGGTTGCGGGTCCGGTCGCGCTCCGATCACCATCGCCAAGGCATTCCCAGCCGCGGAGATTCACGGCTATGACGTGCACGCCGG
>Ga0302324_100011483_pt1 | contig 18162 bp, 12 predicted proteins | sample Palsa_T0_1_FD_201949 | JGI IMG/M metagenome (GOLD analysis project Ga0302324, IMG submission 201949) | Peat permafrost microbial communities from Stordalen Mire near Abisko, Sweden - Palsa_T0_1 | ecosystem: Environmental > Terrestrial > Soil > Palsa > Peat permafrost | place: Sweden: Abisko... | reverse complement strand
TGATCGTGCGCCGGGATGATAACTGGGGTCAGGGTGGAGCCCCATACCAGGCGATTGGCGCCGGGGGCGCAGGGGTAGCTGTGGTTTCCGGCACCACCATCCCCTGGCAGAACAGTTCTTTTCTGGGGCAGGAGCGGGTCGGGTCCCACCTTTCGATCGCCGTGGACCCCAACAACAGCAATACGGTTTACATCGCGTGGGCAGACTATCCAAATGGAGTGGCGCCGTATACCATTCACCTCCGGTCTTCGACCAATGGTGGAGTGACTTGGTCGGGGGATCTGCGCGCCATCGCCAATGGCATCAATCCTGCGCTTGCGGTCAATTCCGAGAGCCATGTCGGATTTCTGTACCAGACACTTACCGATAATGGGGCGACATGGGAGACACATATTGAAATCTCTACCGACGGCTTCACCACCGCTCCCGCACCCTCAGTGTTGGCGGCCGTTCCCTCCAACGCGCCCACCCACACGTTTCTTCCTTATCTGGGCGACTATATCTATCTCACGTCGGTAGGCACCGCTTTCTATGGTGTTTTCTGCGCCAATAACACGCCCAACAAGGCTAATTTCCCCAGCGACGTAACCTACCAGCGAAATGCGAACTTTACCACCAACACCCTGTTAAACGTCGACAATGTAAGTCCGGTCGCAATATCGATTGATCCATTCTTTTTTTCGGTAACAGAAAGCATCACACCCATCATTCCCATCCGGCCGATTCTCCCCATCCGGCCGATTCTTCCGATTAAGCCTATTTTGCCGGTGAGGCCGATTACGCCCATCCGGCCGATCGGGCCCATAGAGCCTATCGAGCCCATAGAGCCTATCGAGCCCATAGAGCCCATAGAGCCGGTTAAGCCGCAGTAGGCGAGATCGCCCATGCCGGAAACCCTTTTGCTCAATATGCCATTCGTGTCGCTGGCTAGACCCGCGATTGGGATCAGTTTGCTGAAGGGCCGGTTGGCAGAGGAGGGTTACTCCTGCACCATCGGATACGGATCGTTCTTTTTTGCGGAGTGGGTAGGATTTGACGTGTATGAGTTGATCCTCTCGCATATCAGTGCTGCGATGTTCGTGGGGGATTGGCTATTTTCGCAGTGGCTGTTTCCTGATCGCGATCACTCCGGATATCGCGCCACACTGCACCATCAACTGGAAGGGCACACGAGCGACTATGAGTCCGTGATCGCCCTGCAGGACAAGATTGGTCCTTATCTCGAGGCCTGCCTGACGCGGTTTCGGGTAAGGGACTTCGACCTTATCGGTTTCACCACAACGTTCGAGCAGAATCTGGCGTCGCTCGCGCTGGCGCGCTTGATCAAGGACCGTCATCCCGGCAAGACGATCGTCTTCGGAGGGGCAAATTGCGAAGGAGTGATGGGTTTAACGCTGCACCGTTCCTTCCCCTGGATCGACTATGTCTGTTCCGGCGAAGCCGACGACAGCTTTCCGCTCCTGGTGTCACGGTTGGACTCGTCCAGATCCGTGGACGGGATTCCGGGCGTCATTTATCGCCGGGACGGCGGTTCTTTCCTGGCCGCTCCCGCTGATCGTATCCACAACATGGATCGGTTGCCTGACCCGGACTATGACGACTACTTCGCAACCCTGCGCGCTAGCCCCCTCCGGCAACGGATCACACCGGCTTTGTTGATCGAGAGCGCGCGGGGATGCTGGTGGGGAGCGAAGTCGCATTGCACGTTTTGCGGCCTGAACGGTTCGACTATGACGTTTCGTGCCAAGAGCGCCGCCCGGGTCTATGCCGAGCTCGAACGGCAGAAGCAGCGCTACGGCATCGGCCGCTTTCTTGCTGTCGACAACATCATGTCCTACCAGTATTTCCGCGATCTGCTGCCGATGCTGAAGGAGCGCAATCCCGGGGTGACTCTGTTCTACGAGATCAAGTCCAACCTTAAGCGCGACCAGGTCGAGTTGTTGCGCGACGCCGGGGTGACGGCGGTTCAACCGGGCATTGAAAGCCTCAACAGCCACGTCTTACGGCTTATGCGCAAGGGCGTTACCGCCATCCAGAACGTGCAACTTCTTCGCTTGTGCAGGGAGTACGGCATCGAGATTGCCTGGAACCTGCTCTATGGATTTCCCCGGGAAACCCCTGAAGACTATGTGGAAACGGGTCAGATCCTCGACGCCATCTCCCACCTCGAGCCGCCCGGCGTCCTGGCGCCCATCCGCCTCGATCGTTTCAGTCCCAACTATGATGACGCCGTCGATTTTGGAATCGTAGAGATTCGCCCCTTCTCCATGTATGCGGCACTCTACCCATTGGCCCCGGAGGTCGTGGCCGGCCTGGCCTATTTCTTTGAGTACCGTTATGCCGATGGCCGGGATTGCGATACGTATCTTCAGCCCGTGGCCGAACGGGTAGAACGATGGAAGCAGAGTCGATGCGGGGACCTGAGAAAACGCTACGGGACAGATCCTGAGCTGATGCTCGAAGACACGCGGATCGACGGCTCTCCGTGCAACTATCCGCTCAATGGTTTACAGCGAGAGATTTATGATCTGTGCGACGAGATCCAGAGCGGTTCGACGATCAAGGAGTTGGTCACGGCGCACGGCGGGGCGGCCTTTTCGGTGGAGCCGTTTCTGCAGCGGTTGGTGGAGCTGCGCCTGATGTTGCGCGAGGGAAACCAGTATCTTAGCCTGGCGGTCGACAGCAGGCGCGCCGTAACCCGCTGAACTGTTATGACAACAAAACCTTACCTTGCTGACAATGGTGGCTTCGCCATCGTTCCAGAAATCCTCACCGGGCAAGAGTTCACAGAACTGCAAAACGAGGCGATCGTGATTCGCTCGACGGGCGCACGCTGCTCCGCGCCTCCACCGGAGGTAGTAGAAGAGCGCGGGGGGGCTCCGGCCCGGGCCTTTCGTTCCGCCGTGGGCCGCGAGTGCCAATGGCGGCTCCTGAGTTCAGCCACAGTGCTGCGGTCGCTCGCGCAGGTTGTGGGCAGGGAGGTCATGCTCGCGGGAGGCGGATCATTTATTTACTATGAGGAACCCGGCGATTTTCTTGCGCTTCATCGCGATATCCCCGGGTGCGATCTGGCAGTGATTACCAGTCTGGGCGAGATTGCACCTGCACCTGGCGGCGGCGAGCTGTTCGTTTACCCCGAATTTTGTGGCCGCCCTCTGGCTGCGGTCCGCGCTGCAGGCCATCGTGCCGCAATGCCAGTTTCGTTACGGCCGGGAGAGTCCGTGGTGATGCTGGGCGGCCTATTGCCCCACGAGGTAACACCCCTTCTGCCGGGCCAGGAGCGAATTGTTTCCGTCATGTGTTACCGCGTCCGCGAAGCTTGAAAGGCCACCAATTCCCGTAAGCGCTGCAACACTACCTGTCCTTCGGGGGTGGCGCCGTTCGGATCCGGCGGCGTGCTCCACGGAATATATTCCCATTTGCTCCACAGAATCGGTTCCTGCGTATCGGGAGCCCACATTTGGCACGCTGCCGCCATGATGGGAAAGCAATAGTGGATGATCGGGTATTTCAGGCAATGAGAGCCTGTGACCTGAGAGAAGTGTTTCAGGCGATGGGAAATCCCTAACTCGGCTGAGGCAATGCAGTAGCCCCACATGTCGCTTAACCACCCGGTGCCCCCCAAGGCCTCGCGGCAAACAGGGTCGGATGCAATCTCGATCGACTTTTGCAGCCAGAGTGGGGCCAACTGGGCAAGGGAGGCACGGTTCATCAGGATGTAAATTCCGACCGGCTGCACTCTTGCCCGGCATTTCCAGTTGCAATGACGGTCGAGCACCGTGCGATTTTCCGGAAGATCGAGGGCCATGTAATTGTGCTCTTCCGAGTAAGCCTCCCCGTCGGGTATTGGTCCTGGATCGGAGACCGGGTGGAGGAACACTGAGTCGGGATCGACGATCAGGACGGCCTCATCGCGGGGTCCGTCGAGCACAGCCCATTCGGCAATCCCACCTGATTTGTTCAAGGAGACAAGAGGTTCGTGGGGAGCACAGTCTTTGTAGTTAGCTACTCGAACTGTGTTACAGGAAAAGACTTCAGCCTGTGCACCAGTGGCAGCTACGAGTACGGTTAATTGCCCCCGCATTCCCGTTTGCAGATAGGTATAGCGGAGTAACTCCGCTTGCCACCACATATAGGTTGAGTCTTCACAACTGAAGATCACCTGCATGCGCTAAGTTTAGCTTTAACTGGACAACCCATCTAAAGCAACGGTGGGGCTTCGCCCGTCTTTTTCGGCCCACGTACGCCGGCGCGAACATGGGGCACCCGGATAGAGTATCAACCGGTATAGGCACTGCAGGCCCTCTACTGCTGAATCCTCGTATCAGCTTTGGGCGGCTCCGCGGTCACCTGCGACGGCGTGGGCAGTTGCGAAGCTTCCCATCCTCCGCCCAACGCTTGCACTAACTGCACCGCACCGGTCATCTGCTCAATCTGCAGACTGGTCAAACTCTGCTGGTCTCCCAGCACCGTGGTCTGCAACGTCACCACGTCCAGATAAGGATCAATCCCCAGTTGATAGCGATCGGTCTCCAGCTTCAACGCGGCTTCCGCCGAGGCCACGGCGTCCCGCTGCTGGCGAATCTGTTGCGAAAGTATCCGCGTCTGTGCCAGATAATCTTCCACCTGCTGGAAAGCCGTCAGCACCGTCTGCCGGTAGCTCGCTATATCGGCGTTGTAGATGGCTACATACTCGTGCAGCTCCGGCTTCAGGGCCGCATTGAAGAGAGGTTGCGAGAAAGATGGACCCAGCGACCAGAAACGGCTCGGCCAGTCGAGCAAATGCTTGAACAAACTGCTTTCAAAACCACCGTCCAAGGACAGCGTCAAGGAAGGGTAGAACGCAGTGTAGGCCAGGCCCAGCTCCGCATTCGCCGCAGCCACGGTCCGCTCGGCGGCGGCAACATCGGGCCGGCGCTGCAACAGCAGAGAAGGCATGCCGGCGGGAATCGGCGGCGGCGCGGTAGTAATCGGCCGCTGAGGAATAGAAAATTCCGATGGCGGTTTGCCGATCAAGACCGCAATCGCATGCTCATATTGCGCACGCGCAATGGCTAGGTTGGTTAACGATGCCTGGGCCTGCTGTAGGGTAGCGCGCGCTTCCACCAGGGAGATTTGATCGCCGATCCCGGTGTCGTACTGCGCCTGGTTGTAATCCAGAGACTTTTGATAGTTCGCAACCGTGTCCACGTACAGCTTGATGAGCGCGTCCTGCCCGTGTATCTCGAAGAAATATTGGGCCAGGCTGGCCTGCTCGACGAGCTTCTCATTTTCCAGATCGGCCGCGCTCACCTGGGCGGTGTACTGCGCGTTGCGCACCTGCTGGCGGATTCTGCCAAACAGATCCGGGGTCCAGGACACATCCACCGGCAGCGTGTAGATCTGTCCCTCTCTTCCGACATTGGCAGAGGAGGTGTTACTAAGATTGTTCGACTGACGCGAACGGGAATACGACGGGCCGAACCCCACGGTGGGGAAATACTGCGCCCGGGCGACGCGGACCAGGGCGCGGGCCTCCATGAAGTTCTCAAAGTACTGCTTGAGGGTTTGGTTGTTAATGTTGAGCTGGGATTCGAGATCGTTCAGCTCAGGATCATTGAAGATGGCCCACCAGTCGCCGCGAATCTTCGCGTCCGCAGGTTGGGCGACGGTCCAGTCCCCATTGGCTGGATTCGCCGGCGGGACCTCTTTGAAGGCAGGAGGCGCAGGGACCGCGGGAGCATGATACTTCGGACCGACGTTGCAGCCGGCGAGTACGGCGCATAGAAGAAAGCCAAGGGTTGGTTTCATTTTTTAAATGGCTCCTTCAGGGTTGGCCTGGAAGGTGTCGTGGTGTTTTCCCAACACACGCAGCCGGAGCCGATCCATATACAAGTAAATCACCGGCGTGGTGTAGAGCGTAAGCATCTGGCTCACAATCAATCCGCCCACGATGGTGATGCCCAGGGGACGCCGCAGCTCCGACCCCGTGCCCGTGCCAAAAGCCAGCGGGATGGCTCCAAACAGCGCAGCCAAGGTGGTCATCATGATAGGCCGGAAGCGCAGCATGCAGGCCTCAAAAATCGCGTCAGAGGTGTTCTTGCCGTGCTCCCGCTCCGCCACCAGGGCGAAGTCAATCATCATGATGGCATTCTTCTTCACCAGCCCGATCAGCAGCACAATACCAATGATGGAAATGACATTGAGGTCATTCTTGAAAACCAGCAACGCCAACATAGCGCCGACGCTGGCCGGCGGCAGGGTGGAAATGATGGTTAGCGGATGGACCAGGCTCTCATACAGGATACCCAGCACAATGTAGACCGCCAGCAACGCCGTGGTCACCAGGATCGGTTCGGTGCTCAGCGACTGCTGGTAAGCCTGCAACGTACCGGCAAAGAATCCCCGTATGGTCGAGGGAAGGCCCATCTTGGTCTGCATCTCGTTAATTTCGAGGGTAGCATCGCTGAGCGACAGACCCGGAGCAAGATTGAACGACACCGTCACCGAGGGGAACACCCCGGTATGGTTCACCTGCAAGGGAGTGGTGCTGGGCCTCGCGGTCGATACAGCCGCGAGCGGCGTGACCCCGTTCGTGGTGGAAGCAGCCGGATAGATAAAGTTAAGCCCCCGCGGCGATTGCCAGTACTGCGGCGCTACCTCGAGCACCACGTAGTACTGGTTCAACTGGGTGTAGATCACCGACACTTCCGACTGGCCAAAGGCGCCGTAGAGAGACGAGTCGAGCGAACTGGGGGTAAGGCCCAGGCGCGCCGCGGCCGTCCGGTCGTATGTCACATACTCTTCCAGGCCGCCATTCTGCTGGTCGCTGTTCACGTCCAGGAAACCAGGCAGCCGCCTCATTTGCTGGAGTAGCAGCGGCCCCCAGTGGGCCAGATCGGCCACGTTATCCGCCTGCAGGGTGTACTGATAAAGCGCATTGCCTCCGCGGCCGCCGATGCGCAGGTCCTGGCCTGGCTGCATGAACGCCTGGGCCACGGGGAGCCGGTTCATTTTGGGCCGCAAACGGCCAATGATATCGAGGACCCCAATTTTGCGCTGGTCCAGCGGTTTGAGCGAGGCGTAAATAAATCCTCCGTTGCTGCCGCCCCCTCCTCCGCCGCCACCACCGCCACCCACAAAGCCGTTGACGTTATCTACCGCGGGGTCAGCCTTGATGACTTTCACCAGGGCTTGGATGGAAGCGTTCATAACGGGAAAGGACGCATCCTGCGGTCCCTGCACGCCACCCACCATGGCTCCCGTGTCCTGCGAAGGGAAGAAGCCCTTGGGTACTTTAAAGATCAGCACCACGTTCAGGGCGATGGTCAGCAGCAACACCACCAGCATTAATCCTGAATTGTCGAGCACCCACAACAAGGAATGCCGGTAAATACTCAGCATGCCGTCGAAGAAGCGCTCAGTGGCGCGATAGATCGCTCCATGCTTCTCGCCATTGTGCGGCTTCAGCAAGTGAGCGCACATCATCGGCGTGGTGGTCAACGAGAGAAACAGGGAGACCAGGATGGCCGTGGACAGGGTGACGGCAAATTCGCGGAAGAGCCGGCCGACGATACCGCCCATCATCAGCAGCGGGATGAACACAGCGATCAACGAGGTGCTCATGGTGAGCACGGTAAAGCCGATTTCCTTGGCGCCCTTGAGCGCAGCTTCGTGCGGGGCCATCCCCGCTTCCAGGTAGCGCGCGATGTTCTCCATGACCACAATCGCGTCGTCTACCACGAAGCCGGTGGAGATGGTGAGCGCCATGAGCGACAGATTGTCCAGGCTGTAGCCCAGCAGGTACATGACAGCGAAGGTCCCGATCAGGGAAACGGGCACGGCCACGCTGGGGATGAGCGTGGCGCGGCCGTTGCGCAGGAACAAAAAGACCACCAGAATCACGAGCACCACCGAAGTGATCAGCGACGATTCCACGTCATGCAGGGATGCCTTAATGGTCGTGGTGCGATCCAGAACGATGGTGGTCTTGATCCCCTGCGGCATGACGGCCGCCAGGAAGGGAAGCTGGTCGCGGATGCGCTGGTTGGTCTGGATGATGTTGGCGCCCGGCTGGCGGGTGATGATCACGGTCACGGAAGGGATGCCGTTCAGATAGCCCGCGGTGCGAATGCTCTGCGCCGAATCCTGCACGTTGGCGACGTCGGAAAGGTGGACGGCCACTCCGTTGTGATAGCCCACGATCAGAGGCCGGTATTGCCTGGCTTTGGAAATCTGGTCGTTGGTGATGATGTCGGCAGTGATGACGCCGTTGGTGATCTGCCCGCGTGCCAGGTCGGAGTTCTGCGTGCTCAGCATCGACTGAACTTGCGCCATCGTGATGCCGTAGTGGTTCAACTGCGGAGGATTGACGTCGACCCGCACCGAGGGATACGAAGCGCCGCCCACGTTCACCTGCCCCACACCCTGAATCTGGGAAAGCTTCTGCTCCATGATGGTGGACGCGGCGTCGTACATCGCCTCCTTGTCGTACTTGTCGGAGGTGAGGCCGATGATCATGATGGGCGAGTCGGCGGGGTTGACCTTGCGATAGCTGGGGTTCGACGGCAGATTGGCGGGCAGGTAGGTGCGGGCGGCATTGATGCCCGCTTCCACGTCACGCGCCGCGGCGTCGATGTTGCGGCTCAGGTCGAACTGCAGGGTGACGTTGGTGCTGCCCAGCGAACTCGAAGAGGTCATCTCGGTGATGCCGGCAATGTGGCCGAATTGGCGTTCGAGCGGCGTGGCTACCGATGAAGCCATGATCTGCGCGCTGGCTCCAGGCAGGCCGGCAGAAACAGAAATGGTGGGGAAGTCAACCTGCGGCAGGGGCGAAACCGGCAGCACGTTGAACGCGATTCCCCCGGCAATCGCGATGGCTACTGTAAGCAGGGTGGTGGCTACGGGCCGGCGAATAAAAGGCGCGGACAGGTTCACGCTTCACCTGCCGGCTGCGGTGTCGGGCCGCCTGCATGCCCTGGGCCGCCTGCGCCAGAAGCGCGCCGCGTGCGGGAGAATCTCTGCGACAAATTATCGAAGAAGATGTAAATGACCGGCGTGGTGTAGAGCGTGAGCACCTGGCTCAACAGCAAACCGCCCACCATGGCGATGCCCAGCGGCCGGCGAAGCTCGGAGCCGATCCCCGTGCCAAAGGCCAGCGGGATGCCGCCCAGCAAGGCCGCCATGGTGGTCATCATGATGGGGCGAAAGCGCAGCAGGCTGGCCTCGTAAATCGCTTCCGTCGCTTCGAGGCCACGTTCCCGTTCGCCTTCCAGGGCGAAGTCGACCATCATGATGCCGTTCTTTTTCACGATGCCGATCAGCAGGATGATGCCGATAATGGCCACCACGCTCAGATTCTGCTTGAAGAGAATGAGCGAGAGCAGGGCGCCGACACCGGCCGAAGGCAGCGTGGAAAGGATGGTGATGGGGTGAACGAAGCTTTCGTACAGCACCCCGAGCACGATGTACACGGTGACCAGGGCGGCGAGGATCAGAAGGGCTTCGTTGGAGAGGGAGTTTTCAAAAGAGGCGGCGGTTCCCTGGAAGCCGGCCTGCACACTGGGGGGAAAGTCAATGTCTTTCGCGGCCTTGTTGATGGCCTCGATGGCGTCGCCCAGCGCGGTATTGCCCGCCAGATTGAAGGAGACGGTCACTGCCGGGAACTGACCCTGGTGGTTGATGGAGAGGGCTTCGGTCCCCTGCTTCATGTGGGTGAAGGCGCCCAGGGGAACGGCATTGCTGGGGGTGGAACTGGTGTTGGTGTTGGCCGAGCTGGAGCCGGTGGAGTTGCTTTGGCCGGTCGCCAGCATGTTAGACGGCGCGCTCAGCACCCCGGAGGAAGGAGTGTAGAGCGTGGACTCGGTAGTGGCGTTGGTGCCGGCGGACTGCGACGCGGACGCGGAGAAGGAGGTGCTGGCGGCCGCTCCGCTGGTGCCCGACGAGGCGTTGCCCTGGATGTACAACTTATTCAGCTTCCCGGGATCGATCTGGAAGGACGGCATCGCTTCCAGGATCACGTGGTACTGGTTGAGCTGGGTGTACATGGTATTGATCTGGCGCTGGCCGAAGGCGTCATACAGGGTGTTGTCGATGGTGGAGGGCGCCAAGCCAAGCCTGGACGCGCTGACCCGGTCGATGGCGAGGGAAACGGTCAAGCCTCCGGTTTGTTGATCGGTGGCCACGTCTTCGAGCTGCGGCAATTTCTGCAGCTTTTCGACGAAAAGGTTGGCCCACTTGTCCAGTTCATTCACGTCGGGGTCTTCGAGCGTGTATTGATATTGCGTCCGGCTGACGCGGTCGTCGACGGTGATGTTCTGCACCGGCTGCATGTAAAGCTTGATACCACCGACCTGGGTGAGGCTGGAGTTGAGGCGGCGAACGACGTCGGCGGCGCTGCGATCGCGTTGGTCTAGCGGTTTGAGATTAATCGACATGCGGCCGCTGTTCAGCGTGGTGTTGGTGCCGTCGGCTCCGATGAAGGAGGAGAGGCTTTCGACGGCCGGATCCTGAAGGACGACCTTCGCCACTTCCTGCTGCGCCTTGGCCATGGCGGTAAAGGAGATGGACGCGGGCGCCTGCGAGATGCCCTGGATCACACCGGTGTCTTGCACCGGGAAAAAGCCTTTGGGAATGACGATGTAGAGATAGACGGTCAGGGCCAGGGTGGCTACAGCGACCAGCAAGGTAAAGGTTTGGTAACGCAGGACCACCTTGAGGGTGCGGCCGTAGAAGGCGATCATGTTCTCAAACGCCCGCTCTGAAGCCTGGTAAAAGCGTCCTTCTTTTTCTTTCGGATTGTGGCGCAGAATGCGCGAGCACATCATCGGGGTCAGAGTCAGCGAGACCACGGCGGAGATGATGATGGTGACCGCCAGAGTGACGGCGAACTCACGGAACAGCCGGCCGACTACATCTCCCATAAAGAGCAGGGGAATGAGCACGGCGATCAGAGAGACCGTCAGCGAAACGATGGTGAACCCGATCTGCTCCGCGCCCACCAGGGCCGCCTGCATCGGGCTGTAGCCTTCCTCGAGATAACGAGAGATGTTCTCGATCATGACGATGGCGTCGTCCACCACGAAGCCGGTGGAGATGGTTAACGCCATCAGGGAGAGGTTGTCGAGGCTGTAGCCGAGGCCGTACATGGCCGCGAAGGTGCCGACAATCGAGAGCGGCACGGCGACGCTGGGGATGATGGTGGCGTACAGGTTGCGCAGGAAGACAAAGATCACCATCACCACCAGGGCGATGGTCAACATCAGTTCGAATTCGACGTCGGCCACCGAGGCTTTGATATCGGTGGTCAAGTCGGTAAGGGTGGTTACTTCGATGCCTTTGGGCAGGTTGGCCTGCAGCTGGGGCAGCAGCAGCTGGATGCTTCTGACCACGCTGATGGTGTTGGCGCCGGGCTGCCTCTGCACGTTGAGAATGACCGCCGGCGTCTGGTTCATCCAGGCTGCCTGCTTGGTGTTTTCCACTCCGTCGACGATGTTGGCTACGTCGTGCAGAAAGACAGGAGCGTTGTTGCGGTAGGCGACGACGACGTCTTTGTAATCGCTGCTGGTGACCAGCTGATCGTTGGCGTCGATCTGCCAATCCTGGCGGGGGCCGTCGAAGTTGCCCTTGGCCTGGTTCACGCTGGCCGCGACTAAGGCGGTGCGGACGGCTTCAAGGTCAATGCCGTAGGCCTGCAACTGGGCCGGGTTTACCTGGATGCGCACCGCGGGTTTTTGGCCGCCGCTGATGCTGACCAGGCCGACTCCGTTGAGCTGCGAGATCTTGGGGGCCAGGCGGGTATCGACGTAATTCTCCACCAGGGCCAGGGGCAGGGTTTTCGAAGTGATGCCCAGGGTGAGGACCGGCGCGTCGGCAGGATTGGTCTTGCTGTAAATCGGGGGGGCGGGGAGGTCAGCCGGCAGGAAGCTCTGCGCGGCGTTGATGGCCGATTGCACTTCTTCTTCGGCCACGTCGATGTTGAGCGCGAGGGCGAACTGCAGCACCACCACCGAGGTCGCGCCGGAGCTGGTGGAGGTCATCTGGCTGAGCCCCTGCATCTCGCCAAATTGCCTTTCCAATGGCGCGGTCACGGTGGTGGCCACCACGTCCGGGCTGGCTCCGGGATAGAAGGTCAGCACCTGAATGGTCGGATAATCGACCTCGGGCAGGGCGGAGACCGGCAACTGCGTGTAGGCGACGATGCCGACGAGCATGATGGCGGCCATCAGCAGCGAGGTGGCCACCGGGCGCAGAATAAATGGGCGGGACGGGCTCACGGGGCATCGCTCTCATCGTTCGAGGGCAGGAGAGTCTGCTTGGAGACGGTGATCTTGGAGCCGTCCTGCAGTTTCTCGAAGCTGCTGTCCGCGATCACATCGCCGTCATTGAGCCCTTGGATCACCTGGGTCTGGTTGGCTTCGCTGACGCCCGGCTTGATGTTGTGAATATGCGCAACCCCGTTTTGGATCAGGTAAACGTAGACGGCGTCGCCGTTGTGCTGGATGGCGGAGGAGGGGATTAACACCACGTTGTCCAGGGTCTTCAACAGCAGGCGGGCATTCACGAAGAGATTGGGAAAGAGCGCGAAGTCCTTATTGGCGAACATGGCGCGTAGTTTCAGAGTCCCGGTGGTGGTGTCGATCTGGTTGTCGGTGGCTTCGAGCTTGCCCACGGCCAGCTTGGTGGTTTCGGAGCGATCGTAGGCATCGACATTGAGCGCTTTGCCGTGGCGTAGCTGCTGCTCCAGCGGACCCACACTGTCTTCCGGGATGGTGAAGACCACCGTGATGGGCTGCAGCTGGGTGACTACGGCCAGCGCGGTAGTGCTGGAGGCGGTGGCCAAGTTGCCGGGATCCACCAGACGGAGGCCGACGCGCCCGTTGATGGGCGAGACGATGTTGGTGAAACCGAGCTGCACCTGGTCGAAGGCCAGAGTTCCCTGATCGGATTTGACGGTCCCGCGGTCCTGCAGGACGACTTTCTCCTGGTCGTCCAAGGTTTGTTTCGGGATGGCGTTGCGGGCCCAGGCATCCTGGTAGCGCTTCAGGTCCATCTCCGCCTGGGCGAGCAGGTTGGTGTCCCGATCCAGGTTTCCCTGGGCGGTGGTTACATTGGCCTGGAAGGGCCGGGGATCGATCTGGATCAGTTGTTGGCCCGTGTGGACCAGTTGGCCTTCACGATAGAGGACCTGGCTTATGACACCGGTGACCTGACTGACGATGGTGGTGGTGTAGACCGGGGTGACGGTGCCGATGGCGTCCAGGTAAACCCCGATGTTGCCGGTTTTGGCGGTGGCGATGTTCAGGTTGACGGTGCCGCCCATGGCGGCTCGCCTTCCGCCGCCGGTCGCGGCCGGGGCTGCCCGGTGGTGCATGACCCACCAAAAGAGCAGGGCGAACAGGGCTAGAATCACGAGCCAGACGATCACGCGGACTCCCGTGGAGCGCTTGGGAGGGGGCAATTGGTGGCTCGGCCCGATGTGGGGTTCGGTAGCGGTGGGCTCCTGGTTGGGGCGAATGTCGTCTGGCATCAGTAAACCTGGTGTCCTCTTTCTGCTACCGCCGCAACGCTCCGGCGGGACAAGTCAAGCCGGGAAGGGCGGTTCGTGGGTGGAGCGACGGCACGCGCGAGCAGAGTTGTCACAAGGTTGTTGCGTAACCACCCAAGGGAATGGAAGCCGCCGCGGCATGCAGGCGGAAAAATGGGACCCATTGGCCTCAAAAAAAACTGTAAACACTGTAAACCATAGACGATACAAGTGCGTCCCGAGACGCACGCGCTACCTAAAAGCATATCGCAGGCACGGCTTTGGGGCTACCTGCCGGATGTCTTCTTCTGGCGTTTCACCTTGGCCCAACGCTTGTGCTGGGCGTCGGCGATGGCGCGTCGTGCTTTGGGGCTGAGGGTGCGGCGGGATTTTGCGGTGGCTGTGGTGCCCTCGGCGAGAAGGGCGCGTGCCTCGCGCAGCTTGGCAATTTCTTGATCGATGGCGTTCAGGATCTGGTCGTTCAAGGGTTTTCCTTTCGTGGAAAGAATAACAGGTTAGACTTCCCGGCCGGGTGTTCGTTCATCAAGACACCGTGGCGGTTACGTGTTCCGGGGTTTACCAGTGGTTGGTTACCCTGGTGCGGCGCGGTAATGGCGCGAAAGTGACACCGGTCGTTCGCGGCTTTACCCGGTTCGTAAGCTGGTGTTTTGGCGCGGCTCGCGTAGTCTCACTCTTGCACGAAGTCGCGGTTATTTAGGGGGAACGATGAAGCGGTTTGCCAAGTCGATACAGGTAGCGATGCTGGCGGCGGCCGGGGCCGTGCTGGTCGCTGGCTGCGGGGATACGCGGGTCGCGAACAAGCAGAATCTCGCGCATGCGCTCAACCACGATTACTCAGTGAATGAAGATTGCCTGTTCGCCAAGCCCATGCCTTTTCCGTATGAAGTGGCGATGAATGACACGCTGTTGGCGGAGACACGGCGCCGGCTGGATGCGCTGGCCGAGGCGGGATTGCTGGAGCGGGAACAGAGCATGGCGAACGGTACGACCATCAACCGCTACGTGTTGACGGCGGCGGGGAGCCGGACGGAGGGCAAGGGACGGTTTTGCTATGGACGCCGGGAGGTGACGAGCGTGGAGAAGTTCACTCCGCCGGTTGATTATCAGGGCATGCCTCTGACCAAGGTGGAATATCATTTTGTGTTGAAGAACAGCCCCAGCTGGGCGAAGCAGGATGAGGTGCGGAATGCGTTTCCGATGGTGGCGAAGTCGCTGTCGGAGGAGCCGGTGGATGAGGCGACCTTGGTGCTGACGCACAACGGGTGGGTTTTAACTTATTAGGGGCTACTTCCTGGAAAGGTATCGATCCGAGGGGCGACAGATTCGCTCAGGACCAAGAATAGATGGGTGGCCCATATCTCGCGTTTTCTGCGAGATGTGGGATGGGAGGAGGCAGAGAAACTAGAGGTATCCTGGCGTGATTTGTACCGTTCCCGACGCGCCGCTTGCATAGTAGCGGTAACTTGACCACTTCCAGTCTTCCTCGGTCTGAACCAATCCTCGGGCTACCGGATTGCGATGCATGTACTGAAGCTTCTCCGCCTGCTTGCCGAAGGAGTAGACGTTAAAATCGTAGTAGCGCCTCTGCCAAAACGGTTTTCCAGGCAGACGTTTCGAGACTGAAATCTTTATCGCCTGAAGAACGCGCGCGAGACCGACCTCAGGAGGCTCGCCCACAAGCAAGTGGACGTGGTCCGGCATCACAACATAGCCGACCATTGGAAACTGGTATTGCTGGTGCATCTTTTCGAGGCAAAATTCGAAGGTTTCCTTCGCCGCATCTTCGGTCAGATGCGGGTACCTTCGGTGGCAGCCGAAGGTGACAAAGTGGAGATCCCCGGTCTCTTGAAAACGTTTCAACCCGAGGGGCATGGCTGACAATGTACATCCCACCCACATCTCGCAAAAAGCGCGAGATATGGGCCACCCCCTATTGGCTGGGCGCGAGACTAGGTTGTGCTCAGCATTTTGGCTGGGCGCGAGACTAGGTTGGGCTCGCCCATTTGGTTGGCCGAGAGACTAGGTTGCGCTCAGCATTATGCGCAGATCGCGCAGGTTGTTGTGGGTGGGGCCCGTCACCAGCGCGTCTCCCAGGGCGGCGAAGAGGGGATAAGCATCAAAGCGGGCCAGCGAGGCTGCGGGGTCAATCCCCAGCGCCTTGCTCCTCGCTGCCGTGGTTGCGTCGGCAACCGCACCCGCGGCGGGACTGTTTCCGTCAATGCCATCACTGCCCGCACTCAAGACCACCATCGGCCGGGGCAGCTCCAAGGCACAGGCCAAGGCGAATTGCTGGTTTCTTCCCCCGGCGCCATGCTCATGACCAAGGCGTACCGTCACTTCACCTGCCGACAATAAGCAAAGCTTGCCGCACTTTGGCTCCAGTTCCGCAAAGCGGCCCAGCAAATGGCGGGCGGCGTCGAGATAATCCCAATCGTCGCAGCTGTTGTCGATCACCACTTCATACCCCAGCCGCAGGGCCATCTCCCGCGCGGAGTCGACCAGGTCATCGCTCGAAAGCAGAGTCTCTACCGGCGACGACCCATCGAGCGTAGGCGTCTCCTCCAGTTGAGGACCCTCAAAAAACGCCCGCACCGCCGGGGAAAAACGGGGCCACAGATGATAGCGCTCAATCACCTCCCGGCATTCCGCTACCGTGGAGGTGTCTTGCAAGGTAAGACCGGAGGACAAAGCATCGAGATAACGAGGCGCGACGTCGGCCAGCAGCAAGGAGAAGCGCGCCGCATTGCCCGCGGCCGCAGCCAGGCGGCCTCCCTTGACGGCGGAGAAATGCTTGCGCACCGCGTTGATCTCAGCGATGGTTCCGCCGGAACCCACCAGCGCCTGGTAAAGATGGCGCGTTTCCTCGAGCGAGATGCGCTCGTCCAGCGGCAGCTCGAACATGGCGGAACCGCCGCCGCTGATGAGAAAAAAGACAAAATCGCGCGCGGTGGTTCCCTGGAGCAGCTGTAACGTGGCCTGGGCGGAGGCGAAGGAGTCCTCATTGGGCAAAGGATGACCCCCGGTGTAGTAGGCCACTCCCGGGATCCGCTTCACCGGCAGCACGGGAGCACAACATATTCCGCCGGCCAGGGGATAGGGCAGGCGGGCGCGCAGCGTCTCCAGCATGGGCAGGGCCGCTTTGCCTACGGCCACGGCGTAGATGCGCTCGTACTGCTCCAGCCCCATCGAGGGCAGATGCACCTTGCGGTCGAAGGCGGCAGGAATGCTGGAAGAAGTGAGCGCGTGGTGAAAGATACTGCGTGCGTTTTCGATGGGCGTCATAGGAAATGAGTTTCGGTCCAGGCGCTCAACGCCCGCTGCATCGCCTCCAGTTTACCGGCGAAGAAATGATCGGCGCCGTCCACGAACACCAGCTCCGCCGGCGGAGCGGCCGCGGCCACCACGGCCTCCACCTCGGCCTGCGGTCCAAACTCGTCCTGAGCGCCGCTGATAAACAGCTTGGGCTGAACACAGCCGGCGAGGTAACGATAATGGTATTCGCGTCCCCCGGCATTCACAGGGAGCCCCAGCGCGGCCAGGCCGCGCACCCGCGGGTCGCCGCAGCAGGTGCGCAGGCCCACGCTCGAGCCAAAAGAGAAGCCGGCGAAAAGAATGGGCAGGTTGTACTCCCGCTCCAGCCAGTCGAGGGCGGCGCGTACATCATCCTGCTCGCCATGACCTTTATCGTGCGTGCCCTCGCTCAGCCCGGCGCCGCGAAAGTTGAAGCGCAGCACGGGGAGATCGAAGGACTGAAACGTCTTCATGGCGTGGTACACCACTTTGTTGTGCATGGTGCCCCCGAACAGCGGGTGAGGATGGCACACCAGCGCGGCATATCGGGCATCGGGCAGGCCGCCATTCAGCAGGGCCTCGAGCCGGCCCGCGGGTCCTCGCAGATCATCGATGCTACGCAAGGTCATGACCGTATCGGGCAATTAATTAGAAACCCGTTGCGAGAGGGGATAGAACCGCGAATGCGGAGAGATCGTACACTGATCTAGCTGACGAAAAGCGACCTTTGCCAAGCAAGAGCGGGGAAGAAAAAACCCACGCGGGTGTACCACCGTCGTGGGCTCTTCTTGTTTCGTGTCAGATTACTTACTTTGTGATTGCGCCTTCGATGTCACGCTTCATTCCAAGTTCCTCTTATAAAGACTATCACAGCAATCCGTTTTTCTCTCTTCGTTCAGGTTCGTAAACATTTAATTATCAGCATCTTAAAGCCTCATCGAATCTTTCATTTGCGGTGTTCCGAACCCATTCCAGATCGCCATCCTTAACAGCGGAGAAGCGTAGTGTCGGATTTAGCGAGACTGCGGTACATAAGTCTCCCAAGATTTCATCGATTGGCTTCCTGAGCAAAGCCTTATAGCAAGCTGAATTGTAGAGTGCAGCGTCAGATTGAGGGTCGAGGGTACGGGCTATTTCGATCGACTCAAGCGCTTGCCTAACGAGACTGACGAGTTGCCGTTGAAGGGCACACCGGAAAGCGCGGTTCGGCTGAATGAAGCGCTGAAAGTCATCGACAAAGCGCTGACTTACGATCGGTCCTTTGCTGTGGCGTACGTAGAGCAGGGCCGGGCAAAGAAGAGACTGAGCGTGCTGAAGGACGATGCGCAGCTCCTTAGGCAAGCGCT
>Ga0302324_100011481_pt1 | contig 18163 bp, 20 predicted proteins | sample Palsa_T0_1_FD_201949 | JGI IMG/M metagenome (GOLD analysis project Ga0302324, IMG submission 201949) | Peat permafrost microbial communities from Stordalen Mire near Abisko, Sweden - Palsa_T0_1 | ecosystem: Environmental > Terrestrial > Soil > Palsa > Peat permafrost | place: Sweden: Abisko... | reverse complement strand
TGGTTTTTGGGTCAACTCTGTACATAGGATGCATTATCCGAGGCTGGCTAACGGGCGGAAATACCTGAGGTCTGCAAGCAGGATTTGACTGCTTCGGCGATGAAGGGCATTTCGACGTCGCGGACGGGTTTCCAGGCGCCGATACCTGTCGGCAGGACGAAGAGGTTTTTTCCTTCGCGGAATTTTTTGTCGTGTTTCATGCTTTCGAGGAGGCGGTCGAAGGAGACTTCGAAGGCGGGGGCGGAGACGGGGAGGCCGGCTCGCTGGATGACGGCGCGGATTCGGTCGGCGGACGACTGGTCGAGGATGCCGAGGCGGAGGGCGATCTGGTTTGCGGCGATCATCCCGACACAGATGGCTTCGCCATGCGTCATTTGGAGATCGGCGGCCATTTCCAGGGCGTGCCCGATGGTGTGGCCGTAGTTCAACACGTTTCGTTTGCCTTTGTTGTCTTCTTCGTCGGCCTCGACTACGCGGGCTTTGATGCGGTAGCACTCGACGGCGACGTGACGGATGATTTCCCTGTCCAGGGCCAGGAGCTTTTCCATGTTCTCTTCAAGATATTCGAAGAGGTTTGCATCGCAGACGACGCCGTATTTGATGACTTCGGCGATGCCGGAACGGATCTCGCGCGGGGGGAGGGTGCGCAATAATTCGAGGTCGGCGAAGACCAGCTTTGGCTGGTAAAAGCGGCCTATGATGTTTTTTACGGTTTTGGAGTTTACCCCGACCTTGCCGCCTACTCCGCAATCGACACAGCCGAGTAATGTGGTGGGGACCTGGACGTAGGGAACCCCGCTTCGCAAGAAGGTCGCGGCCACGAAGCCGCCCATGTCTCCGACGACCCCGCCGCCGAGGTTGACGACGAGCGGCGCGGACTCGGATTGCGGGAAGTGTTGAACGAGGGCTTCGCAGCAGTTCGCGAACTCGGACAGATTTTTGTTTTGCTCGCCGTCGGGGATGTCGTGGCGGCGGATTTTTTGGAATCCGGCGGCGGAAAGAGAGCGTTCGAGAGCGTCGTAATAGAGCGCGCCGATCCGCGGGCTCGTGAAGACCATGACGTTTCGCTCGGCCACGCGGGACTTCAGGATTTCGCCGAAGCGGTCGAGCCAGCCGGAGCTTACGACGATGTCGTGGGTGCGGTTGTCGAGATGGACGGTGATGGTGTCGTGCTCGGGCGTGGCGAGAGCGGACATTTTCGCAATCTCAAAGTGAGGCGGCTGAGACAGCCGCCTCTACAACAGGGCTACGCCGCGTCCTTGTCCTGCTTCTTGCGGATGATCGGGGTCTTTTTGCCTTCGACGACGGCGCGGTTCACGGTGATGTCCGCGATGTCTTCCCGGCTCGGTATCTCATACATTATATCAAGCATGATTTTTTCGAGCAGCGACCGCAGAGCGCGCGCGCCGGTCCCTTTTTTCACCGCTTGCGCGGCGAGGGAGCGCAAGGCATCCCGCGTGACCGTCAGGTTTACCCCCTCCATCGCGAGGAGTTTGGTGTACTGCTTGATCATCGCGTTCTTGGTTTCCGTGAGGATCATCATCAATTCTTCCTCGAGGAGCGCGTCCAGGGCGGTGACGACTGGCAGCCGGCCAATGAATTCGGGGATCATTCCAAAAGCGAGAAGATCTTCGGGTTCGGTGTGGCGCATCGCTTCCCGGGAGAGGATTTCCTCGGCGTTCGGGTCGGCCATGGCGAACCCCATCGTCCGGCGGCCGACGCGTTTTTGGACGATCTTGTCGAGGCCGACGAATGCGCCGCCGCAGATGAACAGGATTTTTTCCGTATTGATCTGGATATATTCCTGGTGGGGATGTTTCCTGCCTCCTTGGGGCGGGACGTTGCAGGTGCTTCCCTCGAGGATTTTCAGCAGCGCCTGCTGGACGCCTTCGCCGGAGACGTCGCGGGTGATGCTGACGTTGTCGGTCTTCCGCCCGATCTTGTCGATCTCGTCGATGTACACGATGCCGATCTCGGCGCGTTTCACGTCGTAATCGGCGTTCTGGAGGAGGCGCAAAATGATATTTTCCACGTCTTCGCCCACGTAACCGGCTTCGGTGAGGGTGGTCGCGTCGGCGATGCAAAACGGGACATCGAGAATGCGGGCGAGCGTCTTGGCAAGCAGGGTCTTGCCCGAACCGGTCGGGCCGATCAAGAGGATGTTGCTCTTCTCGATCTCGACGTCGGCCAGGGGATCCATCGGGAGCGTGCCGCCCGCGGCGGGCGCGGGGGTCTGCGAAATCCGCTTGTAATGGTTGTGGACGGCGACCGCGAGGGTTTTCTTCGCCCGGTCCTGGCCGATGACGTATTGGTCCAGCAAACGCCTGATCTCGACGGGCTTCGGCACGCGCAAGGGGGAGGACTGCCGCCGGGCGTCGTCGCTGAGTTCCTTGTCGAGAATCCCTTTGCAGACGTTGATGCAACTGTCGCAGATATAGACGCCCGGCCCCGCGATCAGCTTGCGCACCTCCGCGTGGCTTTTGCCACAGAAGGAGCACATGGTGAGATTGGAGGGGCGCGCCATGTCCTACTCGGCCTTTTCTTCCACAAGCTCGGCTTTGGGCTCGGCCTTCAATTCAGGCCGGTTCAATTCGGGCCTGGCCTCGGGCCTCAACCCTTTTCTGGACTGGACGACTTCATCGACCAGGCCGTAGTCCCTGGCTTCGGAGGCAGTCATATAGTAGTCGCGGTCGGAGTCGAACTTGACCTGCTCGTCGGCCTTCCCGGTATGGAAAGCGACGATTCGGATGAGGCGTTTCTTGAGCTTGAACATGTATTCGACCTGGCGTTCGACATCACTAGCAGCACCTTGTGCGCCACCTGACACCTGGTGGATCATAATATCCGAATTAGGCAGGGCGTAACGCTTCCCCTTCGTTCCGGCGCAGAGCAGGACGGCGCCCATGCTCGCGGCCATGCCGAGGCAATAGGTCGTCACGTCGCAGGTGACGAATTGCATCGTGTCGTAGATCGCGAGGCCGGCCGTGACCGAGCCGCCGGGAGAATTGATATACAGGTTGATGTCCTTCTTCGGATCTTCCATCTGGAGGAAGAGCAACTGGGCGATCACCAGATTGGCGATGTGGTCGTCAATCGCCGTGCCGATAAAGATGATCCTGTCCTTGAGGAGACGCGAATAAATGTCGTAACTGCGCTCCCCCCTTCCGGTCTGTTCGATGACCATCGGGACCAGGACGGATTCTGGGGTTTTGCGGGCGCCGGCGGGTGGAATTAGCATAAGAATAAGTGATCGTTCCGGGGCTAGGAATCGGTCTTGACCGTAGCATTCGAGCTAAGGAAATCAAGTGCCTTGCCCGTCAATATCTCTTCTTCCAGTTGATCGACCCCGTTGCGGCTTTCGAGTTCCCGCCACAGCTTTTCCACCGTGATGCCGGACTGCAAGGCCAGCAGGGCGAGCCGGTCTTGCAGTTCTTCCTTCGTCACGGCGATCTTTTCCTCCTCGGCTATCCGGAGCAGGATGAATGTTCCTTTCAATTTGTCCCGCGCGCTTTGCGCGGCGGAATCCAGCAATTCCTTCTGGCTCTCGCGGATCGTTTCATTCGGGATGCCGCGCGATTGGTTTTCCCGGACGAGGTCCGCCAGTATCCGTTTGGTTTCGGCGCGAACCATGTTCGGCGGCAGTTCGCACTCGACCCGTTCCAGCAGGGAAGTCATGATCTGGCTCTTCCTGTCGTGCGCGACCTCGTGGCGTTTCTCGGTTTCCAGCCGTTCGCGGACCGACGCCCGGAACTCGGCGGCCCCCCCGCCCGGCACGACCCGTTTGAAAAACTCCTCGTTCAGTTCGGGAAGGATTTTCTGCTTGATCCCCCGGAGGGTCACTTCGTAGTCGAGCTTCAGGCCGGCCAGTTCCTTCACGGGAAAATCCGCGGGCAGTTCGATCTGGAAGGCGCGCGCATCGCCGGGTTTGGCTCCCAGGAGCTGGTCGCAGAATCCGGGCAGAAACGTCTGCGGGCTCATTCTGAGCCAGAAGTTTTTTCCCTCGGTGAGATGCTTTCCACTCCTGGGAACGGTCTCCTCGACGGGCTTGCCGTCGATCTTTCCGGCGAAGTCGATGACGGCGAAAAGATCCATCTTCAACTCCGCGTCCGGGAGATCGGCGAAGTCCGCCGACCGGTCGCGCAGGACTTCGATGAAGTCGTTCACCTCCTCGTCGGAGACCTCGAGCGGCTTGAGCTTTACCGGAATGTTTTTGTAATCCGGCAAGGCGAATTCCGGAGCGGTGACGAGGGTCGCCGTAAAGCGCAGGGACTTGTCCTCGCCGATCTCGAAGTCCTCGATGTCGGCCACGGAAAGCACCTTCAGGTTTTTGGAGGTGATCGCTTCGCGGCAGCTTTCCGAGAGCAGCTTTTTCTTTACCTCCTCGCGGATCTCCTTTTGAAATTTCTTCTCGACCATGCCGCGCGGCGCCTTGCCCTTGCGGTAACCGGGGATCCTCGCGTACCGGCCGTAATCCCCCGCGATCTCATCCCAGGTCTTGGAGACCCTTTCGGGTGGCACCTCGACCCGCAGGGTGGTCATGCAATTTGGCAGGCTTTCGACTTCGACATTCATCGGTTTTTCTCTCTCTTCATGGACGCAGGCGGCTTTAGCTTAGCCCTGTTTGGCTCACTTCAGCCAGGCTTGGCACGGTTCACCGGAGCCATGCTTTGATCTGGCCCACGTCTTTCACGGGACCGACGACGGCCACCCCCAGCCTCGCGCGGTTCAGACAATAGCAGGCAACGTGGCGGATGTCCTCCGGGGTAACGGCCATTACTTTGCGTTCAATCTCGGCGGGATCAAGAATTTTGCGGTAACCGAGAATCGATTCTCCCAGCCACATCATGTGGTTGGAGGTGCTTTCCAGTCCCATGAGCGTCTGGCCCACGGTGTAATCCTGCGCCTTTTGCAACTCCCCCCGGCTCGGTTTCCTGTCGCAGAGATCTTTCAGCTCCCGCATGATCACCTTGACGGCGCGTCCCAGCTTCGCGGTGTCGAGCCCGGCGTAAATATTGATCATCCCCGCGTCGGCCAGCGCCACCATGCCGCTTTGGACGGAATAGCAAAATCCATATTTCTCGCGAAGCGTCTGGAAAAGCCTCGAGCTCATGTTTTCGCCCAGGATGACGCTGAGCAGCTTCAGGGCGAACCGGCGCTCATCCGAACGGCCCAGCCCGTAAAAACCCATCGCCAGGTGCGTCTGTTCGGTCTCCTGCGTCACGAGCGAGACCCTGGTGCCCCCCTTCGGCGCCGAACAGCGGTGGAAACGCGGCACCTTCCCATTCGTCAATCCCTCCACGGCGGGGCGGAAAACAGAGACGACCTTCTCGTGCGGGATATTGCCGGCGACCGTCACGATGGTCGTGCGGCCATTGTAATGCTCCTTCATATACCGCATGAGCTGGGGCCGGCGAAAAGTCGAGATGGTCTCGACGGTCCCGGTAAGAGGCCGTCCCAGGGGATGCTCGGGCCACATCGTCTCGGAAAGGAGTTCCTGCGCGTGTTGGGCGGGGTGGTCGCGATACATCAGGATTTCTTCGCGGATGACCTCCCGCTCGCGGTCGATCTCTTCGGCCGCGAAATGCGAGTGGATATACATGTCGCAGAGGACGTCGCACATCCCCGCGAAATGCTGGCCGGCCGCCTTGGCGTAAAAGCACGTGTGATCCTCCGTCGTGAACGCGTTGAGATAGCCGCCGACTCCCTCGATCGCTTCGATAAGGTGGCGGGCTGTTCTCCTCTTGGTCCCCTTGAACATGAGATGCTCGATGAAATGCGAGATGCCGCTCGTCTTCCTGGTCTCGTAACGGCCCCCGATGGCGGCCCAGATTCCCACACTCACGCTCTGCATGTGCGGCATTTCCACCGTGGCGATCCGAATGCCGTTGCGCAGCTTGGTCAGTTTATAGCGATAATCCATCGGGCTTCTCCCGGGGTTTTTTCTTCGCGACGGCCAGCACGTGCTCGGCCATCTCGAGGTCCTTGGGAAACGTAATCTTAAAATTCCAGTCGTCATTGCGCAACAGGGCGATCTTTTTGCCCATCCGCTGCACCGCCGAAACCTCATCGGTGACCGGCTCGTTCTTGGCCATGACCGCCGCGTAAGCCTGAAGGATGAGGCCGCTGCTGAAAATCTGCGGCGTCTGCATCGCCCAAACCCCGGATCGCTCCACACTTTCGGAGACCATCTGCTCCTCCGAGGCCCGCTTGATCGTATCCGGGATGGGCGAGGCGCAGCATGCCGCCCCGTGTTCCTTCGCCAGCTTCAGGCATTTCCGTATCAGCCGCGGCGTCGTCAAGGGCCGCGCCCCGTCGTGGATCGCGATGTAATCGGCCTTCGCGTTCACCGCGCAGAGGCCATTCCATACCGACAAGTGCCGTTCCGCGCCGCCGGGAATGATCTGCCGAACCTTCTCGAAATGCTCCGCGGCAACCATTTCCCGCATGGCCGGGATGCGATCCTCCCGCGCCACAAGGATGATCTCCTCTACCTGGGGAGAATCTTCAAAAGCGGCGATGGAATGGGCGATGACCTTCCTGCCGGCAAGCTTTGAAAAGAGCTTGTCGAGCCCCATTCGCCGGCTGCTTCCTGCTGCGACGATAATTGCGGTAAGCACGGGCGAAAAGAGAGAATGAGAATTCAGATATCGCAGGGCCAAGCCATAAAATAAGCCCAGAATCCGCTATTGCATAACTCTCTTTATTTCCTCGCTCAGCATTTTGCCGTCCGCTCTTCCGGCTGCTTTCTCCTGAGCCAGTTTCATCACCGCTCCGAACTGCGCCTTCGAGACCGCCCCGGATTCGGCAATCGCTTCCTGGACGAGCGCCGCGAGTTCAGCCGGGGAAAGGCCCCGCGGCAGATACGTTTCGAGAACCGTCATCTCGGCCTTTTCCTTCGCCGCGAGTTCCGGGCGGTTCCCCTTCTCGAACCCCGCGATCGAGTCCTGCCGCTGCTTGACCTGCTTGCGGATCACCCCGAGGGCCGCCTGGTCCTCGAGTTTGCCTTCGGCCCCATATTTCTCGATTGCCGCATACTTCATGGCCGACTTCAGTAAGCGAAGGACGGCGAGCTTTTCGGCCTGCCGCGCCTTCATAGCGCCTTTCAGATCCTCATCGATCCGGTCTTGGAGAGTCATTTGCAGAGCTTAACCCCGGAGAAGCGTTCGGCAAATTCTCTTTTGAACCTGGAGCCGGAAGGGCACACCGGGCGGTGCGTCACTTGAGTATCTTGAGCGCGCGCACCAGGCCTTCGGTCACCAGTTCGTAAAGCCGGTATTGCACGAACAGGACGCGGAATTGGTTCAACTCGAAAAGACAGATCGCCGCGGTCAGAAAAATAAGCCCGGCCCGTTGATGGAGTCGAAACCGTCCGCAGATGACCGAGAGCTGCGAGAACGCCAGATAGCGCAGCGGCATATCCCACATATTCGCGTAGCGAAGGTTCATACTATACTTCACGCTGGACATGAAGATGTAGCTCGCGCAGAGAAAGGTGAAAAGGTAGAGCGCCGCTTTCTTGCCGGTGTTCAATTGGAAGATTTCACCAACTGCGAGCAGGAGCACCAGCGGGCTCACGAGAAGCAAGTCCAACAGGTAGCGATACCATGGGCCGTCGCAATATCTTATCGCATAAGGCAACACAGAGGCTTTCTGGACCAGCAATTTGTAAATCTCCACGAACTGCATCGGCCCTCCCGCGAGAAGGAAAAGGAGACCCAGGCCCAGCGCCGGCCCGACGAATAGAACGATCAAGAGCGGCAAGGTGACCTTGCCGAAATCCAGCCAGCGGCCGGCCGCCACGACGACGAGCAGCGATGCATAGACGAACGCCGCATTTTCCTTGGTGAGCACCATTCCGCACAGGCTCGCACCCAGCAAGACGAGCCAACCGGGGCAATCGGGATGGCGCAAGCTTTCCCACAGCGCCCACAAGCTCAGCAAAGCCCAAAAAGCAAAGACACCATCGATCAAAGCGTGTTGCGCCATGTGGATTTGCGTCGGAGCGCACGCCATGAGCGCGGCGACTCCCACAGCCGGTTTCCAGCCGCCCAGCCTGGCGGCAAAGACCGTGGATAAAAGAAGCGTCAGGATTGTGAAGACCGAAGAAACCCGGTGGAGGGCCGTGCGAGGCGCGGCGCCGAATGCCGAGTGCCACAAGTAGCCGGCCCAGATATAAAAAAAGCGCGTGGGCGGGAGGAACACGCCGGGTAGGTCCCTTTGTGCTTCGATGTACGCCTCGGCCATCGCCGGGTAGGTGCCCAGCCCCCTCGCGGCGAGAATGTTGACATACCGGACATAGATTGTTTCGTCGAAGCCCTTGACGTTTTCTCCGGCCGTGGAGGGGTAAAGCCGGAGAAATATCCCCAGGGCAAGGATCAGACCAAGCCCAAAAAGCGTTGATTTTGAAATAGACTCGGCGTTCATCTTCCTTCGGCCAGCTCCAGCAGCCAGCCTTTTAGATATTCCGTCTCCGGAAGATTAAGAAGCACAGGGTGGTCCAACCCTTGATGGAGGGTTTTGATCTGGCGCGCGGATCGTTTGGCGTCCACCAGGGCGTCGCGCAGCATTTCAGCGAAAAGCGCGGCGCTGATGTGGTGGGAGCAGGAGAACGTCGCAAGAAGTCCGTGCGGCGAAAGCAGCTTCAGCGCGCGCAGGTGGATTTCCTTATAGCCACGGAGGGCGTCGTGCAGTTTTTCCCGGTTCTTGGTGAAGGAGGGCGGATCGAGGATGATCAGGTCGTAACGCGCCTCGGCCCGCTCCTCGGCGTTCAGGAAATCGAAGACGTTGGCCTCGATGACCCGGACGGCGAGTCCATTTCGTTCCGCGTGGGCGGTTATCGCTTTCGCGCCCTCGGCGCTGATCTCGACCGCGGTCACCGCGGCGGCGCCCGCCTTCGCGCACGCCAGCGCGAACGCGCCGTGGTTGGAAAAGCAATCCAGCACCCGGCGTCCCGAGGCGTAAGCGGCGACCTGCCGGTAATTTTCGATCTGGTCGAGGTAAAAGCCCGTCTTTTGGCCGTGAAGCGGGTCCACCTCGAACTTCACGCCGCCGACATCGATTTCAACGAGCGACGCTTCGCCCAGCAAGACGCCGCTCGCCAGTTCCATGCCCTCCGCCCGGCGGATGGGAGCGTCGTTGCGTTCGACGATTGTCCGCGGTTGCACCGTTTCAACCAGGGCTTCGACGAGGAGCGCCTTGCGTTGGTCCATCGCCAGGGTCAGCGTTTGCAGAACCAGGCAATCCCCGTAGCGGTCCACGATCACGCCCGGCAGGCCGTCGCTTTCGCTCCAGAGGAGCCGGCAAAGCCGCGGATCGATGGCATACCGGCAGCGATAGGCCATCGCGTGTCCGATGCGACGCTTGAAAAAATCGACGTCCAGCCCCTGCCGCTGGCGCGAAAAGCGGCGCGCGACGATCTGTGAGCGGGAATTGTAGATCGCGCTGCCGAGCATGCGGTCCTTGCCGTCCTTGAGCGAGACGACGTCGCCATCGGATGGCTCGCCGAACACCTTGGTGACGTCGCTCGAATAGACCCAGTCGTGGCCGTGCAGGAGCCGCGAACGGGGTTTGATGATTAAGCCGGCCATAAGCAGACCATTTTACAGCATTTCACGAAATTGTTCCGGCGTGAGTCCCGCTGCTTTTGCGATGGTTCCCATGGTAACGGAATTGATGGGATTATGGCGGGGAATCACGAGGCGAACCTTGCCGTTGGACATGACGATATGTCCGCTTTCACGGGCAACGCGGTAGCCAAGTTTTGAGAAAAACGCGCACGGCGTTTTTCTGGCTGACGCCGGGAATTTTCGGCATCGCCTAGACCGTCACCACTTCACGGGAAAAAAGAACGCCCTCGGCTTCCGTCTCGCGGCGGATGTCTTCCTCCTGCACTTCAAGCCACAAGGCAATTGCCTCGCGAATGTTTGCGAGAGCCTCCTCGCGCGTTGAACCTTGCGACCAACAGCCAGGAAGCGCCGGGCATCCCACGGCAAACCCTTCCTCGCTTTCGATCAACACAACGGGATAAGTCATACGCATTTATTTTAGCGCATCGACAAGGAACCAGCAATGGCTTTCAAGTCACTCTCCGAGAAAGGCTTTCCAACTTTGGATTCGGTGATGTGTGTTGATTTCCAGACGAACCATCAAATTTTACGTTTACAAGGAGCCGGCCCCGCCACGCGGCCCAATGTCTGAACGTCGATGTTTCCAGCTTTCAGCTTCGGCGAAACAGTCAAGGAATCGATCCACAATTTGAAAGACGCCCTCGAACTCCTTTTTGAGGACCAGGCTCAGGACGATTATCGCACGTTACTGGCTTTTGGAGCAGCCGTAAGCGGGAGCCAAATATCAATAAGATGCATATTGATATTTGAGCAACGAGAACAGGTGGGAACGCCAACGCGCGCGCGGGGTCGATCAGGAATACAAATAGGGCGCTTCGACGGATGTGTCCGGCGGCGCGTCCACAGCCGCCTTGGCGGGCGTTTGGGATGCCGGAAGCAGCCGCGGCTCGGGATATTCGAAGATTTTTCCTTCGTAGTTGCGAATGATGATCTTCTCCTGGTCGTGATACAGGATGTAGCCCGGGTTGATCGGCACCTTGCCGCCGCCGCCGGGAGCGTCGATGACGAACTGCGGGACGGCGTAGCCTGTGGTGTGTCCGCGCAGGCCTTCGATGATCTCGATGCCTTTGGCCACCGGTGTCCGCAGATGCGAGGATCCGTCGATGAGGTCGCACTGGTAAATGTAATAGGGGCGCACCCGGCACATCAGCAGCTTTTGCACGAGGTTCTTCATGGTTTCGACCGAGTCGTTTACTCCGGAAAGGAGGACGCTCTGGTTTCCCAGCGGGATGCCGTGGTTCGCCAGCCTTTCGAGCCCTTCCTTTACTTCGAGGGTCAGTTCGCGCGGATGGTTCGCGTGGACGCTCATCCAGAGCGGGTGATATTTCTGGAGCATCTGGCAGAGGGCGGGGGTGATTCTTTGCGGCAGGAAGATCGGCACCCTGGAGCCGATGCGCAGGAACTCGATGTGCGGGATGGCCCGCAGGCGCTTGAGCAGATATTCAAGCTTGTCATCGGAGAAAAGCAGGGCGTCGCCGCCCGAAAGGAGAACGTCGCGCACTTCCTCGTGCTTTTCGAGGTAGCGGAAGGCCTCCTCGAAATCGGTGTGCAGTTCCTGCTCGCCCGCGCCGCTGACGACCCGGCTGCGCGTGCAGTAGCGACAGTAGGCCGCGCACCGGTCGGTCACGAGAAACAGAACCCGGTCGGGATACCGGTGGACCAGCCCTGGGACGGGCATGTGGGAGTCCTCGCCGCACGGATCCGCCATGTCGTAAGGCGATGTCCAGGTTTCTTCGACCCTGGGAATCACCTGCCGGCGGATGGGGCAGTCCGGGTTATCGCGTTCTATTAGGTTGAAGAAATGCGGCGTGACGGCCAGCGCCAGTTTGTTTCCCGAGAGAAGGACTCCGCTTCTCTCCTCCGGCGCAAGCTCGAGGTATTTTTCGAGCTGGGCGAGCGTGGTGACGCGGTTTTTCAGTTGCCATTTCCAGTCGTTCCATTTCTCGATGGGTATCTCCGGCCAATAACCTGGAGCGTGGGATACAAAAGCCTTTGCGGAGGCAGCGGTGGGTGTTTGCATAAGGTGGGCGGGAGCGCGGGATAAAACGGGCTGGTCAAGGCGGGCGGAAAGCGCCGCGCCGGTCGAAAATTACCGATTGAACGAAAATCCGGTCATTTCTGTCAAATCCATGAATTCTTTATGAAATGCTTTCGTTTCGCGTCCGTTATCGGCTGTGCCATTCTAACGGTTTTCCTGGCGAGCGCAAATACGACTCTGGCGGAGGAGGCAAAACAGCCGGGCGGAACGAGTCTCATCCGCGAACTGGATGACGCTTTTGTGCGGGTTTATGAGAAGGTCGCGCCCGCGGTGGTGGTGATCGAGGCGGACAAGGCCCTCCGGGACAATGAAACCGACGCCACCTCCCCGGCAGAGCCCGACGGCACTACAAGCCCCAACGGGGGCGCCAGCCCCAACGGGAGTCCGTTCCGGTTGCCGGAGGCGCTGACGCACAGCGAGGCATCGGGATTCATCGTACGACAGGACGGATACATTCTTACCAACGACCATGCCATTGCCGATGCCGACAAGATCGAGGTCCGGTTGAAGGATGGCCGGACGTTTGCCGCCAAAGTGGTCGGAACCGACGACAAGACCGACGTGGCCGTATTGAAGATCGCGGCAACGAATCTGCCCGCCATCGAGTTTGGCGACAGCGATTCGCTTCGGGTGGGACAGATGGTGGGCGCGATCGGGGTGCCGTTTAGCCTCGACTACAGCTTTACCGTCGGCTGGGTCAGCGCGAAGGGGCGCACGCAGTTGACGCAGGACACTTTATACGAGGATTACATCCAGACGAACGCCTTCATCAATCCGGGGAACAGCGGCTCCCCGCTCTTCGATCTCGACGGGAAGGTGGTCGGGATGAATACACTCATCAACGGCACGGTCGCCAGGGGGCTTTCCTTCGCCATCCCCTCCAATCTCTGCCGCGACGTGGAGACGGAAATCGTTGCCACCGGCAAGGTCGTTCACCCGTGGCTGGGCATCACCATTATCGATCTCCAGAAGGACGCCCTGTTGCAGGACCAGATCAAGGGGATCGACAGCGGAGTCGTGGTCCAGACCATCGAGGCGGATACGCCCGCCTACCGGAGCGACCTGCGCCCGGCGGATGTCATCACGCAAGTGGACGGCGTCCCCGTCGCGACGGGCCGGGATCTCCAACAGCAGATTCTAAAAAGGAAAGTCGGGCAATCCGTGGACCTGTCGGTTTGGCGCGATGGAAAATCCTTGAAGATCGCCATCACGACTGCCGGCCTGCCCAACGACCTGAGAAAAGTCGCCAACACCGCTCCGCAAAAGGAGACCGCGCCGCCCGCCCCCGACTCCTACGGGCTGCAACTCCAGGATGTGACCGGGGAATTGAGCGGCGAATTGAAAATCGGCTCCCTTTCCGGAGCCTTGGTTACCGATGTGGCTTCCGGCAGTCCGTCGGCCGCGGCCGACCTCCAACACGGGGACGTGATCACGGAACTCGACCAAAAACCGGTGACGGACGCGGCGGCCTGCAAAGCGCTCCTTGCCGCGCACGATCCCAAGACAGCGATGCTCCTCCTGATAGATCGCAAAGGCCAGAAACGGTACGCGGTGGTGAAGCCGCAACCGTAACGAACATTTTTGGTTGGGCGGTCGATGCCGGCTTCCGGCATCGACCGCTTTTTTCTTTCGAAGCACAGAAGAATGCCTCACGCAAAGACGCCAAGCCGCAAAGAGAAAGAGAAGGGCGTCAGGCACGAATGGCATCTCGGTATGGCGTGTGTCTGGGGACAGTCGAACTCAGTATTTTTACCTTTGCGGCTTGGCGTCTTTGCGTGAGGTCCTCTTTACCCCTCACGGAGTTTGGCAAGCGCGTTCCTACCGCGGAAGCGGATACGCCTGCATGAGCTCCCGCACCTGTTTGCGTATCTTCTGAAGCGCTTCCTCGTTATCCCCCGCTTTTAGCGCGTCGTGGATGAGATCGGCGACGTCCATCATCTCTTCCTCTTTCATTCCGCGCGTCGTCACCGCCGGCGTGCCGATGCGAATGCCGCCGCCTTTGGTGATCGGGACGGTGTCGAAGGGGATTCCGTTCTTGTTCACCGTGATCCCCGCTCGATCCAGAATCTCCTGCGCGTCCTTCCCTGTCACCTGGCTGGGGCGAAGGTCGACGAGCATGAGGTGGTTGTCCGTGCCGCCGGAGACGATGCGGTATCCGTTTTTCGCCATCCGCGCGGCGAGCGCCTTCGCGTTGTAGAGGACCTGCGTCTGGTAAGTCTGGAAGCCGGGTTGAAGCGCCTCGTGAAAACAGACGGCTTTCGCGGCGATGACGTGCATCAGCGGGCCGCCCTGGATGCCGGGGAAGACCTGGGCATCGATCTGCCGGGCGTATTGTTCCTTGCAGAGTATGATGCCTCCGCGCGGGCCGCGCATGCTCTTGTGCGTGGTTGTCGTCACAAAGTCCGCCAGCGGGACGGGCGTGGGATGCACGCCCCCGGCGACCAGCCCGGCGATGTGCGCCATATCCACGAAAAGATAAGCGCCGACCGCCTTGGCGATGTCGTGCATTTTTTGGAAATCGATGACTCGCGAGTAGGCCGATGCTCCGGCGGTGATCATCCTCGGCCTGAACTGCTCGGCTTGCCTGGCGAGTTCCTCGTAGTCGATCCGTTCGGTTTCGCGGTTCACCCCGTAGTGCTGCACCTCATAGAAACGGCCGGAGAAATTCACCTTGGCTCCGTGGGTAAGGTGGCCGCCGTGGCTGAGATCCATCGTCAGGATGCGGTCGCCGGGCTGCAGGACGCTGAAATAAACGGCCATGTTCGCCTGGCTGCCGCTGTGCGGCTGCACGTTGGCGTGGTCGGCGCCAAAGATCTGCTTCGCCCGGTCAATGGCGAGCCGCTCCACCGTATCCATGTTCTCGCAACCGCCGTACCAGCGGCGGCCCGGGTAACCCTCGGCATATTTGTTCGTCAGGAGCGACCCTTGCGCCTCCATGACCGCGCGGCTCGCGAAGTTCTCCGAAGCGATCAATTCGATATTCTCGAGCTGCCGCCTGGCTTCCGCCTCGATCGCCCTGAAGATTTCGGGATCGGTCCTGGCAAGGGGTGTTTGCCGGGTTGCGGCGGGGTATTCTATTTCCATGGGATTTGCCTGTTTTTGAGAGACGGACGCCGCGGCGGCCGGCGATCCATCGATGGCGGCCAGGACGCTTGGGAGCGCCTTCCTAAGAGTATCGCGGCACTGAAAATAGGCCTCGATGCCCAAGCCGATGGGGTCCGGGATGTCGGGCGAGTCTTGCGCAAGATCCGGGTCGAAGTCGCGGACTAGAAACGCTTTCTCCGCGGCCTCGGGGTAAAGCATCCGGATCGTCTCCAGATGTCCGCGCGTCATGGCGAAAATGAGGGTTGCCTCTTCGACGAGATCGTCCGTGAGCGGGAGGCTTCGTTGATGGGAAATCTCGACCCCCAGGGGACGAAGAACTTCCACGGCAAACAGGCTCGGCGGCTGGCCATGGATCGCCCCCACGCCCGCCGAACGCACGGTCAGATCGCGGCGGTCTGCGACCATATGCCGGAAGAGCCCCTCCGCCATCGGGCTTCGACAAATATTGCCGGTGCAAACAAAAAGGATATTCTTCACGCCCGTTTCTCCGAGACGAGACATATAGGATGAATCGGCGGCAAGTCAAACCGGGCGGCGGGTTCGCGCCAATTCCGCGCTTGAGATCGGTTCCGCGCGACGTTAGGCTGGCTTCTTGCATCTGGCTGTCTTTTCCCCACAGACTTTGGAAGCGATCTACCGCTTCGCCCTTCTCCTCACAGGCGACGCGCAGACCGCCTCCGAAGCCGTTCTCGATATTCTCCGGGACGCCGCCGGACACGCCTCCCAATTCCGGAACGACAAGCACCGCAACGCCTGCCTGGCGATGAAAGTACGGGAGCTTTGCCTGAAAAGGGAGCAAGCGGCGGCAGCCCCCCGGGCGGGGGGCGCGCCGGGCCGGGTTTCCCAGCCCGTTGGGCTTTCCCGCAACGGCGCGCCACTGGCAACGCGTTTTCATCTCATGCCGGAGCCGCAGCGGAGCGCGCTCGCCTTATTTTACCTGGATCTCTTTCCGCCCAACGAACTCGCGCAACTCTTTCGCATGAAACCCGATGGCCTGGCGGACGCGCTCTCGGCCGGGCGCGACTTCCTGCGGGAGCATCTGCAAGGAAAACAGTTCCCGGCATGAACGCCAAGGAGGCGCGGACCGTTCTCCGAGGCCACCGGGCCGGCCAGCAACAGGACGCCCGGCTTCAAAAGGCGCTCCGCCACGCCGACCAGGACAACGCGCTGAAACGCGAGTTCCAGCAGCAGACGGAGTTCGACAACCGCATGATAAACCTCGTCGAATCCCTTCCTCTTCCCGAAGGTCTTCTGGACAGAATGAAGAGCCTCGAGGCCGAGCCGGCCAAGCGGCGGCTCGACTGGCGGGCGGCCCTCAAGCAGCCGCCGGTGCTCGCCGGCCTCATCGGGCTGGTCGTCATGGTCGGCATCCTCATCTATTTCTGGATGGATCGCATGCAGAATTTCCCGGGGCGCGAAGCGCTCTTCCGGATGATCTCGACCACCCAGGAAATGAGCGGGGCCGAGCTCGACCCGTTGATCACCGAAGCGGGCAAAGTCGGCGATTGGTTCCTGCTCAAGTACGGTTTCGAGGATTTCAACGTGCCACCCGAGTTCGCCGCGATGAAAACCGTCGGCAGCCGGATATTCAAGCAGGATAACTTTCCCGTCGCGCAGATCGCCGTCGAGAGAGACCGGGATCTGGGCCCTTTCCCGGAAAGCGGGCTGCTCTTCTTCATCTTTCGCGCGGATGATTTCGGAGTAAAACTGCCCTCCAATCGCTGGTACGTCTTCACGCAGGAGGACTGGGTGGCAGCCGTCCACGCCGAGGACAAGACGTGCTTCATGGTCGCCGTCCGGGGCACCCGGGAGCAGATGGACGATTTCCTGAAGCAACTCGCCAAACAAACGCCGGCAAAGCAGGACCAACCGTAGTTACTCATGAAAATCGAACAATCTCCCGAACAGCGCTCGGCGATGCGTCCTCTCTTGGTCGTAACTTTGGCGTTATGGCTGGGCTTCGTTCTCAGTTCGATTGCTTTCGCCTTCGCCATAAACCGCAGCAGCCATTTCGTTCCCGGTTTCATATTTTTCCTCCTGGCGGATGCGTTCTTGTTATATCGAGCCATTCAAATGACCCGCCGCTACCGCAAAGGCATCCCGCTTCATCAGCAGAATCCGCCCTGAAAAAGCCTTGAATCGTTTTCCCAGGCGGTTTAGTCGCGGAAAAACTCGGCGGTTATGTCTCGCGCACCGTACAACAGGCGTACGATTTCAACGCCGTCTTCAATCGAGCGATAGAATACGAGATAACTTCCGATGGGAAAAAGTCGCAGCTTGGGCGCGATTTCTTCGACGCTTTTGCCGAGGTGGGGCTGGTCTGCCAGTTTGTGGAATGTTCTGTCGAAACGTTCCAAAAGGCGGTCAGCAGCAGACGGATTGTCTTCGGCGATATAGGACCAAATCTCCACGGCATCCGCCTCGGCGGCGGGGGCGCGGATAACCCGCTTCATGTTATCCGGCGGATTTACGAGACGCAATTAACGCCCGACCCTTGCCTTTTATGCCTTCGACGTTCCACTCGCAGCCTTCACCTCTGTCGAGTTCATCAATGCCGACCATTACTTTCGCGCGAAGCTCGGCTAGGCGCGCCTGGCGCAACCCCTCGCGTGCGCGCAATTCCGCGATGGCGTCGGAAACGGCCTCGCTTTCGGTCACATAACGACCCGCTTTCATCGCGCTTTCAATGAAGTGCTGATCTTCGTCTCGAAGGGTGATGGTGACCGTTGTCATACCGCTATTGTATCAAACGCCGCGGGTCCGGGCAAGATGAGTTCCCGCCGATCTCGCCGGGTTCAGTTTGTGAGGGAGCCCGAGTTCCAGAGTGAGCGGGAGGCCGGAGCCGGCGCGGCAGTCGTGTTTCCACGGGCGGCGGCTTCGACGGCTTTGCGCGCGGCTTCTTCGCCGTAGCGTTGCTGGATGATGCCGGCGGCAATTTTATCGGCGATCTGGATGCGGTATGCCGGGTTGGCGCACAGGCGCGCCTCGGCGTTGTTGCTTAGGTAGCCGCACTCCACCAGGACGGCGGGGTATTGGTTGAGTTTGAGGACGCGGAAGTCGGCGTGTTTCATCAAACGCACGAAGGCCATCTGGCCGAGGTTTCCCTCGATCTTTCCGGCGAGCCGCTCGCCGGCGCCGGAGTTATAGTAGGCTTCCACACCATGGATGCGATGGTTCCGGCAATCATTGAAATGAATGCTTACGAAGACCGCGTTCTCCTGCTGGTTCGAGATCGCGGCGCGCTCATTCAACGGGATATAGACGTCCGAGTCCCTGGTCATGACGGTTTTGAAGCCGGCGTGCTGCAAATCCTCGTTTACCCGGCGGGCGACATCGAGCGCGTTGACCTTTTCCTGGCCGCCGATCCGCGAGTGGGTGCCGCTGTCCACGCCGC
>Ga0302324_100011475_pt1 | contig 18166 bp, 18 predicted proteins | sample Palsa_T0_1_FD_201949 | JGI IMG/M metagenome (GOLD analysis project Ga0302324, IMG submission 201949) | Peat permafrost microbial communities from Stordalen Mire near Abisko, Sweden - Palsa_T0_1 | ecosystem: Environmental > Terrestrial > Soil > Palsa > Peat permafrost | place: Sweden: Abisko... | reverse complement strand
TTCGGCGACGACGCGGTTTTGTTAGAACGTTATCTGCGCGATCCGCGCCACATCGAATTTCAAATCCTCGCCGATGCGCACGGGACGACGATTCATCTGGGCGAACGCGAATGTTCGATTCAGCGCCGCCATCAAAAAATCGTCGAGGAGGCGCCGTCGGTCGCGCTCTCGCCGGAGCTTCGCGCGGAGATGGGCGCTGCGGCGGTACGCGCCGCGACATCGGTCGGATACGTCAACGCAGGCACCTGCGAATTCATGCTCGACGGCGATAGCCGTTACTATTTCCTCGAGATGAACACGCGCCTCCAAGTCGAGCATCCGGTGACCGAACTCGTTTATGGCATCGATCTCGTGCAGTGGCAACTGCGCATCGCGAGCGGCGAGAAGCTCACGCTCGACCAAACGGATGTGCGACCGCGCGGCTGGGCCATCGAAACGCGCATCTATGCCGAGGATCCGGCCAATCACCTGTTGCCGTCGACCGGGCGCATCACGCGCTGGGAACCGCCGCAGGGTCCGGGCATTCGCGTCGACGCCGGTGTAACGACCGGCAGCGAGGTAAGCGTGTATTACGATCCGATGCTTGCCAAGCTCATCGTGTTCGGAAGCGATCGCGCGCAGGCCATCGCACGGCTCGAGCGTGCGCTGGACGATTTCGCAATCGACGGCGTCCGTGCCAATCTGCCGCTGCTGCAATGGATTGTGCGCGATGAATGGTATCGCGACGGGCGCACGACGACGAGCTTTCTCGCGCAGCGCCTAGACGATTCGATCTTTGCCCCGCGTGCCGTGCCGCGTGACGCTGCGATCTACGAGATCGCGCGGCGTTTGCTCGACGGTGACGTGCCGTGGCGCATCGCCGGCGTCGGCATACCTGTCTGGATCGCTTCGGGTGCGAGCACGTTTCGCGCCTGGGCATCGTCGGCCGGTGACGGACGCTGGTTACTTTCAGGCGACATCGAGGGCGAGCTGCGTGCAATTCGCACCGGAGCGCGCGTCACCGCGATGTTCGATGGCGCACCGATCGCAGCGACGCACCTGCCCTTCGAACCGATCGAGCCGCCGACCGCACAATCGAGCGGGCTTGCCGCCGCGGCAGGCGTGGGCGATGGACGGGTCACCGCTCCGATGCCCGGAAAGATCGTGAAAATTGCGGTCGCTCCCGGTGCTACGGTCGAAGAACACGCGCTGCTGATCGTGCTGGAGGCGATGAAAATGGAGCACCGCATCGAGGCCTCCTTCGCTGGAACCGTCGGCGCCGTAGCCGTGAAGGAAGGCCAGATCGTGCCCGCGGGCGCGCCGCTGGTGGAACTGCGCGCGGCGGCGAAACAGTCGTAGCAACGATGACCCTTCCAAAATTGGTAACGATCGTCGAAATGGGGGCCCGCGATGGCCTCCAAAACGAACACGCGCTGATTGCTACCACCGACAAGATTCGCTACATCGACCTGCTCTCGCAGACGGGCCTGCGCTGGATCGAGGCGACCTCGTTTGTCAGTCCGAACGCGATCCCGCAGCTCGCCGACGCGGCTGAAGTTTTCACCGCGATCAAGAAGGCCCCGGGCGTGCGCTATCCCGTGCTGGTGCCGAACATGAAGGGCTACGCTCGCGCGCGCGGCGCCGGCGCGGACGCAATCGCCGTCTTCACCGCCGCCTCTGAACGCTTCACCAAGCGCAACATCAACATGACGATCGACGAATCGCTCGCAACCTTCCGCGATGTGGTCGTCGCCGCGAAGGGCGACGGCGTGTGGGTGCGCGGCTACGTGTCGACTGCCTTCGGCTCGCCCTTTGGAGATACCGTGACGCCCGCGATGGTGGTGGAGGTGAGCCGCAAACTGCTCGAGATGGGCTGCGACGAGCTTTCGATCGGCGATACCATCGGCGTCGGGGTCCCGAGCCAAGTCGATGAGCTCACGCCCGCGCTGCTACGCGTCGTGCCACTCGATCGCCTCGCCTATCATTTTCACGACACACGCGGCACCGCGCTTGCGAACCTTTACGCGGCGCTGCAACATGGCGTACATATCTTCGATAGCTCCGCAGGCGGCCTCGGCGGCTGCCCGTACGCGCCCGGCGCCACCGGGAATGTCGGCACCGAAGACGTGTTGTATATGCTGCAGGGCATGGGCATCGAGACCGGGATCGATATCGACAAGGTTCGCGCGGCATCGCGCTTTATTCGCGGCGTGCTCGACCACGAGTTAACCAGCAAAGCCTTCCAGGCGATGGAAGCGGCCGAAGCGCGGGCTGCGGCGAGCTAGGAAAACAATGATTCTTCGAACCGGCATTCTTTACGACGGGACGCTCGACGCGCCGCGCCGCAACGTCGACCTCGTGATCGAAGGCGATCGCATTACCGAGATTCGCAACGCGGCCGAAGGCGTCGCGCCGGATGCGAGCTCCGCTTGCATCACACCCGGGCTCGTGAACGCCCACGTGCACCTCATCGGCAGCGGTGAGGCGAACATGATGAACACCATCGCGCTGATGGACCAAAATCAGATGATGCTGGCGGCCGTCGCTAACGCGGCAAAGTCGCTACGCGCCGGGATCACAACCGTGCGCGATCTCGGCTCGGCGAACGGCATCGCGCAAGCCTTGCGCGATTCGATCGACCGCGGCAGCATTCCGGGGCCGCGCATGCGCGCTGCGGGCCGGGTGCTCTGCATGACCGGCGGTCACGGATGGTGGATCGGCCGCCCCATCGACAGCCCATGGGACGCGCGTAAAGCCGTCCGTGAGGAAATGCGCGACGGCGCGGATTGCATCAAAGTGATCGCGACCGGCGGCGTGCTGACCAAGGGCGCGGTGCCGGGCAACGCGCAACTCCTCCCCGACGAACTCGAGTCGGCGATATCCGAAGCCCATCGTCACGGGCTGCGCGTCGCCTCGCACGCAATCGGCGCCGAAGGGATCAAGAATGCGCTGCGCGCCGGCATCGACTCGATCGAGCACGGACACATGCTCGACGACGAGGCGCTCGGCCTATTCAAAGCGCGCGACGCCTATCTCGTCCCGACGCTCGCTGCGCCAACCTGCATTCTCGAACACATTCACGACGGCGGCCAGCCGGCGTATGTCATCGAGAAAGCCCAGACCGTGAACGAGGCGATGCTCCGCAACATCCGCCGCGCCTTCGAAGCGGGCGTCAAAATCGCCGGCGGCTCCGATGCGGGCACGCCGTACAACCTTCACGAGAACTATGCGTACGAAGTCGAGCTGATGCACAGCCTGCTCGGGATGACACCACAGCAAGCGCTGCACGCCGCGACCAATGTCGCCGCCGAGCTCATCGGCCTGCATCACGGGACGCTCGCGCCGGGCGAGCCGGCCGACCTGCTCTTGCTCTCGCGCGACGTTGGTGAAGACATCCGCGCGCTGCGCGAACCGCAGCTTGTGATAAAAGCCGGAACGACCGTTTCCTTTTGACGGGGGTGAATAATTTCGCCGGATTACGCCTCGCCGTGCTCGCACCGATCGCATGGCCCACGCCGCCGTCCGGCTACGGGCCCTGGGAGCAAATCGCCTATAACATCGCTGAGGGCATGCATGCTCGCGGGCTCGATGTGACGCTCTTCGCGACCGGGAACTCACGCTTTTCAGGCAAGCTTGCGTCGGTCGTGCCGGTCGGCATCAACGAGGATCCCGCGCTCAACGGCGACGTGTTCGCCGCGTTGCACATCGGTGAGCTCTTCCGGCGCGCGGGCGAGTTCGATCTAATTCACAACAATTTCGACTGGAAGCCGATGACGTACGGACTCGGCACGACGGTCCCGCCGCTGCTGACCACGATCCATGGATTCTCGTCGCCGCAGATTCTCGCTGCGTACTACGCGTGCGCGCGGCGTAGCTTCTTTTGCTCGATCAGCGATGCTGATCGCGATCCCGGCCTTGCGTATCTGGGAACTACGTACAACGGCATCGATCCGAGCGAGTTCACCTTTCGCGATCGACCCGGCGACTATCTGGTCTTTCTCGGACGTTTCCATCCTGAGAAAGGGACGCACCTCGCAATCGAGGTCGCCAAGCGCGCCGGCGTGCGTTTGAAGATGGCGGCAATTCCGCACGACGAGCAGTACTTTCGCGAACAGATCGCGCCGCACATCGACGGGGATCGCGTGCAGTTCGTTGGCGCGGTCGAACGCGAGGCGCGCAACGAGTTGCTCGGCAATGCGCTCGGGCTGGTCCACATGACCACGCGCCCCGAACGTTTCGGGCTAACGATGGTCGAAGCGATGGCGTGCGGGACACCGGTGCTTGGCGCGGCGATGGGTTCGATTCCGGAAATCGTGGTTGACGGCGTGTCCGGGTTTCTTTGCGCGAACATTGACGACGCGGCGGCGAAGGTGCCGCAGCTGGCGTCGCTGGACCGCCGAGCCTGCCGCGCACGCGTGGAAGCCGAGTTCACCGTCGAGCGCATGATCGATCGCTACCTCGACGCCTATCGGCTCGCGCTCGCGCACAAGATGCCGCCACCGCCGACGGATGAGGAATTGCGCTGGCGCGCGCACGATTGGTGGGATCGCCCGATGGCGTACACCGACATTCCGGAAAAACCGCGCTCGTTTGCCGGCTGAGCGGAGCTACGCGCATCGGTCGCTCATCGACAAGCTCGGGATCAAGCCCGAACATCGCGTATGTCTGCGCGCTATCACGGACCCGCGATTCGTGAAACTCGTCGAGGCGCACGTCAAAACGCCACCCTCCCACTCCGCTCGCGGCCGTTACGATATCATCATCTTCGAGGTAAACGCCGAGCGCGACCTCAACCAGATCGCCTTGCTGGGTAAACATCTCGTCCCGAGCGGCGGCCTTTGGATTCTGCATCCGAAAGGCAAGGGAGCGTCACCGCGGGATTCGCAGGTTCGCGCAGGCGGAATCGCGGCTGGGCTCGTGGATAACAAGATTTGTGCGTACAGCGAGACCCACACCGCCACCCGCTACGTAATACCACGAGCGGATCGGCCGTCAGGCCGAACGCCACAGATTCGGCGTTAAGCCGAATCCTGCCACCCGATTTTGGCGTGGGCGGCTTTCGCACGCACGATCGCCGGCTCGTCGATCGGGCCGTCGACCAACATGGTGAAATGCCCCATCTTGCGGCGATCCACAGCGTGGTGTTTGCCGTACATGTGCAACACGATCGACGGGTCGGAGAGCAGCTCGGCTTCCCCGGTCAGGTGATCGCCTTTGCCGGTTCCAAGAATGTTCATCATGATCGCGCTGCTATGTATTTTTGGCTCGACCAGCGGCAAGTCGCAGATTGCGCGAACCTGCTGCTCGAACTGCGAGCACTGCGTCACATCGATCGTATAGTGCCCGCTATTATGCGGGCGCGGCGCGATCTCGTTGACCAGCAATTCCCCGTTTGCTAGCACGAACAACTCGACACAGTACGTTCCCACGATGCCGAGTTTCTTGCCGATCGTGGTTGCGATCGAGCGTGCGCGTTGGCGCGCGTTATCGCTGATGCGAGCCGGCGCAACCGTCATAGTCAGTATCCCGCGATCGTGCGTGTTCTCGCCGGCGGGGTAACAGATCACGCTGTCACTCGCGTCGCGAGTGGCCACAATGCTGAGCTCGCGCGCAAACGGTATGACCCGCTCGTAGATGAGCCTCACGCCCTTCGCCGCTGAAAACGCTGCACGCGCTTCGTCGAGCGACGTGATGCGCCACTGTCCTTTGCCGTCGTAGCCGCCGCGAGCGGTCTTGAGAATCGCCGGAAAGCCGATGCTCATTCCGGCTTCGGAGAGGTCGTCGAGCCGATTGATCTCCGCAAAGTCGGCCGTCGCGATGCCGCACGACCGCACGAAGCGTTTTTCCAGCAACCGGTCCTGGGTAATCCGCAGTACGTCGCTCGAGGGCGTTACGCGATAGCCATGCTGTTCGAGGTACTCCACCGACGCGATGGCGATGTTCTCGAATTCGTAGGTGACGATATCGGTGCCTTGGCCGAGGCGGGCGATCGCCTCCAGGTCATCATAGGCGGCGACGATCTGTTCGTCGGCGACCTGCCCGCACGGCGAGTGCTCTTGCGGATCGAGCACCACGACGTCGAAGCCCATCCGTTTGGCTTCGAGAGCGAACATCCGTCCGAGTTGACCGCCGCCGATAACGCCGATCGTGCGAATCACGGATTGCTCGACGCCGCGGCATCGTGCATGCGCTGCACGTACGCCGCCAGCGCAGCGGCTACTGTGTCGTCGTGGAGCGCGACGATACGCGCCGCGAGAAGCGCCGCGTTCACCGCGCCGTTGATCGCGACCGTGGCCACCGGAACCCCCGCCGGCATCTGGACGATCGAGAGGAGCGAATCGATGCCGCTCAAGGCCTTCGATTGAATCGGCACGCCGATGACCGGGACCAGCGTCTTCGCAGCCACCATGCCCGGCAGATGTGCCGCGCCGCCCGCACCGGCGATAATAGCGCGCAGGCCTCGCGAGCGAGCGCTCTCGGCATATGCGAACATCTCATCCGGCATGCGGTGCGCGGAGACGACGCGCATCTCGCATGGAACCTGCAATTCGTCGAGCGTCTCGCGTGCGGGCACCAGCGTCTCCCAGTCCGACCGGCTTCCCATGATAATACCGACTAGGGGATGCCCCGATTTCGCCTCGCTCGTCGTCATCTCACCTCTCGTTTACCGAAGTAAACTTCGAGACTCGATTCCTCGATCGAACCGAAATCCGAGCACCCCGCGGCTTGCGTTGCTTCCGTCACGTTGCAGGCGCTTCGAGTCGCGGCGTTGGACACCCTACGGCAATGTCGGTGTTTTTGCTCGGCGTCAACTATTGGCCAAGCCGCAGCGCGATGTACATGTGGCAACGCTTCGACCTCGGCGAGATTCGTGCGGATATGGCGCACATCAAGGGGCTGGGCTTCGATTTGGTTCGCTTTTTCTTGCGTTGGGACGACTTCCAGCCGGCGCCCGATCGCATGGACGACGCGATGTTGCGCCGCTTCGACGCCGTGATGCAAACGATTTCCGATGCCGGTTTGCGCGCAATGCCGACGCTTTTTTGCGGGCACATGAGCGGCGTCAATTGGCTGCCCGCGTGGTCGCTCGATCCGAACACGCCGCACGGTCGCTTTCGCACGGTCGCGCACAATGCAATCTCGCCCTATGGTATCGGTGACTTTTATCACGATCCGGTCTTGCTCGAGGCGCAGGAGCTCTTTGCGCGCGCGGTCGGCGAACGCGTCTGCGATCATCCCGCGCTGTACGCCTGGGATCTGGGCAACGAATTCTCCAACCTGCGCGAACCGCAAACGCCCGAGCATGCCGCCGCGTGGAGCGCGCGGCTGACGCAAGCGTTGGTCGAAACGTCGCACGGCGCGGTGACCGGCGGAACGCACGGCGAGGACGTCGAGCACGACCGGCATCTGCGCCCGTCAACGCTGACAGCGCCCTGGACCATCGCCACGATGCATGGCTATTCCGTCTATGCGACCTTCTCGCGCGGAAGGCTCGACACCGACGTCGTGCCGTTTTACGCGCAGTTGATGCAATCGTTCAGCCGCAAACCGCTGCTGTTCAGCGAATTCGGCAATCCGGTATGCGGTCCGGGCGCGCGCACGGCCGGCGCGTTCGCGTGTCTGGACGAGGACGAGATGAGCACCTACGCGCAGACCGTGCTCGAGCGTTTGCACGCGATCGGGACGATCGGCGCCATGTGGTGGTGCTGGTCGGATTATGCGCTGGCGCTCGAAAACGTTCCGCCGTGCGACGAAGCCAAGCACGAGCTGCACTTTGGGATGATCCGTGCCGACGGCAGCGAACGGCCCGTCGCGCGCACGCTCGCGCGCTTTGCCGCGCAGCGCCGGCACGTGCTCGAAGCGCCGCCCCCGATTGCCGATGAAGCGCAATTTTACTCAAGCCTTCCCGGAGGACTCGATGCGCTCTATCGTCATTACGGGCGCTAGCTCCGGCATCGGCGCCGCGCTGGCGCGCCGCGCCGCATCGGCAAGCTGGGCGGTGCTGATGGTCGCGCGCCGCACCGAGCGCTTGGAATCGCTTGCAGGTGAGATCCGTGGGCGTGGCGGCCGCTGCGAGGTCCTCGTTGCCGATGTGCTCACAAGCGGCGCGCCGCAAACGATCGTGGAACGCGCCATGCAAGCGTTCGAGCGGATCGACGTCGTGGTGAACAATGCGGGCGCCGCGCATGCAGCGACCCTTCTGGACGAAAGCGACGCGCAGATCGAGCGCCAATGGCAGCTTCATGTCGCCGCGCCGTTGCGCATCGCTCGCGCGGCGCTGGCGCACGTCGAGCAAACGCACGGCGGACTCGTCTTCTTCGGTTCCGGACTCGCACGCGTGCCCGCACCCGGTTACGGCGCCTATGCGCCGGCCAAAGCGGCGATCCGGGCGGCGGCGATTCAACTGCGCCGGGAACTGCGCACGCGCGGCGTCTTCGTGACGTACGTCGATCCCGGTGTGGTGGATACCGAATTCTCGCGCGCATCCGGCATGGAAGAGCGCGCGGCATCGTGGCACGCCAAGCCCGACGCGGTTGCCGGCGCAATTTTGCGCGGGATCGAACGGCGCGCTTCGCGCGTCAATGCGGTCCCGTGGCAGACCGCCGCAACGGTGCTCGGCGAATGGCTTCCGGGACTTGCCGACCGCGCGATGGCGTCGTTCGTCACACGACCAAAGGAAAAGCAACAATGAGTACATTCGCAACAGCGCTCGATCCATTGCGACGTCGCATGGAGCGGATCAAACTTCCCGAATCCTTTGTACGCGAGCTGCTCGTTCCTGCGACCACGATCAGCCTCAACGACGCAGCGATGCGCTGGGCCGGGATGCCGAATAAGAACGAACGTGCTGCGATGCACGAAGTGCTCGACGCGCTCGCACAGTCCGGCTTTTTGCAGCCCGACGGCGAGGAGCGCTGGCGCGTGCTACGCGGGCCGGACTAAGCGCAGATACTTCAGGCCGACGGCGAGAAAGAACAGCACGGTCGCAAGGAGCACGATCGTCGCGCCGCTCGAGCTGCGCAGGAAATAGGACAGATAAAGCCCGCCCACGGTACTGAGGATGCCCAGCAACGCCGCGAGCGTCATCATCGGCGTAAAGCGCTTCGTGAGCTGATAGGCTGCGGCGGCGGGCGTGACCAGCAGCGCCGCAACCAGAATGATGCCGACCGATTGCAGCGCGACGATGATGGTGAGCGCCAGCATCACGAGCAAGATGTACTCGATCCGTGCGACCGGCATTCCGCTGGCCTGCGCAACCACCGGATCGAACGTCGTATAGAGCAGTCCGCGGAAGAGCACGATTACCGTGACCGCGATGACCGCGCTCAGGCCGCCGATAAACAACAGATCGTTCGCGCTGACGCTGAGAATATTGCCGAACAGGAAACTCTGCAGATCGACTGCGTAGTTCTTGAGGCGGCTCATCAGAAAGACGCCCAGCGCGAACGCGGCAGTAAAGAGCACGCCGATCGTGGTATCGAGCGAGATGTTGCCGCGTCGATGCACGAAACCGATACCAAGCGCGGTAAGCACCGCGACCACTGCCGCCCCAACATAGTAATCGAGACCGCGAATGTAAGCGATCACGATGCCGGCGAAGGATGCGTGAGCGATGCCGTCACCGATAAACGAGAGCTTGCGCAGCACGACGTATGTGCCCATCACCGAGCAGAGCAGTCCGACTGCAAGCGCCGCGACAAAGGCGCGCTGCATGAATGCGTATTGAAAGGGGACCAGCAATCCGCTCATCACGCCGTCCGCGCGTGGCCGTGGGTGTGGGTGTGTTCGCGAATCGAGGCGTAGGCGCCGGATTCGACGACCTCGGCCGGCGTCCCAACCGCGAGCACACGGCGATCGAGCACCAGCAACCGGTCGAACCATTCGCCGACGCGCTCGAGATCGTGGGTAGTCATGAGCACGGGCAGGCCATCGTCGACGAGCGAACGCACGACGCGGCGCAGCGCCTCTTCAGTTTCGGCGTCGACGCCGGTCGTTGGCTCATCGAGCAAGAGCAGCTGCGGCTTTTGGGCGATCGCGCGGGCGACAAAGACGCGCTGCTGCTGACCGCCGGAGAGTTGCGCGATATGCCGGTTGCGCAGCTCGAACATGTTCACCGCGTGCAGCGCATCCGCGACCGCGCGGCGGTCGACCTCGCCGAAATGTTGCCAAAATTTCAGCCGCGGAAACCGTCCCATCGAGACGACATCCCAGACCGTCGCCGGAAAGGACCAATCCGCAGCTTCGATCTGCGGTACGTAGGCAATCGCTCCGGCGCCCAACTTGCGTGGCAGCGTGCCGAGCACACACAGTTCGCCGCGCGCCGGCGTGAGCAGCCCCGCGATCGATTTGAGCAGCGTCGATTTGCCTGACCCGTTCGGGCCGACGATACCCATCGCTTCCCCGAAATGCAGTTCGAGCGTCACGTCATCGAGCGCGACCGTGCGGTCGTAGCGCACCACCAGATGCTCGACGCGGACGGCGTCGCCGGCGGTGTTCACTTCAGCGCCCCGGCGATCACGTTGGTGTCATAGGTCAGCATCGAGATATAGTCGTGCACGCGCGGGTCGGTACCGATCGAGTCGTCGTAGAGATCGGTGACGACGTGAATCCCCGCGTTGCCCGCGATTTGATCGGCGAGCTTCTTGCTGTATTCGGGCTCGCTAAAGATCGCCCGGACGTGATGCGAACGTGCGAGGTCGATCAGGTGGGCGACTTGCTGGGGATTGGGGTCCTGGCCGGGATTGGCTTCGATGAAGCCGAGCGTCGTAATGCCGTAGCGGTCGTTATAGTACTGCCACGCGTTGTGAAAGACGATCATGTAGCGATGGTCAGGCGGAATCGTTTTGATCTTGTAGGCGATGGCATCGTTGAGCGCTTCGAGCTTGGCCTGATAGGCGGTCGCGTTCTTGCGATACTCTTGCGCATGGGTGGGATCGACGGCGATCAGCGCATCCCGAATCTTCGCGACGTAGATCTTGGCGTTTTCCGGGTCCATCCATAGATGCGGATTATCATTCTTGACGTGCAATCCGTCGGCGCCGACCACGACGCGCAGTGAAGCCGACGGAACATTCTTGAGCGTGCCCGCCAGCCACGACTCGAGCCCAGCCCCGTTTTCAACTAGAATCTTCGCCTGCGAGAGCGTCACCGCGTCTTGCGGCGTCGGCTCATAGTCTTCGGGCGACGCGCCGACCGGCACGAGGTTCTGCACCGCGACGCGATCGCCGCCGACCGCCTCGACGAATGAATTGAAAACCGAGATCGTCGTGACGACCGGGATCTTTGCGTCGACGCTGTACGCGTTATTGGCGCCGACGCTGACAGGCTTGCAGCTCGTCAACGCCACGAGCAGCGCGCACAGCGCAATCCGTGTTATTGGCATGCTTTGCACCGGCCGAAGAATTCCATCGCATGGTCTTCGAGCGCAAAGCCGTTCAGCGCGCGCAGCGATTCCGAGAATTGCTCGATCGCGGTGCAATCGACGTCATCGACCCGCCCGCAGACCTTACAGATCGCGTGGTGATGATGATGCTCGGGTTCGCACAGCATGTAGGTCGACTCGCCCGCCGTATCGACGCGCACGCTGACGTCGCCCTTGGTCATCAAGTGCTCGAGCGTGCGGTAGACCGTGGAAAGCGAGACCTTGGCTTTGGCCGTCTCGAGCGCGCGGTGAATGTCCGCGGCGGAAATAAAGCGTTTGCGCGCGCGCAAAATCGATGCGATCTGCTCGCGCGGTCGCGTGACGTAATCGGACCGGACTCCCATGCCCCTCTATTTGCGAATGATTTGCAAAATCATTTACGGGCGGGGCGTTTGCGACGCACAGTCGATAACCGCTTTCTGGCCCGCAGTCTTGTACTGCTGCTCCCAGTAGGAGGTCGCGTCGTTGAAGACCGGGAGCGTGATCGGCACCTGGGCGGCTAGCGCCTGGACCTGCGGCACCAGCGTCGCGACGAGCGCGGGCGGCTTCGGCGCGATCGTCGCCGCGTTCGCAAGCTTGAACCACGCGTCGGCGGCGACGGACGCGATCAGCTTCTTGTCGGCATCCGGGCAGATCCCGCTTTCCATTGCCCCGTTGCGCTGGATGAGGAGATCGGCCCACGCGTCGAGGGCGTAGAGCCGCGCCACGCGCGTTGGAAATTCGTTCTGCGGACAGACGCCTTGAAGCACGACCTCTTCTTGCTCGGCATCGCTCTGCGCCTCAACGATCGCGACGCCGCGCTGTGCCCGCTGCGCCGCGGACGCAGGGTGCTGCGCGAAGTTCTGCAGCTGGCTCTGGATCGCATCCGTGTGGCTGTCGTTGCAACGAGAGTCGGACGCTACGGTCGCGCTACCCAGCGCGACGGCGAAGAGAACGTGAAACATCAACGTCTAGTGCTGGAAAAGGACGAAGTTTCCCGCCACGCCGGGGGTTGTGCTCGTGCCGAGGTCGGAGATTCCGAGGATCGCGTATTTGCCGCTCACCTGCGCGACGGTCATAACGGCACTTGAACCGTTCGAAATCGTGCCGTAGACGACGCCGGGGTATGGTTGCGATACGAACGTGATCGTGACGCAACTCGTCCCGGTCGCGGGGACATTGTTCAGGACGTCGGTGTACGGACAGAATTGCAAGCCGGTCGAAATCGACGTTGCGATGAAAGGCTGAATCGTAGCGTTACTGCTTCCGTTCCCGCTGGAGACGAAACCATCGTACGACGCGGCTTCAAGCGCGCCGAGATTGATATTCGCGGGATTGGCAAAGCCAAATATTCCGTCGACCGATGGGTTTGTCTCAGTGCCGTTGCCGTTTACGCCGGCGATGACCCCAAGATTATTAAACATCAGCGTCGGTTCGTTGTTCGACGACGGAACGTATATGCTGCCGCTGCAGGTAATCGCTCCCGACGTCGTCGCGCCCTGCGAATTCCCATTGATATCGTACTGCGTGCCGCTGCCCACGAGCGTCGTCGCCGTCAACGTCGCCGTTCCGACGATCAGCGCTTGACTCGGACTCGATCCCGCCGCCGTGAACGATTGCCCGGAAATGCTGACGAGATCAATCGGGATTGCTCCCGACGCGCTCGCACATGCCGGATTGGCAACACCGAAAGCCGCGCCACCGGTGGACGATACGCCGTCCCAGGGTGAGGCGGGAGCAGCGGTGTCCGAGTCCTCGATCATCACTGCGCCGTTGGGTAATTCACGCAAGAGGATCACGTCACCGATCGGCTCGCCCGTGGTGTCGCTGCTGGTGCTGACGGTCGCTTTGATGTCGCCATTCGCTAACGGGACGATCGTGCCGGAGAAGATCTCGGCCGCTCCCGTCCCGGTTGTGGTATTCACCGTAAACGTGTCGGCGACGTGATCGATGCTCAGCGTCGCCGAGAGCTCATTATTCGAGAGCATTTGATAGTTCGAAACCGTCGTCAACGTCACGGCTGCCGCAGCTCCCGTCGTAACGTTGATGGTAAACGTTCCGAGAGCCAGCAACGCGCCCGTGCCGGTTGGGCCGGCAAAGGCGGCGACCGATCCGGTGACCGATCCGTTCGGAAGGTTGGCGGTGGCTGTGCACTGCAAACCGGTCGAGACGGTGGTGCACGTGCTCGTGTTGATCGTCACCGGTGCGACGGCCGGTGCAAGCACCGTGCCGTACGGGCCGGTGAATGAGAGCACGACCGATTGGGTGGAGGTCGGAACCGTGTTCCGGTGGCGGCTCGAGCTGCTCGTCGCCGCCGTCGGGATGATAAAGGAGAACTGGGCGGGAGTCCGCGCGCTGCCCGAGGCGCCACTTGCGTTGCCGGTCGGAGGCGCGCTACCGCCGCCACCGCATCCAGCGAGAAGCACAATGGCCGACAATGCCGCCATGAGACGAGGTAATACCGCCATGGGTCCCTCACCAAATCGAAAAGCTGACTTCCGTCTGCCACCTTAGTCGACTTTAGGAGGCGCACCTTGTCTTTGACAGGGGGCGAGCCTGGGACGTATAATCCCTCGCGTTGCCTTCCGAACAGAAGGGGTCCCACCTGGAGGGTGGGACAAAATATTTTAGGACATGATGTCCGGTCCCGATCTCAAAGAGATCGGGAAAAATATGGGGATGTAGCTCAGCTGGTAGAGCACTTGCTTCGCATGTAAGGGGTCAGGAGTTCGAGTCTCCTCATCTCCACCAATTGGAAACCCGCGCCGCTAATTAGCGACGCGGGTTTTTCTCTTGTGGACAAGTGCGATCGCAACCTAAACGATCAGTAGAACCAGAGATGGTAGCCGTTGGGGTCGTGTTGTAGCCGAGCCGTCGGGTGAGACGGCTGACTCGTAATGCCGGTCTTTCGCACGTCCCACGTATCAGCGATCGTCGGACCCGAGCAGTCGGCGTTAGCTTTGACTTCCGCGCGAATCTTAATCTCGGATTTCTTGTTGATTCCCCAACCGACCGACTGCCCAGGCTTCAGAAAGCCGGGCGTGCCCGGATAGATCGACCATGGCGACATAGCGTCCGAGAAATACACCGTGATCCAGGCACACTTGTCAGTCTTGTTTGTAACGCCGGTGCTTTCAACGTAAGCACTCGCCGGCGCTGCGCTAAAAAGGGCGCATCCCAGGAGCATCATTGCGAACAGCCGTTTCATATGTTTCCTCACAGGCACGCAAGCGGGTTAGGAAGCCGTTAAACAACCGCTAGGATAACGCCTTGTACGCGAGAGAGGTTCCAGAGTGGCCGTCAGGACCCATCGGCTTCGCATGTAAGGGGTCAGGAGTTCGAATCTCCTCATCTCCACCAATTGAAGGACGACGGCTGGAAACGGCCGTCGTCCTTGTTTTTTTTCGCTTGCTCGCTGGTGCTCGCCCACGCAATGGAGAACGCACTCGCAAGATCTATCTACATTGGAGGTCTTCATGAAGCAACGGGTCACGCTCATCGCCTTGGCTCTGTTCATGTTCTTGCAACTTGCGGGGAAACTCCACGCGCAAGGTCCCGACGTCGTTTTCATTACGGCAAAAAATTTCAGCTTTTCGCCAGCAGTCGTCCGGCTGAAAAAGGGTGTGCCCGTTGTTTTCCATCTTCGGGCGGCGCAGGGCGTCCATGGTTTAAACGCCCCTGAGGTTGGCATCAACAATATGGTCCTTACCGCAAAGGAGCAAATCGTTCACGCGACGCCGTCGAGAGCCGGGACGTTCGTCGTTCATTGCAGTATCGTGTGCGGCACAGGTCACGCACAAATGGCAATGACGTTCATCGTCAGGTAGCCCAAGCCGCCGTCGCCCTTCGCATGGTATAGGCACTTACATTGCTACTGATCGACGAAGCAGCATTCAAAGCGCTCTTCCGCGAAGCCATCGGGGTGAATCAATCGAAATCAAAGAAGGCCTGCTAGGACGATGAGCGATTGGAAGCATGACGGCGTGCAGGTAATTCCCCGGACGAACCTCGATCCAAATACGGCACAGACCCCGGGTATGGAGCGTAAGGCAGCGATCGATTTCGCTCGCGTCGGCGCGCAGAAGCTCTGGGCGGGCACGGTGCACATCCACCCCGACGCCAAGACCGGGGCGCACCATCACGGCCCGCTCGAAAGCGTCATCTACGTCGTCAAGGGCAAAGCGCGCATGCGCTGGGGCGAACATCTGGAGTTCACGGCGGAGGCGGGGCCGGGAGATTTCATCTACGTGCCGCCGTACGTTCCGCATCAAGAGATCAACGCGAGCCCAACCGACGAACTTGAGTGCGTGCTCGTGCGCAGCGACGGTGAAGCCGTCGCGATCAATCTCGATATCGAACCCATCGAAAAGCCCGAGACCGTTCTCTGGATCGACCCGATCCATCGAGGCTAGTTAGGTGGCGCCGCTTCGATCGCGACTTTGTAAAGAATCGGCTACCGCAGGGAGGGCATGCCCTTTTGTCGCAGGGCAGTGCGACCGCACGACGATATATTAGCGACCGCAACGATATTTTGGAGGGTGTCTCTCATGCGCTCAGTTCTCGTCCCCGCGTTCATACTCGCCGCGCTGGTTCCGGCGACGGCATCAGCCGCAGTTGTCGATGCGTCACTCATGCCTGACGGCACCTATACCGTCAAGGTTGAAAAGATTCAGGATGCGCAGCACGCGCTCGTGATGATGCAGAACGGCGTCGAAACGGTGCTCGTCGCTGCGGGCAGCGCCGATTTCAGCAAGTGCAAGCCGAACGACACGGTCAAAATCTCAATCATCAAGGGCAAAGTTCCGGTCCTCGCCGTCCAATAGGCATCCCTCGTTACAACGCGGTGGACGCTGCGCGATACGAGCGCGCGAACGCCACGTACCAATCCAGGGACTTCGGATCCATCATCGCATCGCGGCTCGCGACGCGATCAGGCTCGGCACCGGCGAGGATGCGGCGGACTGCCACTTCCATCTTCTTGCCGGTCAGCGTATAGGGGATTGTAGTGACTGCGTGCATCTCGTCGGGAACGTGGCGCGGGCTGCAATCCGCCCGCAATTTGCGCGCGATGCGAGATCGCAGGTCGTCGTCGAGTTCGACGCCCGAGGCCGTCTTCACGAAGAGCGGCATATAGAAACCGCCACCGGGTAGCTCGAGACAAACAATGAGACTGTCCGCAACTTCTTCGAGGGCATCCACTACGCGATAGATTTCCGCGGAGCCGATCCGAACGCCGTAGCGGTTAAGCGTTGCATCGGAGCGACCGTAGATGTACGCGCCGCCGCGATCATTAATGCGGATAAAGTCGCCGTGACACCAGACGCCCGGAAATTTCTCGAAGTACGTTGCGCGATAGCGTTCGCCTCCAGGATCATTCCAGAAGAAAAGTGGCATCGACGGCGCGGGGCTCGTGATGACGAGCTCGCCGACTTCGTCATCGACTTCTTCGCCCGCGTCGTTCCATACGTGCACGTCCATCCCGAGGCCGCGCGCTTGTATTTCGCCCGCGTAGACCGGTTGGAGCGGCGTGCCGCCGACCCACGCCGCCACGATCTCGGTGCCGCCGGAAGGCGAATTGACCCAGATGTCGTCTTTGACGTTGTCGTAAAACCAGGCCGTCGTCTCGGGCGAAACGGGCGATCCGGTCAAGAGCACGCTGTCGAGTTTCGAGAGATCGAAGCGTTCGCGAGGTACGATGCCCGCTTTCTTCATCATTTCGACGAACGTCGGGCTCGCACCGAACGTGGTCGCGCCGGCGTCGGCAGCCAACTGCCACAGCATCGACGGGTCCGGATACGCGGGATGGCCGTCATACAAAACGACGGAACTGCCTTGCAGCATCACCGAGAGCAGCGCGTTCCACATCATCCAACCGGTCGTGGAATAGAAGAACATCCGCTTTGAGGGCCCGAGATTCTGGCCAAGTCCCGTCGATTTGAGATGTTCGACGAGCACCCCGACGTGCGCGTGCGCAATCGCTTTTGGCAGGCCCGTCGTTCCCGACGAGAACAGAACCCAGAGTGGATGGTCGTGGGCGACGCGCTCAAACGCAAACGCTTCTGAAGCGACCGGCGCCGCGTTCGCGAATTGCGACCACGGTAATGCGCCGGCGATCGGTGAATCGATCCGGTCCGGCATGAGATACGGAAACCACACGACGTGCTGGACCGTAGGAAGCTCTGCGAGGACCTCGTGAATGACGGGCGTGCGATCGTAGTCTTTACCTGCGAACCGATAGCCATCGGCGACAAAGATCAGCTTCGGCTCGATCTGGGCGAAGCGATCGATGACGGTGCGCGCGCCGAACTCGGGGGCAGCCGACGACCAGACCGCGCCGATGGCCGTCGTCGCGAGCATGGCGATCGCCGTCTCCGGAATGTTCGGCATGTAGGCGACGATGCGATCGCCCGGGCCGATCCCGAGATCGCGCAACGCGGTCGCGAACGAGCGCACCGCGGCGCCGAGCTCGTGCCACGTCATCGTGGCGAGTGCACGCGTTTCCGAGCCGTGCACGAACACGATCTCATCCGGTGCTGCAGATCGCTCCCGGCGAAGCAGATGCTCGGCGTAGTTGACGCGCGAACCGGTGAACCATCGCGCGCCAGGCATCACGCGGGCATCGAGCACCTGGTCGTACGGGCGATCGGATTGTACGTTGTAGAACGCCCAGATCGCGCTCCAAAATCCCTCGAGATCGGTGATCGACCAGCGACGCAATGCCTCATAGTCGGTGAAACGAAGCTCGCGTTCGCGTGCGAGCCAGTCCATGAACTGGGCGATCTGCGA
>Ga0302324_100011474_pt1 | contig 18166 bp, 12 predicted proteins | sample Palsa_T0_1_FD_201949 | JGI IMG/M metagenome (GOLD analysis project Ga0302324, IMG submission 201949) | Peat permafrost microbial communities from Stordalen Mire near Abisko, Sweden - Palsa_T0_1 | ecosystem: Environmental > Terrestrial > Soil > Palsa > Peat permafrost | place: Sweden: Abisko... | reverse complement strand
GCGGTCACGCCAATGGCCGCGATGGAGACGGCTCGCTGAGCACGGACGGCCCGGCATCTGAGCCCCCGGACCAATTTCAATACGATCCGAAGAACCCGGTTCCCACAGTTGGCGCCGGCGCGCAAGATCAGTCTTCCGTGGAGAGCCGGCCGGATGTCCTGGTTTACAGCACTCCGCCTTTGAAGCAGGCCACCGAGCTGACTGGACCGATCGAGCTGACAATATTCGTCGGCTCAAGCGCGCGCGATACGGATTTCACTGCCAAGCTGGTAGATGTCTATCCCGACGGGACTGCCTTCAATCTGCAGGATGGGATTTTGCGAGCGCGCTACCGCGAGGGATTCGGCAAGAAGGTCTGGATGAAACCCGGCGAGTTTTACCCGCTGGCCATCGACCTGCATTCGACCAGCAACTACTTCCCGGCCGGCCATCGTATCCGCCTGGAGATTTCCAGCAGCAACTTTCCGCGGTTCGATCGCAACCTGAATACGGGCGGCAATAATTACGACGAAACGGAAACGGTGGTTGCGACGAACATGGTGCGGCACTCCAGAGACCGTGCATCTTACATTGTCTTGCCGGTCTTGCCGGTTGTCCGTTAGCTTTCCGTTAGCCAGGGACTTGCACCGGCCGTTCCGGAAGCGGTATTCTAAATTACGAATTGCCGATGATCCAGCAAACCTCCCCGCATGCCCCTCGCCGTTGAGAGAGTGACGCCGGTCACTTTCCGGCATCAGATCGCGAACCACATCCGCCAGTCGATTCTAACGGGTTCCTTGAGACCCGGAGAGCGCATTGTGGAGCGTGATTTGGCGGCACAGCTTGGCACCAGCTTAACCGCGGTGCGGGAAGCGGTGATCCAGCTAGAGGGCGAGGGTCTCATCACCAAGCGCCCTAACGCCACGACTTTCGTCACCCGGATCACCGTAGCCGATATCGCGAATATTTTCGATGTCCGCCGCGTACTCGAGAGTCTGGCTTTCGGCCAGGTCGCCAGGCGCGCAACGGCCGAGCAGATAGAGATGATCGGCGAACTGCACGAGGACACTATCCGAGCCGCGTTGGCAGGCCAGCCGCTGCGCTATATCGAGAGCGATCTGGCTTGGCACCAGGCGGTCTGGACAGCGAGTGACAACGAATATCTGGCCAGTGCTCTTCGCAAGTTGGTCTTGCCCCTCTTCGGCTTCAGCTCCATCCGTATCGCGTCCCAGAAAGCATTCGATCTGCTACAGGACGCCGAGTCTCACAAGGGCTTGATGGAGGCGATTCGAGCGCAAGACCCGGAGCGCGCTCTACACGCCTGCATGATCGCGGTGGAATTCTGGGCCGCCCAAGCGTTGGCCGATGCGCAAGCGTTGGACGCCGCCATTCCGCCTCGGAAATAACCGGGGAGACGCTATACCGCCACCAGGGTCGAAACGCGCTCGGCCGCGGCGATGAACCGCTGGAGCGCTTCTCGGTCAAGTTCAATTCCCAGTCCCGGCCGTGTGGGCAGCGGGATCACTCCATCGCGCATCTCGATTTCCGCCGACAGCAATTGTTTGCGCAGAGGGGACTCGCAAAGCTCCTTGGGCAGGAATTCGATGAACGGGCACTGCGGCGTCACGGCTGCCATGTGAGTTGCGGCCGCCACCGAGATTCCGGTCTTCCATAGATGCGGCACGACTTTGAGGCTGCGCTCAGCGGCCAGACGGCACACGCGCATCGCTTCGGTCAGTCCACCAACGCGCCCTATGTCCGGTTGCACTACTGAGACATGACCTCGATCCATCAGGTCCAGGAACTCAAACCGGGTGCTCAACCATTCTCCGGCCGAAATCGGGATCTTCTGCTCGGCCGCCAGGCGCGCATAGCCCGCCAGGTCGTCGGAGGGCAAAGGTGTCTCGAGGAAGAACAGATTGAAGCCTTGCCAGGTGCGGATGGTTTCGAGACACGCATCCGCGTCCGGAAAGGCGTACTGCACGTCCACCATCAGAACAAAATCCTCACCAACGGCCCGGCGCACCTCGGCAATTACGCTGCCCATCTCGCGGTTGGATGCCTTCAGACCCTTGTGCGCATAAGGACCCGAGGGCGTGACTTCGAGTTTGGCCGCGCGGAAACCCCGCCGCTGCGCTTCCACCGCCCATTCGACCATAGACGATTTGTAGGCATCGAAGTTGGAGACTTCCGGCTGCAGCGACGCATAAGGCGTGATGAACTCACGGCAAGCGCCACCGAGCAATTCGTAGCATGGCTTGCCCAGCGCTTTTCCCCGCAGATCGTGGAGCGCCATGTCAATCGCGCCGATCGCATGTATTACCGCGCCGCGCCGGCCGTTCATGGCCGATCCGACGTAGAGCTTTTCCCACAGAGCGTCGATGTTTAGCGGATCTTCACCCAGGAGCATTTGTTTCAGTCCGAGTCCCATCGTGTGGGTACCCGGAGCCTCGATGCACGCTCGTGCAATCCAGGGATTTACGTCGCTCTCTCCAATTCCGGAGAGGCCTTCATCGGTGTGAATCTCTACGATGATGTCATCCTGCGCCGAACTGGTGGCGCCGGTGTCATAGCAAGGATCCAAAAGAACGTGGCAATCGACTCGGGTGATTTTCATTTCTCGTCTTTATCCGTATCTCGCGCCGCGGACATTTGGATCATGCGAATGTCATGCGCGGGCATCTTGCTTTCAAAAACGCCTGTGTATTGGCCCAGACCGGCTGTGGTCAGCAGAACGGCGCCCACCCGTCGCGCAATCGTGTGAGGGAAACAGAGCGTCATGTTCTCAACACGAGACAGCGAATGGTCTGCGGATCGACGACAATCCGTACATGACCAGCTTCGGAAGCCAGCGGTCCGGTCAACAGCTCCGTCACGCTGGAGTACCCGGCAACGGAAATGGACTCTTCGACCGGCGTCCTGCCGTTATTGAACAGGAACCAGGCAGCCTGCTGTCCAAGAACCCGGCGCCGCCGATTCAGTTTGCCTGCGCGATCCGCCCGCACGCCGTGCCGCGTGAGCAGTGCCTTCAGGAAACGCTCGTTTCGCGGGTCTTCGTAGCTGAGCGTGGCATGGCCGAGTAACGTTCCGATAAGGTACGCATGACCCTTACCGAATAAGTGATGGCAGCCGGCGACTTGATCTCCGTCCTGCAGCACCGGCGTGGCGGTCGTGGCGTTCAGAGTCTGCAGGAAGTACGCCGGCATTACGCTGTAGTCGCGAAACTCGCCGGCTCCCTGTAAGTCGCGATAGCGCACCGTATCGCCGTAGGAGGCCTCGCGGCCGGTCCAAATCGAGCCGTCGCGTGGCTCGCGTACGATCGCCAGATCGCGATGCGTGGCGCCGAAGAGCTCGCGCAGTGCGGTCGGCATGGCGCCCGGCGCGGCGAATCCGTACTCGTTCAGCCGCCCCGGGCATGCCTCGGATACCAGCGTCCCGCCCTGCTCTACATACTGGCGCAACTCCTGAATCAGGTCCGGATTGAGCGCGGCTGGCATCGTCAGGATGAGGACTTTGTAATCGTTGCCGTGTTCGGCGAGTTGCGTGTCCACCAGGAAATCGACCGGAACGCCCTGGTTCCACAACGATCTGTGGATCCCGCGCATGGTATGCGCCGAGTGGTCGGAGGCAGCGGCGAAGTTTTCTCCCTGGAGCGTCGCGTTCAGAAAAATGTACAGCTCCTCGGAAATCAGAATGGCGACTTCCGCCTGCGGGACTTTGCCTTGCGCAAATAGCTCGGCGTGTTGGTGGATGGCCTTGGCCAGGCGACCGGCTTCCTCTGCCCTCGGGGTAATCGTACTGCCTTCCAACTCGAGCAGTCCGAAGCCGTTCTCCTCGCGCCAGAAGATCTCGGCACGATGATTCCAGAAACTGATTCCTTGCACACCCGCGGCCAGAGCTCCCAGCACCCATCGGCGGATATCCGCGGCGCTCGGAACGCGCCCTCGATGGAGACCCCGCACCACCGGCCCGCCCTGAAATTCCGCCGCCCATATCTTGCCTCCGGGCGTTACCGAGCGAAGATAGTCGAAACGCAGCAGGATGGCGTTCCACAGCTCGGCCTGTTGTCCCTGGTGTGGATCGATCGTCCCGCCGCGCGCGCCTTGGCCGGCATCCCAGGAATCGAACGGGGTCCAAGCGGGGTAACAGGAGGCGCCGTAGAAATCCAGAACCTTCGCTTGCTGCCACTGCTGACCGCTGCCGACGATGGCCCCGTCTGCGTGCGCGAAGACCGGACGATGCTGCGGATCGCCGGATCGTAGAGCGGAGGCCTTCCACTGCAGGACGTACGGAAGATAAATGTCGTCCATGAAATAGCGGAAATCTACGTACGGCGGAAGATCTTTGGTCAAGCGCGGAGGGATCACCTCGTCGAAGCTGGCATATCCGGACCTCCAGGCCTGATTTACCTTTTCGATCGATCCATAGCGGTCCTGCAGCCAGGTACGGAATTCCCGCAAGCTGTTTGGACAATAACAGAAGCCCAGGAACCCGGGACGCATCGGCCAGAAACCGATCTCCTGCCAGACGTTCCACACCAGAATGTTGTCGTACTGCCCGACCTCGCGGCCGACGGCGCCCAGAAATCGACTCGCCGCGTTTCGCGCGCCCGGATGATGCCAGCAAGGACCCGGCTTCCCGTCGGCCGGAATGACATATTGCAATTGATCGTTGTGTGGTTCGCCGGTGTTATAAACCAGGTAGGCGTCCGGAAACTTTCGCCAGAACCAGGCGGGAGCCTGTTCCATGGTGACGCCGAAGTACACGCCGAGGCCGACCTGACGGGCGTCGGAGACCACGCGCGACACCTTCGACAGATCGATTTCGCCTTCTTTCTGCTCATCGATAGCCCAGGATTCCTGAATCTTGACCATATTGAAGCCAAGCTTCTTGAGCAGCGGCAGATCCTCGCGGATCTGTTCCAAAGGCAAGGAAGGCTCGCGATAGATATGCGTCCCGAAGGGAAACATTCCCGGCGTTGTGCTGCTGGCACTCGCTGGCAAACTTTGGGAAGCGTTCGTCAGTGCCAATCCCGGCCCTGCGATTTGCAGGAACTTTCGCCGGTTCATTCCTCTGCTACCATTATGATCGATCATTAGAATATCCCAGCGGGCTGACTAGCGTCAAGCGCGTGACCAGCCATCTTCCGGATCCCCTCGGCGGAACGGCCGGGCGCAGAACCCCGAGTATCGCGCGGCGCGAGAGTGAGAAAAGCGCTCGGGCTGACGCCAGAAGCAGAGGGGAACATGATCGAGCATATAATAAACTAATGCCCTTCATCTCGGAGAAACTCACCTTTGCCACTCTTCGCTTTCAGACGTCGGAAAAGATCCGCAGCGGGATACTGAACGGTTCGCTGAAGCCCGGGGAAAGGGTCGTAGAACGAGACCTCGCAGAGCAGTTGGGCACCAGTTTAACCGTGATTCGCGAGGCGCTGATCCAGTTGGAAACCGAGGGCTTTATCACCAAGCGCCCGAACTCGGCGACTTACATAACCCAATTGGGACGAAGTGAGATAGAGCAGATCCTGGTGGTGCGGCGTGTTCTGGAGGGTTTCGCCTTCGAAGAAGCGGCACGGCGCGCCAACGAGGAACGTATCCAGAGACTGGAAGCCCTGCACCTCGACGCTGTGACTGCTGCGCGCGCCTCGGACTACCAGGCCTACATTCACGCGGATCTGATTTGGCATGACGCCGTCTGGCAAGCGACCGGGAACGAAGCGTTGCGAGCAGCCTTGCGGCGCCTGGTGTTACCGCTATTCGGGTTCAGCGCGATCCAGGTGGCTTCACGCGACGGATTCGATCTCCGGGAGGACGCATATTCCCACCTGCCGCTTCTCGAAAGCATTCGAAAACGCGATCCCGTCTCGACCAGGCGGGCGTTCGAGATTGCCTTCGATGCCTGGAGTAGACGGCTTGTCAAGACCGAACTCGCGTCCGCGGTGAAGGCAGCTTCCTAGCGAAGCTCCACTTCCTGGAATTGGAATGATGGGATCCAAGCGCTTGGCACGATCATGCTAGATACGCTATGATCGATGATCTACAAGACGAAGGTTTCCCACCGCATGAAAATCACCGATGTGATCTGCACGGTGCTCACCGTACCAGATTGTAACGCCAGCGCCTGCGACTCTGCCCAAGACACCATCGTCGTACAGGTTCACACCGATGAGGGCCTTATTGGTATCGGCGAAACCGATGCCAATCCCTGGGTGATTAAGGCGATGATCGACGCCCCCGGCTCCCACATCATGAGCCTGGGTCTGCGCGAGCTGATCATCGGACAGGACCCCACGCAGCCGGCGGCAATATGGGACCGGTTATATACTTTCACAGCCATGACAGGCAGGCGCGGCGCCGGAGTATGTGCGATCGGTGCCCTGGACATGGCGGTTTGGGATCTTTACGGAAAGGCCACGGGAAAGCCAGTTTGGCAGTTGCTCGGCGGCGCGCGGAAGGAATTCGTGACGCCCTATGCCAGTTTGCTGCCCTCGGGAAACACGCTCGAAGACTATCGCCATAGTCTGCTCAAGAAGGCCCGGTGGGCCCGCGATTTCGGTTTTCGGGCCGCCAAGATGGAGATTTGCGTCAAAGGTCCGTATACCCACAACCTGCTGCACGAGGGCGACGACGCCATCGTGGAATTGGTCGGCATCTGTCGGGAGACGATCGGACCGGAAATGGCGATGATGGTTGACGTCGCCTATGCCTGGTCCGATTGGAAAGAGGCGCTTCGGGTTATTCGCAAGCTCGAACCGTTCGATTTGTTTTTCCTGGAAACTCCCCTGCCCTCCGACGATCTCGACGGTTATGCCCGGCTGGCGGACGCCACGGAAGTTCGCATTGCCGCCGGCGAGTGGCTAACCACGCGATTCGAATTTGCCGATCTGATGGATCGCGGCCACGTCGATGTCGCGCAGCCCGATATCGGGAGAGTAGGAGGACTTACCGAGGCCATGCGTGTGGCCCAGATGGCTCAAGACCGCGGCAAGCTCATCGTGCCGCACTGCTGGAAAACGGGGATCGGCGTGGCTGCGACCGCGCATTTCGCTACGGCCACACCCAACTGCCGGTTCATCGAGTTCTTGCCGCCGTCTGTGGCGGAATCCGCATTACGGCGGGATCTGGTCCACGACGAGCTGCAGATTTCCGGCGGTAAACTAGATGTGCCCCGGCGGCCAGGGCTGGGTATCGAACTGAACGCCGCCGCCGTTCTTAGTTTTGCCAATGGCGCCAAAGACTATGCCGCTGCCCGGCGGAATCTTTCGATTCCAGCGCTTTTCTGAGATCGAGTCCTATCGCACCCATGCGATTCTCCGCCTTATGGGTGCTGGAGTTCGCCATTCACGTCCTCGGTAAGTGTTCGCTCCTCATCCTCCTCGTGCTTTTTCAAGCGATTGAATGTAGCTAATGCCTGCTCGGATTTTTCCTTCTGGCCGAGCGCCGCCGCCACGCGCGACAACTGATAATACGCCTGCACCAGGCCGGGTTCATAGGTAACGGCCTTCTGCAGTTCCAATAACGCGGTCGGCGCATCGGAGTGCGCCAGCAGCTTTCCCAGTTCGTAATGCGGCAGGGCATAATCCGGCTTCAATTGAACCGCCCGCAGAAAGGCCTCGCGCGCCGCGGCCGGGTTGCCATTCCGGAACCGGACAGTGCCGAGATGCAGCCAATAACGCGAACTATCCGGCTGCAGCGCGATCGCGCGCTGCAAATATTTTTCGGCCTCGCGATTGTTCCCCTGATTGACGAGGGTGACGGCGAACAGGAACAGGCTCCGGGGAGAATTGGGACTCCGTTTGAGGGACTGCGCGAGTGCGTCGCGGGACTCCTCATAACGGTGCTCGAAATAATAGCTCACTCCCATGCTGTAATAAGGTTCCGCGGATTCCGGCGCCTGCTCCGCAGCGCGACGGAGCAGTTCGACGGCAGCATCCTGGTGTCCTTCGGTCTGCTGTATGCGCGCGCCCAGGAGCAGGTATTGCGGCTCCTGCGGCTTCTCGCCGAGCGCAGCAGCGGCCTCGGATTCCGCCTCAGAAACTCTGCGCTGGACCAGAAGTGCGCTTCCCCGTAAGAAGTGTTCGTCTGCGGTGTTCGCTGCCGGAATTAATGCCAGCGCAAGATCCGGTCGGCGAGACTGCACGTAGGCGGAAGCAAGAAGGTCGCGCACCTCCACAGAGGAGGGTTGCAACCGGAAAGCTTGCTGCAAGGCCGGAACCGCATCTTGCGGATGGCCTGATTCGAGAAAGAGTTTTCCTACGGATGCTTGCCAGGCGGCGTCCGCCGCGAACGACGGGCTGCTGCTCTCGCGTGCTTTGCGAGCGCCGGCCCAGTCACCACCGGCCAGTTCAGCCCGTATCAGGTTGAAGGCAATATCGGGCCTGTCTGGCTGGATCGCTCTTGCCCCGCGAAGGGATTTCACGGCGCCGCCGGCATCTCTCAGTTCCAGCAGGACCATGCCAAGATTGTAGGCCGCGTCCGGCTGACGCGGATCGAGTTTGACGGCCCGTTCCAGCTCGTGGCGAGCCTCTGCAAGCTTCCGTTCGTGCAGATAGGCAAGAGCCAGATCGTAATGGCCTGTGAAGGAGTCCGGCGCCAACCGCAAAGCGTGTTGGTAATGCTCAATAGCCGGGCCGGTCTCCCCGTTCTCGATCTCGGCTCCGGCCAGCATGAGCCACGCGTCGGCCATCTGGGGATTCGCTTTCAGCGCCAATCCGAGCTGCTTCTTGGCCTCCTGAATATTGTGTAGCTCGAGGGCTTTGCGCGCGGCAGCCAGGTAGGCGGACGGGGAGTCTCCCGCCGCGGCGAACAGACTTGCTGCAATCAAAGTGACTGGGAGCAGCACAAACCGAAATTGTAGCCTTTCCCGCCGGCGGGAAACCTCAGAACAGGAACTTGATCGCGAGTTGCCCAATCCGTCCCGGACGCGCTGAGTTAATGATTCCGAATGACGACGGCCCTGAGGTGATGTTGCCGTTCGGATTGAAGAATTGTGAATGGTTGAAAACGTTGAAGAACTCGACACGGAACTCGAGACTCGAGCGCTCGGCCAGTTTCACGTCCTTCAAAAGAGACATATCGAAATTATTCAATCCTGGGCCGTGAAAAAAGGCCCTGTTGGCAGTCCCCTCGAATCCGATCGCCGAAGGCGCGAATAGCGCGGTGTTGAAATAGGGGATGCCGGTGCTCACGTTCGCCTGGCGCGGGTTTTGGAAGTTCAAGTTTCCGCCCAGAAAGTCGGGCGTATCGGTTCCGCCGCTGTTCCCCAGCAGGGAGTGATCATCGCTCTCCCCCATCTCGATGGGAAAACCGGTCGCAAAATGGGTGATACCGACCAACCGCCAGCCGGAAGCCAGCCGCGACAAGGCATTGTTCGCCAGTTTGTCAAATGGCAGGAGGTAGCTGTAGCTGACTACAAAATTGTGCGTGACGTCGAAATTCGACAGGCCCCGGCTAAGCCGGTTATCGAGCGGGTTCGGCTGTTTATCCGCAAGATTGGATGAGTCATCGAGCGACTTGCTGAAAGTGTAAGCCGCCACAAAGGTCATGCGCCCGCTGGTATGACGCAGGTTGAGCTGGAGTGAGTTGAATGCCGAGTTTGCAATGGTAGCGAAATAGTCGTTGTCGCCGAAATTTGTAGATCCGAAGGGCTCACGCGTTCCATTCACTACTGTTCCATTCGCTCTGGTGAAAACCGCGTTCTCCAGAAAGGGGCCGCATGTCGGGCTGCCGGGCGCTACGTCACTAGGCTGGCTCAGGCTCAGGCAAAGTTGTGGGTTCCCGGGATTGTTCGCAATTTGGGTGAGCAGGTGGTGGCTCTGGTTACCCAAGTAGCCTGCCGTCACCACCGTATTGCTTCCAAACTGTCGCTGCAGCGTGAGATTGTAAGTCTCGGTGTAGGGCACGGTTTGATTGATCGGAGGCACGGGGTAGCCCCCCAAAGGGAGGGCCAGCGACCAATTGAAGTTCTGGGTGTTATAAGGGAACGGCGCATGGATCCCACCGTCCAGCCGGTTCGTATATGGAGATGCGAACACGGGAGGCAAAGGAGCCGGATAGAAGATGTCGAAGGGCGCCAGTCCTGTTTCGTCGATTTCTAAGGCACCTTCCAGGTTGTTATAAAACAGGCCGATGCCGCCGCGAATGCTGAATTTGTCCGTTCCGCCTAACAATTTGCCCAAGAATCCGCCGGGCGTCGGCGTCCAGGCAAAGCCGAAGCGCGGCGCAAATCCCTTGTACCGGGTTGGAGCGATGGTGTTGGGGATCTTGCCATAGCCTGGCACGGTATCCCCGGGGAAGACATATCCTTCCGGAGCTCCGGGGTGAACCGTAGATTGCACTCCGTAGACAAAGGTGCTGGCCTGGTTGTTTTTCTCGTACCAGGGTTGAATCACGTCCCAGCGAAGGCCGTAGTTTAGCGTGAGATTCGGTTTGACGCGCCAGCTATCCTGGGCGTAGAGGCCCACGTAGTTCCGGCGGTTATCCACGTTGAAGCCACCTTCCTGTACAAAACTCGTAGGCGCGCCGATGAGGAAGTCGGCAAAATCGATTCCGGTCTCGGTGCCGTTGAAGCTGAAGAAACCGTTCCCACCCACCAGCGGCATGGGTTCATAGAAATCGTTGAACGAATACTTTCCACCGATCTTCAGCGTGTGCTTGCCGAAGACCTTGGAAAAATTGTCCGCCACCGAAGGCATGTTTTCGTAGCGGTTGTAGTTCACCCCTGCCATGCCGATACTGAAGCTGTTAAAACCGATGGCGGGCACTCCCTCGAGCGAGCCGGCCGCATTCACGATGCCACCGGGCTGATTCTCGTTGAAACCGAGGCTGGCGAGAGTACCGAAACCGCTCAATGGCTGGTTGTTGTGATAAACATATCGGTTATAACTCAGATTCAGCTCGTTCAGCGTAGTGGGATTAAATGTTTTCGTATCGCTGATGGTGTACAACTGAGAACGCCCTCCGTCCTGAGTCGGGAATCCTGGAGTGTTGTCTGTCCCGAAAGGCGTCAGGATAGATACTTGATCGATGAAATAGTAGCCTGCGATCGTTCCCCAGCGATCTGTGTTGATGTCGATGCGGCCACTGCCCAGATTATCTTCGGTATGCTTCGTATTCGCGCTGCTGACGAAGGTTGCTCCGAGATTTGGCAGCGGCACATACTGCATCAGTGCCTTGGCCGGCGCCGAGAACGCCGATTGCGGTATGACGGCATTGGGAAATACGCAATCCGAAGTGAGGGTGCATCCGGGCAGGTAATAAGGCTCGCCGTTGGTGACTCCGTATCCCAGTTCCTTCGAAAGAAGGCCGGCCCAGTAGGTCCCCCCCACAGTCCCTGTCAGCGAACTGCCCTCGGCGGAAAAGTCTCCGTTGCGCTCCGCGAGCGACGGCACGGGAACCTGACCTGTACCCTGACCGATATTGTTCCGGGTTCCCTGGTAATCCAGGAAGAAGAATATTTTGTTCCGGCGAATCGGGCCGCCGATGGTTCCACCAAACTGATTCTGCTGAAAAGCATTCCGGTTGCCGTCAAAAAAGCTGCGAGCATCCAGATCGGTGTTGCGGAAAAATTCGAAGGCGTCTCCGTGAAATTCGTTGGTTCCGGATTTGGTCACTACCGTAACCAGACCGCCGCTATAATTGCCGTGCTCCGCATCGAAGTTCGCTGTGAGGATGCGGAATTCTCCGATCGAATCGAGATTGGGAACCACCGTCGCGCCATTGTTTACGGCGTTATCCACATTGGCGCCGTTTATCGAGAAACCGTTGGAAGTCTCGCGCTGCCCGTTGATGGAGATATTGCCTTGTTGACTGGTCCCGAAGTAATTGCCGTATCCGGTGGAAGCTGTAGACGCTTGGGGAACAACCCCGGCTTGCAGGCCGAGCAGATCCGTAAACATCCGACCGTTGAGCGGCATGCTTTCGATCTGGCTGCCGCTGATGACATCCCCGAGTTGAGTGCTGGCGGTCTCGACGTGAACGGCGTTGGTAGCCACTTCAACCGTCTGCGACACCTCCCCGAGCCGGAGCGTCAGGTCGAATCGCAATTCGTCATTGGTGTTCAACGTAATGTCCGTCTGTTGGTAGCGCTCGAAGCCCGCTGCCTGGACTTCAAGCCGGTAGCGGCCGACAGGCAACGACAGGAAGGAGTACGCGCCCAGGTTGTCGGTGACCGCGGTGCTGGTCACGTTCGTGTCGACATTAGTGGCTTTGACCGCGGCTTTCGGTATGACCGCCCCGGTCGAGTCCTTGACCACCCCCGCGATCGAACCGTTTACCGCGGCCCAAGCCGACGTTGCGGCAATCCATAGTAAAGGGAATACACAAAGTCGTAAACGACGCATGCGAGCACCTCACCGACGCCTGATGTATGATCGATCAGAATAATTTACGCCAGAGTGACCAAAATGTCAACCATTATGATCGATCATCACTGACCCAGGGCGCGCTCGGGCGGTGAAGCGGGTCAAAACGTGATCGTAAGACCGCCGTCGGCCACCAGCGTGTGACCAGTGATGTAGGACGCATCGTCGGAGACCAGAAAAACGGCCGCTCGCGCAATCTCCTCCGGTCGCCCGGCCCGGCCCAGCGGAATCTTGCGCCTGCCCACGTACCACGTCTGGAAGTATTCAGTCGTGGTTTCATCGACGCCGTTTACGAAGGACATGCGGGTGTGGATGCATCCGGGCGCGATCGCATTGGCGTTGATCCCGTACGGCGCCAGCTCGACTGCGAGGGATTTGGTGAAGCTCACGATGGCTCCCTTACTGGCCGCGTACGCCCCGACGGTCGGTTCGGTGGCGATGGCCTGAGTAGACGCGATGTTGAGGATTCTGCCCCATCCGCCCTTGATCATATACGGCGCCACCAGTTTGCAAGCGACGTATTGCGCTTCCAGATTCACGGCCTGTATCTCGCGCCAGTGTTCGAGCGAACTGTTCAGAAGATCTTCGTAATAAACAATCGCCGCGTTGTTGACCAGGATATCGATACGGCCTTGCGTCTCCGCGATGCCTGCCACGAGTTCTGCGTATTGCTGGCGATCGGTAATGTCCAACAGGCAGCCAAACGCTTTGCCTTGTGCCTGCCGGATGGAGGCGCACGTGGCATCGATCTGCGGGTCTTTGTCGATTCCGTAGACTACGGCTCCTTCCCCGGCGAGCTCGCGGGCAATCGCCGCGCCGATTCCGTGCGCGGCTCCGGTGACTATCGCAACTTTTGACTCCAGTCTCATATCACACCGTTTTGCTATGCGGACGGGCTTTCCGCCACCGTAATCAGTATCGTGCCCGCCAAAGTGACGCCGCCGCCGATCAGCATGGAGCCGGTAATGTGCTCATGCAACGTCGCAGACGAAATCAGGACGCCCAGAAAGGGCAGCAGATAAATGGAGACCGACGCCTGGGTCACGTCGAGGCGGCCCAATACGAACATCCATAGCACCATTGCTAAGCCCCAACTGAAAACGCTCAAGACCAGCACCGATATCCACGTGGCCGTCGTATAGGAGGCGATGACCGACCAGGTTAAAGGCTCAAACCAGATGAGGAGCAGAATACTTGGCACCAGCGCTATGGCGTATCCGTACACCAGAATTTCAAGGCCGGAAAATCGCTTCAGGAGGTCCTTGGAGTACACGTTATAAAACGAACTGCTGGCGCAGGCAAGCAGAACCAGCACGTTTCCGGCGAGGAACTCGCTGCGAGCCAAACTCTGTTGCCGCAGATCGGGGCGCGAGAGTAGCAACACGCCGGCCAAAGAGATGACGAGGCTCACCCAGCGGATCCGTGTCATTCGTTCGCCGAGAATGACGGATGCGAGGACCGCGGTTAGAATCGGAACCGTGAGATAGATCAGTGCGGCATTGGAAGCCGTCGAACGTTCGGTTCCCCAAGCCAGAAGGGCGGAGGCCGGAATCAGCCCGAAGACGCCGATCATGACGAACCCCGTCCAGTCGCTGCGGCTCCAGCTTCCCGTGCCGCGAGCATTCGCCGAAGCCATGCGCTCTTTGACCAGAAAGGGAAGAAGGATGAGGGCTGCGAACAAGAACGTCCAAGCGCTCACTGTGACCGGCCCCATCTGAGCGGAAGCAGTTTTGTAGGCGGCATACTGCGCGGCCCACATCGTATTTACCAGAATCAGAAGCGCGAAATTGATAAGCTTTTTGGAAAGCACGCGGTGCGCTCACATAGATAGTGCGGGTTGCCTAAAATTATGCATGATCGAGCATCTTTCGTTTAAGGGGGCGAAATAGTGAATGTCGGCGCGGGGTTGATTGACCCGAGGTCCGGCGATGGATCGGACCGCGCGCCACCCGGTATGCGGATCTTTACGGTCGTATCCGTGAACAGCCAACCGACGATCGCGGCCAGCGCCAGGAGACATCCGGCGTACAAGCCCCAGGACCATCCCGCAAACGATGCGATCCACGGTGTGACCACGGGTGCGAGCGCTCCGCCAACGTTAGCTCCCGTGTTCAGAATTCCGCCCACGGCGCCAACCTGGTCTCCGGCTATGTCCATACTGGCGGTCCAATAGGTCATATCGGCGATGCCCGCAAATCCAAGAGCAAGCGACATCAGTGCGATCGCCGTCACAGTGTCAGCGGTTTTCACTCCCCAGAACAAGAGTGCGGCGCCGAGCGCCAGGCCTGCAATCCCGGTGATGCGGATTCCCAGCTTGCGTCCGAAACGAGTCATCAACCGGTCGCATATCCAGCCGCCTAGCGGCATCATGACCACCCAGACCAGGAACAGAACGGTAGTGTATCGTGCGCTCTTGTCTGCGCTCAGGTGGCGGATCTCGCCGATATAGTAATAAATCCAGTAGAAGAAGATGTACTCGAAATATCCGAGCGCCGCGAATCCGACCGAAAGCAGGATTACGTTTTTGTCCGTGAGGAGCGCGCGCCAAGGCGCGGGCGCAGGCTTCAAAGCCCGGTCGGGCGTTTTCACTCCAGGCGGGTAGTCGCGAATATTAAAGTACCAGAGCAAACCAAAGACGGCAGTGACTGCGCCTGCCATCAGGAAGGAAAGGCGCCAGCCAAAATGCCAGATCATCCAGGAGAATAATATCGGCGAGACCGCACCACCGAAGCCCGCGCCGCCGTTGGCAAAGCCGGTGGCCCGCGCGCGATTCTTCAAGGGGATCCAGTTCGCATTCATTCTGGTGCAGGTCGGATACAAGGGCGCGGTGAAGACGCCGAACGCCACCCGGATCATGATGAATGCGGGAACCACGCCAATTAATGCGCCCAGCCCGGGTTTCGCCGCCAGGGCCAACAGCGCGGTGAAAAAGGCGGAGCCGAGCGCCATCCAGGTGAGTACCAGGCGAGGTCCGAAGCGATCTGCCATACGGCCGCCGGGAATCATGCACAGTGCATATGAAACCAGGAAGGCCGAGTACACAGCGCCCATGCGCACCGCTGAGATACCGAACTCCTTCATGATGCCCGGACCGGCGATGGACAGACTGGTCCGGTCGAAATAGCTCAGCACGCTCAGGCCGAACATCAGGCCGACAATCCCGGCCTGTTTGCGTGAACTTACAGTTGGGGCGGGCGAGTCGGTCGCTGTGGACATGGGAGGCTCAGGCGAGGATTTCGGACACTACGCGCGCGGGTATCTGGTCGGTAATGCGATCCTTCAGTCCGTTTCGTTCGTAAACCAGATCGCTGAAGTTAAGGCCGAGCAGATGCAGCAGAGTGGCGTGGAAATCGTGGACACTGACGCGGCCTTCCACGGCCTTGTGACCCAGATCGTCGGTCGCGCCGTGCGCGTACCCGCGCTTCACTCCGCCGCCTGCCATCCATATGCTGAAGCCGCTAGGCCCGTGATCGCGTCCGGCGACCGCGGTGCGGCCCTGCGAGATAGGCATGCGGCCGAACTCACCGCCCCAAACGACGAGCGTGCTATCCAGCAATCCTCTTTGCTTCAGGTCTTTGATCAAGGCCGCCGCGGGCTTATCCGTTTTGCCTGCACTGTAGCGAAGACTGTTCTCGAGGTCGGAATGCGCATCCCAGATCTGATACTCGATAAAGATCTGCACAAAGCGCACGCCACGCTCCACCAGGCGCCGCGCCATCAGGCATCGCTTGCCGTACGACGCTGTGGCCTCCTGGTTGAGGCCGTACATCTCTTTGGTCTGATCGCTCTCCTGCGAAAGATCGAGCGCGTCGGTGGCGGAAAGCTGCATGCGCGCCGCCAGTTCGAAGGTGGTCATGCGCGCATCCAGATCGGGATAGCCGGGATGCGATTGCCCGTGAGCGGCCTGCAAACGGCGCGCCAGAGCACGCTGAGCCTCCACCAGTGCGTTGGGCAGTTCCTCCGGCGGCTTCAGATTGAGCAGCGGAGGCCCTTCCGAGCGGAAACGCGTCCCCTGGTACACAGGCGGAAGCCAGCCGGCCTGCCAGTTCTGGATTCCGTTCACCGGCAGATGCTTGGGATCGTCCAGAACGACGTAGGCTGGCAGATTTTGATTCTCCGTGCCCAGCCCATATACGACCCACGCTCCCAGGGACGGCCGGCCGGGCAGAGTTCGCCCGGTATGCATGAGATAGAGCGCCGGTTCATGATTGAAGTGTTCGCCGTACATGGAGCGGATCAGTGTAATGTCATCGGCGCACTCCGCCAGACGCGGCAGCAGCTCGGACATTTCCATTCCACACTTTCCGTGTCTGGCAAATTGAAACGGCGACGGCAAGACGGTTCCGACCTGGTCGGCGAACTCGATTTCGTTGACGATATCGCGGCTGGGTGGCGTTCCCGCCAGTTTTTGCAGCGCGGGCTTATAGTCGAACAGATCGACGTGGCTGGGGCCGCCATTCTGAAATAGTTGAATGACTGCCTTCGCCTTGGGAGCAAAGTGCGGGGCGCGCGCCTTCAAATCGTAAATGCGAGATTCGCGTCCTTCGACGCCGGCCGCGGAAAGCATATCGCCGGCCAGCAAGGAAGCGAGAGCGGCGCCATGGACACCGTTACCTATGCGCGAGAAGAAATCTCTTCTCGATACGTCGGCTGATTCGCGGGTAAGACGCATTCATAGCTCCCTAATCGATATAAGCAAACTCGGGCGAACCAAGCGTTGCCTGACAGAAGTCTGTTAAAGCCGCCCAGCGCGCCGCTGCGGCTCTGGGCGCGTCGGATTTTTCGTTTTCGAGGTGTAAGTCCCACTGTTTCGAGAGTTCTGCCAGATCTCGGATAGCAAGCCGCGTCTCCTCGCTCGTGGGAGGCCGCGCGTAGGCAAGCAGATAGATTTGTTCAATCTGCTTTTCCTGGTTGGTTCCGAACTTGTCGATCAGGCGCCCCGCCCAATATCTGGCTCGCTCGCGAATCACTTCACTGTTGGTTAACTCCAGCAATTGAGTGGGCACCGTGGAATAGGAGCGCTGCATACAGTTGGGCGACAGCGACGGTAGATCGAAGACCTCGAGCATAGTGATCGGTGTGCTGCGGCGTTGCAGCATATAGATACTGCGCCGCCATCCCTGTTTACGGGAACCCTCCCCCACCACTTCACCGGTCTGTTGCACCTCGACCGGAACTGGTGGACCGAACGCCGTCTCATCGAGCTGGCCTGTGACTTTCAAGATCGAGTCATACAACTGCTCAGCTTCCATACGCCGCAGCGGCATCCGCGAAAGCAAAATGTTATCGGGATCGCTCCCCTCTGTCGCCGGATCCAGACGGGAACTCTGGCGGTATGCCGCGGACGTCATCATGAGCCGGTGCATGGCTTTCATGCTCCAGCCCGAGCGAACGAATTCGGTGGCCAGCCAGTCGAGAAGTTCCGGATGGGAAGGCGGCGAACCGATGCGGCCGAAGTTGGTCGGAGTCGCCACCAGGCCCCGGCCGAAATGGTGCATCCAGATGCGGTTCACCATTACGCGAGCCGTGAGCGGGTGTTCGGGCTGCACCAGCCAGCGCGCCAAAGCCAGACGCCGACCGCTCGAATCGGCACGCGGCGGCTGCACTTTGTAGGGCGCAAGGCCAATTTTCAACACAGACGGTACACCCGGTGGAACGGCTTCTACAATGCTCTGTGCTTCGCCTCGGCGGAGCATGTATGCGGGCGACGGCTCCCCGCCCATTTCGTAAAGAGCGCGGATCTGCGGCTTCTCCTTCAGCTTTTTCTTAGTGGCTGCGATCTTCTCTTTGGCATCCGCGGTTTGAGTTTTTAACTCCGGAAAC